>Ga0073923_1000135_pt1 | contig 9835 bp, 6 predicted proteins | sample GWRWT4_1June14_FD_70956 | JGI IMG/M metagenome (GOLD analysis project Ga0073923, IMG submission 70956) | Sand microcosm microbial communities from a hyporheic zone in Columbia River, Washington, USA - GW-RW T4_10-June-14 | ecosystem: Engineered > Artificial ecosystem > Sand microcosm >... | reverse complement strand
CTCTACGTGCTGGGTTTTGTCGGTCCCGAACACAGAGTAGAGCCAGGAAAGAACGAACAATTCAGTGCGGGGTTTTACGTCGGGCCGAAGGATCAGGATCGTCTAGGAGAAATTGCGCCTCACCTGGATCTGACGATCGACTATGGCTGGCTCTGGTGGATAGCCAAACCCGTATTTGCCGGACTTCAGTTGCTGCACAACTGGCTCGGTAACTGGGGTTGGGCCATTATCGCCGTTACGATCTTGGTCAAACTCGTTTTTTTCCCGCTGTCCGCGGCCAGTTACCGTTCGATGGCACGGATGCGCAAGCTTCAGCCGGAAATGCAACTCCTGCGTGAGCGCCATGGCTCGGACCGGCAGCAGTTGTCCCAGGAAGTGATGGCGTTGTACAAGCGCGAAAAAGTGAATCCCATGGGAGGTTGTCTGCCCATGTTGATTCAAATGCCAGTATTCATCGCACTTTACTGGGTGCTGAGCGAAAGTGTCGAACTGAGACAAGCGCCATGGATTCTCTGGATCACGGACCTTTCGGTTCGGGATCCTCTTTACGTGCTACCTATCCTCAACGGTATCAGCATGTTTGTGCTGCAGACCCTGCAACCGGCGCCTCCGGATCCAACCCAGGCCAAGGTCATGAAAGTAATGCCAGTCATGTTTTCGTTTTTCTTCGTCTTTTTCCCTGCCGGGCTAGTGCTCTACTGGACCGTCAACAGCGTGTTGTCGATCGCCCAGCAATGGGTAATTACGCGGCGGATCATTGCTGAGTGAAGTGATGTCGAACTCGCTGACGACCGACGCGGACACCATTGTCGCGATAGCGACGGCGCCCGGTCGCGGCGGAGTGGGCGTGATCAGGATTTCTGGGGCATCACTCGATGGCCTGCTGCCGGCACTGTGTGATCGCCCGATAGAACCCCGTCGGGCAGTGCACTGCCGATTTCTGGATCAGGATGGGCGCGCTATCGACGAAGGCATCGCCCTTTATTTCCGCGCGCCGGCCTCGTTTACCGGCGAAGATGTTGTCGAGCTCCAGGGCCACGGCGGCCCCGTAGTCATGGATATGCTCGTGCGCCGGGTGCTGGCACTGGGGGCAAGGCTTGCCCGGCCCGGTGAATTCAGCGAGCGGGCTTTTCTCAACGGCAAGCTAGATCTTGTGCAAGCCGAAGCGGTCGCGGATTTGATCGCCGCCGACTCAGAAGCGGCCGCGCGCGGTGCCATGCGTTCGCTTCAAGGAGAATTTTCGAGGCACGTTCACGCGCTCACGGACGAACTGGTGAGTTTGCGGGTCTGGGTGGAGGCCACCCTGGATTTTCCTGACGAGGAGCTCGGTGATATAGAGGACGTCGATCCTTTGTTGGCTCGGCTCGATGCACTGCTCGTGGCGTTTGAGTCATTGCGCGCGTCGGTGCGGCAGGGAGTCATCCTGCGTGATGGCATTCGCGTTGCCATCGCAGGGCGGCCTAACGCCGGGAAGTCGCGATTGCTGAATGCACTGTCGGGTCAGGAAACGGCCATCGTCACCGAGATACCTGGAACTACCCGGGATGTCCTGCGGGAGACCATTCATCTGGAAGGCATCCCCGTTCATATGGTCGACACCGCGGGTCTGCGTGCTAGCGATGACCAGATTGAGGCCGAAGGCATTCGTCGTGCTCGGCGCGAGATTGAGCGCGCAGATTGTGTACTGCTCGTAATCGATTCCGCGCGGGAACGGGTAACGGCAGAAATCGACTCTCTGATAGCAGAGGAGTTTGCCGCCTGTTCGGAAAACGGGCGCTTGACCCTGGTGCTGAATAAGGCCGATTTGTCAGGTCTTCCCGTTGGCAAGGTTGAAGGCCCCGCACCGACGCTGGTGGTTTCGGCGTCTACGGGCGCTGGATTGGATAGCTTGCGGGCACACCTGATAAGCCAAGCGCGGGGTGATAGCGCGTCGACAGCGGAGTTTTTAGGACGCCGGCGACATTTGGCTGCCCTGGATGCGGCGGAGGCTCATGTCGAGCGGGCGCGGTCTTGTGCGCGGGTGCAGGGATTGGAACTGCTCGCCGAAGAGTTGCGGCAAGCGCAGCGAGAACTGGGCGCCATATCAGGAACTTTCACCACGGAGGATTTGCTGGGCGAAATTTTTTCAGAATTTTGTATCGGCAAGTAATAGCGGTTCCGAGCTTGGCAGGAAGCCGTCTTGCCGCCTGTGGATCCACGAGAACATGAACAGAAACCTTGCCGCACAGACTAGCTGAGAAAATGGAGGCGGGATCGGTGCCGGCAGGCATGCGCGGGAAACGAACAGGAAAAACACTGGTTATTGGCGCGTTATTAACAGGTTATCCACAGGCCTGTCTAATAAATAGCCAGGCGATGCCCTTCTGGCTGTGGGCTATTGCCAAGATTGATGATTTTAAGCCCATGAAAAATAAAAGAAAATAATTTTTCCCATGATTCTCTTTTCCCGAGATGTGGATAAGTGATAGTTGACCAGCTAAACTAGCGACACGATCAATCTCAACAAAAAAGAGCGTGCAGGGGAGCATCGATTTTGGGCGAAGCGATATGGCAACGATGCCTTGGCTGTCTGCGCGATGAGCTGCCGCCACAGCAATTCGAAACTTGGATACAACCGCTACGATTTGACATGACGTCGGAATGCGCGGTGCGTTTGTTGGCTCCCAATCGATTCGTTCAGGATTGGGTGGCAGATAAGTTTCTGGATAGAATTCGGGATATTTACAGAAAAATCGATGGAAATCAGTCGATTGCTATTGAGGTTACCGCAACCGGCAGCCTTCGCACCGCCGCGCAGGATTCGCAGCAAGTATTGGACACGGCAGATGATGCAGGTCCGGCTGAACTGGTCTCGGGCCGGGCTACGCGAACCCACTTCCCTGCGGCGGAGGAGAGGCCATCAAGCGCCCTCACCACGATACGCAGCCCGCGCTATTTGGACCACGGGCAGCACAACCCGGTGGCGGGCTATCACATTGAAAATCACCTGAATGAAAGCTTTCTGTTCGAGACCTTCGTCGAGGGCAAATCCAACCAACTTGCGCTCGCGGCAGCGCGCCAGGTGGCGCAGAATCCGGGGGGATCTTATAACCCGTTGTTTATCTACGGTGGCGTGGGACTTGGTAAAACGCATTTGATGCACGCGGTGGGCAACCATTTGATCGCCGCCAACCCGGGCGCGCGGGTGGTTTACTTGCATTCCGAGCGTTTCGTTGCGGACATGGTGAAGGCACTACAGCTCAATGCCATCAATGAGTTTAAGCGCTACTACCGTTCGGTCGACGCGCTGTTGATTGACGACATCCAGTTTTTCGCACGCAAGGACCGATCCCAGGAGGAGTTTTTTCACACCTTCAATGCGCTGCTGGAGGGTGGTCGGCAAATGATCCTGACGAGTGATCGTTACCCCAAGGAAATCGACGGTGTTGAGGAGCGACTGAAGTCACGATTTGGCTGGGGGTTAACGGTCGCGGTCGAGCCTCCCGATCTGGAGACCAGGGTTGCGATCTTGCTGCGCAAGGCCGAGCAAGCCGGTGTTTTGCTGCCCTCTGACGTGGCCTTTTTCATGGCACAGCGTATTCAGGCCAACGTGCGTGAGCTGGAAGGTGCGTTGAAGCGGGTGATAGCCAGCGCACATTTCACCGGGCGGACCATCAATGTGGACTTTGTCCGGGAGACGTTGAAGGATTTGCTGGCGCTCCAGGACAAGCTGGTTACCGCGGAGAATATTCAGCGCACGGTCGCCGACTACTACAAACTCAAGCTATCCGATCTGTTGTCCAAGCGCCGCAGTCGCTCCGTGGCGCGACCCCGGCAGGTGGCGATGTATCTCGCGAAGCAGTTGACCACGCGCAGCTTGCCGGAGATCGGTGAGGCGTTCGGGGGACGGGACCACACCACGGTGTTGCACGCCTGCCGCACCATCAAGGCCTTGCAAGAAACCTCCCACGATATCGCTGAAGACATTAAAATCCTTACCCGGGCGCTTAAGACCTGACCAGACGTAGGCTGGCGCGATTTCCCCCAACCCCCGCGAATTTTTTTGAAGGGAAGTCGATGAAATTTACCACTGTTCGAGAATCCTTGCTGAAACCCCTGCAACTCGCCGCTGGGGTGGTAGAGCGACGTCAAACGCTTCCCGTGCTGGCCAACGTGCTATTGAGCCTGGAGCCTGGGGTGCTGTGCATCACAGGTACCGACCTCGAGGTGGAAATCCGGGGTACCCTGGCTCTGGAGGGGCTGGTCGAGCCTGGTCAAATCACGGTGCCAGCGCGGAAGCTGCTGGATATTTGCCGTTCGTTACCCGATGGAGCGGTCATCGGTCTGTCGACCGATACCGAGAACCGCGTCCGAATTCAGAGTGGGCGGAGCCGATTCACGCTGGCGACCTTGCCGGCCGAGGATTTTCCCGAGGTTGATCGAGAGCCCGGGCGCATCCAGTTTCGGGTCAACCAGGGCCGGCTGAAGCGATTGCTTGACCAGACCGCCTTTGCGATGGCGCAGCAGGACGTTCGTTACTACCTTAACGGCATGCTGTGGGAGATTTCTGGCGGGCGCCTGCGTGCCGTGGCAACGGACGGCCACCGGTTGGCCCTTGCGGACGTGGCCCTCGATGTGACGTCTGAGGAGAAGGTTCAGGCGATTCTGCCACGCAAGGGCGTCCAGGAGCTTACCCGTTTGCTGGGAGATGACTCCGATGCCCAGGTTGTCATCGGTACCAACCATGCACGGGTTGAGGCAACCGACTACCGTTTCACCACCAAGCTGGTAGATGGTGCTTACCCGGACTACGAGCGGGTACTGCCGCGCAATGGTGACCGGATTGTCGAGGGCGATCGCGAGACCCTGCGCCAGGCGTTTTACCGCGCGGCGATCCTGTCTAACGAGAAATACCGGGGTGTGCGCCTTGGCCTTACTCCTGGAACCTTGACCGCAGTCGCCAATAACCCAGAGCAAGAGCGCGCCGAGGAGGAAGTCTCGGTCTCCTATGAGGGCGATCCGCTGGAGGTTGGGTTCAACGTCAGCTATTTGCTGGACGTCTTGAATGCCCTGCCCGGAGCACAGGTGCGATTTTGTTTGGCGGACGCCAACAGCAGCGTGCTGCTTACCAACCCCGAGGACAGCGATTCCGCCTATGTGATCATGCCGATGCGGCTTTAGCGCCTTCCTGCCTGGGGCGCTCCTGTGCCGATCAGCGGCTTGAGATTGCAGGGGATACGCAACCTTGTTCCACAGGACATAACCCCTGCCCGCGGGGTGAATCTTCTCGCAGGACCAAACGGTGCAGGAAAGACCAGCGCGCTCGAGGCAATTTGGCTGCTTGGTCGGGGCCGTTCGTTTCGCGCCCGGTCCATAGAGACTGTCGTTAGCTATGGCGCTGACCATTGCACGGTTTTTGGGGTGATTGACGCCACCGATGGGAGCGGAGGTACGACGCAAAGACGGTTGGGTGTTTCACGTGAAACAAGTGGCGGATTTCATTTCAGGATCGATGGAGCGCCAGCAACCACTACCTCTGCATTGGCCGATGTTCTCCCCTTGGTGCTGATCAACAGCGATAGTTTCGCTCTTCTCGAGGGGCCGCCACAAGGGCGTCGGCGCTATCTTGATTGGGGCGTCTTCCACACGGTTCCCGCTTCGCGAGAGCTCTGGCGCCAGCACCAGCGAGCACATCAACAGCGCAATACTCTGCTCCGCCAGGCGCGTGTGGACACGCAGCAGCTGGCGTTGTGGGATGAGCGTTTGGCCGTCGCCGGAGAAGCGGTAACCAACTACCGGCGAGTCTATGTCGAGGAAATTCGACCGATCATAGAAAGGGTGTTGTCCGAAATGACGTCTGGTTTGGGGGAGCTCAAGCTGGGCTTCTATCCGGGATGGGATGCTGAGCGACCGCTGGTTGAAGGATTAAGAGCCCACCGCGAAAAGGATATAATGCACGGCAACACCCAGATAGGCGCACATCGGGCGGATCTTCGCGTTCGGATGGGCAAGCGCGCCGCAGCCGAAGCGCTGTCCCGGGGTCAGTCCAAAATGCTGGTCATGGCAATGTTGATGGCGCAGGGAATTCACTACAAGGAGCGACGCGGGAGCGCCTGCGTCAGCTTGCTGGATGACCTGCCTGCGGAACTGGATTCCGAGCATCGGCAGCGGGTGGCCAGGTTGGTGTCGAGTTCAGGGCAGGCCTTTGTTACCGGAACCGACGCGGATCATTTGCTTGCGGCATGGGCGGACAGCTCAGTTGCATCAGAATTGAAATTGTTTCACGTGGAACAAGGCCGGCTCACCGACCGAAGCTCCCCAGTGCCATTACCCCACCGAGAGTCGCTGTGACAACCTTACCAAGCCAGGCAAGCGAGACAGACGCAGGCGTTTACGACTCGTCCTCCATCAAGGTTCTCAAGGGACTTGATGCAGTACGCAAGCGGCCCGGGATGTACATCGGCGACACGGATGACGGCACTGGCTTGCACCACATGGTGTTCGAGTTGGTGGACAATGCGATTGACGAGGCATTGGCAGGGCATTGCACCGAAGTTTCGGTAACCATCCACGCCGATGAATCTGTCACTGTGACTGATAACGGTCGCGGGATACCGGTCGATCAGCATGAAGAGGGGGTATCGGCAGCTGAAGTGATCATGACGGTGCTGCACGCCGGCGGCAAGTTCGACGACAATACCTACAAGGTTTCCGGCGGGCTGCATGGAGTGGGGGTCTCGGTAGTCAATGCATTGTCCGAGAAGCTCCACCTCACCATCCGTCGCGATCGCAAAGTTCACGAGCAGATTTATCGTCATGGCGTTCCTGAAGCGCCTTTGGCGGTGGTCGGAGATTGCGCTGGCTCAGGAAGCGAAGTGCGCTTTTGGCCGTCCCCTGAGACCTTTACCAGCATCAAGTTTCACTACGAGATACTGGCGAATCGGCTGCGTGAACTGTCGTTTCTCAACTCGGGTGTGCGCATCGTTCTTTCCGATCAGCGGAGTGGAAAACAGGATATTTATCAATACGATGGCGGCCTGAGAGCCTTCGTCGAGTTCCTCAATCAGAATCGGACGCCGCTCAATCGCGTCGTGCACTTCAACACCGAGCGGGATGACGGTACCGGCGTGGAAGTCGCGCTGCAGTGGAACGACGGCTACCAGGAAAACATCCTCTCCTACACCAACAATATTCCCCAGCGAGATGGCGGTACGCACCTCGCGGGTTTTCGCGCAGCGCTCACCCGCACCCTGAACAACTACATGGAGCGCGAGGGAGTGCTGGCGCGCGCCAAGATCTCTCCGTCCGGGGATGACGCCCGCGAGGGCCTCACCGCGATCATTTCGGTCAAAGTACCGGATCCGAAATTTTCTTCCCAGACCAAGGAAAAGCTGGTCAGTTCTGAAGTGAAAGTCGCCGTCGAACAGGAAATGGCGCGGGCTTTCGGGGACTATCTCCTGGAGAACCCCGGAGAAGCCAAGCATATTGTCGGGAAGGTTGTCGATGCCGCGCGCGCCCGAGAGGCCGCGCGACGGGCGCGCGAAATGACCCGCCGCAAAGGTGCGCTGGATCTGGCGGGCCTGCCCGGTAAGCTCGCCGATTGTCAGGAGAAGGATCCGGGGCGTTCAGAGCTGTTCCTGGTCGAGGGTGATTCCGCGGGCGGGTCGGCCAAGCAGGGCAGGGACCGTCGCACCCAGGCGATCTTGCCGCTGAAGGGCAAGATTCTCAACGTTGAAAAGGCGCGCTTCGACAAAATGCTGTCCAGCGCCGAAGTAGGCACCCTGATCATCGCGCTCGGTTGCAGCATTGGAACCGCCGAATTCAACCCTGACAAGCTTCGCTATCACACCATTGTCATCATGACCGACGCAGATGTGGATGGCTCTCATATCCGCACCCTGTTGCTGACCTTTTTCTTCCGGCAGATGCGCGAACTGGTCGAGCGCGGCCACCTGTACATTGCGCAACCACCGCTCTACAAGATCGCAAAAGGTAAGCATGATCAGTACCTTAAGGACGATGCGGCGCTGGAGGAATTTCTTACCAATACCGCCATCAGCGATGCTAGCCTGCATTTGAGTGCGGATGCGCCCGGGTTGCGGGCCGCAGCACTGGAAGCCTTGGTGAATGATCACCGGCGCCTGATGGCGGTTGTAGAACGCATGTCGCGCGCCTACCCGCGAGAGCTGCTGCTACGCATGGCGGAAGCTCCGGTACTCAGCGTAGCGCAGCTTGGCCGTCAGGAGGAGGTGGATGCCTGGGTTGCGGCCTTGGCAGAAGATATCGCTGGCGGGAGCGCTCCTGCCGGGTACCGGATGAGCGTATTCCGCGATCCTGAGCGCTCGCTGTTCCTGCCCTGCTGCGATCTGGTAACCCACGGTGTTGGGACGAGATTTCTCGTGACCCCGGACTTTCTTGATTCGGCGGAATATCGTGCGTTGACGACGCGGGGACATCTGTTCAAGGGGCTCCTGGAGCCCGGCGCCTACATAGCCCGCGGAGAGAAAAAGGCTTCTGTGGCGAGCTTTGAAGCCGCACTGGCCTGGCTGATGGTAGAGGCCCGGCGCGGCTATACCGTGCAGCGCTACAAAGGTCTTGGGGAGATGAATCCGGAGCAACTGTGGGACACCACGATGAATCCCGAGACCCGGCGGTTATTGAAGGTGACCATCGAAGATGCGATCGCCGCCGATCAAATGTTCAGCACTCTGATGGGCGATGTGGTCGAACCGCGGCGCGCTTTTATCGAGGCCAATGCCCTGTCGGTCGCTAACCTGGACATCTAACCGGGACGGAAGAGTGCTCTCCCGTCCGCCTGATTCAGGCCGCCCTACCAAAGCGCAGTATCAAAAAAGGCGTTCAGGTGGTTGGAAAAGATCGCGAATTGGGTAGCAGAGACGCGAGATGTAAGGCGCGCATCGAAGCGGATAGCCGCCGAAGTTTTCAACCGCCGGCCGGGAGCGGATCGGGAAATTTCGCAATAGCTCCCCGGCGAGGCAACGGAAAGCACAGCGTACTGGACAGAGTACTGGATTGTGGCGCGGCGTCTGCGGGGTGGCCGAAACAAGGCTGCTCGCTTGGCACCTTCCCGCGCGTACCCGGGTGATATCAGCGGTAGCTACGGCCTGCCGCCAAAAAGCAGATCTTGCTTCCGCCGCCCGTGGTTCTTGCGGCGGTCTTCCCGATCCGGCTCGAAACGCACTTCCTCGCGCCGGTCGGTTTTTTCTCGGCGCTGCTCGCGCCGGCGTTCGGGACCCTTGTAGGTGTCCGCCATGGCCAGGCTCCGTCATATCAGCTGGAAAATCCTTGCGAAATCATAGCACCGGGTGCATGCCCCGGCTAACCGGTCAGCCGGATAAGGGTCGCGTTCATCCATTCGGCGACGTCATTTGTGATGGACTTGGCATCCCGCCCTACAGTGGGGATGGGCTTCCCGAATATCAGCGTGATGGTGCCGGGATACTTGAGGAATCTGTGGGCCGGCCAGCAGGCTCCCGCATTGTGGCACACCGGCAGCACCGGAACCCCGGCGGCAATCGCCAACGCTGCGCCGCTGCGATTGAATTTGGGCGCGGTCGCGCCCAGGTCAATGCGCGTGCCTTCGGGGTAGAGCAGCACGTTCATGCCGGCGTCGAGGCGCTCCCGACCCTGCTGCATCACCTGGCGCAGCGCCTCCCGGGGATTGCCGCGGTCGATGGCGATGGGTGCAACTACCGCGAGGCCCCAGCCAAAGAAGGGGATCTTCAGCAGCTCCCGCTTGAGAACCGTGCTCACTGGCCGCAACCGGCGTTGCAGGTAATAGGTCTCCCAGCTGGATTGGTGCTTGCTGAGCGCGACAAAGGGTCGGGCAGGGATA
>Ga0073923_1000125_pt1 | contig 10433 bp, 7 predicted proteins | sample GWRWT4_1June14_FD_70956 | JGI IMG/M metagenome (GOLD analysis project Ga0073923, IMG submission 70956) | Sand microcosm microbial communities from a hyporheic zone in Columbia River, Washington, USA - GW-RW T4_10-June-14 | ecosystem: Engineered > Artificial ecosystem > Sand microcosm >... | reverse complement strand
CGTGATGAAGCTCAACGTGCTCAACGACTTCATTATCGCCGGTGTGCTGCTCGGTACCCTGATGTTCCTGAATGTCTGGCTGGTTATCTGGCCCAACCAGAAAATCGCCCTGGGCATCGTCAAGGGTGGTGACGCTGCTGCCGCCGGCGCCAAGGCGCTGCTGGCATCGCGCACCAATGTCCTGTTTTCGGGCCCCATGGCCTACTTCATGCTGGCGTCGCCCCATATGGGTTACACCAACGACCATGTCCTGGCGGCGGGCGGCGGTGGGCTCGGGCTCTACATTGCGCTGGCGATCATCGTGGCGCTGGAAATCAATGCTCTGTTCGGCAAGCAGGGCCCCTTGACCACGGTGAAGGGCGTGATCCACAGCAGTCTCGGCTTGACCGCCGTGTTGGCGGTTCTGTTGCAGCTCCTCTAAACCCGCGTACTGCGCAAGCCAGAAAAAGCCGGCCACAACAGGCCGGCTTTTTTGTGGCCAGAGTATAATCCGCGCTTTCCGGGGGCGACGGCAGTACGCGTATGAATGACGAGCGATTCGACTCCGCTGAACCCTTGTATGTGGAGCGCGAAGAGCGCGCCGGCTATGATGAGGCGCCACCGCCCAGACGTGAGGCCGGGCGGGCGGCCGAGGTCAGTGGCGGAGGGTTCTGGAAAGCCTTGACGCTGTCGCTGGCGTTGCTGGTTGTGGGGCTCGCGTGGTTTACCTGGCACCAGAGCCTGATGCAGCGTGAAATGCGCGATCGGTTCGCCGAACTCCAGTCGGGGCTTGAATCCACGGGAGAGTCCCTGAATGAATCCGGCGCCACTCTGGCGTCGCAGCTCAGTGCGCTGGATACCGCGCTGAAGGCGAACGGGACTGAGATCAAAAAGCTGTGGGGCGTCACCAACGACCGCAATCGCCCGGCCATTGAGCAGCAAGGCAAAGCGCTCGCCAGTCTCCAGGCGGAAGTGAAGCAGGCCACTCAGGCGCTCACCCGCTCCCGCAATGATGCTGCGGCAGCGCAAGCCGCGGTGGCGGCAATGAACTCCCAGGTGGCGGCGCTCGCCGCCAGTGTCGACAGCGTCAAACGCGAACGTCTCGCCGGCAGCGCCGGGCTGGATGAATTGCGCGCCCAGGTTCAGGCCAGTCGCGGTACGGTCAGCAAGCTGGACGAGCAGGTGCGCGGGCTGCGCGATAGCGTGGCGAAGAGTGCGGCGGACAACCGCCAGGCGCTCACCGCTATCGACACCTTCCGTCGCGAGACCAACCTGCAACTGCGAGCGATGCGGGAGCAACTCGCGACCCCCTGATCCAGATCCGGCCTGGACCAGCCAGACCCGTCGCTGGCCGGTGGCGCACGGCTTCATTATCCTGCCGCCCCTTTATCCTTGGGCGACCCGCGACCACGCCGGGATGACCCGGAACCATGCGAGGAGTTATCGATGACCACCATCCGCCAGGACGACCTCATCACCAGCATCGCCGATGCCCTCCAGTTCATCTCCTATTACCACCCCGTCGATTTCATTCAAGCGATGTATGCCGCCTATCAGCGCGAGGAAGCACCGGCGGCGCGGGATGCGCTGGCGCAGATTCTGGTCAATTCGCGCATGTGCGCGCTCGGCCATCGGCCCATCTGCCAGGATACGGGCATCGTGACGGTGTTTTTGAAGGTGGGCATGAATCTGCGCTGGGACGCCGAACTGTCGGTCGCCGACATGGTGAACGAAGGCGTGCGCAGAGCCTATCTGAATCCGGACAATGTGCTGCGCGCATCGATTCTGGAGGATCCCGATGGCGCGCGCCGCAACACCGGCGACAACACGCCGGCGGTGATTCATTGCGAACTGGTCCCGGGCGATAGGCTCGAGGTCCATGTCGCGGCCAAGGGCGGCGGCTCCGAGGCCAAGGCCAAATTCGCCATGCTCAATCCCTCGGATTCGGTGGTGGACTGGGTGCTGGAGCAGGTGCCCAAGATGGGTGCCGGCTGGTGTCCGCCGGGGATGCTCGGCATCGGCATTGGCGGCACCGCCGAGAAGGCGATGCTGCTCGCCAAGGAAGCGCTGCTCGATCCCATCGACATCCAGGACCTGCGCGCGCGCGGCGCCCGCAACCGCGCCGAGACGCTGCGGCTGGAGTTGATGGATAAGGTGAATGATCTCGGCATCGGCGCTCAGGGTCTCGGCGGCCTGACCACGGTGCTGGATGTGAAAGTGAAGGATTATCCGACCCATGCCGCCAACAAGGCCGTGGCGGTGATCCCCAACTGTGCCGCCACCCGCCACACCCATTTCGTGCTCGACGGTTCGGGTCCGGCCCGGCTTCAGCCGCCGCGGATGGAAGATTGGCCCGAGGTGGCCTGGGAAGTGGGCGCGAACGTGCGTCGTGTCGATCTGGACCGGATTACCGCTGAAGATGTGCTGAGCTGGCAACCGGGCGACACCGTGCTGCTGTCGGGGAAACTGCTCACCGGGCGCGATGCGGCACACAAGAAAATCGCGGATCTGCTGGCGGCGGGTGAACCCCTGCCGGTCGATTTTCGTGGGCGCTTCATCTATTACGTGGGGCCGGTCGACCCGGTGGGCGACGAAGTGGTTGGCCCGGCGGGCCCTACCACCGCAACCCGCATGGACAAATTCACGCGCATGATGCTGGAGCAGACCGGACTGCTCGGCATGGTGGGAAAATCCGAGCGCGGTCCCACCGCGATTGCGGCGATCCGGGACAATCGCGCCGTGTACCTCATGGCGGTCGGCGGTGCGGCCTACCTGGTGTCAAAAGCCATCACTGCGGCGCGGGTGGTGGCGTTTCCCGAGCTGGGCATGGAGGCCATCTACGAATTCGAAGTGCGGGATATGCCGGTTACGGTCGCCGTGGACAGTCGCGGCGAATCCGTTCATATCACGGGGCCGCAGCATTGGCAGGGAGTTATTGAAGCGCGCAGGCTTGTCGTTGGCTAGACAGCCTGTGATGGCGGTCGCACGGGGCGTGCGGGCCGGTTTCCACAATGACGCAACCAGAGCGCTTGTGCTCGTGTGGCGTTGCTGGGCTCTATCCGGAGAGAATCGCCGGGCGGATCGAAATAAATCAAATGGTTAGATGACTCGAATCGCGTTTTACGTTACCATTCCGCCCCCGTGTTTGTTCAGCCGCAAGTTGACTTTGGAGGTCAAGCGGCTAGCATGGCTTGAAACCTGCGCTGGGTTCGCTCGGGCGGATTCAAGGAATCGAATTTAACTGGAGGAAGTCGCAATGAGAAACAAGATGATTGCTATGGCGGGGGCCGTAGCCCTGACTGCTGGACTTGCTGGTCAAGTACAGGCTAACGAAGGTGCGTATGTCGGTGGTTCTCTGACCGGATATTACCTGGACAGCTCGCGTTTTGTGGGTGGTGGGCAGGAGTCGACTGTCGGTAGCGTCAATCTGGGTTACCGATTTGCCAACGACTGGGCATTGGAAGCGGGTTTCGGCGCTGACGTCGCCGATGAGCGCCTCGATGTCGGCAGGCTCGACATGTATTACTGGTTCGGTGAAGCCAATCCCGACAGTACCGCGTGGCGGCCGTATTGGGTTGCCGGCATCACCTACTTCGACCTGAATGATCAGGACGCCGGTGCGGGTCTGACTTATCTCGACGATGGCGAGAACGAGCACAGCTGGAACGTAGGGGCCGGTCTCGGTCTTTCCAAGATGATCTCCGATCACTTTGAATTCCGCGGTGATGTACGTGGTCAGTACAAAGTACGGGATGACAAGAACACAGCGATCGATGGCGCGGTGAATCTGGCGCTCAACTATTATTTCAACGGCCCGAAAGCGGCGGTGGTGACTCAGGCCGCGCCGGCTCCGATGCCAGCTGCCAAGCCGGCGCCGGCTCCTGTCGCGGCTCCTGAGAAGCGCACCATCACGGTGAAGTTGAATGTACTGTTCGACTTCAACAAGGCGGATGTTCGCGCCATCTACGGTGACGAACTGCAAGCCGTTGCCAATGCGATGAAGGCTCATGATGACATCGAGCTGGTGCTCGAAGGCCACACCGACGCGGTCGGCAGCGATGCCTACAACCAAAGCCTGTCGCAGCGCCGTGTGGCTGCGGTGAAGGCCAAGCTGGCCAAGGACTACGGCATTGCGGCGAACCGCATCGCCACGGTTGGCTACGGCGAGAGTCGGCCGATTGCCGACAACGCCACTGCCGAAGGCCGCACGAAAAACCGGCGGGTGATCGGGGAGCTGAGCTATACGGAAGTGGCGCCCAAATAAGGGATCACCCCGTAGTCTGACTGAAAACGGCGCCCACGGGCGCCGTTTTTGTATGGGTGCCGGACCGGGTGGAAATCCTCGAATGTGATGGCGGGCGAACCTGCGGATGACAACCCTTTACTGGCATGATTACGAGACCAGCGGCATTGATTCGGCACGGGATCGGCCGCTGCAGTTTGCCGGCGTTCGCACGGACGAAGACCTCAATCCCATCGGGTTGCCCCTGAGCCTGTACTGCCAGCCCGATCCTGGCCTCCTGCCCCAGCCTGCGGCCTGCCTGCTCACCGGCATCACGCCGCAACTGGCCGCGCGCGATGGACTTCCCGAGCCCGAGTTTGCGGCCCGTATCCTCGCCGAGCTGGGGGCGCCGGGCACCTGCGGCGTCGGCTACAACAGTCTGCGCTTCGACGACGAGTTCACGCGCTTCCTGCTCTATCGTAATTTCCATGATCCCTACGAGCGGGAGTGGCGCGGCGGCAACTCGCGCTGGGACATCATCGACATGCTGCGGCTGGCACGGGCGCTGCGGCCGGAGGGCATGAACTGGCCTGATCGGGAGGATGGCAGTTCCAGTTTTCGCCTCGGAGATCTGGCCGCCGCCAACGGCATCGTTCACGACCATGCCCATGATGCGCTGTCCGACGTGCAGGCCACCATTGCGCTGGCGCGTCGGGTACGGGAGTGCCAGCCCGCGCTTTACCGCTATGTCTACGAGCACCGGCACAAGCGTCAGCTGCTGCCGCTCCTCGATCCCGTCCGGCGGCGGCCGGTACTGCATGTGTCCGGCCGCTTGCCCCGAGAGCGGGGTTATACCGCCCTGGTACTGCCGCTCGCCCGGCACCCGGGCAATGCCAATGCCATTATCTGCTTTGATCTTCAGGGTGATGCCGATGCGCTCATCGCGCTCGATGCAGACGCGATTCGCGCGCGGGTGTTCACGCCGGCGGCAGAACTCGCTGCGGGAATCGAACGTCTGCCGCTCAAGGCGATCCACCTCAATCGCTGCCCGGTGGTGGCGACGCCGAAATTGCTGGATGCGACCGTCGCGCGCCGGCTCGGCATCGATCTGGGCCGCTGCGAAACCAATTGGCACAAATTACTGACCATGGATCTGACCGCGAAGCTGTTGCAGGTGTTCGCGCCCCAGGCCATGCCGGCACCCGTGGACGCCGAGACAGCGCTCTATGCCGGATTTCTCCCCGACGCCGAACGCGGGCTGCTGGCCGCGGTGCGCGCGGGTCGGGGCGAGGAGCTCAATCCGGCGCGCTTGGCGTTTCGCGATCCTCGCTACCGGGAACTGTTGTTTCGCTATCGTGCGCGGTATTTCCCTGCCACGCTGACGCCCATCGAACGGGAAAGTTGGCAGGGTTTCTGTCGCTGGCGCCTGACCGATCCGGCGTCGGGTTATCTCGGCCTCGCGGCGTTTTGCGCTGAACTTGAGACGCTGGGGCAGCAACCGGCCGACCCCGCTCGACGGGCGCTGCTGGCGGAACTGCGGGCTTGGGGCGAGATGGTTGCGGCACGCCATGGACTCGGCGGTGGCGCTGGTTGAGGTGCGGTAAAGCCGCTAGAATCCGGACCGTTCCAGCGGCGAGGATGTGTGTGAAGTTCAGGGGCTCCCATATCCTTTCCGTCGCGCAATTCGAGCGCGACGATATCAATTGTATCTTCCGCATTGCGGATCGTATGGAGCCCTACGCCCAACGCCGACGGGTCACTCGGGTGCTCGAGGGAGCGATTCTCGGCAACATGTTTTTCGAGGCCAGTACCCGCACCCGCATCAGTTTCGGCTCCGCCTTCAACCTGCTGGGCGGCGAGGTGCGGGAGTCGGTGGGCATGGACAGCCTGTCCCTGGTCAAGGGCGAGTCACTCCAGGACACCGCGCGTGTGTTGTCCGGTTTCAGCGATGTGATCTGCATGCGCCATCCCCTGGCGGGTTCGGTGGCGGAATTTGCCGGCGCGAGCCGGGTGCCGGTGCTGAACGGCGGCGACGGCAGCAACGAGCATCCGAGTCAGGCCCTGCTCGATCTCTACACCATCGAAAAAGAAATGGCCGGGCGTGGTCGCGGCATCGACGGTCTGCGCATTGCCATGGTCGGTGACCTCAAATATGGCCGTACCGTGCATTCCCTGAGCAAGCTGCTGGCTTTGTTCGAGCGCGTCCATGTGGTGCTGGTGTCGCCCCCGGAGCTGCGGATGCCGTCGCCACTGGTTGACGAACTGCGGGCTTCCGGCCAGCGGGTGGACGAGTCGGAGAACCTGGAAGCGAGCATCGCCCACGTGGATATCGTCTATTCGACCCGGATTCAGGAAGAGCGCTTTCCGGATCGCGAGCAGGCCGACAGCTATCGCGGTCGCTTGCGCCTCAACCAGGCAATCTATACCCAGCACTGCGAACCCAACACGGTCATCATGCACCCGCTGCCGCGGGATTCCCGCGCCGAGGCCAACGAGCTTGACCGCGATCTCGATCAGAACCCCAACCTGGCCATTTTCCGCCAGACCGACAATGGCCTGCTGATTCGCATGGCCCTGTTCGCGCTGGTGTTGGACGTGGTCGATCTGGTCGACAAGTACGCTCGGGAAGTGCCCTGGCACACCCCGAACCGGGGCACCTGAATGGCTGTGGAAACGCCGGCCGCGATCAACGCTGACCCCTTCGCCGATATCCGGCCGTACCGGGACGATGAAGTGCCCGGTGTGCTGGCGCGGCTGCGCCGCGACCCAGAGTTCGCCAACATCCTGGTGCAAATGTTCCTGCCGCGGCTTGGGCGCTACTGCATGCCGCTGGGTGGTGTCCTGGTGCGGCTGGCGCTGTGGCGGGTACTGCGTGGCATCCGCACCGTGGGGGACTTTCAGCGCCTGGTCGAGCGCCACTTGCGGCCCCATCTGGAGAAAGTCGCGACCGCGCTGACGGTCAGCGGTCTGGATCGGCTGGACCGGACCCGGGCACAGGTTTTCATCAGCAATCACCGCGATATCGCCATGGACCCGGCGCTGGTCAATCTCATGCTGTACGGTAACGGCATGGACACGGTGCGTATTGCCATCGGCGACAACCTGCTGAGCAAGCCATTCGCCAGCGATCTGATGCGCATCAACAAGAGCTTCATCGTCAAGCGCGCGCCCCAGGGCCGCCGCGAGAAGCTCGCCGCCTTTCAGCAGCTTTCCGCTTACATCCGGCATTCCGTGCTTACCGAGCATTGCTCGGTGTGGATCGCCCAGCGTGAAGGACGCGCCAAGGATGGGATCGACGCTACCGAACCCGCGATCCTGAAAATGCTGGCCCTGAGCCGGCCGTCGGGGCAGGACGTGACCCAGGCCCTCGACGAACTCCGTCTGGTGCCGGTGGCGATCAGCTATGAATTCGATCCCTGCGACCGCGACAAGGCGCGCGAGCTGCACGCAATAAGGACCGAGGGCGAATACCGCAAGGGCGCGCACGAAGATCTCCAGAGCATTTATCGCGGCATCATGGGCGCGAAGGGCGCGGTGCATGTGGCGTTCGGTGCACCCCTGCCGCCGGGGTTGGTCACCGCCGAAGCTGCGGCCGCCGCGCTTGATCGCGAGATTCTGCGCGAATACCGGCTTCGTGCAACCAACTTCGCCGCCTACGCCCTGTTGTACGGAGCGGATCAGCGCGCAGACGCGTTGCGCGCAACCCTGGAACAGCAGCCCGGCTGGGCGGCTTCCGAGCAGCAGTTTCACGCCCGCCTGGCCGATGTGCCCGAGGCCGAGCGCGACATTTTCCTGGCCATGTACGCCAATCCCTTGCGCCGACGCCTGGAACTCGATACCTGATATGGCGCTCGCCGCCGAGCTCAAGGAGCAGATCCAGGCCGGCTATCGTGCCTTTCTCGCCCAGCGGGGACTGCGTCCACGCGCCGGACAGCGCCAGATGATTGCCGCCATTGCCGGCTTTCTCGGCGAGCGCGAGGACAATCCGGACGCCCGGGTGTGCGCCGTCGAAGCGGGCACCGGCACCGGTAAGACGCTCGCCTATCTGCTGGCGGCGCTACCGCTGGCGCGTGCACAGGGCAAGAAGCTGGTGATCGCCACAGGTACCGTGGCACTTCAGGCGCAACTGGTGGATCGCGACATTCCCGATCTGTTGGCGGCAACCGTCTGGGATCATGCCTTTGCACTTGCCAAGGGCCGCGGCCGCTATCTGTGTCCGCTGCGGCTGGAGCAGTGCGAGGCCCAGACCAGCCAGGCGCGCAGCGGCCAGTTCCTGTTCGAGGATGAGCTCGCTTTCGTCCCAGGTGCCGGTGACGAACGGCGCATCGAAGCACTGGGCCGCGCCTGGCGTGAGGGCGAATGGGACGGCGATCGTGACCGCTGGGAGCAAACCCTGCCCGATTCGCTGTGGCGGGCGCTCTCCATCGACGGCCGTCAGTGCGGCGGTCGGCGCTGTCGCCTGATCGCGTCCTGCTGTTATTACCGTGCCCGGTCGACGGTGGATGCGGCGGATTGCATCGTCGCCAATCAGGATCTGGTGATGGCGGATCTGGCGCTCGGCGGCGGCGTGGTGTTGCCGGCGCCGGAAGAAACCATCTATGTGTTCGACGAAGCCCACCGGCTCGGGGACACCGCGCTGGCCCACTTCGGCGCCCAATGCGGACTGGAGGCGACCGGCGACTGGCTGGAGCGGCTGGAGACCCAGAGCGCGCGCAACGCCGCCCGGCTGGCGGTGGCGCCGGAGGATGCTACCCGCGCGCAGGCACTGGTGCCCCCGGCCGCTGCCGCGGCACTACTGTTGCGGCAGACCATGCCCCTGTTCGCGCTGCTGCTGGCGGACGCCAGGAATTCCCGCTACCGCTTTGCCGGCGGCCTGGTGCCGGATGCACTGCGCGTCCCCAGCGGAGAGCTGGCGGCGTGCTTCGGCAGTCTCGTCCAAAATCTGGAGCGTTGCCGCGAGGGTCTGGAGGCGGCGCTGGAAAAAACCGAATTCCCGCTTCCCCGGCCGGAACTCGAAGCGCATTTCCAGGCAGTCGGCCAATGGCTCGGCCGCGCCGAGGGGATCGCGCGGCTGTGGCGGGCCATGGCCGAGCCCGACCTGCCCGCTGCCCCACCGCTCGCGCGCTGGGTGGCGCGCGAGGCCAATGGCGAGCTGCGGGTCGTCATCACGCCGGTCAGCGCCGGGCATACGCTTGCCGAGCAGCTCTGGTCGCGCTGCCATGCGGCGGTGCTGACTTCCGCTACGCTGCGGTCGCTGGGCAGTTTCGACCGCCTGCGGCTGGATACGGGCATCCCGGAAGGCAGTGCCACCCACGCGCTGGCGGGCGGCTTCGACTACCGGCGGCGCGCCGTATTGGCAATTCCGGCGGAGGCCGTCGATGGCGGCGACAATGAAGCCCACACTGCGGCGGTGATCGCCCTGCTGCCGGCGTTACTGGGCGTGGAGTCGGGCGGCAGCCTGGTGCTGTTCGCCTCGCGACAGCAACTGGAGCGGGTGCGTGAGGCCTTGCCCGCGACTTTGGTGGAATGCCTGCTGGTACAAGGCGAGCTGCCGGTGGCGGAGATCATCGCCCGCCACCGGGCGCGCGTCGATGGCAGCGAGCGCAGCGTGATCTTCGGTCTGGCGAGCTTTGCCGAGGGTATCGATCTGCCGGGCGACTACTGCCGCCACGTGATCATCGCCAAACTGCCGTTCGCGGTCCCCGACGATCCGGTGCAGGAGGCCCGCGCGGAGTGGATCCAGTCCGGCGGCGGCAACGCCTTTCGCACCCTGTCGCTCGCCGATGCCTGCCTGCGTCTGGTGCAAGCCTGCGGACGTCTGTTGCGCACGGAGGCAGACAGCGGCCGGATCACCATTCTGGATCGGCGGCTGCTCTCGAAAAGTTACGGACGGGAATTGCTGGCGGCGCTGCCGCCCTTCGGGCGGGAATGATTCAGCCGCGCGTCGCCAAGAACACTGGCGGCGCAATCGCGATACCGAGCAGAGCGGCGCGCGCGCCTGCCGCGCAACAGATGCCTTCGACATCCAGTCCCACCTGCGTCAACTGCGCGCTCCGGGTGTCGTGCTCGATGAAGGCGTCGGGTAACCCCAGGTGCAGGATGGGGCTGGTGCGGCCGCAAGCCGCCAGGTACTCGGCGACGCCGGCCCCGGCGCCACCTGCGATGACATTGTCTTCCACGGTGATCAGCAACTGGTGAGTGTCCGCCAGTTGCGCAATCAGATCGACATCCA
>Ga0073923_1000123_pt1 | contig 10585 bp, 9 predicted proteins | sample GWRWT4_1June14_FD_70956 | JGI IMG/M metagenome (GOLD analysis project Ga0073923, IMG submission 70956) | Sand microcosm microbial communities from a hyporheic zone in Columbia River, Washington, USA - GW-RW T4_10-June-14 | ecosystem: Engineered > Artificial ecosystem > Sand microcosm >... | reverse complement strand
GCGCACGTCGCAGGCTCGCGCATTGGCGGCGTCTGCGACCTCGAAGGGTCCGTTGAACGGATCGATATGGGATGGAATCACCGCGTCTGGCGCGGTACGGCTCTCGAACTTGAAGAACAGGAGCCGGCGGCTGGTGCGGGTCACGACCGCTAACGGCTGCTTCATGGCACCGAGGCCAACGGACACAGCGTCCGGCCTGCTTGTGATCGAGGGATCTTGCGGCAGGCACACAAGGCTCGAGTCGAAGTTGACACCATTGCGCCGGCCGATGTCAAGCACTGGACTTGCATAAAGGGCTGGGCTTGATCTTTGGAATTCCTGCATTAGCGCGGACTATTCTTTGAACTCGAAATCGCACGAATCCACGCCAGGGTTGACAAAGAAATTGCTTGGCCTCTAGTCACGAAAAACTCCGGACGGAGAGAACCGATCAGGCCGACGGGAAGGGCACGCTCGCCGAACGGGGACCCGTGAGGGGACCAACAGGAACGCGAGGAGGCGAATGACGCCCGTCGCGTGTCCGCCCAGGGGGCCGTGGCGGGCCTCTCCAGCGCTTGTGCCTTCACTTTCAGGCGCTGTTTGCTCTTGATTTCCGCTTGTTCGATCCGATCGATTTGCCGATCCTCGATGACACCCCGTGTTCTCTGTGGAAAGGACGGAACATGAGCATCGTCGTGAGGGCCGTCGACGTCGGCTTCGGCAACACGAAGTACGTCACGGCATCAGCGCAGGGCCAGGTCGACTGTGCCCACTTCGCTTCACTGGCCTACTTCGGACAGGACGAGATTCCGGTCGATTCGATGGGCGGCAGGCGCCGTACTGTCCAGGTGCCGGTGGACGGCCTGCTCTACGAGGTCGGGCCAGACGTCGAGTTCGCCGCGGACAGGTTCCGTTCGCGCCAGCTGCACGACGGGTACACCCAGACGGCCGAGTACCGGGCGCTTGCGACCGGTGCATTGCACTTCATGAAGGTCGAGACCGTCGACCTCCTCGTGGTCGGGCTGCCGGTGTCGCAGTACACGAGCAAGCGCGCGGCTCTGCAGAAGGCGATGACCGGCACTTTCCACGCCGGCCGCAAGCAACGGATTGTGGTCAAGCGGGCACTCGTCGTGCCGCAGCCCCAGGGCGCGCTCTACTGGTGTGCGCAGCAGAACCCGAACGTTGGCTCGCCCAAGTACAAGTCGCTGGTAATGGACGTGGGCTCAAGGACCTTCGACTGGCTGGTGACGCGTGGCATGCGGGTCGTTCCTCACATGAGCGACTCCGTCACCCGGGGTGTCTCCGACATTCTCCGGCATATCGCCGACACCGTCGGCGCCAGGATGAAGGAGGACTTCCGAGATCTGGATGCAGTGGACCGGGCATTGAGGTCGGGGCAAATCCTGCGGCTCAATCAGATTGACCATGACCTGAAGAAGTTCGACACCGCCATCCACAAGATCGCCGACCAGGCGCTCGACTTCGTTCTCGCCAGGCTCGACGGCCCGCAGGAACTCGAGCACATCATCCTGGTCGGTGGTGGTGCCTACCTGTACACGAAGGCGGTGCGGCGGCGCTTCCCGAAGCACAAGATCACCGAGGTCGCCGATCCGATGTACGCCAACGTGAGGGGCTTCCAGCTGCTCGGCGAGCAGTACGTCCGGGAGCGACCCGAGCTGTTCAGGGCGGACGGCAGCAACGTGACCAGCGAGGCGTCGGAGCCGGCGGAAAGCCAGTGAACGCGGGCCGCAAGGACGGCACTGTCCGGATGAAGCTGACGATCTCGCGCGAAGAGCATCCCGCGATGTTCGAGGCGCTGGCCAGCATCCGGAGTCCACGGCGCAGGACCGGCCGGCTGAAGGAGCTGGTCGTCAAGGCGCTGATCCTCGAGCAGGTCGGCGCGACAGCGGCCCTCGGTCCGCTTCTTCTCGATGGTGCCCGTCCAGGCGTCGCTCCCGGCAGAGAAACCGCAAGTGCGGGCCCTCCGGCCACTCCAGTCGCTTTGATGCTGGAGTGGGACGAGTCCACGACCTGAACCGAGCCGCCGACTGACCATGACCGATCGCGACGAGTTCGTCAGTGCAAGCGAACTGGCCCGCATGGGCTACTGCGAGCGGCAGGTGGCCTTCGACGCGTCGCATGGGCAGCAGGTGACGGTGGAACAGGAGCGGGCGCGGGACCGTGGCCTTAAAGCGCATGCCGCCTTCTACGACGAGAGTCGCAGGATCGCAGCCGCCAGCGCCACGAAGGGTCGGTGCTTCATCGCCACACTGGCGCTCGGCGAATGCGGCGACACCCGCACTCTGCGCGCTTTCAGGGACCTGTATTTGAGGCGATCAGCTTGCGGACGGTGGTTCGTCGGAGCCTACTACGCGACTTCGCCAGCGCTGTGCTGCTGGCTGGAGACACGGCCGCGCGCGATCCGGGCACTGCGCTGGCTGCTGAAGGGGCTGGCCCGTGCAGCCGATGCCGCGGTGGTTCTGAAGGTGGGACGCGACCATGGGTGACGGGGTTGTCGCGCTGATCCTGCTGATCGCCTTCGTCGCGTCCGCGATCCTGTTCGCCAGACGTCGGTCGTCGCAGATCGACGACATCGAGCGTGGCCTTCCCGCCGAACTGCGCGGCGCCGAGATCGCCTATGCCGAGCGGACATTCAGATCGCATCGACATCGCCTGGTGGCCAGGCTGGACCGCGCATACCGGACACCGGCGGGGGTTCAGCTTGTCGAGCTGAAGACGCGCCCTCGCGACGCCGTGTACATGTCCGACGTGATCGAGCTGTCGACACAACGGATTGCCCTGCAGGACGAGACCGGCGAGACAGTTTCTGATGAGGCGTGGGTCGTCGTCCAGAACAGCCGCAGCGGCTCGCGCAGGCCGAGCAAGGTCCGCCTGCTGGGGCTTTCCGAGATTGCTGCGATGCGCGAGCGTTATGTGGCTGTCGTGCACGGCAGGGTGACCAGGCCAGCCCCGGCGCGGACGCCTTCGCAGTGCGACCATTGCGCGCACAAGACGAGGTGCGGAGCCAAGTATCAGGACCGTGCCTGAATCACTTGGCGGGCGGCTGCCCGGCCATGCAGCGCCGGCGACGGCGCTCAAGGGCGACACGTCGACCGACCAGCAGCATGACCACGATGCCCCACATCGAGGTGGCCAGCAGTAACCAGCCGCCGGCAGCTGCAGGTAGCAGCAGGGCCGACAACGCGAACCCGGGGACTGTCGTTGCAAGCAGGAACCTGTCGCAACCTCGCGCGACTTCCTGAAAGCCCGAATCGTCCAGCGATCGGAGATGGTGACGCTCGGATCTCAACACGAGGAGCGCGGCCAGCAGCGGTATCACACAACGAGGCGCGTTGTCGTCTGGTTGCATGCCAGGCGAACTGCGGCGTCCGCGTTCAGCGGACAACAGCACCGGTTGTCGTCAGGCGCTGTACCGAACTCACGACCGCGTCCTGGATGGTCCGACCGAGCAGCTGCAGACCCTGGTTGCTGGGACCGAAATCGTACGCTTTGACACCCCATGTGCTGGCAACGTACTCGTCGATCGTGCCGACGGCATCCACCAGGCCGATCTCCTTTGCTTCGGGGCCGGCCCACACTTCGCCGGTCGCGACGTCGACGCCCGCCTTCAGGTAGGCCCCGCGCCGCGCCTTCACCTCCTCGAGGAAATACGTGCCCATCTGATCGACCAGCTTCTGCGCCTTCAGGTCGACTTCGGGTGTCACCGGCGTGAAGGGGTTCAGGAAGGACTTGAGCTTGCCCGACGCATAGACCCGCTGGCTGACGTCGTACTTGGCAATCGCACGATCCAGTTGCCATGGAGCCATGATCGCTCCGATGGACCCAACCAGGGAGTACCTGCCTGCGACGATCTTGTCGGCATGCAGCGCGATGAGGAAGGCCGCGCTGGCGCCGAGGTTGTTGATCACCGCGACGACCGGCTTCGGGTGTTTGCGCTTTAGCGAGCCGATGGCGGTGTAGATGCGCTCCGCTTCAACCGGCGCCCCGCCAGGACTGTCGATCGACAGGACGACGGCCTTGACGTTGGGATTCGCGAAAGCCTTCTCAAGCAGGGGCACGATCGAGTCCGCCGAAGCGTGATCGGTCGACGAGATCTGGCCTTCGATGCGCACGACGCCCACCACGTCGCCAAAGGGGCCCCACCGGAATCCGGTCGAACTCAGGAAGAAGAGGAAGTAGACGATGCCGAGCAGGACGGGCAGGCCGAACACCAAAGCCTGGAACAGCATGCGCCAGCGGTGCTCGGATTTCCGCTCTCCGGCCGCGAGCCGCTGAGCCTCCTGGAACGATTCACGTTGCCCTCGCATCTCGCGCATCAGCTCCAGCAGGAGACCTGTCTGACCTGGGGTTGCATCGTTGTTGTCGGCCTGGCCCGCCACGGACGACCGTACGGGAACAGCATCGGACTGCGACGCAGGGCGGTCTTGGTCGTTTGTCATCCTGGATCTCCGGCTGCTCGGCGCTGGGCGCGATGCCAAGATAGGCAGGATGCTTACCTTTGAAAAGCGAAAATGTCGTGGCTACTGCAGGCTGAAGTGAGGGATTCAGCGACGTGCCGACGGGACCACCAGGTTTTGGTGAACCGACTACTTCTTGCAGGCGCCACCCTGAAGCAGTGATGCCAGAGTGACCTTGTCGCAGTCCTTGGCTTCGCTGGTCACTCCACTGGAAGACGCTGTTCCAGCAGCGGGGTCTCTGGCAGCTGCCTGGAGTCGGGCCTTAAGTGCGGACATCGGGTCGGCTTGCTCCAGCTGACTCAGTTTCGCAGCGAGTTCGTCACGCTTGGAGATCACGCAACGCAGTTCGAAACCAGGGAAGGCGCGCCCACCCAGCGGGACGGTGATCTCGGTTCTGGCCACCGTCGCGGCTGCACACGCGGACGACGCGACGTTCCGAAGTGCAACTGGAGCGATGGAACTGCCGGACATGCCTTGAACGATCAGCAGTTGTCCGTCCGCACACTTCAAGGCAACAAACGTCGATGCGAGGCGGAAGTAAGCATCTACTTGATCGCTCTGTGACGCGCCTGCGGGGATGAGCATTGATCCGCCAAGAAACCCGATGGTGTCGTGGGCGAGATCGCACACGCTGTCATCCGTGACCTTGTTCGGCCGGAGGGCAACGGCCTCCGCGTTGGGCTGGAGGCTGGAAAGAAGTGCGACGCTACAGGCCGCAACCAGGCAATGGACAAGTTGCATCTTGGCCCCCTTGCTGATCCGCCAGCAAAGTATAAAGATGGACGGTGCGGGCCGCCACCTTGGCAAGTGGCATGACGACCCGCAGGAAGGTGCGCCTGATGAACCGTTCATCCACCGTTCTGTTGGCCTTCTGCGTGGCTGGCGGGCTCGCTGCGACGACCGTGTGGTCGAGGAGTGCTTTCGTGATCGGCTTCTTCGTGGTGTTCTGGGGGTCGATGGCTGCGTTGCTCGTTTGGTTGTCCCGCAGAAGGTGGGATAGCAGCGAGCCAACCTCGCCTGAGATTGACTGTCCTGATCCGTTCGTCGACGAGTGTGGCGTCCGTCATTTCCAAGGCGACGTCTACGACCTGCCGAACCATCCAACACCAGGTGCGCACGGCCGCGTGTAGAGGTTTGGTCCGTTGCTTTACCGCTTGCGCCGCCCACCCTTTGGCAGCATCGTTGGTACGTCGGGGGTAGCGGCGATGTCCCGTGAGCGCTGCGATTCGCTGTTGCGGGCCCGGGCTGCTGCTGCAGCTGAAAGTGCTTGCTCGGAGCCCCCAGCCACCAGGTCACTCGCGTTCTCGGCCATGTTCGCCACGTCTTCACGAAGCTGGCGGGCGTTGCCCAGCATCTGTGATCGTCGTGTGCTGATCGTGCCATCAGGATTGCGTGTGATCTCGTTGCGCGTGTCGAACGTATCGGCTGCTGTTCCTGCGCGGGCGGCCGCCGCCGCACGATCTGAGACGTCGCCTCGAACCCCAGCCAGCCCGGGTGGCACTTCGGGCACCCTCGGATCGTTTCCAGTCAGCCTCGGTCCTGCAGCTCCATCGTTGGCCCGGTCGGAGGCTGCAACTGCGTCCGGGGCAAAAACGGGATCACGGAGGTCCTGATTCCTCACGCCCAGGATGTCATCAAAGGTCGCCGGCAACGCCGAAGCTGACGGGCTCTTGATTGGCGGCAAAGCACGCGTGGCAAGTTCACTTGCCATGGCTGCCTGCAGAGCCAGGCTGTTGGGACCGTATTCCGATGCCAGGCGCTGGTAGCGCTGCATGAACTCCGAGTTTGCCGGCAATTGCGCCAAGTCTATGGACAGCGCCTCCCCTGACTCATACGCGGTGGATAGGCGGTTGGCGACAGATTGGCGTTGGGCATAGACCGACTGGGCAGACTCCGCGCGGGTTGTCGCGCTCGAAAGTCTGGAAGCAAGTTCTTGCCCGTCACGATCCTCCTTTCCGAGCGCCCTGACGTATGACTGTTCGCGGCTCGCTCGGTCAGCAAATGACTTGAACTCCCGCAGTTGATCGGTCGTAAGCTCATTCGCCACCTTCTGCTCTGCCACCGTCAGGTTGTTGCTGTAGGCCTTGCCAGCCGATCCTGTCGCGCTCGCCTTGATCGGGCTGATTCCTGGCATGCCAGCGCCGCCGGACAACTGGAATGCGATCTGAGCAACTTGGGCAGACGTGAGGCCTGTCGTGCTTGAAACCTGATCGGAGATCGCGCGAATCCGATCCGCGGACTGGCCAATTTCTTCGACACTTGAAACGGCGCGTCCGCTCGACCTGTTTGAGGACTGGTACCGGGAGGAGCCGCGCGACATGGTGTCGACGAGTGTCGCAGCCAGTTCATTGCTGGCTGAAACCACATCAGAGCGTGCGGACTCGGCGGCACGGGAGGCCTCCGAGACAGCACTCTGACTGACACGGGATGACACCACTCGAGACACGGCGCCCTCATTGCGCAGGTACGAGACTGCCTGCTGACCAGAGCCGGTTGTGGTCAACCAGTTCCCGTCCATGTCCTGTTGCCGGGAAACCCAGGGGTTCGAAGTCGAAGGACTCACGACCCGCTGATCCATGGACACATTGCCCATGCTCGCGTTACCTGCGGCGGCGGCGGCGGACGCATTCCCGCTGAGGGATGCAGATTGCAGACCCTGCAGGCCACCCATGATCGCGCTGCCGAAGTTGACGAGCCTGCTTGCCAGAGAGTAGGCCAGCATCGGAATGCCGATGATGAGGTACGAAACTACAGCTTGCGAAGACACGGCGTTGGAGTAGATCGGCGAGGATGTCTGAAGGGCAAGGGCCTTGACCCCGCCACCGACTTCGGCAGCCGCGGCCTGGTCGAGCTGGGCATAGATGGACGCCATGTAGTTGAGGATGGCGAACAGGGGCGGCCAGAGCTGGATCGAGATCAGTGCTGTTGCATACCCGGCGAGCATCAGCAGGGTGTTGCGACCCGAGGAGAGGAAGAGGAGCAACACGATCAGGGGGAAGACCGCGTAGCACATCGCCTCGGCCACGTTGCGAACGACCGGAAGGGCCTGCTCGGCAATCTTGGCGCCATTGATCCATGCGGCGTTCTGTGAAGCCACCGCCGCTGCACGCCCGGTGGCCAGCATCATGCAGGACGGATCGTTGATCTTCTGGCAGCCCATCTCCCCGGCATCGTTGATCGCATTGATCATGGCGTTCTGGCGGATCAGGTCCGAAGCCGTTGCCGCGGCTGCCGCTATCTGGCCACGGATGTAGGCCTGCGGGATCTGGTTGACCACGGCGGCCTGGGCGGCCACAGCAGCCAGGCTCGGGTTCAGGCGCAAGCCCAACTTGCCTGTCAGGTCGGTGATCTGCGCTGGCAGGCGCGCGCCGATCGACGCGTAGACTTGGTCGCAGGTGTTCGTGGTGACGCCCGCCGCTGTCGTGATGATGCTGAAGCGTGCCGGGTTCGTGGCGGCCATCGTCGCCCAGAGATCTGCAGACGACGAGAAGGCCGCCGGCGAGATCGTGCCATCGGCGATGTCGAACGTGGTGCAGTTGCCGACGAAGTTGACGAGGTCTGTCCGTACCGCGGGGTCCGGGATCGAGGCACGGCGTGTCTCCTGGATCAGGCGGCTGCCGAACATCAGGCCGTTCTGCTGGTAGGAGAGCTCGGCTGGCAAGGCTGCTGGCCCCGGCAGCGTCTGGAAGGCTGTCTCGAACAACTCGGTGATCGAGTTCCCGATCGAACTCGTGAGGCCGCCGAGTGCAGCCATGCCGAAGGGGACGTTTGCGACCACGCGCACCGGTGTGCCCCCTGTCTTGTCGACGACCCCGACGGTGACGCGTGGAACGAACAGGACGCCGTAGACGAGCACGACTGAGATGATCCACTTCCAGCCCTGGAGCTTCTCCGGGGAGAACATGTAGGCGATCAGTGCCGCGACGAAGCCGCAGAAGGCCACTGCCGCAATGGCGCTGAGGTATGTGCCCGATGCGACGATGGCCGCGATGGCATTGAAGATGCCGGCGAGGCTCTCGGTGTTGTGATAGGCGTAGATCTCCCACATTGCAGCAATCCCCGACGGTGCCGTGGCGCCTATTGAATGCCGCGGTGCGAGTGGCCCAGCATGTCGAGCACGTGCGTCGACATGTTGGATCGCAGGTTGCGCTCGAGCCGTTCAAGATCGTTGGCGACGGTCGACACCGAGACGACCTTCTTGTACATGTTCGACTGCTCCTGCTGCAGCCTGCCCAGGAACTTGTGGACATCCTCTCGCTGCAGCTGCGCGAGCTGCTTCTGCACATCGTTGAGCAGGTGCTGCTTCATCAGCGCCGACAGTGCGACGTTGGCGAATTGATTGAGAAACGTGAAGGCGTAGTCGGCGGCGATGACCTCGCGGTAGTTGCCGATCATCATTTCCGACAGGCCGGAGCCGGGAATGGTGTTGCCGATGGACAGCATCCTCCAGACTGGGATGCTGGTGCTGTTCACGAACCCGACCGCGACAGAGTTGTTCGGGATGGCGGCGCGCGTGCGGATGCTGTCCGAGATGCTGCGCATTACGTTCTCGACTTTCTTGGTCAATGGTTCGTGAGCATTGGCGTTCGTGCGCGAGACCACGTCACAGTCGGCGTAGTTGTTGCAGCGGAGCAGTTGCACATTGACGTTGCCACCGGCAGCGTCCGACTGGCCGTAAAGCAGTTGGGCCACCGTGGTGATGCTCGGGCCGATGTAGTCTGGATCCCGGTTCGAGTCCTGGGGGTAGAAGATCAGGGCGCCGACGACGCTCATGACCATCTCCCTTGCCGCGTCATCGAGGGTGTCGATGTTCTTGAGCGCCTTCCAAGTGAAGTTGCCCACGAACGGGGCCTGGGCCCTGATGTTCGGGTCGGCGCTGCTGCGGGCCGAAGCCAGGATGCCGGGGCTGTCCGATGCACAGCGCCGCATGGCGGCGTCGATGTCCGCTTCAAGCCCCATCTGCATGGCGAGCTTGGCGCAGGACCTCTGGGAGTCGTAGCCCATCGCCTCGGCGGCCGAGGACACGAGAGCGGTGGCGGTTTCGCACGAGTTCACCCGGGCGTTGTTGATCCAGGTCTCCAGCCCCTTCGCCCACTTCGTCAGCCCGCCCAGCAGCGGCGACACCGACTCCAGCGCCAGCTGAAACGCGATGCCGGGCAGCGCCGCAGTGATGTTCCGAAGCATGTTCCTGAACTCCGCCGCCGAGATGTGGGAGAAGGAGCCGCCGAAGAGGTCGATGCCGCCGCAACCTCCCTTGGCGGATGGGAACTGGATGGCGGCAAGCTGGTAGGTCTTGTTCGGGGAGCGCAGGTAGAGATTGCCCCCCGTGAAGGTGTTGAAAGTCTGGCCCTTGAAGGCACCTGGTGCCGTGTAGTTGCCCACCGCTCCGAGGTTGTTGAACATGTTCGTGACTTCCGTGTTGAGGTCACCGGCGTGGGCGGCTGGCTGGAGCACGAGCAAGGACAGGGCGCACAGGGCGGCGACGGGTTTGCGGAGGAGGCTGGCTTGCATGAAAGGGCTCCCTACTTCAAGGACACCTGGCGCGTGACCGATGGCACCAGCGCATCGGCGCCCGGCGCCGTCACGGTGGCGATGCGTTCGATCAACTGCGACTCGGACAGCACGCCGAAGCCGATCGGTGTGATCTTTCCGGTGAAGGGCTCGGCCAGAAACACCGCGGGCACTTGCGTCACCTGCAAGGTGCGCGAGATGCCGTTGTCGCGGCGGTATTGCGGGAAGTTCGGCAGGCCGCCGCCGTCGACGCTGATCGGCACGATCTGGATGCCGTGGCGGGCCTGGAAGGCTTCGAGCGTCGGCGCGAACGCGTGGCAGTACGGGCAGTCGGACCGGAAGAAGAAGAACAGGACATGCGTCCGGGCGAGGGCTGCCAGGGACTGGTTGCGAGACTGGGCCTGTTCGCGGTCGAAGACCTCGATCCCGCGCGCATTGACCGGACGGCCCTGCAGCGTCATGTCGAGCTCCGGCGTCGACCATGCCACCCGCTGGGCGACCTCGGAGAAGTAGGACGCCTGGCGCACCACGCTCGCCTCGAGTTCCATGTAGCGGCGGACGTTGGCTTCGGTGGGGCGGATGATGGCGATGTTCCGGTAGTCCTCCAGGCGCTTCTG
>Ga0073923_1000122_pt1 | contig 10600 bp, 11 predicted proteins | sample GWRWT4_1June14_FD_70956 | JGI IMG/M metagenome (GOLD analysis project Ga0073923, IMG submission 70956) | Sand microcosm microbial communities from a hyporheic zone in Columbia River, Washington, USA - GW-RW T4_10-June-14 | ecosystem: Engineered > Artificial ecosystem > Sand microcosm >... | reverse complement strand
CCCTCCCACGCTCAACGTACCGGAATTCGCTGTGATGGGGTCACGACGCTACGGCTCCATCTAAGATCAACGTATGGCCAGAGACCAGGGAACGAGTTGGCGGTGCTTGCTGGAACGGTCTGGAGAGATCATGCACGCGTCCGGCGGGCCGCACGGAGCAGGGCTTCAAACAGCCGCCGATGGGCCATATGCCGCTCGAACAAGAATTCGGGGTGCCATTGGATCGCGAGGAGAAATCGATGTGCGGGGGATTCGATCGCTTCAATGATCCCATCGGGTGCCATGGCACTTGCGCAGAACGACGGAGCGACTGTCTTGACCGATTGGTGATGGGAACTATTCACCATGAAGGTTCTCTTTCCGACCACCTTGTTCAAGAGGCTCTTGGGTGTCACGTTCACCGGGTGAGCGACATGGATCGCTTTCGCTTTTTGACGATGATCCAACGCACTGGGGACTTGTGCAGGAATGTCCTGATACAGGCTCCCTCCACAGGCGACATTCACCGTCTGCATCCCTCCGCAGATTCCTAGGAGGGGAAGATCCCGCTTCTTGGCCTGAAGGACTAACTCCAGCTCAAAGTTGGCGCGGCGCTCGCTCACCAGCGGAAACTTGTAGCGCTGCCGCTCTCCATAGAGACTCGGCGGAAGGTCCGGCCCACTGCCGGTGAGGAGCAACCCATCGACACAGTCAAGAAGCCGTCGCCGGGCAGACGGTTCCGCTACGAGAGGAAGGATCAGAGGAATACCACCGAGTTCTTCAACAGCCCGAATGTAGCGAGCCCGCAAAAAATAGGTTGGCTCGTGACCGCCCATGTCCTTCCTGTCACCGGCATTAAAGTCTGGGGTCACGCCAATTACAGGCTTCATACTCAATGCGCAGGTTAGTTCGTCGGAGCAGGTGCGACGGAGATTCCCTCATTTTCGGCACCAACACCAAGGAAACGTACCGGACGATCGCCGCTGAGATGCTCCGGGGTAATAAGGTAGGTCCCATACACGCTGGGGACCCAGATACTTTTCGCCGTTGGCTCACTGAAACCTGAAAACACATAGGCGAGACCACCGACGATTCCACCGCCAACAGCAAATGCTGCTTTAAACGGGAAATACAAGATTGTGGCGGCAGCTGAAGCAGCTCCCATACCGGCCCCGGAAGCCGTCCCTTGCTGTGTGTCAGCAGACGACGACTGACTCCAAGCTGGAGCGACAAACATCGAACAATAGGTGATGATGACGACGAGAACCACGATTGGGAGTCTCACGTGAAGCGCCTCCTTCATTTTTCACACCAATGATGTGGGATGCATGAACAATCATACACGAGTCCTGGCATGCGTTATAACAAATTCTCCGCTGAATGCAACTCCCGAGGGGATCTCGACCTTAACAGGATGATGACACCGAACGATCAGGGGCCAGATCCAACTCTCCCAAGATATGGGCGAGAACATAGTCTACGCGATTGCTGGCTTCGTGATCCAATTCGAGAGCCAACTCATCGGCTTGGATTCGCTGATTTTCTTGGGCCACACCCGCTTGCAGTCTGAGATCCAACTTGCACCAACACACAGCTTGTGCAAAGCAATCCGCCATGCGCTCTTGATAGTGAGGACGTTCGTGGGGATCGAGTGCCATCAAGCTCTTCGCCAGTCGATCCGCAAGGCGCATCTTCTGTTGAAGCCCCGCCAGCTGGTCATTTCTCATCTCAACGGAGATCTGAATGCCTGCTTTCCAACTCCGTTTTTTCACGTTGAACACACAGGCCAGCACATCGGGGTGCCCCACGACTGGCTCAGGCCCGAAGAAGAACGTGACTCGATAAGATGGGACATCCCGATTTGATTCTGGAACCATGGAGGGCCATTGTACCATGATTCACACAGAGACTCGGTGCTTGATTGACGCCTCTGTACCCCAAGGCTAAGATGGAAACCCATGAGCGACGTTGCCCACCAAACACGGATCGCTGCGATCCAAGACGCACTCGGAGACATGGACAGCGTTGATGGGTGGCTTTTCTACGACTTTCGCGGCAGCGACCCGCTCGCGTATCGAGTGTTGCTCCTTGATCCAACCCAGCACGTCACTCGACGTTGGTACTATTGGATCCCGACAAGGGGGGAACCGGTCAAACTCCTTCATATGATCGAACCACATGTGTTGGATGAGTTACCCGGCCAAGTCCAGCAGTACGTGTCATGGGAACAGCAACGTTTGCTCTTGGCCTCGCTGTTGCGAGGTCGACGGAAAATTGCCATGCAGTATTCACCGTTCAACGCGGTTCCGTATCTGTCCAGAGTGGATGCCGGCACCGTTGAGTTGATCAGAAGTTTTGGGCTTGAGGTGGTCACATCAGCTGATCTTGTCCAACAATTCGAGGCAGTCTGGACGGATGCGCAACTGGAATCCCATCGGTATGCCGTGACGGCGCTCAGAAACATCGTCGATGAGGCCTTCGCCCATGTGGCGTCTTGTGTCACCAACGAACGTCGGTTATCCGAATATGATCTGCAGCAGTTTATTCTCTCGCGCATTCGCGATGCGGGCATGACCACGTCCAGCGCTCCAATTGCAGCGGTTGATGCCCACAGCGCCGATCCCCATTATGGGCCGACTTCATCAAGCTCCTCTCTCATCACTCGGGACAATTTGGTTCTGATCGACTTATGGGCGAAACAAACAGCACCGGGCTCGGTCTATGGGGATATCACCTGGACAGGCTATACCGGCACGGACGTACCAGCAAAGCAGCGCATAATCTTTGAACATGTTCGGCGCGGACGCGATGCAGCACTGTCGTTTGTCCAGGATCAGGTGGCTATCGGCCGATTTCCGTGCGGATGGGAAGTTGATGATATCTGCCGCACGACGATTCGCACGGCGGGCTACGGCGACTTCTTCATTCATCGAACCGGCCACTCGATCGGGGAAGAAGTCCATGGCAATGGAGCCAATATCGACAACCTGGAAACTCAAGACAGTCGTCGGCTCCTGCCGAGAACCTGCTTTTCTATCGAGCCAGGGATCTACCTGCCGGGAGAGTTTGGGATCAGGAGTGAGCTTGACGTCTATGTATCGGAACGCGAAGCCGTGGTGTATGGGCTACCACTTCAAACCGAAATCGTGTCTCTTCTCTGACATTTCTGTCTGAGCATTCTGCTTCGACCCTTTCTTGACACCATGTCTAAGGGGCGGCTAGATTCAGTCATCCCACAAGGGCACTCTCCGGATCACACGCGAGGCCGTGCATGTTCGGCACAATGGGTTTCTCAGAACTCATTCTCATTCTCGTCATCGTGCTCATCATTTTTGGAGCAGGCCGTCTGCCACAGATCGGCGAGGGGGTCGGCAAGGCGTTGAAAGGCTTTCGAAAAGAAGTCACCGACGTGCCTCAACCCGCTTCTGACCCGGTCCAACAAGAATCCGGGCAACCACAGGCAATTCAGACTCCGGCAAGTATCGCCGCAACAGTTCCACCACCGGCCACAGGATCATCGTCGACAACGACGAGACCACTTGCTCCCTATGTCCCTGGTCCAGAGCTGACGCCCGGCACCACTGCTTCATTGTTGTACAACACAAACCTTCAGACTCGACAACCATCAGCTCCTTCCCTGAATCAAGCATCGGCGTCTGCCGCCAGCCCCGTGCTCTCGATGGAGGAACGGGCTGCAGCCCCCCCTCCAAGAGCTCACGCGTCGTATCCACCCTTGCCAGCTGGTTCTCAGGCAAAACCGACCGCCAAACGTCCTTCTGCCATTGTGAACAAAGATGCGGTGGCTCGCGTGCAGGCGCAACAGGCAGCACTCAAAGCGACGCAATCAGCAGCGGTATCGCCCGATGACCTTCAGCATTTCGGGGAAGGACTCGGAGAGGTCGTGCGAACGTTCCGGCAAGCCGTGACCGATGTCCGCAATAGCGTCGACCCTCAAATGAGTACGATTCAGGCCGAACTGGATACCGCCAAAAAAGAAATCCAGCAATCTATGGATGCCGCTAAAGAATTACCGCCGCCGCAAGAAGATCCCCAGAAATCTGCGTGACCCTCATCCATAGAGCCTCCTCATATTTCACTCATGTTCTTGCCGACTGATGTATGCCCTCTTCGCACCACTCACATGAGGGATCGCTATCGCTGTAGACGTTACCAAAGTACTCCAGCACCCGACCCTGACGTGACCCTTGAACAGGCTCAGTCGAACAGTTAATGAGCCATTGATGCTTTAGAGAAAGCGAGGGTTGGTCAGACAGTTCTACATCTACTGGATCGGTGATGGGATGAGGCGGTCATTTTCTTCGTTCTGGCGGGAGGTGCCTACAGGCTTGGGGGAAGAGGTCCATATCGGAAAAATAGCAGCCGTTGGCCGGCAGACGATAGTCTGAACGTTACATGCTGATTCGGAAAAGCTTGCTCGTTACTCAGGATGGATTTCGACTTCGATTCAGAGCCTCAACCAGTCCGACCAATTCCTCTTGTACCGTCTTCTCCAAATCCACAAACTGGATACCCATGCCTGGAAACAGAAGGTATCGCTCCGGCTTGTTGCGAACCCAGGCGACCTTCGCCTTCGCTTTCAGCTTGTTCCACGGCCGATCTGGAAGGGCAAATTCGACCGTCAATTCGGTGCCAGGACTGAGAGGGGCACCACTCTCGATAAAAAGCCCACCGCCGCTGATTCCCCCGGTTAGACTATCAAATTGCTTTCCTTCTGGTGTGGTATATCGGATCTTCAGAGCAAGGGGCGCACGGGGCTGCTTGCGACAATGGGCAAACCGCCCTTCTTCACCACTGACAACCACGTGCTCGATGATTGCCCCCCAAGACATGCTGCCCAACAACTGACCAGAGGAGTCGCGTACGTTGATTATCTCTCGCCCAGAATCAATACTCAGAGATTTTCCTTGATACCCCGTAGTGGAAACGACAGGAAACGTCATACATCCCTTTTCCGGGTGGCGTAAGCCAGGAGTGGAATTATGCTGCATGCCCTATCTTCTGGGTTGATTTCACTAACTCATGAATTCGATCGCGGACATTCTCTGCTATTTCAGTGAACCGTATCCCCATTCCTGGGCTAAACGTATATTGATCAGCTTTCGGACAAACCCAGGCGACGGTTCCTTTTGCCGGCATCCATTCATCAGATTTCTCTTGAAACGAGAACTCCATAGCCAATCTGGTCCCTACAGAAAGAGGGGTCTGGCTTTCGATAAATAATCCTCCACCGCCAATACCACCTGCCCGACTTTCACATCGTGGTCCTTCTGGGCTGTTGTACCGTACCCGGAACGCGAGCGAAATCCGAGGCTCTGACCGGACCTCCTTTTGAACACCCATAACATCCACCTTGCGGTAGGCAAGTATTTGATCAATGACGAAGTCCCAGGACAGGGAGCCGATTGCCTCCCCCTTCACACCCAACAAGACGATCATTTCACGGGCCGCGTCAAGTTCAATGACGTTGCCTTTATAACGAAGACTCAAAGAAACAGGGTATTTCACAGCCCCTCCCTCAAAAACACGTACGAGGCAAGTATAGCGCGGCGTTTCTGATTGTCGAGGAAAATGAGGAGGTTAGGAAAAGCGATGGAAAGAGGTACCGGCCAGGGGGGAAATTTATATTTCCCCCCTTCTACGAATTATTAGCTAGACCTATCAATCAATAGTAGAAATGTGTCAGTTTTTATGCGGTCTTAGCGTCATTTTCCTGTTCAAATATGCGCATCGGTGGGTTTTTCCCCAAGATTGCATCTTCCGTAATCACCACTTCTACGATTTGTTTCTGAGAGGGGGCATCATACATGATGTCAAGCATCACTTCTTCCAGGATTGCCCGAAGACCTCTGGCCCCAGTCTTCTGCGCATAGGCTTTACGCGCTAGGGCCCCCAACGCCGCTTCGGTGAATCGGAGCTTGACCTTTTCAAACGATAACAGCTTCTCGTACTGCTTGGTCAACGCATTGCGCGGTTCAGTAAGGATACGGATCAAGGCTCGCTCGTCTAACTCCTCTAACGTGGCCACGACGGGTAATCGCCCTACGAATTCCGGTATCAGACCGTACTTCAGAAAATCCTCTGGCTGTACCTTTGACAGAAAATCTCCCAAACGAATGTCGCTTTTTCCGCGGATTTCAGCTCCAAATCCAATGGATTTTCGATTCAGACGCTGTTCGATGATCTGTTCTAAACCGACAAACGCTCCACCACAGATAAACAAAATGTTGCTAGTATTGACTTGAATAAATTCCTGATGCGGATGCTTTCTCCCCCCCTGCGGTGGGACATTCGCGACCGTGCCTTCGATCAATTTCAGTAGGGCTTGCTGAACACCCTCGCCAGACACGTCACGCGTAATAGACGGACTATCGCTCTTCCGACTGATCTTATCGATTTCGTCGATGTACACAATTCCGCGTTCAGCCCGCTCCACATCGTAATCCGCAGCTTGCAGGAGTTTCAGAATGATATTCTCGACATCTTCCCCCACATAACCGGCTTCGGTCAGTGTCGTGGCATCAGCAAGAGTAAATGGGACGTCAAGATATTTAGCCAAGGTCTGGGCCAAGAGAGTCTTCCCCGTGCCGGTCGGACCCACCATGAGGATATTGCCCTTTTGGAGCTCGATATCATCAACCTCTTTTTCCTTTGAGGAGATGCGCTTGTAATGATTGTGTACGGCCACAGACAAAATGCGTTTAGCCCGATCCTGCCCGATGACATATTGATCGAGGTGATGCTTGATCTCCGCTGGTTTCTTGAGTTTAGACGAAATTTCTTCTTTGGCTTCTTCCCAGTCCTCCGCAATGATGTCATTACAAAGATTGACGCACTCATCACAGATATACACCGTCGGTCCGGCGATGAGTTTTCTTACCTCATCACGGCTTTTCCCACAGAAAGAACAGCGCAAGTGTCGGTCCATCTTTTCCTGCTTGGCCATGCACCCTCCTGCGTTACTTACCTTTGATCCCGTCGCCGGATTCTACTGCTTTCATAAGTTTGGGTGGTCGTGTGATGACCTCGTCTATGAGGCCGTACCGCTTCGCTTCTTCGCCGGACATGAAATAGTCCCGTTCTGTGTCATGCGCGATCTTCTCAATCGGCTGGCCAGTGTGTTTGGCCATGATTTCATTGAGACGTTCACGAATCTTGAGAATTTCCCTGGCATGAATGTCTATTTCCGTCGCTTGTCCTTGGAACCCACCCAACGGTTGATGGATCATCACCCGAGCATTGGGCAGGGAAAAACGCTTGCCTTTTGTTCCGGCGGTCAATAGGAGCGCACCCATACTGGCAGCCTGACCGAGGCAGATGGTGTTGATCGGGGGCTTCACATATTGCATGGTATCGTATATGCCCAATCCGGCTGTCACACTACCTCCCGGAGAGTTGACGTAGAGATTAATATCTTTTTCGGGATCTTCCGATTCAAGAAAGAGCAGTTGCGCAATCACTAAGTTGGCAAACACATCATCGATTGGAGCTCCAAGAAAAATGATGCGATCTTTGAGAAGGCGTGAGTAGATGTCATAGGCTCGTTCGCCTCGATTGGTTTGTTCGACTACCATCGGAACCAACATATTGTTCAATTCCTTTCCCGGGCAACTCCGTACCCAACACCCGCCACGCCTATCCTTGAATGAACGCTTGACGATAGACAACATCCAGCGCCTTATCGGCCAAGATCCTCGCGCGTAATTCCTCAATAGAATCCTGGCCACCTGCCTGGATCATTTTCACGAGATCGGCCATCGGCACCCTGAGCTCCGTAGCTAGTCGAGTCACTTCATTATTCAGATCGTCCTGGGTCACCGACAAGCTTTCTTTCTCCGCGATGGCCTCAAGAATCAACCCTGCTTTTACACGACGATTCGCGTCCTCACGGTGCTCTTCGCGAATCTTCTTCAATTCTTCCGCATCTGGCGGATGAGGGGAATCGGTGACGTTGCCGCGCTGTCGTGCTTGTAACTTCTGCTGCACAATCGTGCTGAGCTCTCGTTCTACGAGTGTATCAGGGAGATCAAAATGATGGGTCTCGATAAGGCGTTTGAGAAGAGTATCTTTGTAGGACTCCTCAATATCCCTCTTGAGCGCCTTTTCCATTTGGCCACGCAACTTGTCCCTTAACTCGTGGAGCGACGCATATGGTCCGCAGTCCTTGGCGAACTCATCGTCAAGGGTAGGGAGCTTTTTCTGTTTAACTCCCTTTATGACGAGGCGGAAGCTGACAGCTTTTCCTGCGACCCGTTGATCCGGATGGCTCACCGGATAGGTCTGAGGAATTTCTACCATATCCCCTGCCTGTCTTCCGATCAGATGAGCGTCGATTTCAATCCCCAGCAAAGCGGCCTTTGATCCCACTTTATGGAGCTGGCCTTCCTTCTTTGTACCTTCGAGAGGAGTACCTTCCAGAAATCCTTCGAGATCGACGATGGCATAATCCCCTTCGGTTAAAACCGTACCAGCTTGAGCCTCGTCTAGGCGCGCCTGTTGTTCGCGCAATACTTCCAGAGCACGGTCTATCTGTTCCTCTGCAACCGTGCGCTTGTCGGCTTGGAGCGAAATGGGATTGGGGGACTTATAGTCGCGAAGTTCGATTGTCGGTTTGATTTCGACGGTCGCCGTGAACGTAAACGGGGCGTCTTTTTGGATTTTGACCCGATCCAGAGGAGGAATATCCACCACTACTGGACTAATCCCAGCCTGTTTGATGGCCCGACCATAGAAATCCGGCACGAGCTTTCGAATGACATCCTCTTCGATTGTTTTGGCATAGCGCTTTTCTAAAATAGCCACCGGGGCTTTCCCTGGTCGAAACCCTGGAATCCGAACCTGACGGTTGAGTTCCAAATAGGCTCGTGAAAATTGTTGCGCCACCTCATCGGCCGGCACCTCGATTTTCAAGGCGCGTTTCATTGGTCCTAACTCAGTCACTTCCATCTTCATTGTCGAAATGAGACTCCCTACTCCTTAAGTGTTCGTTATAGTGGTGCGAGAGGGGGGACTTGAACCCCCACGGTTGCCCACGAGATCCTAAGTCTCGCGCGTCTGCCAGTTCCGCCACTCTCGCATGGTAGAGGATACCGCGGAGCTGCCACTCTATAACGATAGATTAACTAACCAAGAGTGGCTAAGACTGCAAAAACACGCGATGTCGTATAGCGTTGTACCGTTGGACACCTGTAATGTCAACCCATACGACCGAGGGTACCCTACTCCTCTGTATGGATGGTCCAGCTTGGCTATTTGCTGATCTACTCTATCCCCGTTACTCACCGAAAACTTCACCCATACATTCACTGTGGTACACCGCAAGGCGACCGCCCTACTACCGCGGCTGCCTCCTCATTTCGAATAGCATCGACGAGCGCCGGTCACCTTGCTGGCCATGAACACGCATGCTAAGATACTCTCCCTTTACACTTCTCGATGCGGAGAGGTGCGAGAGTGGACGAATCGACATGCTTGGAAAGCATGCGTCCCGGTAACGGGACCGTGGGTTCGAATCCCACCCTCTCCGCCATACCGCATTTTATGTGTACTGCCTGCTCTTTATCGCTGTATCGTAATTTCCGCGGGCGGTATAGACACCTGAAGCTTGGGCGGGGCTGGAAGGTCTCGATCGAGAATAGGGGCTGGGCCCTGTGCAATAGAACCCTGTGAACCCCGCCAGATCCGGAAGGAAGCAACGGTAAGCAGTCAGTTCTATGTGCCGCAGGATCACCTAGCCCCACTCTCTATCAAAAAACTTGGCGTATTTAGGGACATCCTGGCATCCCTGAATCTCAGGTTTTCTTAAGACTTACTGTAGGGGAGCAACGCGACAATTGGATTACCAAGTCTCCGCGCGCAAATATCGGCCCGGCACGTTTGACGATGTGATTGGTCAGCCCCATGTCGTCCAAACGTTGATGAACGCGGTCTCGACGAAGCGAGTCGCGCACGCGTATCTCTTTTCCGGCACGCGAGGTGTGGGGAAAACGACCGTCGCACGAATCCTCGCGAAGGCACTCAACTGTGAACGAGGACCGACAAGTCATCCCTGTGACACCTGTGAAAACTGCCGTGAAATTGCACAGGGGAACTCGGTTGATGTCATCGAGATCGACGGCGCATCGAACACCAGCGTGGATGATGTGCGAGAGATCCGAGAGAACGTTCGATTCACGCCATTTCGTGGTCAGTTTCGCGTCTACCTTATCGATGAAGTCCACATGCTCTCAAACTCGGCGTTTAATGCCCTCTTAAAGACACTCGAAGAACCACCAGCACATGTCGTGTTCATCTTTGCGACAACGGAGATTCACAAGATCCCCGCGACGATTCTCTCGCGATGTCAGCATTACAACTTTCGTCGGATCGCCAGGACTGAAATCATCGAACGACTTCGGCACGTAGCAGCGCAAGATCAGTTGTTGCTTGAGGAACGGAGCTTCGTGGCCCTGGCTCGTGCCAGTGAAGGGAGTATGCGTGACGCCTTGAGTTTGCTTGATCAGGCCATTGCCTACGGCGGCAAAACCATCAGCCACGCGGATCTTGAACTGCTCTTGGGAGCCGTCCCTCAAGAACTGGTGCAGGAACTTCTCCGAGCGATTTT
>Ga0073923_1000114_pt1 | contig 10997 bp, 20 predicted proteins | sample GWRWT4_1June14_FD_70956 | JGI IMG/M metagenome (GOLD analysis project Ga0073923, IMG submission 70956) | Sand microcosm microbial communities from a hyporheic zone in Columbia River, Washington, USA - GW-RW T4_10-June-14 | ecosystem: Engineered > Artificial ecosystem > Sand microcosm >... | reverse complement strand
TCGTGCCTTGCCCAAATCCAGCCTGATCGCCCCTATGCAAATCAATCACTTAGCGGGTGTTTCTTGAAAGACGGCATTGTGGGCCTGGCTCAGCTGCATGGGTTGGAATGCGACGCCGTGAGTTTGAACAACTGGGCCACTCGCGACGAAGCCAAACGTTTCGTAGACGGGAAGGGCATTGAGACTTGAGTTGACCGTGAATTTGCCTGGGTTGCCCGACTGGATGGCTCTTGCATTGACCATCTTCCAGAGTTTGGTGCCAAGGCCTTGACCTTGAAATGGCTCTGCCACGAATAGATGGAGTAGGTAGCTATTGTCTCGAAGTGCGACGATGCCGGCCAATTGGCCCTGGACTTCGGCGACGAAGTACTCGAAGTTGCTGGCAGAGACATAGCCATGTATTGCGGACTCGCTGATGGCAGCAAAGAAGGGCTCAGCACCTTCACCCGAAGGCGACACCAAGAATGGCCTACTCAACTCGCGAATGAGTGCGCTGATTGTTGAGACATCCGCAACCGTTGCGCGTTGGATGTTCATGCCGTCTAACGTTTGACATGAGGGGTGACCGAAAGGCGCAGCCTTTTGGGCATCCCCTCGATGGAAGGGTTAGATTTGCGTGGCTGGCGGCTCGTGCTAAGATGTGTACCATTAGATAATGAGGTACACAAAGTGCGCACGAACATTGAGATAGACGACAAACTCATGAAGGATGCCTTGAAGGCTACTGGCGCGAAAACCAAACGTGAGGCGGTAGAGCTCGGCTTGAAGACATTGGTGCAGCTTCGCGCGCAGGGAAAAGCCCGTGAACTCAAGGGGAAGATTACCTGGGAAGGTGACTTGAATGCAATGAGGACTGACAGATGATCTTGGTCGATTCCAGCGTATGGATCGACTACTTCCGTTCGGCGGACACTCCGCAGGTAGCGCTCTTGGACTCCCTCTTCGGGCGTAGCCCCCTTGCGGTAGGTGACTTGATTGCTGCGGAAGTGCTACAGGGCGTGCGGGATGAACGAGAGTTCAAGTGGGTCAAGAAGACCTTGGATGCTTTCGAGCACATTGATCTCGCTGGGTACGACCTTGCGGTCAAGGCTTCCGAGAACTATCGGTTGTTGCGGGCGGTCGGAGTGACCATTCGAAAGACAATCGACACGCTCATCGCTACTCGGTGCATTGAGGACGGGTTGACGCTCCTCCACGCAGACAGGGACTTCTTACCGTTTTCGCAGCATCTTGGGCTGAAAGTGGCGTATTCGGAAATCTAACGTTTGACATGAGGGGTGACTAAAAGGCGTAGCCTTTTAGGCATCCCCTCGATGGAAGGGTTAGGCGTCACTCGCGCTGCCCCGGCCGCTCCATGGCGACTTCGGAAACGTTGAAGCCCAATTTTTCATAGAACGCCGAGACACCCGTTCGACCGGCTCGGAGTACCCAGGTCATTTCTCTGTTCTGCCCCATAGCGCTCTTGACCAGTGCAGTTCCGACACCTCTTCCTCGGTGCTGTTCCGCGACGACCACCATTGAAATGTAGCCATTGAAGATGCCGTCAGTCAAAGCCCGGAGAAAGCCAATGACTTCTTCTCCTTCTACGGCGACGACGGCGATCTGCGATCGGCTTACCAGTTCAGCGAATGTCGTTGGATCGGAGACGCGTTTCCCCCAATTGCTCGCCTGAAGGAGCGCACGGGCGGCTTCGAGTTCAGCAGGGCGAATGGCACGGACTTGCATTTCGTGACGCCTAACGTTTGACATGAGGGGTGACCGAAAGGCGCAGCCTTTTGGGCATCCCCTCGATGGAAGGGTTAGACGTCGCTGTTTCAGCCATACCGGCGCTTCAGCTCTGCGATTGAACCGGCGACCAGTTGCTCCAATACCTGTTTGTCGATTTCAGCAAGCCGTTTGAAGTACAGGCAGGCTTTACCCATTTTGTACTTTCCGAGCTTTGACAAGAGCGCTTGCTGCTCCGAACCGTCGGCGGCGAGATAGACAACCAGTTCACGACCTCGGATAGCGAACCCAACAAGGCACATCTCGCCCGTTCGCCCGCTCTCGTAGGTGTAGCGATAGGAGCCATAGCCGACGATGCTTGGCCCCCACATCTTCGGTTGCCGCCTCGTAACCTTCTTGAGGATGGCCATCAGCGTCTTGCAGTCGACCGCCTGCTCTTCGGTTGCTCGGGAAGCGATGTATTCCTCGATGCTCGCTTCCGTCGCCTTAGTCTTGAGTTCGGTCATTTCTACGCACTCCGACGATGGTTATTTGCGACGTCTAACGTTTGACATGAGGGGTGACCGAAAGGCGCAGCCTTTTGGGCATCCCCTCGATGGAAGGGTTAGAGGGCATTTTTCGCAGGCCAGCGATAGCCCAACACGGACTCTCGCGGGTAGAAGTGCTCTCGAACTTGCTCCAACTGATTGCCCCCGAGCAAATGTATGTGCTCTTGATCGACACGCAGGAAGAAGCCGACGTGACCCTTCCAACCGGCTGGGTCTTCGCGCGAAAGAACCACGACGCACCCCGGAACAGGCTCCGTCAATGGCTCGCCCCATTCGAGCCATGATCGCGCCAGGGCCGAGTTGGTGCCGATGATCCCTACCTGCGCCAATGACCAGTTTACGAATGAGGAGCACCACGAGGCTTTGTCATCGTAGCCGGCGATATTGGTGTGGTCGTGGTACTCGGTGACTCGCGGATTGCTCTGGCCCGGCGGGTATGTGCTAACGCCCACTTCCGCGAATGCGACAGACATCCATGGCGAGTCGTGCATATGCCCTCTAACGTTTGACATGAGGGGACCGCAAAAGGCGCAGCCTTTTGTGGGTCCCCTCGATGGAAGGGTTAGACGGCACTTTTTGAGAGCCACAAGGCAAGCAGAACGGCGCCCGTACCTACTTGGAGCCATAAAGCGAGCATTACGATTTTCTTGAGAGACGCGCCCAGCGAGGAAAGTGTACGGAGAACAAGGCCGATGACCAAGCTTGGAACAAAGAGAGCGACCCAAGCAAACCACGCAATGCCAACGCCAGTGCAACCAAAGCCCTCACAGTGGATGCGCCAGATACCTACCGCACCGGCGATGAGTACGCCGACAAGAGCGAGATAGACAACAGCGAAGGCCTTACTCATGCATTCAGCTTAGCGCAACCGATACCGTGACTGAGCAGGCTGATGAGTCGCCTAGAACCGTCCAACCGCGAGACAAAGAAGGAGCGGCCAGATCGCGCATGTGCCGTCTAACGTTTGACATGAGGGGTGACCAAAAGGCGCAGCCTTTTGGGCATCCCCTCGATGGAAGGGTTAGGCGTCGATCCTCTCGAAGCGGAAGAGGTTACGGAGCCTGGCAACGCGCCGATCATGCAGACGCCTCTTTGAAGGTTCGTGTTCGACTGCACTACTGACGCCAGCAAGCAAGAGTAACTGTGGCCTCGGGCGATTGAGCCAATAGTAGAGAGAATGCCATGACAAGAAAGAGAGCTGTTGAGATCGCAGCGTGGGTGCGCAGTGCCTTGACCTTCTGCGTTACTTCTTTATCAGCCAACATCTCGTGATGGTTTGACAGGACAAAGCCCAAGGCTGCAAGAGCGTGCCCGTCTGACTCTGCAGTGCGAACTGGATTTGGCTTCCCAAGAGAGGCATATGTCGCTGGGTGGCGCAGCTCTAGGACTTTGACCAGCGAACTGTACTTCCATGTGCTGAAGAGACCTGTGAGTACCAGCGCGGTCACGCACCCAAGGAAAGCGAAGTCTGTCGCGGAGCAATGCATTCGACGCCTAACGTTTGACATGAGGGGTGACTAAAAGGCGCAGCCTTTTAGGCATCCCCTCGATGGAAGGGTTAGACGGCACTCTCACTTTCAGCAAGCTCTGCAACGCCGACGCATACTTACTTTGGCCGATGAAGTGCACAAAGCTTGTTGCCGTCTGGGTCGCGCACATATGCCAGATGCATGGCGCCGAGTTTGCCTTCGCGCAAGCCTGGCAGTTCTTCAATCGAAGTGCCCCCATGGGCGACGGCTGTGTCGTGGAACTCTTTCACCTGCTCCGGCGAAATGCACTTGAATCCGATCGTGCCGCCGTTGGCGAACGTTGCGGATTCACCGTCAATCGGTTCACTGACGCAGAATGATCCGCCATCGTGCCGATAGAACAAGCGCGTTTGACCTGTGTTGTTCTGATCTCGCAGCGGTTCTCTCGCCCCAAGCACACCGAGCAAAGCGTCATAGAAGCGCTTTGAGCGCTCAATGTCATTAGAGCCGACCATCACATGGCTGAACATCTACGGATCTCCATTGTCTTCGGCCTTCTGGCCATGTGAACTGCTGCCGGTTCGCTCAGCGCCGGTACGTTGTGCCGTCTAACGTTTGACATGAGGGGTGCACAAAAGGCGCAGCCTTTTGGGCATCCCCTCGATGGAAGGGTTAGGCGCCGACTTCAAGCGAGACCGACTCGCCGAAGCTGAGACTCTCTTGGACATGATAGACACCATTCTCGTTGAGACGCATGCTCTCGATGCTGTAGGTATGGAGCGAGACTCGAGCTCGATCAGGCCGGTGGGAATGCCAGGAGACCCCAAAGGCGTAGCCATGTTCTTCGGGCTCGGTCTTAGCTTCGACGGACCTCGTAGGTAGATTGACCTTGCACGAGAGTTGATCGTGTTCGTGGGCGCGCAGAGTCAGCTGATCAAGCATCGCTTCCCGGGACGGGAATGGGCTCTGGGTTTCTTCCGTTTCGGCTTGCTCGTCTGGGTAGAGTTCTTCGACAGTCTTGCCTGGCCACGACGACTCGCCATCTTGAGAGAACTCCACTGAGACACGTTGTCCGGCTTGGAGAGGCCGATGTTCCAGCCAAAAGAGGAAACGCGATTCGTCGGGCTTGCTGTAGCTTCCGCCGTGTACCTCGACTGCCGCAAGATCAGATTCTACTTTTGTGGCAGACACGCGAACGTCAACGAGATCCAAGCCGTCAGCGGAGACAGTGAGAACGTGCGTTTCGTCGATGGAGATTCGTAGTGCGGGCATTCGGCGTCTAACGTTCGAGGTGAGGGGCGGACAAAAGGCGCAGCCTTTTGGCCGTCCCCTCGACCGAAGGGTTAGGGCGCTGCGTGCCGAAGGGCGCGGACGCGGCGCGCGGAAACAGTGCTGACCGGAGCCTATGACGAACCGGGTTGGAATGGAAGCGTGTGAAGCTGGGATGGCTCTCGCAGTACCCCGTTCGTTGACTGTGCGCGGTGCTGGAGCGAAGAGAAGGGCGGTGCATTGGTAGAACACCAACCGTCTGACTATTCAACTGCGCGAAGCGCATGCCATTGACTGACAGAAGCAGGGGCGCGAAGCGCCGTTCACTGCCTGACCAAAGAGCTCTTCCTTGTTCAGGCGACGATTCAAGGTGAACTGCTTGCATTTGACTTGTATCGAATGCGGACTTGGAGGCTCCACCGTCTTTCCGCCAACGAGTTCTTTGCATTTTCGTGAGCGCTCTAACGTTTGACATGAGGGGTGACCGAAAGGCGCAGCCTTTTGGGCATCCCCTCGATGGAAGGGTTAGGCGTCTGTTCGCAGGCTACTCGCACTTGGCTGGCTTCTCCAATTTTGCGCTTGCTCGACGAAGCTTTGCAGTACAAACCATGTAGTCCGGATCGGGACCAGGTTGCGTTACTCGCCATTCCAGCAGTTGACCACGCATGCGTAAGCTGCCCATTCCACTTCCGGTGATGCCGCCTGAGCCAGCTTCATATGTGACCGTGACGCGGTCGGCACCAACTGCGCCGTGGAACAGGCCTTCCGCCACTTTCATGCCGCCTCGGTGTACCGACATGTACCTGCCGCAGACCTTCTGTCCGACTACTTGGACAGTCATGAATAGCTGCTCGGGCTCGCCGTAGATTGCGTCCGACATTGCTCCCGTGTACGCCCAATCGCCGGTCATTGGCGCGGCTCGTGCTGCAAGTGCTGCCGAGAGAGCCAATAAGCATAGACAGCGGCTAGCGGTACGCATTCAGACGCCTAACGTTTGACATGAGGGGTGACTAAAAGGCGCAGCCTTTTGGGCATCCCCTCGATGGAAGGGTTAGGCCCCACTCGCACTTAGCTGATCTCGGATTGTGTAGATAACCGAGAATATCTTCCAACCATTCTCGGTTCTCACAAGCTGCCACATCTCTTTGCCCCAGTTTGTCTTCCTGCCCGCTTCATAGAACTCGTAGTCAAAGGTCACTGACGCAATCTCCCCATCTGTATCAATCTTGACGTTGGAGAACTTCTCTTCGTTGGATTCCTTTGCGGCGACAGCTGCGTCTATGAGGCTGATGAAGTTGTTGCTCGCAATTCTCCGAGCCTTGATCGCGTCTGGCTTCGTCTTGCGAATATGTACCAGCCGGCTGTCTTCCGAGACAAACTGCCATCCAATCTCATCTGCCTTGTCAGAGAAGAAGAGACTCATGTAGAGAGGTCTGTCTTTATCCAAGAGTGCCTTCGCGAATGACTTCACGACTTGCTCTATGGCAGCTGTATCTTGCCGGCGCTCGTCCTGCGGGACGGACTGACATCCGGCAATAGAGAGGTAAAGGCACCAGAGAAGGACGAGAACGATATGACGCATAGGAGGGTGGCTCGTGGGGCCTAACGTTTGACATGAGGGGTGACCGAAAGGCGCAGCCTTTTGGGCATCCCCTCGATGGAAGGGTTAGACCTCTCGTTTGACGGCGCGGACATTGCGTTCACTTCGTGGAGAGGAACAAGCTGGGCAGCAGTTCGGGACGGGGTTCAGGGCAAGACGATGTTGACGGCTGCCAATTCCAGAGGGTGCTGAGTCCATCGCCACCGATCCGCGAATACGACGTGCTTTCACCCAATAGCTTGTTATCGGACTTGCGAAAGACTTTGATTGAAAACCTGACAACATGGCCCTTCCATTCATTGCCTCGCGCTCCGGCAACCGTGGTGAATGCTTCGACGTAGCGAAAGTCCGGCCCGAGAAGCGTTTCGCGCTCTGCTGTTGTTCCAGTTCTGTACAAGCGCTTGTTTCCACTTTGGTCAAACTCCGTCGGTGGCAGTAGTTGTCGCTCATACACCTTCACTCCGCCATCAGTTCTACACAGCGCGACCATCTCCCGATCCAGATTGACTTTGGAGCAGCCAGCGAGCAGCGCAGAGGCGGCCATAAGGATGGCCATGCCGCGACGCGTAGGACGGCAGAGTGGATTCATGAAAGCGAGTAAAGAGGTCTAACGTTTGACATGAGGGGTGACCGAAAGGCGCAGCCTTTTGGGCATCCCCTCGATGGAAGGGTTAGACGGCACTCTTGATAGGCGCACGTGTTGCATGTAGCTGGAGTCCAAGCGCGCTGACGACCCGCAGAATAGTTGCGAATTCTGGGTTGCCAGATGGAGACAGTGCCTTGTACAGACTCTCCCTTCCAAGACCCGTCTCGCGCGCGAGCTGCGACATGCCTTTTGCGCGTGCAATGTCTCCGAGCGCCGCCGCGAATAGCGAGGCGTCGCCTTCTTCCAGTGCTGCTTCAAGGTAGGCGGCCATGTCTTCATCGGATTGAAGATGTTCGGCAGGATCCCAGATACGAGTAGTTGTCTTGGTCATCTCTTTACTCCGCGTACTTGCGTGCCAGTTCCTTGGCCTTCTTGATGTCGCGAGCTTGAGTGGACTTGTCTCCACCAGCAAGCAACAACACGTAATGGCCACCATGTTGAGTGAAATAGACCCTGTAGCCCGGCCCATGGTCAATCTTTAGTTCGGAGACACCTTCTCCAACGGGCTCAACGATGCCAAGGTTCCCGAGCGACAGGCGTCGGATTCGCATATCTACGCGGGCACGCGCTGTTCGCTCTTTCAGCGACGCGAACCACTTCTCGTATTCGGGTGTTTGACGGATTTCGATCACAGTCGCACTGTATCACATGGGATACGAACGCGTTGGGTCTCGCTCCTGTGCCGTCTAACGTTTGACATGAGGGGTGACTTAAAGGCGCAGCCTTTTAGGCATCCCCTCGATGGAAGGGTTAGGCGTCACCGTTGCACTCACTCCGGCACTCCAAGCTGGACAATCTTTAACGTGGCTCGATTCGACGCTACCCATGGCCTGCACTGTTCCAACGCTTCGAAGACAACCTTGTCTGACTCGGGATGTACGTTGACCACGATTGTCGTGCGTTCCGCCGCAGGAGGACCGCATTGAGCATCGTAGTCTGTCGATCCGATGAATTGCAGGTAGAGCTGCAGTTTGCGAAGCAGCCTATTCATCGATCGCTCGTCCGCTCGCAGAGGTGAGGCAATCACGATGTTCAGATCAGAGCCACCAGTCTTCCACACCGAGTGAACGTCGATGGCATCCACGCGAGGGATCGGATGCTCCAGGTCTTCACCGTATTCGTCTTCGACGGGCATTTTGTGTTCGGTGAAGTTGAGAGGGCGCGCGCCTCGTGACGCCTAACGTTTGACATGAGGGGTGACTAAAAGGCGCAGCCTTTTAGGCATCCCCTCGATGGAAGGGTTAGGCGTCTGCGCGGAAGAGGAGATTGATTGCATGCGGCGTAAAGAAACCCAGCAGTGATGCCACTGTAGCAAGCGCAATGGATGTGAGGCTGATCTTCTCTTTGGACAGCGCGCCAAGGATTGGCCCGAGAACTGCTGGCGTGAAGACTACGCAGACAACTGCAACTGTTGTGCCGAGAGCACTTTGCACAAGCGTTCCCCACAAGCCACCCATGGCGGCGACGCTCAAGAAGGCAAGAACCTTCTGGCTGCTACTGAGAGTGACTGGTGTGGAAGCTTGCGGCGACGAGTGCGTGCCGGCGTGCCAGACCACTCCAACCGCTGCGCCAAGAAACCCTAGCGCAAACCACACGCCATGAGGCAGGTGCGGGAATGGAAGGCTAAGAAGAAATGCGAGCATTAGCCCCAAGACGCCGCCTAGAACTAGCCGCCACATGGCGACGAGCAGCACTACGAGTTCGAGTAGTTGGTCCAACTAAGACGCCTAACGTTTGACATGAGGGGTGACCAAAAGGCGCAGCCTTTTGGGCATCCCCTCGATGGAAGGGTTAGGCGGCGCGGCGTTTGAGTACGGCACAGTGCTGATGATGCCACCGCCTTGCCTGGCTTGAAAGGAGAAGGCGGGCGGTAGCAACGGATGCGGGCAGCGCCGATGCTTGAGTGCTAGACAAACACGAAGTTCAGTCTTTGCGATTAGTGATCTTGGCCTCAACGAGGACACCAAGACCTATGAAGAGAAGAATCATGAGCGCCTGAACGTAGACGAGATCTTCGTTCGGAAACAGCCATCGTAGAAATGCTGCGACTCCAATGCCGATTAGGCAGCCGATCAATACGCCGGGATACAGCAGTAGTTCGAGGAAGCTCATGAATGGAGTGCTCGCCGCCTAACGTTTGACATGAGGGGTGACCGAAAGGCGCAGCCTTTTGGGCATCCCCTCGATGGAAGGGTTAGGCGTCATTGTCGGGTGCGAGCCACTCCACCTTGGCGGCGAGTTTTTCGGCACCACTTGTGTGCCACCACAATTCTGAACCGCCGCCGCCGAAGTGGAGCGACGGAGTCGGTGTTGATGGAGCTGCCAGCTCCACACACAACAGCAACTGCGCTTGGGTGAAATCATGGGCGTCGATGAAGTGACGTAACGCGTCTTCAAGCGGTAGCCAAAGCTGCAGGCTGGCCGGATGTTCCTCCCAAGGACCAATGAACTTTAGGTTCCCGTCCGAGCGAGATAGCTCCTGAGTCAGGACAACGTCTGCTTTGCTGAAGGAATGGCTACTGGCTTCTTCATGGGCGACGAGATCGTCAATAAGGTATCCGTCAGCGCGGAATCGGTACACGAGCTGATCCTCGTGTGCGATGAGCCCCTTTTTGGGCGCGTAGAGCCGAAACTTGATCTGAGGCATAGCTTTCGTAGGGATTGTTGCATGACGCCTAACGTTTGACATGAGGGGTGACCAAAAGGCGTAGCCTTTTGGGCATCCCCTCGATGGAAGGGTTAGGCGTCTGTTGCACTGGCGATGACTTCGCTTACGGTGATCTTAGACAGCGCATTGGTTAGGTGTGCGCGCAGGCGAGGAAGCGAGACGGTCTTTGGGACATGCAGTTGTTGCTCTGCTGCTCGTGCAGCCCGAATCAAGCCTGATCGAACGCGACCAAATTGTTTCTCTGCGGGCAGGTTCTTGACCTTTGCATAGTCGAGCTGAACAGAAAGCGTCAGCTGGCGGCTGCTTCGGACATAGCTACTGCAGAAGCCTACTCGGCCAAACACATCGCCCCAGACTGCGAAGTCATAGACCTGGATCTGCAGTACCAAAGCATTCGGAAGGTCAGGCTCGTTGCAGGTCGCGAGCGGACGAGAAAGCGCACCCTGGATTCGACTCATATCTATGTGCCAGCGGTCAGGCTTGGTCCAGTCGTTCCCCGCAAAGGCTTGGCTACGCTCGAAGCCAACAGCTTTGACCTCTTTGCCAAGCAAGGGAGTGAGCGCGAGGTTCATCAGACGCCTAACGTTTGACATGAGGGGTGCACAAAAGGCGCAGCCTTTTGGGCATCCCCTCGATGGAAGGGTTAGACGGCATTTTGCCCTTTGGAGCGTTCGACGCGTAGGCGTAGATGGGATGCAATGCCAACGCGTGCATAACCCCCTGAGAGCGAATGCTTTACCGGAAGGAAACTGAAACTTTTGCCCAGTTCATTGGAAGCGACGAGGGTAACAACTACGGCCGGAGCGTTTCGAACGAGCATGAGTCCCTCGGAGATTGTGCGGATTTGGGGGAGCGGGACTTTTACTGAAGCCGAGCCCTTTCTTACGAGAAGATGATCGCCGCAGTCAAAAACGGCATCTGCCAGTTGCGCTGCGGTAAGAGCGTGCACGGTAAAGAAGATGACTCCGAGCAGTGCCGGCCACCAGTAGTGAGCCGCGCTTGCAGGCCCGTCAACCGCTACGAGAATGAGAGCGCCGGCAACAAGAACCGGGCTACCCCACTTTACGAGGAT
>Ga0073923_1000112_pt1 | contig 11167 bp, 12 predicted proteins | sample GWRWT4_1June14_FD_70956 | JGI IMG/M metagenome (GOLD analysis project Ga0073923, IMG submission 70956) | Sand microcosm microbial communities from a hyporheic zone in Columbia River, Washington, USA - GW-RW T4_10-June-14 | ecosystem: Engineered > Artificial ecosystem > Sand microcosm >... | reverse complement strand
CCGAGCCACGTACCTACGGTGTCACGGTGCGCGGCAAGTTCTGATTAGTCATCATCAGCTTCCGGGATGCTTCATTGTGTCCCGGAGGCTGCCTTGACTTGGCGTTATTAGTTTTTCAACCCTGATTAGTAATAGCTATCCGACAACTTCGACTACGGAACCATAACCGGCATTATCGGGAATCACGAGGAGACGTTTGCCATCGCGTTCTTCCAGCGCGGGGATAACGGTAACCAAGGTTCGCTCCTCCGCGCGCTTGATACAATCCGCCGCATCATTGGCTTCGGCCAGCAGTTGCACGTTCATCCGAGTCGGGAAGATAACCGTGCGCTCGCCGCATTTGGCCAGGCGCAAGACATCGCTTGGTGAGATCCATTCGGCATCGACGGTCTCGTGCCCATCGCAGGCAGCGACCTGGTTGGCGGGGGCGTGGACCACATAGAAAAAGGTGTCGAACCGCTTTGGCATGATCAGCGGCGTGATCCAACGGGCAAAAATGCTGAGCGCATCAAGCCGCAAAAGCACACCCAATTCACGCACCACGTCGATGAAGGCAATTTCGCCACGTTCGACGGAGGCACGCACATCTGGATCAGAAGCGGCCTCGAACAGGTCGCTGCCAGGATAGCGCGCCAGCAGAATGCCGGCCTCTTCGAAGACCTCACGGATTGCAGCTATGCGAAGGGAACGCTGAACAACGTCAAACTGATCCCATCCAGCGCAATGCTCCACCCAGGCCGGGTTCGAATCGCCTCGATGTAACTTTCCGCCGGGAAAAACGAGCGCACCGGAGGCAAAATCGACTTGCTGGTGGCGTCTAACCATCAGCACCTGGAATTCGGGATCATCGCGCAGCAACATGATCGTTGCTGCCGGTTTGGGCTCATGTGCTCCTTTATCATGGCGCATCTCGTCTTTCCTTTTGCTATCTAGCCAGCCAGTTTAATCATGCCGTTTGCGCCATGCAAACGCCAGCTTTAGAACCTAGCCGACATAGACACCCCGGCCACTCGCCAACAATTGGCCGTTGCCATCTTCGATCCGTAACCGCTGTTCGGCCCCCACCTTGCGCGGGTAATGTCCAACGTTGAGCTTGCGGGCCTGATTTGGGCTGAGGCGCTACTCCTATGATAATCCCGTGTGATGATCCTGTGAGCAAGGGCGCGCAGCGGTTCGAGATATTCACCGGTGCGGGCAAACGGCGCGATTGGCCACCGGAGGTCAAGGCATCGATTGTGGCGGAGTGCTATGCGGGCAACAGAGGTGTCGGCGCCGTTGCCCGTCGCCATGGTCTTGACCCTTCGTAGGTCTATGCTTGGCGGAAGGATTTGCACAAGTAACTGGCGGTCAAGGACCGGCACCTTTGCCGGCAGAACCGGCTACCACGGCGTTCGTGCCCGCAGTGGTCGAGTTGAGCCCACTGCCGGATCCGGCATCTGCGCGTCGAGCCCGGCACAGGCGGCGTGCTTCAACGGCTGCGGTGGAACTGGAGATTGACTGCGTAGCGGTAAAGATTGCGCGCGGTGCCAATGCCAGCGTGATTACCGCGGTGATAGAAGCACTCAAGGCCACCCGATGATCGGACCCGGCCCTGGCGCGCGCGTGATGGTGCCAACGCGACCGGTGGATTTCCGCAAAGGGCCCGACGCATTGGCGGCGCTAGAGCGTTTTCCACAGCTGCTGAATCGACGGGGATTCCTGTTCGGCTGAAAATCTGATTCATCCTGCCTGCTGGGCAGGAGGCCAGCATTGATGGCCAGAGCGTTATCTCAGGATTTGCGGGATCGAGTGGTTGCTGCGGTGGAGGGCGGCATGAGTTGCCGAGCCGTCGCAGCGCGTTTCGGTATCGGCGTGGCTACGGCGGTCCGCTGGCGTCAGATGGGGCTTGCGCATGGTCGGGCAGTTGCTGGCAAGCCGGGTGGTGACCAGCGTTCCTCCAAGACCGATGCTCACGCTGGGCTGATAATGACGATGCTCGACGACAATGGCGGCATTACCCTTGCCGAGCTCCGTTCCGGACTTGCCGCCCAGGGAGTCCTGGTCGGCATTGGTACGCTGTGGCGGTTCTTCGATCGTCGCGGAATTACGAGGAAAAAAAGACCGGCCACGCGATCGAGCAAGACCGCCCCGACGTCCTGAGCCAGCGCCGGCGCTGGTTCAACGGCGAAATCGATCTGGAGCCGGAGCGCCTCGTGTTCATCGACGAGACATGGACCGCCACCAACATGACCCGAAGCCACGGCCGCTGCGCCAAGCGTGAGCGACTGCGGATGGGCTTCCCGCATGGTCATCGCAAAACGACCACGTTCGTCGCCGGCCTGCGTATGAACGGCATGGTGGCACCAATGGTGCTTGATTGCCCGATCAACGGAGACTGGTTCGAAGCCTACGTGACTCAAGTGCTCGTGCCGGAACTGCGACCGGGAGACATCGTCATCATGGACAACCTGTCGAGCCACAAGCGAGCATCGGCGCAAGAAGCCATCGAGACAGCAGGCGCAACCCTGCGCTTCCTTCCCCCCTATAGCCCAGACTTCAATCCCATCGAGAAGGCATTCTCCCGGCTGAAGGCAATGCTGCGCAAAGAAGGCGAGCGAACCGTAAGTGGCCTGTGGGACCTGATCGGCAAGCTTGTCGACATCTTCCAACCCGACGAATGCGCCAACTACTTCAGCTCATGCGGGTATGATCCAGCATGATCGGAAAACGCTCTAGGCCCCGGCACCAGCGCGGATCGTCGAAGGCGGCATTCCCACCGAAACGCTGATCGCGCAGGTGCTGGTCGCTAAGTATGCCGATCACCTGCCATTGTACCGTCAGGCGCAGATCTATGCTCGGCAGGGTATCCAGCTTGATCGATCGACGCTGGCGGATTGGGTCGGCCGGGCCGCTGGTACCTTCGTCCGTTGCGCGACCACATTCTCGAGCGATTGCGACGATCCGAACGGCTGTTTGCCGACGAGACCACCGCGCCAGTACTTGATCAGGGCGCGGGCCGGACCAAGACTGGCCAGCTGTGGGCCTATGCCCGCGATGACCGGCCCTGGGGTGGCAATGATCCGCCGATGGTTGCCTATGTCTACGCCGCCGACCGTAAATCGGAACGCGCTGAAGCGCATCCGGGCGACTTCGCCGGCATCCTGCAAGTTGACGGCTATGGCGGCTACGCTGCGCTGGCAAAGCGTCGGCAGCAAATCCAACTCGCATTTTGTTGGTCGCAAGTGCGCCGGAAGTTTTTCGAGCTGGCGGACAAGTCGCCCGTCGCCACCGAGGTCCTGCGCCGCATCGCCATGTTCTACGCCATCGAGGACGAGGTGCGCGGCTCCATGGCCGAGCAGCGCCGGGCCCTGCGCGTCGAACGCTCACGCATCGTCATCTACGACCTGCGCCTTTATCTAGATGCCCGGCTTCGCCAGGTCAGCGCCAAGAGCAAGCTCGCCGAGGCGATCCGCTACGCGCTGAGCCGTTGGGATGGCCTAACCGTGTTCCTCGACGATGGCCGCGTCGAACTCGACTCCAACACCGTCGAGCGATCGATCCGGCCGCTTGCATTGAATCGCAAAAATGCGCTGTTCGCCGGCTCCGACGTGGGCGGCGATAACTGGGTGGTCATCGCCACGCTCGAGAACTGCAAGATCACCGGCATCAACCCACACACCTGGCTGACCACAACACTCACCGCGCTCGCCAACGGTCACCCCGCCAACCGCGTCGACGAACTTATGCGTTGGACCGCAGTGGCCTGTGAACACCGGTTACGCCCCAACGCGAGCTGCCGCGTGACAGCTCAAGCCGCCGTCAATTGCGGCAGCTACCCTGTCCCGAAGGTCCTGTGAAAGAGTTCGCGCCATCCATGCTGGCTTCCTGCCACCAACAGGAAGTCTGAATCACATCGAAGCCGCAAAGGGAATCTCCATCGATCCATTTCGTGTGGAAACTGCTCTAGCGCAACTGACGTATGGAAAATTCCCCGATCGAAAAAAAGGGCCGTGCTCGCGCACGACCCAAGTTTTTGAGAGTGGGCTGATGAGGCCCGATTACCTCTTTCCACAAAACAAACATAAAATAAAGAACTAAATTTCAACTCTTCGCTACTTTTTGTCAATAGTCAATATTTGAGCAGTCTAGATGACTCTCAGATTAGATATTTTAATCAATATTGTAGTTTATTATTAGAACAGAAATTGTCCTGTAATTTATTTACATTACCCGTAATATGAATCAGAACTTAAATCCTGCAGAAATTCCGTAAGTTCTTGGGTCGAGCGTATAAATATTGGTGAACAGGCCGGATGAAGGATCGGTGACATATTTGCCAGTAATCGCCTGCGAATTGAACACGTTCGACACAAATGCCCGCGCGAAAAAGCGATCTTCGGGAGCGGTCAGCGTCACCTGAGCATTGACGATTTCGTAAGCCGAAATCTTGTCGCGGATCGTGTTGAAATTGCTGCCCCAGGATTCTCCTGTGAAATGCACGTCTACTCGGGGTGAAATGGTCCATCCCCCCGCAAGCTCGGCGTCATACTGTGCACCGACCGAGAATTTCCAATTGGGCGAATTTGCAAGCTCGTTGCCTTTAAGGTTCCGTTCCACGCCGCCAGGGAGGAAGAAACCCCCGCCCGCACCGGCATCGAAGAGATACGTGCCAGCAGGCGTGTTGGCACGCAGGAACGATCCCAGCGCGCCGCAAAGTGAGAAGGCGCCATAGGAGTTCGTCCCAGGAACCTGAACCGCCGGACGGATCAGACCCCCGCCTGCCGCTGCATTGAATCCGTTGACCAGCGCAAGCGTGTTGGCAATCGGCACACTACCTTCGACGCTTGGCGCAACAACGCAGTTTGCGGCGCTCTGCAAATCCTTGATGATAACTACGTCGGACCGCCCATTTGACGGGTTGCGAGTGTCAACTGTGCTGAAGTCCGAAATTTCCGTGCTGAGATAGGACATGCTTGCGTTGACGGTGAAATTTCGAGATGGCTTAACAATCGCCTCGACTTCCACCCCGTAGATCTTCGCATTCGTGTTGTCGTTGAAAGATGTCCGGTTGATGATTCGACTGACCTGGAAGTCCTTGTACTTATAGTAAAATGCCGTCGCGTTCAGCTGAAGCTCGCCGCCCAGAAAAGTGTTCTTCGTGCCGATTTCGAATGCATCGATTGTTTCGCCCTTGAAGGTGAGCGGGATCGGCGGGAACAAGTTGGGATCATAAGGCGGATTGAAGCCTCCCGGCTTGTTGCCGCGGGTGTAGCTGGCATAGACCAGCGTATCTCGCGTAAAACTCAGCTCGGGCTTCCAGTCGAGAACCACACGGCCCGTGACCGCGTCAAAGGTTCCCCTTTGTTCGGCGAAAGTCTGCTGCCCAGGCGTGGAACTATCACCGTCAAAATTTAGGAGCAGAGCATTCACATCGCTGGTCCCGAACGGAACCAAGACATTCAGGAATGGCTGACGCGCCCTGATGTATTTCTTGTCGTTCGAATATCGCAGGCCGCCAGTGAGCTTAAGGTTGTCGGAAAACTTGAAATAGACTTCACCGAAGAAACCGTAGGTCTTCAGCTCTGAGCGATCGGTGTCGCTGTGAAAAAACGGAGGCCCCATGCCGAAATTCAACGAGGGCGAGCCCGCGCCAAAAGCGGTTACTGTGCCGAGGAACGCCGACATGTAGTCGAACCCCGAAGCCAGCACTGCATAGTCGATGTCTCGCCCCTTGGCATTGAGATAGAGACCGCCCAGCAGGAAGTTGAACGGCCCGTCGAAGTCAGACGCAATGCGTGCTTCCACAGACCATTGTTCATTGTGGCCTCCTGAGTAGTCATTCTCATTGGTATTGTCGCCGCACTGGGAAATTCGTCCTGCCAGGTATCCAGCGTGCAGCGGATCGAATTGCGATGAGCAGATCTGGTTACCGCGAAACACACCTGAATTGAGGATTGCGTTGGCGATCGGATTGCCCCCTGCACCAGCAGCCCGCAGGGCAACTAGGCCCGGGTTGTTCAGGATGCTGCGGGTTGTGGTCAGATTGTAATCGAGCGTAGAGCTATAGTCACTGCGCGAATACCCGCCATTTATCGTGGCCGTGAAGCTGCCGAATTTTTGCTGCAGTTCCGCCTGCGCGGTAATTTGCTCGGATTTCCAGGTCGGCTCATAGTCAATGGCAACCTTGCGGACATCCGAAGGATTGATCGAGGTATCGTAAGCGTTCCCATCGTCTGCGTAAACACTGCCAAGTGCGAAAGCAGCAAGCGGGCCAAATCCTGCAACGGTCAGGAACTCGCGGCTCGCCAATGTGCCCACCGCAGTCGCATCGCCGTTGATCGCTCCGAAAGCCTCCTGATCCGGACGGCAGCCGAGAATCGCGGTTGGATCGGTCGCGCAAAGCTGCTTCTGCCCCCTCGATCGGTTGCTATCCTCCTTGAAGTATTGCGCCGATACGGTGAAGCGCGTGCTGTCGCTGGGCTCGATCTTGAAAGACCCGCGCAGTGAGTAATAGTCGCGACCATCGATCTTGTGGCCGGTGTTGAGATTCGTCGTGTAACCATCGCGTTTCAGATACATGCCGGCCAGGCGCACGCCAGCGATATCGCCGATCGGCAAATTGACCATGCCCTTGGCCCGGATTGCATTGTAGTTGCCGTAAGAGGCTTCACCAGACGCCTTGAAACCGGAAAGATCCGGCTTCGCAGTGATGATGTTTAACACGCCGGCCGTGGCGTTTCGCCCGAACAGGGTGCCTTGCGGTCCGCGCAGCACCTCGAGCCGTTCGATATCGTAGAATTCCGAATCAAAAATGCGGCTTGAGATCAGTGGCATGTCATTGAAATGGATCGCGACGCCGGCATCACCAGATGCGGCCACCACCGGGGAGCCGATGCCACGGATAGTGATATTGGTCCCGGAGAAATTGCCATAAGTCAGCGTGGTGCTGGGCAAGGCAAGTTGCAACTCCAATGGGTTATCGATCTGTTGCCGTTCAAGAGAATCGTTTGAAAACGCGGAGACCGCCACAGGAACGTCCTGAAGCCGCTCGCTGGTGCGCTGGGCCGTAACGATAATTTCATTCGGATCCGACGGATCCGCCGCTTCTTGTGCATGCACCGGCAGCGCAATTGATGCGCTGCATACGGAAATCAACAACGCCAACTTGCGGCTCATCATTATACCCCTCTCTCCTGACTTCCAAATCTCGACGGCCACCTCACTCATCAGGAAAGAGCTATAACACATTGTTAAACAACCATTTTCTGTGAGCAAATCGCTTGATGCGCATGCCGCGCTTACAGTTTCACTACGCATACCTTATCGTAAGGTGATTTACTGTCAAGTGTCATCGGGCATTATCTCCTTTTCTGTCTGGTCGATTCGAAGTTTCGCCGCTAATGCACCGTGCCATGAGTGAGCAGATTTTGGAGCGTGACTTTGTCACTGAGTTAGACAACCTGGTCTTCCTCGTTGAGGAAGTGCCTCGTAAGCTTCGCAGGGTTTTCGATAAATCGAGCGCAAAGCTCAGATTAAGCCGCTCGCAATGGCGCGCACTTGCCTACATCTTCCGCAGCCCCGGCCTCTCGCAGACTGAGCTAGCAAGATTCCTGGAACTCGAGCGCGCCAGCGTTGGTAACGTCATCGACCATCTCGAAATGGAGGGCTACGTCGAGCGCAGACCTGTAGAGGGCAATCGCCGAGTATGGACCCTGCACCCCCTGCATAAAGCGATTGAGATATTACCTCTACTTAGAGTTGACGCCGATATTATTTATTCCCGGCTATTTTTTGGCATTTCAGAAGTCGAAAAAGCCGAATTAAGACGTCTTTTGAAATGCATGTCGGAAAATATCGCCTAATGAATCATGCGAGATATCTATCTTGATGCTTATTGATCAGTAATCCGATATTTAGGCAATGAGGTTCTTCAGACGAGCAAGAAGTAATATCTCTGCATGAAGGAAGCGACCCCTCGCGATGGCCTAGGAGCCGCTTCAGAGATACGAGCGGCTTTGCCTGTCAGGAGGAGGTAAGGCGGCCAGATCGCAGAGGGTCAGGTTATCGTCGGTTGCACCGACTTCCGGCGCAGCGACCGGGACATCCGGTGCGGCTTCGATCTCGTCGGTCGGGACCGGACCGAAGCGCATAAACTCAGGTACCCAACCAAGCGCGCGTTCGCGAATCTCGACCTCGGTGATGTAGGTCCCGGCGTTGAGCCGCTCGGCACTCATTGAAAGATCGCCCTTCTTCACCGAAGCGAGCCGCGAAGAGAGATGGGCACCTCCTTCAACTCGGTGATCTGAGCGATAGCGGCCGGCGGCGCTGGATTTTGGTGCGAGTGTGTGCCTTAAGCGGCCCTATTCCGCCCTTTTTCGGCCGTTTTCCTGTTTGCGGTCGCACCTATCCCTTCGCTGCTCGTCGCTCGTGGAAGATCAGGCGGTGCATGTTGTAGGCCAGGTTGGCGAGCGTGATCTTGGCCTTGGCGCGCTTGATGCCGATGGTGCGGATGGTGCGGATGAACAGCCCCATCTTGGCCTTTTGCTGAGCGAAGACGTGCTCGACGCGGGCCCGGACTGTGGATTTGGCGGCGTTGGCCTTCGCGGTCCGCTCGGGCATCGGCCTGCCCCGCGGCTTCCTGCGATGGATGCGGCTGACCCGGCCCTGGCGCCTGAGCCATCGCTCGTTGGCTTGGCTGCGATAGGCGGTATCGGCCCAGACGTCGGAGGCGGTGTTGTCGTTGGTGATGACGTCGCGAAGCATGCGCCCGTCAAAGCGCGCGCCGTCGGTGACCTTGCATTTGCGGATGAACCCGAAGGCGCGGCAGATCGAGATGCTGCTCTTGTAGCCAAAACTGGGGATGGCAATGTCGATCCCCGGCTTACCATCAGCGGTGGGCCTGGCCTTGGCGAACTTCAGCGTCCAGCGCGCGTCGGTATCCTTCTGTGCTGCCCTGGCGGGCTCATCTGGCCATATCTCGCCGGCCGTCTTGCCTGCCCTTGATCGCATCCTTCTCGGGCGCGGTGTTGCGTTGCTTGGGTGCCGCCACCAGTGTTGCATCGACAATCTGGCCGCCCATGGCGAGATAGCCCCGCTCCTTGAGTTGCCGGTCGAAATCAGCAAACAGCGCGTCTAGTGCGCCGACCTCGGTCAGCTTCTCGCGGAACAGCCGGATCGTGTTGGCATCCGGCGTCGCGGCGCCCAAGTCGAAGCCAAGGAACCGCAGCCCGCTCAGCCGGTCGCGGATCAAATATTCCATCCGCGCGTCGCTGACGTTGTTCTGGGCAGCCAGGATCAGCACCTTGAGCATCGCCACCGGGTCGTAAGGCGGGCGACCGCCCTTGGCTCTGTCACCATAGGCCAGCGCCGCGCCAAGCGTCGGGCGAAACGCCTCGAAGTCGATGATCCTGTTCAACTCTTCGAGCGGATCGCCGTGAGCCGACAGTCGCTTCAAATGCTCCGACAGCCCGAACAATCCCGCCTCACGCATCGCCGCCTCCCGTCAGGCGGAGTGAATCAAATTATGCGCCGATTGGCGAGCGGTTTTTGGAGGTGCCCAGGTTGGTGCTCCCGACCGTGGTCAGGGCATCGAGGATCACCTGCTTCGAGACGCGGTCGGTCGCCACCAAGCCGCCATGTCGATCCCGATCAAGGCACCGAGATGTCCTGGAACAGGCTCTCGAGTTCACCGGCCACCTTGAGGCTAGCCTCGAGCGTCCGAGCAACTACGTGACCGACCGAGCCGGGCCACGCGGGCATGTTCCGAAAGCGCCTGGTCGAGATCGAAGCGCGACGTTGCGTCTTCACCTCGCCGGCCAGGTCTCATCAAGCCCCGACCTGAGTTCGGCAAGGGCTGCGCTCGCGGGCGCATCCTTGGCTTCGAACCCGATGATCGGACCAGAAGAGACCGGCCCTCGCAGCGTCGTCGCCGCGCGGGCGCGCCAGTCGAACATGTCGGCATCAGCGAGCGTAAAGACCATGACATCGAGGCCGAGACTCGGGTCGGAGGCGAGATGCAATGCAAGTAAGTCGCGGTGCTGTATCGCCATTTCGTCGATGAACACCGACGGCTTGGCGCGGATGTCCTGACTTTCGCGTTCGATCGCTTTGGACTTGTAACGGTCTTGCGCCGGTCACCTATCTGAGTATGCCACCTTTGCTTCGAACGCGAGCGGGCTAATGCCGCCCAGATATGAATGCCGCCTGCGGGTGTTGCAGAACTCGTTGATGCACTGGAAGGTGTCGACCTCTGCTTATCGCCGTGTTGGCCATTTCTGTCGCCAGATCAGTTCCGCCTTCAGTGATTTGAATAAAAAATGCAGCCCGGCGGCGGATTGCTTAGGCGCACCGCTATGTCCAGTGCCCGGATCGCTAGTTCTTTGTCCATTTTGTCGCTGACGGTCAAGCCCGCAACGCGGCGCCTATGGAGATGAAGGATGACAGTCACCTCATGGCGTCGCACAATCGCAATCCAGGAAAATCTGCTCAGCTAGATACCGAAAATCATCAAAATTTAGAACTTCATTATCCGTGAATAATTCTGCATTATTCTATTATCGAGTCGATCCATTTTTGAATTTCAAGCTCAGACCACACAACGATATACCCTTCAATCGGAAACGATTTGGGGAACTTCCCTACCTTCATCCAGCGATAGATCGTCGAAGTCGACATCCCTGTCCGTCGTTTCACTTCGGCAAGACGGATCAACCGGATTGGCTTGGCTTCGTCACCGGGAGTACGAGATTCGAGAGACATGGTTGGTGACCGTAAAGATATTTTGAGGGTAACGTCAGCACTCCCCGATCGCGTCGCCGCGGCGGTTTAAGTCCGCGACATGCTGCGACAGGGTCTTCGCTAGCAACTTTGCCGTTCCGTTCGCCCAACGTGGGCGAAGCTCACCGACATCGTCGCCGAGGTGCTCGACGATCTCCGCCGGGACCTTCTGCAGGAGTTCGCAGATGAAACGGGCGGCATCGCTGCCAACATGAGTCAAAGCAAAATTATCGTCAACCAGCAGCATGAGACGAAGGGTCTCGTCGCCCTGATACCCCGCCGCTTCGAGAATTGCGACGATCTCAGGAATGGTTGCAGCGCGCTTTCCATCGAGAGTTCGCCGCACCGTGTCCCACTTCAGCTGGGCCCTTCGCGCGATTTGTGCGGTTGGGCGTGGATCATCCATGCCGCC
>Ga0073923_1000111_pt1 | contig 11177 bp, 8 predicted proteins | sample GWRWT4_1June14_FD_70956 | JGI IMG/M metagenome (GOLD analysis project Ga0073923, IMG submission 70956) | Sand microcosm microbial communities from a hyporheic zone in Columbia River, Washington, USA - GW-RW T4_10-June-14 | ecosystem: Engineered > Artificial ecosystem > Sand microcosm >... | reverse complement strand
GGATAGCCCGCGCGCAGCGCCATGGCCACACCGTCACCCGTGTTGATGTGGGCATTGGTGGTGGAGGCGTAGATACGGCCGGCGCCGCCGGTCGCGAGCACCGTGGCACGCGATTTCACATGCACGACTTCGCCAGTCTCAATATTTATCGCAATAACACCGACCACCGCGTTGTCCTGGTTTTTCACCAGGTCCACGGCAAACCATTCGTTGAGAAATACCGTGCGATTTTTGAGATTGGTCTGATAGAGCGCATGTAACAGCGCATGGCCGGTGCGGTCCGCCGCCGCGCAGGTGCGCGCCGCCTGGCCACCTTCACCAAAATTTTTCGACTGGCCACCGAACGGCCGCTGGTAGATGCGGCCCTCGTCCGTGCGCGAAAACGGCAGGCCCATGTGATCGAGCTCGAACACAGCTTGCGGTCCCACCGAACACATGTATTCGATCGCGTCCTGGTCGCCGATGTAATCGGAGCCCTTGACCGTATCGTACATATGCCACTGCCATTGATCCTCGGGATCGGCACTGGCGATGGCGCAGGTGATGCCGCCCTGGGCGGATACCGTGTGCGAACGCGTCGGGAATACTTTCGTGATCACCGCCGTTTTGTAGCCGGACTGGGCCAGCTGCAGCGCCGCGCGCATCCCCGCGCCGCCACCGCCCACGATGACACCATCAAACGAAATCGTGTTTATCTTGGCCATCGCCTCAGCCTCTCCAGAGAATATCGACAGCCCAGATCACATAGGCCAGCAGCGCGCCGACCATGCCCACCTGAAGCAGCAGCCGAAGAACGGTCGCGCGGGGACCCATCAGGCGCACCGTCACATAGTCGGTGAGCACGGCCCAGAGTCCGATCCACGCGTGTGCCGCCATCGCCAGCACGGCCAGCAGACTGAACAAACGCATCGGAAAATACTGGTGCAGTCCGGCCCATTCCGCATAGGTCAGATCGGGATGAGCCAGCAAATAGCCAGTCAGCCACAGCGTGTAGAGCGCGATGACAACCGCGCTGACGCGCTGAATCAACCAGTCGGAAAGGCCGCTGCGGCCCAGGTTGGTGACGGGCTTTACTGCCATATCCAGACTCCGGCAAGTGCAATCAGAACCGCAGTGACAACAAGGACCAGGCGCGCACCCAGCACACCGCCCTTGAGCGTCTCGCCGACACCCAGGTCCATGATGAGGTGCCGGATGCCGGCCACCAGGTGATAAGCCACCGCAGACAACATGGCCCACAGCACGAGCTTGCACCAGCCGCTGGCCAGGATGGCCTTGAGACCGTCGAAGCTCTCCTCCGAGCGCAGGCTTGCGTCGAGCATCCAGAGCATCAAGCCCGCAACGCCAAACAGGGCCACGCCGGAAACCCGGTGCAATATGGAAACGTAAGCACTTATCGGAAGCTGGATCGTCCAAATATCGAGATTTACGGGTCTCTTATCGTTCACGGCGGCATGGCCTTCAAGAAATGAAAGGATGGCAACCCGAAAGCGGGGCGCACTATGTTACTGGGCACAACGTTACTGGGCACAACTACCAAGCACATGCACTGGGCACACATGTCGCTGGATGCGAGGCATGGAACACGCAGTCACCGACACCGTGGACACGGGCTCAGCAGGTCACTGAACAGACAGCGCCACCGGGCACAGCCGGCAGTGGCGCAACCGCAATGCGATCGGTGGCGCAGGATTATAGGAACAACCACCGGTCAATACAACGCGATGCGGGCGCCCTTACTTCCGGGAACCCCGGCACAGCATTGATCGTATCCGCCTTTCAATCGACGAAACCGAAACCGGCGTCCGGGAGCGGGTGGCGGCGCCAATTCCCAGCTGGATTGCAAGAGCGGCATGCGACACATCAGGGTTGCGCTCCGATGGATTGCACCATTTGCGAACACCGCGGAACCTGCCGCTTCAGACATCTCCCTTTGGCGGCAGCTAAATTGACAACGGCGCGACTCGGGCGGTAGTCTCCATTCCCGCCCCCGGGACCTCTCCGGCCATACCCTGCCACTTCGGCGGTTCAATCCAGCTGTTCAGTCCGGCTATTCAATCCGGCCTTTAATGGAGACGAAGTAAATGACCGAGAAAAAAGCCCTGCTCACCATCCCGGGGCGGGAGCCCATCGAACTACCGATCCGATCAGGCACGCTCGGACAGGATGTCATCGATGTCGGCGGACTGGGCGGTTACGACTACTTTACCTTCGATCCAGGCTTCACTTCGACCGCATCCTGTGAATCCAAAATCACCTATATCGACGGGGATAAGGGCATCCTTCTGCACCGGGGTTACCCGATCGAAGAGCTGGCGGAAAAATCCGACTATCTCGAAACCTGCTACCTGCTGCTCAATGGCGAGCTACCGACCGCCACACAGAAAAATGAATTCGAACACATCATCACTACCCACACCATGGTGAACCGTTCCATCGAGCAGTTCATGTCCGGGTTCCGCTATGACGCGCACCCCATGGCCATGATGTGTGGGGCGGTCGGCGCCATGTCGTCGTTTTATCACGACTCCCTCGACATCGCCGACCCCCATCACCGCATGATCACGGCGCATCGCCTGATCGCCAAAATGCCGACGCTGGCCGCCATGTGCTACAAACATTATGCGGGTCAGCCCTACATGTATCCGCGCAACGATCTGGGCTACGCCGAGAATTTCCTCAACATGATGTTCGGTACGCCCTGCGAAACCCGGGATGTCAATCCGGTGCTGGCCAAGGCGATGGATCTGCTGTTCCTGCTGCACGCCGATCACGAACAGAACGCATCGACTTCGACCGTGCGACTCGCCGGCTCATCCGGCGCCAACCCGTTCTCCTGTATCGCGGCCGGCATCGCGGCCCTCTGGGGACCCTCGCATGGTGGCGCCAACCAGGCGGTGCTGGAAATGCTGAACGAAATCGGCGACGTAAAAAACATCGATGCCTTCGTCAAGCGCGCCAAGGACAAGAACGACCCATTCCGCCTGATGGGCTTCGGCCACCGCGTCTACAAAAACTTCGACCCGCGCGCCAAGGTCATGAAGAATGCCTGCGACAGCGTCCTGGCGGAACTGGGAATCGACAACGACCCGCTGCTGAAAATCGCCAAGAAACTCGAACAGATTGCCCTGGAAGACGATTATTTCGTCAGCAAGAAACTGTATCCCAATGTCGATTTCTATTCCGGAATCATCATGAAGGCAATCGGGATTCCGACCGAAATGTTCACGGTGATTTTCGCTACCGGGCGCACGGTGGGCTGGATCGCGCACTGGAGCGAAATGATCAGTAACAGCTACAAGATCGGCCGGCCACGCCAGCTCTATACCGGGGAAAAGCCCCGCAGCATCGTCCCGGTAAACATGCGCAAATAAGCGCCAAGCCCGAGCCCCTCAGCCGGCAACACCGGGTGCTGGGGCCGGCGGGCGACTGCGCAGCAATTCCAGAACCTGGGGATCCAGGCTGCGCAGGTGCAGATCCCGCTGCGGAAAGGCGATCTCCACCCGATGCGCGCGAAACCCGGCGTCGATGGCGACATGTAGCTCGTGCGTGACAGGCAGCAGTTCCGCCAACCCAGACACAAACACCCTCATCTCGAAATTGAGACTGCTATCGCCAAACCCCAGGAACCACACCTGGGGCGGCGGGTCTGCGAGGGCGCGTGGGTTGGCTTCGGCAATCTCCATCAGCAGCCGGCGCGCCAGTTCGGTGTCCGAGCCGTAGGCAATGCCGACCGGCACCACCACCCGCAGCACCGGATCGTTCAGTGTCCAATTCACCAGTTGGTCGGTGATGAACGTCTTGTTGGGAACGATCAATTCTTTGCGATCCCAGTCCGTGATGGTCGTCGCCCGAATCTGAATCCGGGTCACCGTGCCGCTCACGGAACCGACCGTGACGGTGTCCCCGATCCGAAAGGGGCGCTCGAACAAAATAATCAGCCCCGAGACAAAATTTGCCACCACTTCCTGCAATCCGAAGCCGAGGCCCACCCCGAGCGCCGCGACCAGCCATTGCAGCCGGTTCCACTCCAGACCCAGAATATTGACCACCAGCAGCGCACCGACCACGATGATCAGATAACGACTGACCGCGTTGGCGGCGTAGCGCGCACCGTGGTCCACCTCAAGACGTTGCAGCACCACCACTTCCAGCAGCCCCGGCAAATTGCGCGCGGCAAGATAGGTGACCACGCTCACCAGGAGCGCGAGCCCGACTCCTGCCGCAGTCACTGACGCAACCGCCTTGGCGTCGCCCGCTCCGGACAGGTACTGCCACAGTACGATGTCCTGCAGCGCTCCAAGCGCCGGCAGCATGTCGGACCATATCCACCAGAAACCCGCACCCAGCGCCAGCACCAGAGCAATGCGCAGCAGCGCGCGCACCTGGGCGTTGACGGTACCCAGATCAACATTGTGCGCGGCAGGGATTTCGACCGTTACCTCACCCTGGACATCCGCCTGCTCGCCCAGCTTGCGCGCCACAGCCTCCATCTCAGCATCGCGTCGAGCGAGCGCTTGTTGCCGCGCCAGACGCGACTCGGCAATCCCCAGCCACCGCAACAGCAGCTGCAAGCCCAGGACGGTAAGCGCGAGCAGGATGCCGGTGGCACAGAACCGGCTCAACAGTTGCTGCGCGGTGTAGTAGTACCCCGCGATGGCGAGCATTCCCAGCGCCACCGGCAATAGCACCAGCGCGCCGAACCATAGGTTGCGCAGATTCCATTGCCAGCCATGGCGACGACTGTCGACGAAATAGGCCGCCAACACCCCACGCTCCGGGTGCAATCCGCGCCAGACGAAAACTGCCAGGGCAATTGCACTCACGGCAAAGGCCGCGCGCCCCAGCGTATCCAGAAACTGCCCCAGTGCATTGGTCGTCGCCACCAGCAGCGTGGAAGCCACCGCCACCGGGAGCAGCCAGCCCAGCGGCTGGACCAAGGCCCGGCGCATCTCGACGCGCCAGCGCAGATGTTGATCGAGCGCCCCACCATTGCGGCACAGGGTTCGCACCGCCTCCAGCGCCAGAGCAACGCCAGCCGCTGACTGCAGGCCGCTGCCAAACGCACCAGCAAAGTTGCCCTCGCCCCCGCCCGTACTGAGGATGGTGCCGAGAATGGAGAGCATCAATGGCAATGGCAGCGCCAGTATCAGAGTGATCAACAGCGCTTCCAGCGTGGCCGAGAACCGATCCCGGTCAATGTCGCCTACCACTTCCGCGCACCGCGCCAGCCGCAAGCGCATGCGCTTGCGGTAGTAGACGATCAAACCCAGCGCGAGCAATCCCAATCCGGGAAGCGCAGGAGCTTCCGTAAAGCCGCGGACACTGGCCATCCCCAGCTCGACCCAGCGCGCAGAGCTCACCAGGGCTAACCCGGCATTCAATAGGGCAAGCGGCCAGGTCCAGGTGGGCGGTTGCGTATCGGCGATCCATACCAGATTCCGCTCCAGCAGGGTCGCGTAGTCGGTGACCAGATCCGAGAGTTCGCGCTGGAGCTGATCAACCGCACCGAGCTCAGCGACATAAGTCGTATAGGTTCTGTCAAAGCGCTCCAGCAGTGCGTTGCCGCGTATCAGCTGTTCACGCAATCCAGGCCGCAGCGCGTCCTGCTCCGCAGCCGGCAGGGTATCAATCGCCGCCACAATGCGCGGTTCCAGGCTTTCGCGCTGTTTGAGCTGTGCCCGCAGCTCCAATTGCGCAAACCGCGCCAGGGCAATCACTTCGCTACGCTGACGCAAATCCTCTCGATGTTGAAGCAGGCCGGGAAGCTGCTGGCGCTGGCGGTGCAGCACCTGACCCAGGCTACCGCCCTGCTGGGCAATCTCGAGCTGGTCGGCGGCCGTGCGCCGTAATTCGGCAATCTCATCGATGCGCTGGCGCAGCCGTCGCTGTTCCTCGACCGCGCCATCCAGCTGCCCGATAAGCGTCGCTACCCGGTTCGCGAGATCGGCGTTGGCATGGGCTTCAACGGCGATCACCTCGGGCTGCCGGGCGGCTTCGGCAGTGAACTGTTGCGCCATCTCCCGAACCCGCTCCGCGATGGCATGACGCTGCCCGCTCAGCAGCCCCTGCAACTGCGCCGCCTGATCGGAAGCCTGCTCCACCTCGGCGTCGGCGAGCTTGCGGCGCGCGGTTACGAGGCTCGCTCGCGCCTCAAGGGTTTGCAACGCGGCGTCCAGCGCCTCGCTTTCGGCATCGCGCGCAGCGATCTTTGCGCGCAGCGCGATTTCCTGCGCCTGCCGGATCACCGCCGGTTGCTGCGTCTTCGCCAAATTTGCGAGCTGCTCGGCTGCACTCTGGCGCGCCGCCCGCGCCTGGGTGATCGCATCACGCAGCGTCAGCGGCGCGCGCCCGATATCCTCGGCTTCGTGGACAACTTCTTCCGCGCTGGCCCGCGCCGCGTTGAGGTCCGTCTGCGCTTGCGCAAACTGTTGGGTGAGCTCTTCGTACGAGGCGCGGCCATCGGGTGGCGCCACCAAGGCCTGGCGCTCGAGCCTCTGCTCGATTTCGCGTACCCGCTGCGGCGCGGATGCCGCTTCCCGCTCCAGCTCCCGCACGCGATCGCGCAGCGGCCCTATTTCCCGCAGATGCTCCAGCGCGCTCCGATACTGGGCGATCGCTGCGTCGCGCTGGGCCTCGACCAGGGCCTTATCGCTCTGAACCGCATCGATCCTGGCAAGAATGTCGCTTTCGGAGGGAAGCGGCTGCTGGCTCGCCGCGCCCCAGCCATTGACGGCCCACATCAGACACAGCAGTACGCACCAGTGCCAGCGCGAGTGGGCATGGCTAACTTCGCGGTGTTGTCTCGGCATAGAACCTCCTTCGGCAATAGCAGGCGCGACCACCATCCGCCTCGCGGCAACTCGTCCCACGCTACCCCGCCGCGTGGTGCCGCGGGGTGGCGGCGATCATAGCAGCAGCTTCGGGACGGATCGGAGTCAAGGACAGCAAATGGCCCACACTTCGGGCTTTGCTTATATCGCACCATCGGCAACAATGCGTTCAGCGCCAAACGCAAACACCGGCATCCCGGTCAAATTCCGCACCCGGCGCATCAACACTCGGGATCTTCGACAAAGAGGTCGCTCAATGGCTCCGCGCGTACAAAAAAAATCCGATGATCGCGTCGTCTTTCTGCAGCAGTTTCTCAAAAATCCGCGTCAGGTCGGTTCGGTGATTCCCAGCTCGCGGTACCTCGAGCGCCGTGTGGTGGCACTGGCCGAAATAGCCACGGCCCGCACCATCGTCGAACTGGGCACCGGCACCGGCGGCATCACCCGGGCGATCCTGGGCGCCATGCCAGTGGACGCCAAACTGCTCGGCATCGAGATCAATCCGCGTTTTCAGGAATTGCTGGCGAACTGCACCGATAACCGCCTGATCCCGCACGCCGGCAGCGCGGAGCATTTGCGGGAGATTCTTGCGCAGCACGGATTGCCCGCACCCGACGCCATCATTTCGGGCATTCCGTTTTCCACCATGGACAGTGGTCTCGGCACCCGGATCCTCGCCAGCATCGCCGATGTATTGGCTCCGGGCGGCCGTTTCATCGCCTATCAAGTGAGCGGTCAGGTCGCCAAGCTGGCGCTACCCGTGCTGGGACCGGCACGCCGGCAAGTGGAATTTCTGAACATACCGCCGGTTCGGCTGTACCGCTGGGATCGCAAGCAGCAAGAGGTTACCGCACGACGCGCAGTCGCTACCTAGCGGGCTGTGGAAAGGCGACTGAGGGCATCATCGGTCTTGGTGCGCAGTCCTCGCCCCTCGCCTGCCGACCGATAGATCTCGATCGCTGGGCTCCGCCGCTCATGCCCGCGCGGCGTTTTTCACATCTGCCAGCCTTTGGCCGATCAATCGGTGAGATGCTCATCCAGCGCGGCGGCGAGCTCACGCTCAATGGAGTCGCGGAGGAAACCCGCCCAAGGCCCGAGTGTGATATCGATGTGGATACTCTCGGCTGCGCATGCGATAACGGCATTGATGCCGCCCGAGCGCTGGTAACGCACCGACGCGTCCTCCCACTGGTAGTGGCCACCAAACCGCGTCACCAGCTTTCGCGCCAGCGCATCAACTCGGCAATGAATTTCTTCACCGCCGAGTCGATGGGTTCGGGTCAGGGATAATTTCGCCATCGGATCGTCCCCGTGCGCGACGCGCGCTACCTGTACTAGTGGAGCTGACGATTGCGCACCAGATCATCCACCACGGTCGGATCCGCCAGCGTGGATGTGTCGCCGAGATTGTCCAGCTCGCTGGCCGCCACCTTGCGCAGAATGCGACGCATGATCTTGCCGGAACGAGTCTTGGGCAGTCCGGGCGCCCACTGGATCACGTCCGGCTTGGCGATGGCGCCTATCTCGCGCGTGCAAAGCTCCAGCAGTTCCCGCTTCAGCGCGTCCGAGGGCTCGGCACCCGCCATCAGGGTCACATAGGCGTAGATTCCCTGCCCCTTGATGTCATGGGGAAAACCCACCACCGCCGCCTCGGCGACTTTTTCGTGAAGCACCAGGGCGCTTTCGATTTCCGCCGTGCCCATCCGGTGTCCGGAGACGTTGAGAACGTCGTCCACGCGGCCGGTGATCCAGTAGTACCCGTCGGCATCGCGACGGGCGCCGTCGCCGGTGAAGTAGTAACCCGGATAGAGGCTGAAATAGGTATCGATCATGCGCTGATGGTCGCCATACACCGAGCGGATCTGACCCGGCCAGGATGCCTTGATCGCCAGATTACCCTCACCGGCGCCGGCGACCTCGCGGCCCTCGCCATCCAGCAGCACCGGCTGCACACCAAAGAACGGCACCGTCGCGGAACCCGGCTTGAGGTCGATGGCGCCCGGCAGTGGCGTCAACATGTGGCCGCCGGTCTCGGTCTGCCACCAGGTATCGACAATCGGGCAACGCGACTCGCCCACTACCCGGTGGTACCAGGCCCAGGCTTCGGGGTTGATGGGCTCGCCCACGGTGCCCAGCAGTCGCAGGCTGGCGCGCGAGGTGCGGGTGACGAAGTCATCGCCCGCCCCCATCAGCGCGCGCAGGGCCGTCGGCGCGGTGTAGAACTGGTTGACCCGGTGCTTGTCGATAACCTGCCAGAAGCGGGACGCATCCGGCCAGGTGGGCACACCTTCGAACACCAGCGTAGTGGCGCCGTTGCACAATGGCCCGTAGACGATATAGCTGTGGCCGGTTACCCAACCCACATCGGCGGTACACCAGAAAATATCGCCATCGCGATAATCGAACACATACTTGTGCGTCATCGCCGCTTGCAGCAGATAACCGCCGGTGGTGTGCAGCACGCCCTTGGGTTTGCCGGTGGAGCCCGAGGTATACAGGATGAACAGCGGATCCTCGGCATCCATCAGCGCGGGCGCGCAATCCGGCGCGGCGGCCGCCATGGCCTGGTGATACCAGATGTCGCGCCCCTCGTGCCACACCACGGCGCCGCCGGCGCGTCGCAGGACCACACAGCTATGCACGCCGGGACATTCCGCGAGCGCCTTGTCGGCGTTGCTCTTGAGCGGGACCCGGCGTCCACCGCGCAGACCTTCATCGGCGGTTATCAGGACCCGGCAATCGGAATCGAGAATGCGGTCCTTGAGGGCTTCCGGTGAAAAACCGCCGAATACCACGGAGTGGATCGCCCCGATGCGGGCACAGGCGAGCATCGCGTAAACCGCTTCCGGCACCATCGGCAGGTAAATGCAGACCCGATCGCCCTTGTCGACACCGCGGGACTTGAGCACATTGGCGAGCCGGCACACCTGGGCGTGGAGTTCGCGGTAGGTAATGGCGCTGCTTTCGGCGGGATCGTCGCCCTCCCACAGGATCGCGACCTGGTCCCCGCGCGTGGCGAGGTGGCGATCGATGCAGTTGGTGGTGACATTGAGCTTGCCGCCGGCAAACCAGGTGGCGGTGCCGGCGCCGAAATCGCCGCCGCATACGCTCGCCCAAGGTCGGTCCCAATGCAGGAACTCCTGCGCCTGTTCCGCCCAGAAGTGTTCGGGTTCAGCCAGGGAGCGGCGATACATCGCCTCATAGCGGGCGCGGTCGATGTAGGCGCTGTTACGCCAGAGCTCAGGCACCGGATAGACTGGAAATTCGGCCATCGTTCCCCCCGGGACTGGTATGGATATGGATCGGGTCGTCCGCGCGGCTTCGCCTCAACGAACCCCCGCCGCAGTTCTACAGCGGCGGTTGCGCGGCAGTTTTCAGGAAGCGATCTGCACGGGGATAGTGTTGGCGGTGCGCGCCACACTGTTATCGGGATTGAGGTACACCAGTTTCGGCTTGTGGCGGATCATCTCTTCTTCGGTGTACTGGGCGTAAGTCGCGATGATCACACGATCACCGACCTGAACCCTGCGCGCGGCGGAACCATTCATGGAAATGGTCCGCGACCCGGCTTCGGCACGAATGATATAAGTCGTGAAACGCTCGCCGTTGTTGACGTTGTAGATATCGATCTGCTCGAACTCGCGCAGCCCTGCCAGGTCGAGCAGATCGCTGTCGATGGCGCAGGAACCGTCGTACCAGAGCTCTGCGTGGGTGACGGTCGCCAGATGCAGCTTGGCCTTCAGCATGGTATTCAGCATATCAACCCCCTACCCCAAAGTCAGGGTTACATTGTCGATCAGACGGGCGCCTTCGGTGTACATGGCGCCCAACACGGCAATCTCGTCGTCATCGTGCGCCGCCGTTTCCAGCGTCCGCGCGTTGCGAATACTTACATAGTCGGTACGAAATCCAGCTTCCTGGAGCTTAAGCACCGCTTCTTCCTCAACGGCGGCGAAATCGCGCCGACCATTCTGCCCCATCTCATCCCGACACCAGCACAGCACCTTGTACAACAAGGTTACCCTGGGGCGTTCCGCGGGAGTGATATAACTGTTGCGTGAGCTCAGCGCCAAGCCGTCCGTATCGCGCGCGATGGGCGCGCCGACAATCGCCACCGGAATACAGAGATCCTCGACCATGCGCCGGATTACCGCCAGCTGCTGATAGTCCTTGATGCCAAATACGGCCTGGTCGGGCTGCACGATATTGAACAGCTTGGAAACCACCGTCGTGACCCCCTCGAAATGCCCGGGCCGGCTGGCGCCGCAGAGTATATCAGTCATGGTTGGCACAACAACCCGCGTCTGGTCCGCCATACCATTGGGATAGATTTCGGTTTCTGAA
>Ga0073923_1000110_pt1 | contig 11190 bp, 6 predicted proteins | sample GWRWT4_1June14_FD_70956 | JGI IMG/M metagenome (GOLD analysis project Ga0073923, IMG submission 70956) | Sand microcosm microbial communities from a hyporheic zone in Columbia River, Washington, USA - GW-RW T4_10-June-14 | ecosystem: Engineered > Artificial ecosystem > Sand microcosm >... | reverse complement strand
CTTGACGTTGAACGAGAACCGCCCGGCCTTGTACCCGCGCGCGGCGCTTTCGGGCAGGCCTGCGAACCAGTCACGGATCTGGGTGAAGGCGCCCGTATAAGTGGCGGGGTTGCTGCGCGGGGTGCGGCCGATCGGGCTCTGGTCGATCTCGATCACTTTGTCGCACATTTCGAGCCCGGTGATCTTGTCATGCGGGCCGGCGATCACCCGCGCGCCATTGAGCACGCGCGCGGCCCCGGCGTAGAGCGTGTCGAGCGTCAGGCTGCTTTTGCCGCTGCCCGACAGGCCGGTGATGCAGGTGAAAGTGCCGAGCGGGATCGAGACCGTCACGTCCTTGAGGTTGTTGGCCCGCGCGCCGTGGACGGTGATGTGGTGGCCGTTGCCCTTGCGGCGCTGCTTCGGCACTTCGATCTTGCGCGCGCCGGAGAGGTACTGGCCGGTCAGGCTGGCCTCGCTCGACAGGATATCCGCGAGGCTGCCCTGCGCGACGATCTCGCCCCCGTGCACGCCCGCGCCGGGGCCCAGATCGACGATGTGGTCGGCATGGCGGATCGCGTCTTCGTCGTGCTCGACCACGATTACGGTGTTGCCCAGATCGCGCAGCCGTTTGAGCGTTTCCAAGAGCCGGTCGTTGTCGCGCTGGTGCAGGCCGATGCTCGGCTCGTCCAGCACATAGAGCACGCCTGACAGTCCGGAGCCGATCTGGCTGGCGAGGCGGATGCGCTGGCTTTCGCCGCCCGACAGCGTACCTGAAGTGCGGTTGAGGTTCAGATAATCGAGTCCGACATTGTTAAGGAAACCAAGGCGTTCGTTGATCTCTTTCAAAATCGCCTTAGCTATCTGTTGCTGCTGGGGGGTGAGCTGGTCGTTCAGTTCCCCGAACCACGCCACCGCCGCCGCGACCGACAGCATGGTCACGGTCGAGACGTCCTCACCCGCCACCTTGACGCTCAGCGCCTCAGGCTTGAGCCGTTTGCCCTCGCAGGTTTCGCACGGCTGCGCGGTCTGGAACTTGCCCAGCTCCTCGCGCATCCAGGCGCTTTCGGTTTGCAGCATCCGCCGGTTGAGATTGCCGATCACGCCTTCGAAGGCCTTCTTGACCGTGTAGCTCTTCTTGCCATCGGTGAAAGTCAGGTTGACCGGCGCGCCGGCGGTGCCGTGCAGGATCACGATCCGCACTTCTACGGCCAAGTCCTGCCACGGCGTATCGAGGCTGAAGCCGAATTCCGCCGCGAGACTGGACAGCACCTGCATGTAGTAAGGCGAAGGCGGGTTGCTCTTGGCCCAGGGCACCACCGCGCCCTGCTTGAGGCTCAGCGCCTCGTTGGGCACCACCAGCTGCGGATCGAACAGCAGCTTTTCGCCGAGGCCATCACAGGCCGGGCAGGCACCCATCGGCGCGTTGAAGCTGAACAACCGCGGCTCGAGGCTTTCGATCGTGAAGCCGGAGACCGGGCAGGCGAATTTCTCGGAGAAGACGATGCGGTTGGGAGGGAGGCCGGCGCCTTTCATCGCGCCCATCTTCTCCCCATCACCCCCACCTCCGTTCGCATCGAGCGAAGTCGAGATGCCGCGCGCAGGTGTCTCGACTTCGCTCGACACGAACGGGGGTTGGGAAAGGGCCTCAGATACGGTGGTATCTGCCAGATCCAGATAAACCAGCCCCTCGGCCAGCTTCAGCGCCTGTTCGAAGCTGTCGGCCAGCCGCGTCTCGATCCCTTCGCGCACCGCGATCCGGTCAACCACCACCTCGATGTCATGCTTGTACTTCTTGTCGAGCGCGGGGGCTTCCTCGATCGCGTAGAACTCGCCGTCGATCCGCACGCGGGTGAAGCCGGCCTTCTGCCACTCGGCCAGCTCCTTGCGGTATTCCCCCTTGCGACCGCGCACGACCGGCGCGAGCAAGTAGGCGCGCGTCCCCTCCGGCAAGGTCATCACCCGGTCAACCATCTGACTGACTGTCTGCGCCGAAATCGGCAGGCCGGTGGCAGGCGAATAGGGCACGCCGACGCGCGCCCACAGCAGCCGCATGTAGTCATAGATCTCGGTCACCGTCGCCACGGTCGAGCGGGGGTTGCGGCTGGTGGTCTTCTGCTCGATCGAGATCGCGGGGCTGAGGCCATCGATATGCTCGACATCGGGCTTCTGCATCATCTCAAGGAACTGGCGGGCATAGGCCGACAATGACTCAACATAGCGCCGCTGCCCTTCGGCATAGATCGTATCGAACGCGAGCGAGCTTTTGCCCGAGCCTGAAAGCCCCGTGATCACGATCAGGCTGTCACGCGGCAGCGTGACGTCAAAGCCCTTGAGGTTATGCTCGCGCGCGCCGCGCACGACGATGTGGGATAGCGACATGGTGGCCGCTCTGTTCCAGATTTGTTCGGATTTCGCAAGGGGGCCCTGCGGACAGGATGTGGATGCTGACGCCTTTTCACAAGCCCAGCGCGCCCCGCCTCCCCTAAGGCCTTCCAAGCGGTTCATTTGCGGGCAAGCCGCCGCGTGGCAGCTTGGTACGGCGGTGGTTTGGGCCGAGCTGACTTAGGGGGTTTTGGGCATGATCGCAGGCAGGTTTCGGCGGACTGTATCGCCTCTGGCGCTAAACGTGCTGGCACTGCCGCTGGCCTTGTTGGTACCGCTGGCCTCACCGTTCAGCGCGCAGCAGGCGGCCAGCCTGGGCCTGCCCCAAAGCGCCGCCTCACTTGGCGCAGCCAGTGCCGCCACGGCCAAGCCCAAGAAGAAAGCCCTGCGCAAACCGGCCGCGACCAAGCGGGTCTGCAGCAAGGTCAAGGTCAAAGGCAAGCTGGTCACCAGGTGCAAGACCGTGAAAGTGGTGCCCAAGCCGGTCGTGGTACCGCCGCCGGTGGTGGTGACCACCATGCCGCCAGTCCCCGCGCCGGTGCCGGTGATGGAGCCGGTCTACGTAGCCCCGCCGCCGCCACCTCCCCCACCGCAAGCCGCCCCGGCAGTCCCCGCAGCTGCGTTCTTCTGGATCGACCAGGCCGACAGCTATGCCCAGGTGCTGGGTGACAGTCCGCCCGATTTCACGTTTCGCTACAACGGGATCGATTGCTGGGCCTGGGTCAGCCGCGCGGGCGAGGTGCTGATTGTCGAACCGGGCCAGGAAGGCGTGGTGCAGTACTACTTCGCGGTGCGCGAAACAGCGCCTTACCTGGTGCGCGACTCCTACCACAGCTATGCCTTTGACGGGCGCGAGCTGGTCCAGGTCTATGACCAGCGCGGGCGGATCTGGACATCGGCGCTGACCAGCCGACAGCGTTATGACAGCCACGACCTGCGCGAGCGCGGCCGCGCGCTCTATGCTGCCGCGATGCGCACCCGCCAGTGGGATGCCTCGACCGCCTTTGCCTGGAGCAGCTGGTCCAACAATTACGGCTTCTACGACGGCTGGAACAATGGCTGGAACGGCGTCTGGCGCGAGAACAAGGACTGGCCAATCCTGCGCGACCGCTGGCGCCGCAACCATCCGCCGCGCCGCCTGGACGAGGAACGCCGCCACCGCCGCGAGGCGCGTGACGGATTCCATGTCTGGCGCAATGCGGGCGGCCGGGGCGCACCGCCGCCGACCGGCAACCCGCAAGTGAGCCCGGGGCCAAACACAGGGTCTGCGCCAGTTCCGTCGCCGGCACCCGCTCCGGTCCGCACACCGGCTCCCGTGCCGGCAACCGCCGTCACTCCGCCACCGCCGCCTGCGCCCGCCCCGATGTGGCGTCCGCGCCGGGTCGAACCGGCACCGGCTCCGGCACCGGCTCCGCAGCCGCGCGAAATGCCAAGCGACCCGGTTGCCGAGCCGAGCCTGCCGCCGCCGCCCGCACCCGGCTGGAATCCGCGCCGCGCCGATCGCGTCCCGCCGCCCCCGCCAGCACCGGCTCCGGTCGTCCAGGTCGAAGTGGCACCGCCTCCGCCACCTCCGCCACCTCCGCCGCCTCCGGCTCCGGTTGTGCAGGTTGAGGTTGCGCCGCCGCCGCCGCCACCTCCTCCTCCTCCTCCTCCTCCTCCTCCTCCTCCTCCTCCTCCGCCACCCCCTCCGCCTCCGCCACCACCGCCTCCGAGGATCGAGCGGAGCGTGGACATCAACCCGGCTCCCGGCGTGAACGACGACAAATAGGCACCCGCGCGCGGGGCTTTCCTCCCCCGCGCGCGCAGCCTATGCTGCCGCGCAGTGAAGCGAGGAGACCTGCCATGAACAACTTGCGCAGCCCACTTGCCGCGGCGCTGGGCGCGGTGCTGACCCTGGCCCTGACCGCAACTCCCGCCCAGGCCAGGCCCAAGACAAAGCCAAAGCCGGTCGCCGCCGCGCCAGTTGCGTCAACTGCCCCCACCGAAACCCCCGAACAACAACGCGGCCGGATCAACGCCGAGCAGGCCGCTGCCGCCCAGGCCCAGCTCAAGGCCAATGCCGACGCCCAGGCCGCCTACGAACAGGCCCTCAAAGACCGCGAAGCCAAGATCGCCGCCGACAAGGCCGCCTACGATGCGGCGATGGCCAAGTGGAAAGCCGACAGCGAAGCCTGCCAGGCGGGGGACAAAGCGAGGTGCGCCAAGCCGGAATAGGCTGAAGCGCCAGTCAGGCTGACAAGGCCGCCCGTCTGCAGAGACGGGCGGCCTTTTTGCGTGCGTGGGAGGCATGATGGGGATCACGGACGGCGATGTTCGGCTTTGGCAAGCTCCTCTCAAACAGGAGGAAAACATGGCCGACTTGGACATTGAACTCACGCTAACAGGCAACATTGAGGCACGGAAAGTTGCGATCGATCACCAGACGATCAGCTTTGCGGGCGATGGAAAAGGCAGCATCGATGTCGATGGCACAATGGGCGATGAATCCAATCACTCGCTGGTCGCGACCATCAAGGGCGACGTTGATGCCTCGATGGCCATCAAGATTACCTGCGGCGGGATCGAGATCAAGGGTCCGAAAACTTTGAAGATCCCGGAATCTACGGCCCCCTATGCGACAACTGACATGGTGATCAAACTCAAGCCCAAGGGAGGTGCGTGATGCGTGCTCGCAACTTTGTTCTTTCGACCGTCCCGACTTTGGCTTTGTTGGTCGCTAGTGGGGCAGTTCAGGCGCAATCCATCTCCACGGCAAGCATCGACGCAGGGGCCCCGAACGGCGACACTGCGCAGGCCAATCCGGTCAAGTTCGAACTCTTGGCAGGTGCCGACAAAAAGGAAGCTTCGGTCAAAATTCGCCTGTTCGATTCGCTTTCCAACGACCTCAAGAAGGGAGGTTCGTCGTTCGATCAATCCAGGCAGCTTACGGTTACTCTTTCGACCCCTTGGGACGGAGAGAATGACGCCGTACCTGCAAGCCTGGACAAGCTGGCAAGCGGAACCAAGATCAAGTTCGAGTTTGCCTTCTTTGGGATGGAAACGCGCAACAGCACGACCCCGCGACAGAATGAAATCTCTCAGAAAGCGCGGCGAATCTGCATCAGCAAAGCCAACGAAGGCTACGCGCAGAGGCTAAGCGCGCTGGGTCAATCGCCCATTCAAGAATCCATCACAGCGGTGAACAAGACGCACGCTGAAACAATCAGTAACTGCGAAACGGACGATTCAAATTCGGTGATCACCGCCTTCTCCAAGGACGACTTGCCCGCATACACTCGCGAGAATCTCATCGAAGCTGGCATCGGATTTTCGCTCGATGCTTCAATCGGACACAACAAATTTGAGTACATTGATCCGACAAACCTGACGAAACAGAGCGTATCGAAAGCGAGCTGGAGTGCAGGTGCAAGCGTCAGAAAGTACTTCGCCTCCGCACCAGTCATGGTTTCGTTGAGTGCTGACTATCAGAGCGGCTACAAGGAAGGCGACAAGACCATTTTCTGCCCAGCCGCTGTCGGTCCTGCGCCGGTGGTCTGTATTCAGGGAAATGCGGGCCCTCCTGTTCACCAAGAGGGTGCGATCGTCCGCTTCAATTTGCGCAGCAGGCTGCTGCAGAAAAACGGCAAATCGCTTTTGGCGGTGTCACCTTTGGTCTCGTACGACACTTCGGAAGACGTGTGGGGGGCTGAGTTGCCAATCTACTTCATTCCAGGAAAGGATGACAGCCTGACGGGCGGGATCAAGGTGGGCTACCGATCCGACAAGAAAGATGTGACCTTCGGGCTTTTCATCGGGGCAGCCTTTGGGATGTAGGATTTCCCACCCGACCAACCGCCAACACCCCTCGGCGAACGGCATTGACTTCCCATCCCCCCGGCGCGCAAGGCACGATGTGTCTTGCGCGCCGGGGCGGACGGCCTTTGCGGTGCTGAATTCCAAGGGGAGTTTGCCTGATGAAGAGCCGTTTTCTGCTTGCCGGAGCCGCGTTTGCGCTGCTGGCTGCGCCGTTTGCCCACAGCCAGCTGGTTGCCGCTGCCGATACCTCCGTGGCCAGCAAAGCCACGATCGGGGCCTGGGGGATCGATCTTGCCGGCGGTGACGGCAGCGTCAAGCCGGGTGACGATTTTTATCGCTTCGCTTCGGGCAAGTGGGACGATGCCACCGAGATTCCGGCTGACCGGGCTTCGGTAGGATCGTTCAACGAACTGCGCGAACGCTCGACAGTGCAGGTCAAGGACCTGATCATGGCCGCGCCGGCGGGCAGCAAGTATGGCGCGATGTATGCCAGCTTCATGAACGAGGATCAGGCCGAAAAGATCGGCCTGGCTCCGCTGATGAAGGACCTGGCCGTGGTCCGCGCGATTCGGAACAAGTCGGCATTTGCCCGCCACATGGGCGGCACCGACGGGGTCTTTGGGATCTCGCTGTTTGGCGCTTTTGTGGCTGCGGACACTACGGACCCGACCATGAATGGGCTGTTCCTGGGCCAGGGCGGGATCGGGCTGCCCGAGCGCGAGTACTATTTCGCCGACCAGTTCAAGAGCCAGCGCGAGGCCTACCGCGCCTATATGGAACGCACGTTCAAGGCGCTGGGCAATCCCGACCCCAAGGCCGCCGCCGACGCGGTGTTCAACTTTGAGAGCAACCTGGCTTACAAGAGCTGGAAAGCGGCTGATCGCCGCGATGTGGACAAGACCAACAACCCGATGAGCTCGGCGGAACTGGCCAAGTATGCGCCCGGCGTCGATTGGGCCGCGCTCCACGCCGGGTGGAAGATCCCCATGCAAAAGCGGATCGTGGTGCGCGAAAAGACCGCGATCAAGGCCCACGCCACGCTGTTCGCCGAAACCTCGCTGGAAACGCTCAAGCTGTGGCAGCTCTTCCATATCGCCGACCAAGCCGCGCCGTACCTGACCAAGGCGATGGTCGACAGCCGCTTCGAATATGCCAAGAACCTGTCGGGCGTGCAGACGCAGCGCCCCCGCTGGAAGCGCGGCACCGATCTGGTCGATAGCACGCTGGGCGAACTGGTTGGCAAGGACTATGTCGCCAAGCATTTCCCCGAAAGCTCCAAGGCCAAGATGGAGGCACTGGTCGCCAACCTGAAAGTGGCGATGGCCGGGCGGATCAAGGGCAATGCCTGGATGAGCCCGACCACCAAAACCGCCGCGCTGGACAAGCTGGAGCGGATGGAAGTGATGGTCGGCTATCCCTACAAGTTCCGCAATTATGACGCGCTGAAGGTCGATCCCAAGGATCTCTATGGCAACGTCGTGCGCGCCGGGAAGTTCAACGCCGATTATGAGCGCAGCCAGCTGGGCAAGAAAGTCGATCGCAAGCTGTGGGGGATGAACCCGCAGACCGTGAACGCCTATAACGGCTTCACCGAAAACAAGATCGTCTTCCCGGCCGGGATCCTGCAGGCGCCGTACTTCGATCCCAATGCTGACGATGCCGTGAATTATGGCGCGATCGGCGGGGTGATCGGGCACGAGATCACCCACGGCTTCGACGATCAGGGCCGCAAGGTCGATGCCACTGGTGCAGTGCGCGATTGGTGGGCCCCCGAAGACGCCAAGCGGTTTGAGGAACAGGCCAAGATCTTTGGCGATCAGTACGCCAAGTACGAGGTTGCGCCGGGCGCATTCATCAACCCCAAGTTGTCGATGGGTGAGAACATTGCCGATTTGGGCGGGCTTTCGGTGGCCCACGAAGCCTATCTGAACTCGCTGGGCGGCAAGGCTGCGCCGGTGATCGACGGGCTGACCGGCGACCAGCGCTTCTTCCTCGCCTGGGCGCAGGTCTGGCGGACCAAGATGCGCGAGGCTGCGCTGCGCAGCCAGGTCAACACCGGGCCGCACAGCCCGGGGATGTACCGGGCCTTCGCTCCGCTGCGCAACATCGACGGCTGGTATCAGGCCTTCAACGTCCAGCCCGGCCAGAAGCTCTACATCGCGCCTGAAGCGCGCGCACGGATCTGGTAAGGACTATTCAGCCAAGACTCAGGGGGCAGCGGCAACGCTGCCCCCGATTGCATTTAAGGAACATCGCAATGCGCAAGATCACTCTCGTTTCGCTCACCGCGCTGGCCCTGGCCGGCTGCGCCGCCGCGGTCGGCTCAAGCGACCAGGCCCCCATAGCCGAAGCCACTCCGCTCGCTCCGCCGGTCTATGCGCCGGTCATCCCCAAGGGCACCGGGATCTTCGCCGAACGCTCAACCCTGCCGTTCCACGCCCCCGATTTCAGCAAGATCAAGGACAGCGATTTCCTCCCCGCGATCGAACAGGGCATAGCGATCAAGCTGGCGGAGATGGAGGCAATCGCGGGCGACCCCGCGCTGCCGACGTTCGAGAATACGCTTGTCGCGATGGAACAGGCCGGGCAGATGCTGACCCGCACGACCTATGTCTTCAGCGCGCTGACGGCGGCCAATACCAACGATACGCTGGACGCGATCGACAAGGAAACATCCCCCAAACTGACCGCGCTGGACGATACGATCTACCTCAACGACAAGCTGTTCGCCCGCGTGAAGTACCTTTACGAGCGCAAGGACCAGCTGGGCCTTCGCGCCGACCAGCAGCGGCTGCTGCAAGTCACTTATGACCGCTTCGTCAAGAACGGCGCGACGCTGACCGGCGATGCCAAGGAACAGCTCAAGACGATCAACGGGCGGATTTCCACCCTGCAGACCGAATACGGCCAGAAGCTGACCGCCGCGACCAAGGACGCGGCGCTGATCATTTCCGACAAGCGCAAGCTGGCCGGGCTTTCCGCCAGTGACATCGCTGGCGCGGCCAAGGCCGCCGAAGACCGCGGGCTCAAGGGCAAATGGGTGCTGGTGCTGCAGAACACCACCCAGCAGCCTTTGCTGGCTTCGCTGAAAGACCGCGCGACCCGCAAGGCGCTGTTTGAAGCGAGCTGGAACCGCGCCCAGCGCGGCAATGCGCACGATACCCGCGCCTTGATCGCCGAACTGGCGCAGCTGCGCGCCGAAAAGGCCAAGCTGCTGGGCTTCCCTGATTTCGCCACGTTCACCATGTCGGACCAGATGGCCAAGAACCCCACCACTGCGATTGCCATGATGCAGCAGATGGTCCCGGCGCTGGCCGCGCAGGAACGCAAGGAAGCAGGAGAGCTCAACGCGCTGATCAAACGCAGCGGCGGCAAGTTCACCGTCCAGCCGTGGGACTGGACCTTCTATTCCGAGCGCCTGCGCAAGGAAAAGTACGCGTTCGACGAAAGCGAGACCAAGCCCTATTTCGAGATCACCAATGTGCTGGAAAACGGCGTGTTCTATGCCGCCAACCAGCTCTATGGCCTCACCTTCAAGAAGCGCAGCGATATCCCCGTCTATCACCCGGACGTCACCGTCTACACCGTCTATGACAAGGACGGCAGCGAGCTGGCGCTGTTCTATTTCGACCCGTGGAAGCGCGACAACAAGCAGGGCGGCGCCTGGATGTCGAACTTCGTCGATCAGTCGCACCTGTTCGGGACCAAGCCGGTGGTGTTCAACGTCCAGAACTCGCCCAAGCCGGCCCCCGGCCAGCCCGCGCTGGTCAGCTTCAGCGATGCCGAAACGATGTTCCACGAATTCGGCCATGCGCTGCACGGGATGCTGTCAGACCAGACCTATCCCTCGCTCTCGGGCGCCAACACCGCACGCGATTTCGTCGAGTTCCCCAGCCAGTTCAATGAGTACTGGATGACCGAGCCGCGCGTCTTCGCCAATTTCGCCAAGCACTACCAGACCGGCGCGCCGATGCCCGCCGCCTTGGTCGCCAAGGTTCAGGCCGCGGCCAAGTATGGCCAGGGCTTTGCGCTGGGCGAAGTGATCACCGCGGCGATGCTCGACCAGAAATGGCATGCTGTGGGTGCGGCTGCGGGCAAGCAGGACGTCGATGCGTTCGAAGGCCAGGCGCTCAGCCAGCTGGGGCTGGAAACCACCTTGGTCCCGCCGCGTTATCGCACCAGCTATTTCCGCCACATCTGGGGCGGCGGCTATTCGGCCGGCTACTATGCCTATGTCTGGACCGAGATGCTGCAGCACGATGCCTACCAGTGGTTCGTCGACAACGGCGGCATGACCCGCGCCAACGGCCAGCGGTTCCGCGACATGGTGCTCAGCCGCGGCAGCTCGATCGACTATCCGGATATGTACCGCGCTTTTGCGGGCCGCGATCCCAGCATCGAACCGATGCTGAAAGCGCGCGGGTTGAAGTAACGACCTAAGATCCTCTCCATTTTTCGCGAAGGCGACAAATGGGGAGGTGGATCGTCCGCAAGGACGAGACGGAGGGGCTTTGGACGCCAGCGTAGAAGCCCCTCCGTCAGCTGCCTTCGGCGTCTGCCACCTCCCCAGATGTGCTTCGCAAATCTGGAGAGGATCTAGACAACCAGCGCCCGCGCCCCGACCTCACCCAGCCAGCGCGCGCTGACTCCCCAGACCTTGGCGATCACCGCCTCGCTCAGCGCCTCAGTCGGCGCGCCATCGGCGACCACGCGGCCCTGTTGCAGCACCACCACCCGGTCCGTGCGGTTCATCGCCTGGGCCAGGTCGTGCAGCACCAGCACCACCCCCAGCCCCTGCCCGGCCAATGCACGGAAGTGATCGAGCAGCGCGATCTGGTGCGCCAGGTCAAGGTTGGCGAGCGGTTCGTCCGCCAGCAGCCAGCACGGCTCACCCGCCAGCACCCGCGCCAGCATCGCCCGCGCGCGTTCGCCGCCTGAGAGGCGCGAGAGCGGGCGGTGACGCAAGTCCTGCAGCTGCATGGCCGCAAGCGCGCGATCAATTGCCATACGGTCGGCCTCAGCGCCAAGGTTCCA
>Ga0073923_1000109_pt1 | contig 11221 bp, 11 predicted proteins | sample GWRWT4_1June14_FD_70956 | JGI IMG/M metagenome (GOLD analysis project Ga0073923, IMG submission 70956) | Sand microcosm microbial communities from a hyporheic zone in Columbia River, Washington, USA - GW-RW T4_10-June-14 | ecosystem: Engineered > Artificial ecosystem > Sand microcosm >... | reverse complement strand
ACACACTCACGCAGGTATCGCTGGCTACGATCGCGTTGCACGTGGACCCGGCGGTGCGCGCTCTCCTGGCGGAATCGCCGCGCGCTTGATCGATTTGCGGTGAGTCACCGTTTCGCTGCGAGGCCAATACCCACCCTGCCCATCACATGTATGGCAGCTCCGCCGATCATCTTGGGAGTCGGGTTGAGCTTGTCGATGCAATGTAGGTCCATCCATCGACGATCAGATGAAACGTGCTTCGGGCTCGCGTTGCTTGGAGTCACAGCTCATCGAGAACAGCGAGTGGCTTGCCGCGACAGATTGCGGCGAAAAATCATCGTCACCCGGCCCTTCGATCGCGTCTAAATTTGCGGGAAGCACCGACGCGAAGGTTCCCGCCATGCACGATTTGAGAGTCACGTCTGCCCACCGCCCGAGCGCTGACACATCGCCGTTCCTGCGCATCTGGGGTGTCACTCGCATGACGGGGTTGGGCAGGTCGACGATCTATCGCTTGGTCGCTCAGGAAAAGTTTCCCCTGCCAGTGCGTCTCGCGAGTCGCGCCGTCGCATGGCGCCGCAGCGACGTCGAACAATGGAGCGAAGCGCGGCCGGTCATTTCACGCGGCCCTTGAACATTCCTCGCCAGTCCAGCTCGGACATCACTTCATCGGAACCCCTCGACGGACGTGATCGCCACGCCGATTACGAAGGCGGCCTGACCCACGAGCCGCATAGCATTCCATGCCTTTCGAACCTCGGTGTCGAGGATGGTGCGACTCGGATCAGCAGGTTCAATCGAGACCTGAACCATGCTTCCGCCAGGGAAGCGCTTCAACTCTTGGGGATGAGCGAATCGACGAGCGCGACAGCGGTACGTAGACCGCCGTCCCACAAAGAACAGACTTCGAGGTCACCGTGACCGCCAACACACCGGGCAAGTTCAGCCTATCGATCGGATTGCTGCGACAGCGCGCATCGGCCGCAAACCCTTTCCAGGAAACGGACTCGGCAAAATCAACACTACTTTTCCACAGGCTTGTCCCCCGCCGCTGTGGATAACCGGTCGAGCAAATTCCCGCCACTCGATATGACGCGGAGCGGTTCCGCTCCACGTGGGATGGAAACACAACGCGAATCGCGGTCAGTGGTCGCCCCCTACAACGCCGGCCGAGGCGCCCAGAGGCGCCGCAGGAAAGTCGATCAAGCCCTGGTGACGCAATCGTTCGATTGTCGCGGGTGCGAGCCCCATCGCCCGAGCCACGCTCTCGAGCTCGACGATGTTGCGTCGGCCATCGATCGTGGCGAGCAGGGCCCGCTGGACCCGATCGAGCTTGGTGTCGCTCGCCTCCAGCCACTGGCGCGCAACCGCAGTTTGCATCGGGGTGGGCAGTTGGGTCATGCGACGCTCCAAGGATGAAGACAGGAGCGTGCGCGTGTCACATGACACATCGGTGACACGTCCATGCGGCCCCCGGTGGGGCGTGCCGCAGAGCACGAACTCTGTTCGGAGCGCCGTCCCGAATCAGTTCAGCGAACCCCATCCTGTCGCAACACGGCGAAACCGGCCGTCCTGATCGAGCTCCGACGCGGGCACCTCTTCGCCAGTGCCTTCGAGCACCTGCCCCTTGAAGACCTTCGCGATGGCCTGGCGCTGCGCCTTGAAACCCGACACCACAGGCGTGTCGCTGCCGAGTTCGAATTGACTGAAGTTATAAACAGTCACGATCTTCGAGGTGTCCATCACGCATCTCCCGGCTGAGCGCGCATCCTAGCGCAGCCGTGACAAGCTCCTCGAACGCGGGCCGGCCTTCACCCTGGTTTAACGATATATACTGTTTATACCGTTCAAGGAGACTCCATGGCCACACGCAAGACCGCCCCCGCCAAGACCACCCGAGTTGCTGTGCCTGCCAAGACGCCAGCCGCCAAACGCCCCGCCGCTGCGGTCGCCGCGAAGGCCGTCGCCAAGCCGGTGAAGGCGGCGCCCGTGGCCAAGAAGGCCGCAGCGCCGGCGAAGCCCGCGCCCGAACCCAAGCCGAAGCTGGTGCGCGACAGCTTCACGATGCCCAAGGCCGAATACGCGGTCATCGAACAACTGAAGCGCCGCGCGTCAGTGCTTGAGCGGCCGGCGAAAAAGAGCGAGTTGCTGCGTGCTGGCATCAAGGCGCTGAGCGCACTGAGCGATGCGGCCTTGCTCGCAGCGCTTCAGGCCGTGCCGACCATCAAGACCGGCCGTCCCAAGCACTGAAAAAAGCGCGGCGCGCTTCAGCGCCCTGCGATCAACTGCAGGCTGACACGAAGCGCTCGTTCGCAGGCTTCGTCTGCGGGCATGGGGCTGGCCGGTGCAAGAGCGATCTCATCGCTCGCGCCGGCCCAGGCTTTCCACAGTGACACCGGCAACATCCGGTTCGAGGCACCCGGTAACGTGATGCCGGCAAGGCGCCCGGCCGCGTCGAACACCGCGGCGCCCTTCAGCCCGGCCGGAACCTCGATGCCCAGGCGGCGCAGGCCGGTCTGGCCTTCGTGCCCACCGAAGAACCCCTGGTGCAACCACGGCCACGCGGCGTCGGCACGGCCCGTCGCGGCATAGGCGACGACGAACCCTGAGCTGCCGGCAAACGGGTCGCGCGCTGCCAACGCCTGGCCTTGCGGCGGCTCCAGCGGCGCCGCCAGCAGCAAGACCGCCACGCCAAGCGCCGCCGGCGGCTGGCCCGCTGGATCGAGCCGTGCCGAGGTCGTGCGCCCCAGACCATTGCGCAGCCACAGCGGCTCGGCGCCGTCTGCGGGAAGGCTGGCCAGCGGCACCAGAGCACGGCGGCCGCGGTCGATCAGCACGGCGCCAGACACCACGCGCGAGGCGGCCGACGGAACGGGCTGCCCCGGCGCACCGGTGTCGTGCGGCGCCATCCGGTGCGGCGTTTCGAGCAGCACGCCGTGCGCGACGGGCGATGGCTTTCGGAACTCGGTGGCCACTTCGCCGAGCACCGCATCGGCGGGCGCGCGCGCGCGGGCGGCGTCGAGCAACCGCTGTGCAAACGCCCCCTGCCCGCCGACCCGCAGCAACCACACGTACAGCGCGCTCGCCGGCGCCGAATCGAGGTGCGCCCCGGCCGTGTGGGCAGCGAAGGAGAGCGCGCGCCGGTACTCGCCGGCTTGCAGGTAGGCGCGCACCAGACCCATCTCGGTATCGGCGGCATGCAGCATCAGCGCGGCACGGTCGAAGTCGATGACCGCTTGCGCCGATTCGCCCCGGGCCTGCGCGGCCTCGGCGCCTCGCAGAATCGCGGCGCGCTCCTGCATCGCCGGGTCGTCGGCGACCCGGGGGTCAATCACTGCCGCAGCGCTTCGAGGTTTCGATGGCGCAGTTTCATGCGCGACACAGCCCGCCGCCCAGAACGCCAGCGCGCCGACAGTCGCGCGCGCGCGGCTCACGGCAGCCGGGTGATGCGCGGCACGTTCAGCACCGGCAGGCTTTGGTCGTAGGGCGGGTTCGGTGCCTTGTAGCCACCGGCCAGATAGGCCACCAGCGCGTCGATGTCCTGCGCACCGCCAAGCGGGTTCAAGCCGCCCAGCAGCACCGAGAAACCGTCACCACCGGTCGCCAGAAAGTTGTTCACGGTTACGCGGTAGCTGCGGGTCGGGTTCAGCACCACACCGGCGCTGACGACGGGCTCGGGCGCACCGGTCACGACCGGCGGCACCACGGTCAAGTCGGTCGGCGTCAGCGTGATGTCGGTCACCTTCGCGCACGCAGGCGCAGATGCGCTGTACGTGTACTTCAGCCCGTTCGAGATCTGCAGGATGCGCTGCGTGGTCTGCCCCAGGCAACCGACGAACTGCTGCTCCAGCAGGTTCTTGATCTGCTGTGCAGTGAGCGTGAGCGTGACCAGGCTGTTGCCGAAAGGCTGGACCGTAAACGCATCGCCGTACGTCACGTTGTACGGGTACACCGCCGCAGCCGGCGCGAAGCCCGGGTTGCGCACGCCGCCCGGGTTCATGAAGGCCGCGACCGCACCACCCAGCGCCGCTGGCTGGGTCGCCTGAAGTTGCGCGTCGGCGATCAGGCTGCCGGCCGGCATTTCGCCGGCAGCGTTGCCCAGGTTCGGCAAGGGTGCGGTGATGCTGCCGATGACCTGCGCCGCCAACGGTGAGACCAACGCGCTGTAGCCGGCGACGATGTTGCGCACGCTCGGGTCGGTCTCGATCGCGGCGACGATGCCGGCGTCGGTGCGGTCCACCAGCCGGTTGATCGCATTCACGGCGATCACGTTGCGCGTGACCGGGTCGATGCTCAGGTCGATGTCGGTCAGCAAGCGGCCGAAGGCGCTGGCACTCGTCACCGGCACGAGCCGACCGGCCTTGTTCGCCAGGCCCGTGGGGCGCGGCGTGCTCGTGACCACACCGGCCACGTTGCGCACGTCGACCGTGTTGGCCGAGCAGTTGTAGGCCGCGTGCGTGTGGCCGCTGATCACGAGGTCGACCGCGTTGTCCAGGCGCTTGACGATGGCACCGATGTCGGAGTCGGTGCCGTTGCTGTTCTTGAGGTCACCGTCGCAGCCGTTGATGTCGCCGACGTTCGGGCTGGTCTGGAAGCCGCCCTGGTGCACCAGCACGACGATGGATTCGATGCCCTGCGCACGCAGCCTCGGCACGAGGGCGTTGACAGTGTCGGCTTCGTCACGGAAGTCCAGTCCGGCCACGCCCGTGGGCGTGACGACACGCGGTGTGTCTTTCAGCGTCATGCCGATGAACGCGACCTTCACGCCGTTGAAACTCTTGATGCCGTAGGCCGGCAGCAGCGTGCGGCCGGTCGCGGTTTCGAACACGTTGGCCGACAGCCACTTGAACTTCGCGCCGTCGAAGGTGCCCGGCGCTCCCGAGCCCAGACCCTTGCAGCTGTTCGGATCGGGCAGGCCGTTCGTCAGCTTGCAGCCACCGTTCTGCAGGCGGCGCAGTTCGGCCGAGCCCTTATCGAACTCGTGGTTGCCGACGGCATTGAATTCGAGCCCGATCCTGTTCAGCGTTTCGACCGCCGGCTCGTCGAAGAACAAGGCCGAGATCAACGGCGACGCGCCGATGAAGTCACCGGCACCGACCACCGCGTTGAGCGGGTTCTGCGCTTTCAGCCGCGCCACGTAGGCGGCCAGGAACTCGGCGCCACCGACCGGCGGGCGCTGGGCGGCCGGGATGGTGGTGTTCACACCGAAGGTGCCGGGTGTCTGCAGGTTGCCGTGGTAGTCGTTGAAGCCGATCAGCTTGACGGTGATGGGTGCGGTCGTTTGCGCCTGGGCGACGGCGAAGCCGAACGTGGCCAGCGCCGTGGCGAGTACGAAGGGGCGAAGTTTCATGGGTGTGCTCCGGTGCAGGTACGGATCAGCCGCGGCGGCGGCGTGCCACGCTGGCCATCAGGCCCAGGCCGGCGAACAGCAAGGCGACACTGCCGGGTTCCGGCACGGCCGAGACGACGAGTCGCAGCGCGCCGACCGTCGAATTCAGCGGGGCACCGTCGAACGAGACCGACTGGGCCAGTGCGCCGCCGATGCGGTAGCTGCCGGCGCCGAGCGTGAAGCTGCCGTTGCTGAAGCGCGCGTCAGCGAGTGCAGCGTCGAAGTCGTAGCCGAACTCTGCGGCCGTATCCACCGTGGTCGGGGCGACCGCTGACGTGGCACCGAACAAAGCACCGAAGTTCGTCAGCGTGAAGCTGTCGCCGGCGAAACCGCCATCGACCACCGTGAGCGTGCCGAACGAACCCTGGGCGATGTCGAACACGAAGCTCAGCGGCGTGCCGTGCTGCGGTGCGAGCGTGTCGTTGTTGTCGATCCATTCGACGCCGTACGAGAGCGATTCGAACTCGTCGACCTTGAACTGCGTCCACGCGCCGTTGGCGTCGGGCGCCACGTCGATCGCGTGCGCCGGCACGGCCAGCGCCGCGACGAGCGCGCCAAAAAACAGACTCTTAGCAATGAACATGAAATCGCTCCTCGCGGGGTGGATGGGGTTCGCCGCCCTCTCGCGGCATCAAACAACTATCGGAGGAACGCATGACTGCGCCATGTCTCTGCCGAGTCAGCCGCGTGTGCGGCCCGTCGGAGCGCACCCGCCGAACGGGCCACGCGCCGCTGTCAGACGTTGTCTTCGACCAGCGGCGTGGTGCTGCCCACCGCAAGCGTGATGCGTGTGCGCTTGAGCAGCGGGCTGGCCGGCGCCGTGCCGTCGGGGTTCAGAGGCTTGACCTTGTTGAACATCACGACCAGGCTGCCGGCCGTGAGCGTCGCCGAGGCATAACCCTGGGCGTCATGGTCGACGAAGGCGAAGTCGGGGTTGTTCGCGCGCAGCGCCGCGTCGAAGCCCGCCGGCGAGGCCACGAGCGCCGCCAGCGGCGTGCCGGCCGAGCCCGCTTTCACGTAGCTGTAGAAGCTCGAACTGCTGATGCCGGCGCCGAGAAAGTCGACCAGCACCGGTGTGCCGGTGGCCGGGTCGGGCAGATCACGCACCACGCCGCACTGAAAGCTGTGCAGGTCGCCGGTGATCGCCACCACGTTGTGGATGTTCTCGTTCTTCAGGTAACCCAGCAGCTCGGCCTTGTGGCTCGGGAAGCCGTCCCACGCGTCGGCGTTGACGACGTAGAGCGCATTGAACGGCGCGGGTGCCGAAGCGCGCAGGTCGAGCCACAGGCGACTCAGCATCAGCTCGTTGCCCCAGACCTTCCAGGTGCTGGTCGCGCCCTTCATCGTGTTCTTCCACCACTGCGTCTGGGTCGTGCCGAGGATCGACGGCGCGCGGCCGAGGGCGGCCGTCTTGCCGGCTTCGAACTGCTGCAGGACTGGCTGCTGCACGAAGTAGCGCGCACCGATCGAGTCGCTGCCGTTGATGGGGTCGTGGCCCTGCGCTTGCGCGATCGCGGCTTCGGAGGCGATGTGGTCGTCGCGGTACAGGCGCTCGTCGGTCATCACCAGGTGCAACAGGTTGCCGAACTGGAAGTCGCGGTAGATGCGCAGGTTGTCGTAGGCGGCGTTCGACGCATCGAACGACACGTCGCCGAAGTCGACCGGCATGTACTCGACCCAAGCCTGGCTGGCGGCGCGGCGGCGTGCGGTCTCCTGCTTGTTCTCGTTGGTGTAAGTCTGGTGGTCTTGCCAGCAGTCGTCGCTGAATTCGTGGTCGTCCCAGGTGGCGATGAGCGGGCACTTGGCGTGCAGGGCCTGCAGGCGCGCGTCGCCGCGGTAGGTGCGGTACAGGTGGCGGTAGTCGGCCAGCGTCGTCGCGTAGCGGCTGCCGTCGGCCAGCGTCGTGCCGTTCGGAAACACGATGGCAGGGTGCGCCGGTTCGGCCTGGCCGGCCTGGAACGACGCACCCACGGTTTCGTAGATGTAGTCGCCCAGGTGCACGAGAAAGTCGAGCTCTTCGGCGGCCAGCAGAGACATCGCGCCCCAGTGGTTCACGCTCCAGTCCTGGCAGTTGAACCAGGCGAACTTCAGCTGCGGCAGCACCGCCGCGGGTGCAGGGGCGGTCTTCGCGGTGCCGACCGCGCTCACGTCGCTGCCCGCCACGAAGCGGTAGTGCAGCAGCGTCGATGCCGGCAGGCCGGTGACCTTGGCACGCACCGTGTGGTCGTAGGTCGAACCGGCGGTCAAGCTGACTTCGGCGAGCGCACTCGTGAAGGTGCTGGAAGTCGACACCTGCAAGCGCACCCCCACGTCGGCCGTGCTCGCATCGCTGCGCACGCAGCGGCTCCAGAACACGAGGCTGCCACTCTTCGGGTCACCGCTCGCCACCCCTTGCGGAAAGCTGTAGCGGCCCGCAGGCTCGTCGTCGTCACTCCCGCCGCAGGCGGTGAGCGACGCGGCAGCGACGGTGAAGAAGGCACTGCGGTGCAGAAACTGGCGACGGTCCATGGGGCTCTCGGGCATTGGTTCAAGGAACGTCGAGCGTGGCTCGTCGCGATGACATGCGAATGAAAGCGTCGAGCGGCGATGGGGTGACCCGGACCGAACGGCCTACCCCAGCCACCCACCCGTGCCCGACGCATGACACGTGCGCTGCGTAGTCTCGCGCTTGCTCAGAGTCTGTCGGCCAGCGCGACGCTCTTGCATTCGCCGTTCGATCGCACAGCCTCTCACAGGAATCAGCTCATGAACACCCGTCTCAAGAAAGTGGCCGCCGCCTGCGGCATCGCCCTCGCGGCGGCGCTGCCGGCGCACGCCGCCAGCATCGTCACCGGCACGCAGGACCTCGGGGTGCTGGCCACGCCCGTCACGCTCGGCTACAGCCATTCGTTCAACGACACCGACCCCGCCACCGCAGGCCTGCAGCTGGCCGGCGTGCCCGACACGCTGCTCGCCACCGACCTGTTCTACGACGACTACGCATTCACCGTCGGCGGTTCGTCGTTCAGCTCGATCACCGCCACCATCGACCTCGGCGCGGTGTTCGACATCTCCGACCTGCGGGTGCGCCTGTACCAGGGCAACCTGCTCACCACCACCACCGGCGCAGCCGGGCCGGCGCTGATCGCCGCCTGGAGCGCGCAGAACCTGGTGGCTTCCGGCAGCGGCACCGGCGAGTTGCAACTGATCTCGCCGATGAACCTGGCACCGGGCAGCTACGTGTTCGAGGTGCGTGGCAACGTCACCGGTGCCAGCGGCGGCAGTTATGCCGGCGTGTTGAACTTCGCCTCGCCGATCCCCGAACCCGGCGCGCTCGCGCTGCTGTTCGCCGGCCTGGGTGTGCTCGGCTTCAGCGTGCGCAAGCGCGCCGCTTGACACTGCTTCAAGGGTGAGACACGAGGTCGCCGAAGACGACCTGCTCACCCTCGAGGCGGTCTGCGCCAGGCGCGTCGTACAGCACGAGCCATTGCGGCTCGTTGCCCGACAGGCTGGTCGGCAGATTGCAGATCGCTTCGGCGCGGTTGGTGCCACGGCCGTGCGGCAGGGCGGCCGTTTCGACCGGCACGGCATCGAAGCGCGCAGACTCGCGGTTGGCCGCCAGAAAGGGCTTGGCCGCCGCCCACTTGTAGATGCGAATCTCGCCGTCGAGCACCATGGTCGGGCCGGCCAGGATGAACAGGTCGTCACCGCAGAAATGCAGGTCGCGCACGCCCAGGCCGTCGAGCGGGAGGAAGTGCTTTCGCAGCAGGGTGCCGCTGTCGTCGAGCGGCACCAGGCGCAGGTAACCGCGGCGCGCTTCGACCGCGATCTCGAGCAGGGCCGACCAGCCGCGCAGCACCGGGCCGCGCAAACCCAGCAGCAGGCGCTTGCCGTTGACGGCCAGGCCTTCGATGTCGAAGCCGTTGTCCTTGCCCGGGATCGCCATGAAGCGGCCGAAGTGCGGGTCGCTCGCGAGCAGCTCCATCAGTTCGTTGGATTCGGAATCACCTTTCAGGCGCAGCGCGCGCCGCCCGTCTTTCGTCTCGGCGACCAGCTCGGGCGCGCCGTCGGCCGCGCGCTCGATCGGCACGCAGGCCAGCAGACGGCGGTTGCCGTCGAGCGACAGTTTGGCGAGGCGCTTGGCACTGTCGGCCGGCGCGCCGTCCGGCTTGATGTTCTTGCGCTTCAACCCGTGCGAACCCACCAACCAGAGGTAGCCGTCGGCCACGGCCATGCCTTCGAGGTCGGCTTCTTCGTCGGCCGCGCCCGGCAGTTCGAGCAGGGCCGAGAGCACGAAGCTGCGGGCCTCGCCGAAGCGCAGGCGCTCGGGCCCCGCCGGCTGGAGATGGCGCAGGCGCTCGACCTGGCTGGTTTCGTCACCCACCAGCCAGAGCCAGTCGTCGGAGAACGCCGCGCCCGAGAGGTTGGTGTGGGCCTCGGCGCCGCTCGCGAACTCGAGCCGAACCGCGTTCGGTGACTGGGGCTGGGCACTCGGCTTGGGTTTGGACATGGCGATGGACTCGTGAGGTTGCGAGGCGGACGGTACCGCTCGCGTTCAATGCGAATTTCACGGCACCGTCATCAACAGGGTATACGGTATATACAGTTTATACCGATTCTGCTACGGTGAGCCTGCGTCTTCGCCACGGTCGCGGTGACCGGTTCAAACCTTTCGGAGCCCACCATGCACGCGAATCAAACACACCCGCACTACGCACCTTCGTGGGTGGGTGGCCTGATGGACCCGGTGTTCCTGCGCCACGCCGTGCACGACGCCGAGGGCGAGTGCCATGCCGACAGCAGGGCACCGCCCCCGACGCGGGAAGTTTGGCAGGCGGCGCTGCGCAGAGTCGCCGCGCTGTTTCGGCGGCACCCGAGCGGCCGTTGAGCCGCGGCGCGGTAGCGCTGCCCCTCCCGGGGCCTGCTGCGCGCCGCTTGTTTCAGCGTGCGGCGCGTCGGCGTGCCGACACACCCACGATGCCCAGGCCCGCGAGCATGAGCGCCAGGCTGCCGGGCTCCGGAACCGGGCTGATGGTGAACGCGGTGATGTCGGGCACCGTGGTCGCGAAAGTCCCGTCGCCAAGGTCCTGCCAGTTCGCGACGTTGTTCACCAGCGCGGCGTAGCCGGCGAAGCTGCTCTGGCCGGTGCGTGCGGCGTTGTACTGGCCGAAGTCGGAGCTGGCCGAGAGCTGCAAGGCCGACGTGCCGACAGCGAGACCCGTGCCTGTCAACAGCCCTTCGGTCGCAGAAAAGCCGGCGTTCGAGATCGCCGCCAGGAAGCTCGTGGCGTTGCTGGCCGATGAACCGAGGTAGGCGTAGAGGCTGTCCGCTGTCTGATTGAAGCCGTAGTTCGTGCTGCCCGTGACCGCTTCGCGCTGCAACGTGCCCGCCGACGCGGCGAGCAAGGTCGCCGAGTCGGTGGAACTGAAACGAATCACCGTGCCCGCTGCCAGCGTCGATGCGCCGCTGCTCCAGCGCAGAAAGCTTTCGCCGCCGTTGAACGCACCGCCCGCACCGATGGCCGAACCGTTCCATTCGTTGTCGGTGAAATAGATCGTGCTGCTCGGTGCCAGATCAACCAACGTGACCATGGACCAGCCGTCTTCGTCGGCATTGAACGAAGTGAACGCCAGGTCACCGGCAACTTGCGCGCTCGCGGGTGCGGCGGCCAGCGCCAGCACGGCTGAAGCGATGGAAAGAAAGCTTCTCTTGAACATGAAAGATCCTCGGGGTGATGTTCGAGCGTGGGGAGACGGGTGAAGCGATCAAGCCTAGCGGCGGCGCAGTGCCGCAACAGCGAGGCCTGCGAACAGCATCAGGAGGGCAGGCGCTTCGGGCACCGGGCTGATCTGCACGTTGTCGATGGCCAGCGTC
>Ga0073923_1000107_pt1 | contig 11434 bp, 12 predicted proteins | sample GWRWT4_1June14_FD_70956 | JGI IMG/M metagenome (GOLD analysis project Ga0073923, IMG submission 70956) | Sand microcosm microbial communities from a hyporheic zone in Columbia River, Washington, USA - GW-RW T4_10-June-14 | ecosystem: Engineered > Artificial ecosystem > Sand microcosm >... | reverse complement strand
CCAATCCCAACATCGTGCTGCTCAACCTCTGGGACAAGAAGAAGACCCAGGGCAAAGGACCGTTCGAGCCCACGGGTCTCGCCGGCCTTCAGGAGGCGACGATGAGCGCGTTCCTAGAACGCGCGATCGACGTCGGCGCCAATGACGTGACCCGCGCTCATGCGAAAATAAACGCGGCCAAGCGCAAAGCCGGTGAATCCGAGGTTGCGCCCGCTAAGCCGGTGAAGCCTCGGCCACGCCGGGTGAAACCGGCAAAGGAGTAGTCGACGCCAATGGTCCCGGTTGCCGTCCTCGACGCCAATGTCCTGTTCCCGATGATCCTGCGCGACACGCTGCTCCGGCTGGCGGCTGCAGGTTGCTATCGCGCGCACTGGTCAGCCAGGATTTTGGACGAGATGGGCCGAAATCTTATCGCGCAACATCGCGTCACAGCCATCCAAGCAGACCGTCTCGCCACCGAGATGCGGCGCGCGTTTCCGGACGCCGCCGTCGAAGGATGGGAAGCTCTCGAAGCGGAAATGCTCAACGATCCCAAGGATCGTCATGTCGCCGCTGCGGCAAAGCACATCGAGGCTGGTGTGATCGTAACCGCCAACCTCAAGGACTTTGCGCCGCTGCCAGCTGGCGTCCGCGCGATCAGCCCTGATGCATTTCTGACGGAGTGCCTTGCGGCAGAGCCGGCGAAGGTACTGGCGGCGCTCCGCAAACAGTCCGCGGGCTACCGTCATCCGCCCGCCGATCTCGATACGCTGCTCGCTTGGCTCGAAGGCGATCTTCCCGGTTTCGTCCCGGCCGTTCGCAGGGCAATGATATCCGCGGAGAAGGCATGAGCAACAGCGGCTCGCCTATCCCCGTCAGACAGCTGCCAACAGGCGGCACAATCGACCAGAGTTGGAGGCGATTAGCCTCCCCGGCGCGGCGCGGCCGAGCTATGCCGGAGGCAACGGGAAGGCCGGTGAAAGGCAGGGAGGCATGATAACCAAGGGATCCGAATGGCGGCGATGGGAGCCGCACATCCATGCACCTGGCACGGTCCTCAACAACCAGTTCGGTGGAATTGACCCATGGGAGCCCTACCTCGCGGCCCTCGAGGCCGCCTCGCCTCGCATTGGAGCGATCGCAGTTACCGATTACTATGTCACAGACACCTATGAAGAGGTTGTGCGACGGAAGGCCGCGGGACGACTGCAGAACGTCGATCTCCTATTCCCTAACATCGAGCTTCGCCTCGAAGCCGCCGCAAGGTCCGGATTCATCAACCTCCACCTGCTGGTCAGCCCCGAAGATCCCGGTCATGTCGGCGAAGTTCACCGCATTCTGAAGCGCCTCCAGTTCGGCGCCCACGGAGATCGCTTCGACTGCAGTCGTGAAGAGCTCATCCGCCTCGGTCGAAAGGCCAATTCTACACTCGTCGACGATCGCGCGGCGCTCGCGTACGGCGTCACGCAGGTGAAAGTCAGCTTCGACCAGCTGCGTCAGGTTATCGGCGACAGTGATTGGGCAAAGGCGAACATCCTGATCGCCGTCGCTGGCAGCAGCGGCGACGGAACGTCGGGATTGCAGGATGCCGCCGACAAGACGGTCCGCGAAGAGATCGAGAAATTTGCCCACGTCATCTTTTCCAGCAGCCCGGCCCAGCGGGAGTTCTGGCTTGGACGGCGGGCCTTGTTGGTCGAGCAGCTGAACGAGCGTTATGACGGCTGTAAACCCTGTCTTCACGGCAGTGACGCGCATAACCACGCCGCCGTGGGTCAACCGACCGGCGACCGCTTCTCGTGGATCAAAGGCGCGCTGACGTTCGACGCCCTGCGTCAGGCGTGCATCGACCCGGCCGGTCGCGCCTTTGTCGGCGCCGAGCCGCCACGCACCGCCATGCCCTCGCAGGTTATCGCGCAGGTCGCTGCAATCGACGCTCCGTGGGCTGCGACGCCCGCGATCCCGCTCAATCCGGGTCTCGTCGCCATCATCGGTGCCCGCGGCTCGGGAAAGACAGCCTTGGCGGACATGATCGCCGCCGGCTGCGACGCCATCCCGCCGCAGGGATGGGCCGCGGATCAGGATGTCAGCCCATCCTTCCTCGTGCGAGCACGCCCTCTTCTCGGCAACGGCCAGGTCAAGCTTACATGGGGCGGAGGTTCCGAAACTACGCGCCGCTTGGATGGACGGGACGCCAATGGCCCGTTGTCCTTCCCCCGCGCGCGCTATCTCTCACAGCAGTTTGTCGAGGATCTCTGCTCATCCAAAGGTGCGTCCGAAGGGCTCATCCGTGAGATCGAGCGCGTCATCTTCGAGGCTCATCCGCACGATGAGCGCGAGGGCGCCGTCAACTTTGCCGAGCTGCGCGATCACCGCACCCAGCGCTTTCAGCAGGCGCGCCAACGCGAAGCCGAATCAATCGCGGCGATTTCCGAGCGGATCGCCGACGAGTTCGAGAAAGAGGCCCTTGTCGCGACCCTGACCACTCAGGTCAGCCAGAAGGAGGGCTTGATCGCCGGCTACAATGCCGATCTCGCCAAGCTGGTGGTCAAGGGAACCGAGGCACAAGCGCAACGTCACGCAGCGCTGAACACGGCTGCCCAACAGCGTAGTTCCCAAGTCCAGGCCTACGGCACACAGCGACGAACATTCGTTGCTATGCAGGATGAGGTGAGAAACACGCGTGCGACCCGGGCACCGGAGTTACTCCGCGAGGCTCGCGTCCGCCATGCCGGCAGCTTCCTCAGTGACGCCCAGTGGGACGATTTCCTGCTGATCTACAAAGGCGACGTCGACGCGGCGCTGGCCGGCTATATCAAATGGGCAGACGCCGAGATCGCCAAGATCAACGGCATTCCGCCGGTGCCGGGCGCCCCCAACGTCGCGTTGATCCCGGACGCTGCCGACCTGTCGACAATCCCCTTGGCCGTGCTGCGCGCCGAAATGACGCGGCTCGAACAATTGATCAGTGCCGACACCGTAATACGCAATCAATATACGGCGTTGGCGCAGCGGATCGCGACCGAGAACGGGGCGCTGCAGGCGTTGAAGACGCGCCTTGAGGACGCCCGCGGCGCTGCTGATCGCCGCAAGACCCTGCAGGCTGAAAGGGACGATGCCTATGAGCGGCTGTTCAGTGCCGTCGTCAGCGAGCAACAGGCGCTGACCGACCTCTACGCACCCCTCATGCGCCGACTCGCCGCGTCATCTGGAACGCTCCAGAAGCTCAGCTTCAGCGTGACCCGGATCGTCGACGCCGCTGGATGGGCCACCGCGGCGGAAGACCACCTGATCGACTGCCGCCGCAGCGGTCCATTTTATGGCCGCGGCTCGCTCGTCAAGCTTGCCGAGACCGATCTGAAGCCGGTCTGGGCGACGGGATCGGCGACCGATGTCCGCAACGCCATGTCGGCCTTTATCGCCGCCTATACGCGCGATCTGCTCGCGCACGCCCCATTCGTGCCTTCGCAACAGAGCGATTTCCGCGCCTGGTCGAAGCGGTTTGCGCATTGGTTGTTCAGCACCAGCCACATCGCGATCCGCTACGAGATCGCCTATGATGGCGTCGACATCCGCAAACTGTCGCCCGGCACGCGCGGTATCGTTCTCCTGCTACTCTATCTCGCGCTCGATGACGGGGACGACCGACCGCTGATCATCGACCAGCCGGAGGAAAATCTCGATCCAAAATCGGTCTATGACGAGCTCGTCTCGCTCTTCATTGCGGCCAAATCGAAGCGCCAGGTGATCATGGTGACGCACAACGCCAATCTGGTCATCAACACCGATGCCGATCAGATCATCATAGCCGACGCAGGGGCGCACACCGGCGGCGGCTTGCCCATGATCACTTACACCGCAGGTGGTCTGGAGGATGCCGTGATTCGCAAGGCCGTGTGCGAAATCCTTGAAGGCGGCGAAGCGGCTTTCCGAGAACGCGCACGCCGCCTCCGCGTCCGGCTCGAGCGGTGAGGACGTGATGACTGACCAGCATCTGCCCTCCGGTGAGAATCACGCCGATCTGCCCATCGAGAAACCCGCACAGGACATGTACGGCATCGATCCGTTTGTACGCTCTCTCGCGCGAAGTGTGCGGGGGATGAAGAGCCCGCAGGGAATCGTTATTGGGCTCAATGGACCTTGGGGATCGGGAAAAAGCAGCGCCATCAACCTCCTTCGCCATCACCTCTCGGAGGCCGTCGCGAGCGAAGATGTCGAGGTCGTGACCTTTAACCCATGGTGGTTCCGGGGCGAGGAAGCGTTGGTTCTGGCCTTTTTCCGCGAACTTTACACGGCGACCAAGCCGGCCCTCGGCGATCGTGCAAAAAAATCGCTCTCGAAGCTGGGCGCGCGCCTCCTGAAAGCCGGCAGCGTGGTTGCACCGGCCGCCGACGCACTTGGGGCGTCGGGCGCCGGGTCGATCGCGGCCGGCGCCATGTCATGGCTCAGCGACATGATCGAAGACGGCGAAAGCGTCGAGGATCTGCACAAGCAGCTTTCCACCGCGCTCGCCGGCCAGGCCAAACGCTTCGTGGTGATCATCGACGACATCGATCGGCTTGCTCCCGATGAAGCGCTGGCCATGTTCCGATTGGTCAAGTCGGTCGGCCGCCTCCCGAACGTGATCTATATCCTCGCGTTCGACCGCCTCCTCGCCGAGAAAGTCGTCGCCGAGCGTTTCCCCTCGGAAGGCCCACACTATCTAGAGAAAATCGTCCAGGCCTCCTTCGAGCTGCCCATGCCGCTGGTCGAAGATCTGCACGCGCAGATTCAAAACCTGATCTTCAACATCAGCCCCCCGGACGAGGAAAGCGTCGTTCACGTCATGAATTTATTTCATGCGGTGCTCACTCCCGAGATCAAGACCCCACGGGACGTCGTGCGTTTCGGCAACGCCTTCACCGTCACATGGCCCGCTGTGGCCGGTGACGTGGATCTTGGCGACTTCATTGCACTCGAGGCACTGCGACTCTTTCAACCCGCGTTACACAAGGCGATCCGCGAAAATCCGTCGATATTGTGTGGCTCCGCCCAGATGGGCTACCGCCCCCAGGTAACGGGGGACGAGCTTGATGCGATCCTCCTGTCGAGCGTCTCGGACAAGACGCATTATCGCCAGGCACTGATGCGGCTTTTCCCAAAGCTGCAAAGCATCTGGGCGAATACCTACCACTCAGGCGGTGACGCGCTGAAGCGCCGTCGAGCCTGCTCGAGCGAGCATTTCTCGACATATTTTCGTTTCGGTCCCACCGACGACATCGCGTCGAAAACGGATGTCACGGCGTTGCTCGGCGCAGTCACCGACCCGGACGCCTTCAAGGAGCAGCTTCGCAGCGCATTGGCAAAACACCGTCGCAACGGCGGCACCAAAGCCGCGCCACTCCTCGATGCGCTGTCGATCTACAGCGCCACTGTCCCGATCGAAAATGTGCAGACCCTGCTCGCCGCACTCTTTGAGTTGGGCGACGAGCTCGATGTGGAGGCGGACGACGGAAAGGGCTTCAGCGGTGCGGGCAACGACCTGCGGATGCATTGGGCGATGCGCGCGCTCTTGTTCGACCGCACGACGCTCAAACAGCGGTCCGCGATCTTGCTGCACGCGGCCAAATCCGCAAGTCTTTCCTGGCTGAGCAGCCTCGCTGTCTCCGCGTGGGACGATTACCACCCGCCCGAGGGCAGGGAGCCGGAGCCCGAGGAGAAATGCCTGACGACCGGCAAGGATGCCGACAAACTGGCCAAGATGGCGGTGACGGCTATCGAAAAAGCCGCAGCCTCCGGCGCGCTCATCGAGCATCGGAACCTCGCGCGGCTCCTCTATATCTGGCGTGATTTCAAGCAGGACGAGGGTAAAGCCGTTCTGGCGTGGACAGCCCAACAACTCACCCGTGATTACGCAGTCGCCTGCTTCGCGCGCGCGTTCACCCGCTATAGTTGGGGCCAGAGCATGGGTATGGCAGGGCTCGGCGATATGGTCGCGAAGCGAACCGACCGCGCCTCAGTCGAAACGATCCACACGTTGCTCGATCGCGACTCGTTCCGTGCTCGGCTCGAATCGCTTGAGGAGAACGGCGTAGCGAACGAGAATGATGCAGACGCGATCAAACGCTTCCTACGCGCCTGGCGGCATCGCGATGAGCATGGCGATTAAAGGACTTTTCTTATCGATGACGCTCAGTTCGCGCGCCCGACATTTTCAGCCGCAACTTCCAAGACCAAACGTCGCTGCCGGCCCAGGACGCCTAGAAACCGCTGCGTGAATGACCGACAGCTATCCGGGGGCAGCCTTAAGTCGGGGAACGGCCGGTTTTCAGGCGACTATTCTCGGGGTGACCGATGACCCAATAGTTCGGCAAAAATCCGTGCAATTGGCCTCATTGGATCATGCGGGCGGTTGCCGCAATCCCGTTCAAGGCTAGCGGACAGGGCTCCAGAGATTACCGCAAAGTCGCCTGCAATGGTCACCAAGTCCTGAACCGTCACAATCTCCCGAAAACTCGTGCCCCGCCAAAGCCGAACGTCGGGCTCGGAAGATGCGTCAGGAGTTCCGAACACCTGCACGAAATAGGTATCAAGCCCCGGATCCCAGCCAACGGCTACCTCGAAAATGTCCGAATGGTGAGGCAGTGGCTTCAACGAATACCGGCTCATCGGCTCACCAGTCACTGGCGAGCATGATCGTCAGGACGCGGAAGCTCTGCTGCGCGTCCCACGGGGTCTCCGAGCCCCAGGAAAACGTCCCGTCATTGGCGTAGACGTCGATCTTCCAGAAGACTTTGTGCCCCTGAAACTCGACTGCACCGAAGTCGCGCTCGCCGTGAGGGTCGTTCCCCGCCTCGATCGGGGTCTCGTTGATGAGCCTGCGCAGCGCGGCCTGGCCCAGCATCAGACTGGCTTGGCGGGCGCCAACGTCCTCGGCGTCGCCCGCAAGAATGTCGGCCAACGCCCGGGTGAACACAGTGCGCGAGGTGGGCAATGAGCCCGCGCGGGCCGCGTCGTTGAGCCGGGCGATCTCGGAAGTGTGGTCGGCAGCGACCGGCGCTGGTTGAGCAAGTCGGGTCATGGGTTCTTCCTTTCAAGATTGATCCCCCGCCGAGTGCCCCCTCCCCTCCGCATGTCGGTTGACGGGGTCTGAACGTTCACGCTACGTTCTTTTAGAAAGGATTTTGCCATGCCCGTTCCCAGCCACCTCGACCATTTCGATCTCGACATCGGCCTGCGCGATGCGTCGTGCGACGAGAACCTGCCGCCGGTGCGCCGGGCGATCGCAGCGCTTTGCATCGGGGTCGGCGTGGACGATGCATACCTGTCGGTCCGCGAACTGCGCGAGGCAGTGTCGCTCGTGCATGAAAACGCCCCCGGCGGGCGGGCGAAGCTCGCCAGTATCCTCAGCACCCAGTGCGACGATTTCCAGCGGGCGATCTATTATTGCCTTGCCGGGCGCGGGGTGGTCGAGATGGCCGAGGCGATGGATTGGCTGCTGACGATCCTCAAAGCGCGCGGCCGGACCGCCGCCTGGCTCAGCCGGTCGCGGGTTTGCCGCAAGGACCTCGTTTCTCCCTACGTGGCAGAAGCACCTGACGGGCCGCTCGTGTCGCCAAGCCCGGATTTCGAGCTTGGGCAATCGTGGTTCGTCGAGCGCGGGCCAGGCCCCTATTGATCGTCCGGCTCGTCATCGTTGCAGGTGACGACCCGCGAGACGGTGCGCCCCGGCGCTGCCTTGCTCGCCAGGACCACGCGGAAGGGCTGCAGCGGATTGCCGGTCTTGACCACGGCGGTGTCGCCCTGGACATGCTCGGCGACCCTCGTCGCGATCCGGTTGGCGTTCTCAATGCTGCACAGGCGCGCCCGCTTGGACGAACGCTGCGGTGGGGCGGGGTCGGTCATGGCGCTACTCGCTTGGGTGCCAGGTCACGAGGCTGACGGGGCTGCGGGCGGCGGCACGATCGTCCAGGCCCGGCTCATCAGCTTGCTGATCTTCACCCCGACCCCGTCGCTGACCCGGCGCAGGATGGTCTTGCGGCCCGACTGGACCACGCGGAAGCTGCGCTCGCTCTGCCCGTCGGTGAAGGTCAGCGGCTCGGCCAGCACCAACATGTCGCCCGGCGCCGGCTTGCGGCGCGTAGTCAGGGCGAGGCGCTGGCGGCAATGCTCGCGCCACTGCGCAGCGTATTCGTTGCCGGGTGGCCCGAGCAGGTCGAGGATCGAGGCCGGGCAGTCGTAATTGTAAGGCCCCATCGTTTCGCTCATGTCCTTGTAGCCGAACTCCTCACCGCTGCGCGCGCCGGGGTTCCATTTGACGAGGCAGATGATCGCGAAAGTTTCGTGCGGGGCCTCGAGGTCGTAACTCTGGCAGGCGGCGTAGTAGGCGCCCGAACGGACGGTGGATTTGAGAACGCGCAGGCCCGTCGCCCGGCCCTTGTCGGGGTCGGGCGGATAGGTGCACTGGTTGTCGAGATAGGCCTTCGGCGTGGCGAACGGGACCATGCCGCCGCGGGACATGAACAGCCAACCCATGGCGGTTCTCCTAGACGAGCGCCTGTTGGCGCGGATTGATGGAAAGGCCCGTCTCGCGAACGACGAGTGCGCGGAAACTCTGCGGCGCGGCAAGGACGGCGATGTCGCAGAAGTGATTGCGGTCGCCCAAGTAGTCCTGACGCCCCTTGCAGCGGCGGAACATGACCTCGCGGCCCGGGCGGATGCAGGGGATCGAGACCTGAACGTAGATCTCGTCGCCGTGGAGCGTGATCTCGCCCGAGACCGCTGGCCCCGCGAAGTTGCCCCGAAGGTCGTACTGGTCGGGTTCGAGACCGAGATAGCGCGCCGCCACCCGCAGCGCCGAACGGGCCTCGCGGTGGAAGGCGCGCTTGGCTTCGGGATCGTAGCCGATGCCGCGGCGGGCGAGAGCAACAAGCGCGGGCTTGGACTTCAGTTCGTCGATCTTGGCGAGACATTGCCGACGCAGCGACAGGTCTTCGGCAAAGGTTTCATCGGGTGCGTGGCCGAGCGCGATGCGGCCGACGTGACGTGCGAGCAGAATGGTCGCAGGATCGCGGGCTGGGTCGATCCCGGCGTTGCGGGCGTCCTGCATCGCATCAACGACGGCCTGGGTGGCGGTGGCAATGGTCGCGAGCGCGTCGGGCTGCAGGGCACGGCGATATCGGAAGTTGAGATCGTAGTTCATCGGTGAAAACTCCTTTGCGCCCCCTGGCGCACCGGGCTCCCACCCCCTCCCCTTCCCGCTCGCCTTGCGAGCGGCCCCGGTGCCTCGGCCTTCCGGCGGCCGTCAGGCCGCCTCCTTGAGTTCATCCGGCAGGACCGAACCGAGCGCCGGATCGAATTGGCGCAGCCATTTGACCGCCTGCTCGGCCTTCGCCGCCGCGTGGAGGATAGCGGTCTTGTCGCCGCGCATAATCTTCATCCAGTGGTGGATGTAGGAGGCGTGGCTGTCGTGAAGCTCATTGGGGAGGCCGTACTCGGCGCAGAGGGTGGCCTGGCAGAGCGACGCGACGATCTCTTCGAACGCATAGGCGTCGTCCCCGAAGCGCTTGCCGAACTGGCGGTTGAGCCGCTTGGCCGACCCCGTGGCGTGACCGAGTTCGTGACAGCGGGTCGAGAAATACGCCTCGATTGAATGGAACACGTTTGGCGACGGCAAGGTGACCGTGTCGGTACTAGGCGTGTAATGCGCGCTGTCGCCGCCGTGGACGACGCGGATCGGGATCGCGTCGAGAAAGGCCTGCACCCCGGCGGAGAGTTCGCCGATCGCCTTGGGGTCCGGCGGCTCGGGGTAGTAGTGCGCCGGCAGCCCCTCGATCTGCGAGGCGTTGAAGACGTGGTTCCACTTCATGAACCGGATCGTCTTCTCTGTTGTCTCTCCAGTCTCGCGATCGGTGTCGGCCTTGCGCGCCGAGGAGTAGAACACGCTGAACGAGCCGCTCTCGCCCTTGCGGACATGGGCGCCGAGTTCGAGCGCCTGCCTGAAAGTCATCCAGTAGGGGCTGGCGTAGCTCCGGCCTTCGGCGACCGCCCAAAGGAAGAAGGTATTGATCCCTGAATAGGGGACTCCGTTGTGGCGGAGCGGCCGCGTGCTGGTCGAGGACCAGGGCTTGAGCCATGGGGCCGTGCCGGCGGCAATCTTCTCAAGGATCAGGTCGGTTATGGCTTGGGCAACGTCAGGGCGCGCTGCCGCCGGTCTTGTGGGCCGCATGGGAGTTCTCCGTGACGATGAGCGCAGGTCCCTCCCACACCTTCCAATCGTCACTTCAGCCCGCTCTCCCTCTTCTCTCTACGTGACTGATTGGCCGGGCACGCCTCAAAGTTCAGTGACGAATTCTGCCTGCAGATCCCAGCGATCTGTCCACCCCGGCAAAGAGGAACACGGCGCGGATCCCGCTTCAAAAACATCAATGGCGCCAGCCAAATCTTCCGCCTCGATTTCGAGCGTAATCCACTTTTCAACGCGGAAGACCTGCGTCACCTTCAACGTATGCTTCGCCATGAGGTGGAGGCTCCTTTCGGTGGTTCCAGTCGTAGCTGCGCGAGTTTAGGTATTCCGGATCGCCTTCCTCATCGACCAGATATCCGGCGACCTCATCAGCAAATTCGGCATCGAGTATGGCTGCAGTGTTAGGGATCAGGCGAACTGGCAGACCATTGCCGAACAGCTCTGCGTCGGCCTTTGTCATTGCATCCTGGTGGCCCACAGCTTCTACGGCGACCTTGATGCGAACGACGGCGTAGACATGGACGCTGTGTTTCCGCGCCTTCGGGATTGAGCCGACCATCTCACGCTACCTCGAAGGCATGCGTGTGGGTGTCATAATAGATTTCAAGCGCCGTCAGTTGGGCATCCGACAGGTTCCTGTACTCATCTTTGTCCGGGTGGTGTTGCTCCCAAGCCTCCCACAGCTTGATGATTGTCCCGTCCGGCAAGATGATCGCGGTTTCGGCATCGCTCAGCCGCGTTCCGTCAGGCACTTCGACCACTCCGGTCAATTGGTAGTGGAAGCGCATAATCATCACTCCTCGTGGTGCCTGGCACTGGTTATTGATGAACTACTGGTTGGCCAGTCGGGGCTAGTTCAAGGCTGACACTGTCCTTGGACCAGCTCAGACGCAGCGTGCGCCCGTGCGGGATGCGCCAGGCGACCCGGTCAGCGAAGGCCATGCGGATGCCGGCAAGGATCGCCGCGTCCTCGCCTTCGAGGATAGCATGGGCCCGCACCGCCGCATCGTGTCGGAAGCGGGTCTCCTGGGTGTCGTAGCTGTCCGCATCGGAACCGTCGGAAGGGCTGAACACCGCATCGATGATGAGGTCGGTGAGATCATCAGGCCCAAGCGCGGTAGTCCGGGTCAGCGCAATGCGCGCACAGTCGGGGTCACCCCAGGAGTCGGCATCTTCTAGAATTGCGAAGTCGGTCTCGAGATCGAGCCGCCGGTCGTGCTGGTCGGTGAGTTC
>Ga0073923_1000099_pt1 | contig 12566 bp, 12 predicted proteins | sample GWRWT4_1June14_FD_70956 | JGI IMG/M metagenome (GOLD analysis project Ga0073923, IMG submission 70956) | Sand microcosm microbial communities from a hyporheic zone in Columbia River, Washington, USA - GW-RW T4_10-June-14 | ecosystem: Engineered > Artificial ecosystem > Sand microcosm >... | reverse complement strand
CCCGCTTGCATCGTCAAAGTCTCCAAAGCACTTGAATGGCCCAACCCGCGCAGCCGACCAGCCACACGATGGTGAACACCTGGGCCAGCAGCCGTGCGCCGACCGGCTTCACGTAGTCCATCCAGATGTCACGCATGCCAACCCACACATGAACCAGCAGCGCCACGATCACGACGAAGGTCAACACCTTCATCCACTGGCGCGAAAAGATGCCGGCCCACTTGTCGTAACCCATCTCGCCGGGCAGCAGCACCTGCACGATCACGGCGAGCGTGAACAGCGCCATCAGCGCGGCGGTGACACGCTGCGAGAGCCAGTCGCGCAGACCGTAGTGCGCACCGACGACGATGCGCTTGGAACCAAAATTCTGTGCCATGAGCGCGCGCCTCAGAAGAAGAGCTTGGCGCCGAGCGCCAGCGTCAAGACGACGCTCACCGCCAGCGTGAAGACCGCCGACTTGCGGCCGAACTCGAGCGTGACGGCATGGGTGGCGTCCATCCACAAATGGCGCACGCCTGCAATGAAATGGTGCAGGTAGGCCCAAATCAGGGCGAGCGCGACGAGCTTGAAGAACCAGCCCGGCAGGAACCCGACGCCGCCGGCGAACACCGCCGTGAATTGCGCGTACGAGATCTCGGAGGTGAGGCTGGTGTCGAACATCCAGATGATGAACGGCATCAGGACGAACATCAGGCCGCCGCTGGCGCGGTGCAGGATCGACACCACGCCCGCCAGCGGCAGCCTGTAGCCGAGCGCGTCGATCAGCCGCATGTTCTCGCCCGGTCTTGGTTTTGCTGTAAGCGCCATGTTCAGCCTTGCCTCTCGACGTAGTTCAATGGGGACGAAACCTCTCGGTAACCCGTAGAGTTTATTGCAATGCAACAGAGTTCTTGAGGCCGCGGCCCGGAATGTGCCGAAACAGGGCGTGGCATAAAGCACCGCACCTCAACTCAATTCGTTTCTGTAGTAGTGGGCCGCCGTGTTGTACAGACCTCGCCGCAGTTCGACCGGCCGGTCGCCGTAGGTCATCGACAAACGCTCGACGCTCAGCAGCGGCGAGCCGCTCGCCACATCCAGCAAGGTGGCGCTCGCGTCGTCGGCCGCCACCGCGCGGATCTTTTCTTCGGCGCGGATCATGCGCACGCCGAACTCGGTTTCGAACAGGCCGTACATCGGGCCGCGGTAGTTGCTCAGCCGTTCGGCCGTCAGGCCCTTGAAGAGCTGGGCCGGCAGCCAGATGTCATCTAGCACGACCGGCGCGCCGCGGAACGACAGCAGCCGCCGCACCCGGATCGTCGCGTCGCTCGGTTTCAGGTTCAGCGCGCGTGCCAGTTCGGCCGGCGCGCGCTGGCGCTGGCAGTCGATGAACCGGCGGGTCGTGCCCCCCTGCTCCGCGGCGTCGGGCATCAGCCGCAGAAAGCGGAACTGGATCTTCTCTTCCGCGTGGGTCGCCACGAAGGTGCCCTTGCCTTGCCGGCGCACCAGCAGGTTGTCGCCCGCCATGGCGTCGATCGCCTTGCGCACCGTGCCCTGGCTGACCTTGAAGCGCACCGCCAGCTCCATCTCGCTCGGAATGGCCTCGCCGGGCCGCCACTCGCCCTGCTGCAGGCTGCGCGTCATCAGCGTCTTGATCTGCTGGTACAGCGGGCTGAAGGCGGGGCTGTCGCCGGCCTCGGCGGCCGGGGGCGGCGCGAGCGCGGAAGACGTGGCGGAGGCGGGCATGCCCGGATTGCATCACAGGCGCCCGGCGCCGTCCACGGCTCTGCAGAATGATGTCTTATGTAAGACATAAGATCAGGCGGGGCCGGGAAATCCCGAATCCGGGCGCCGCTGTGGCCTAAACTTGAGGGCAGCCGCGAGCCGCCTCGCGCCACTCTTCGTCCTTCCTCCTGCCTACCCTTCTTCGGAGATTTCCCATGAGCAAAAAACCCGTTCGCGTTGCCGTCACCGGTGCCGCAGGCCAGATCGGCTACGCCGTGCTGTTCCGCATCGCCTCGGGCGAAATGCTCGGCAAGGACCGGCCGGTCATCCTGAGCCTGCTCGAAGTGCCGATGGAAAAGCCGCAGGCCGCGCTCAAGGGCGTGATCATGGAGCTCGAAGACTGCGCCTTCCCGCTGCTGGTCGGCATCGAAGCCCACGGCGACCCGATGACCGCGTTCAAGGACGTCGACTACGCGCTGCTGATCGGCTCGCGCCCGCGCGGCCCGGGCATGGAACGCGCCGAGCTGCTGGCCGTCAACGCCGAGATCTTCACCGCGCAGGGCAAGGCGCTGAACGCCGTGGCCAGCCGCAACGTCAAGGTGCTGGTGGTTGGCAACCCGGCCAACACCAACGCCTACATCGCCATGAAGAGCGCGCCCGACCTGCCGCGCAAGAACTTCACCGCCATGCTGCGCCTCGACCACAACCGCGCGCTGAGCCAGATCGCCGCCAAGACCGGCAAGCCGGTCGCCGGCATCGAGAAGCTCACTGTCTGGGGCAACCACTCGCCGACCATGTATGCCGACTACCGCTTCGCCACCATCGGCGGCGCGGCCGTGAAGGACATGATCAACGACCAGGTCTGGAACGCCGACACCTTCCTGCCCACCGTGGGCAAGCGCGGCGCGGCCATCATCGCCGCGCGTGGCGTCTCGTCGGCCGCTTCGGCTGCCAACGCCGCCATCGACCACATGCGCGACTGGGCGCTGGGCACCAACGGCCAGTGGGTCACGATGGGCATCCCGTCCGACGGCCAGTACGGCATTCCCAAGGACGTGATGTTCGGCTTCCCGGTCACCTGCGCCGGCGGCGAGTACAAACTCGTCGAGGGCCTGCCGATCGACGCTTTCAGCCAGGAGCGCATCAACGTGACGCTGGCCGAGCTGCAAGGCGAACAGGACGGCGTGAAGCACCTGCTCTGATCGCACTGCGGCCATGAGCGACCCCCTCGTTCACCCGCGCCAGGCCCTGTTCGACACCGATGAGGGCGCCGCGCCCTTGCCGGTGTGCGACCACTATGCCGGTGTCGAGGTGCGCATGCGCAAGAGCCTGGCGCTTCAGGCCGAGCTCGGCCCGGTGTTCGACGTGACGCTCGACTGCGAAGACGGTGCCGCCGTCGGCGGCGAAGCCGAACACGCGCACCTGGTCGCCGAAATGCTGATGTCAGCGGCCAACGTGCACGGCCGCGTCGGCGCACGGGTGCACCCGGTCGATCACCCGGCGTTCACGCAGGAGACCGACACGCTCGTCGGCCGCGCCGGCAGCCGGCTCGCGTACCTGATGGTCCCGAAGCCGCGCGACTTTGCCGACGTGGAACGCGCCTGCGGCGAGATCGACCACCAGATCCGCGTGCATGGCATCTGCCGGCCGATCCCGGTGCACGTGCTCGTGGAAACGCACGGTGCGCTGCGCGAGGTCGAGCGCATCGCGGCGCACCCGCGCGTCGAGTCGATCTCGTTCGGGTTGATGGACTTCGTCTCGGCGCACCGCGGTGCGATTCCCGCCGCCGGCATGAGCGTGGAAGGCCAGTTCACGCACCCGCTGGTGCTGCGCGCCAAGCTCGCCATCGCCGCGGCCTGCCACGGCTTTTCCAAGACACCGTCGCACTGCGTCGTGACCGAATTCAACGACCTGCAAGCCGTGTCGGCGGCCGCGACCAAAGCCTCGCGCGAACTCGGCTACACGCGCATGTGGAGCATCCACCCGAACCAGATCCGTCCGATCGTTGCAGCTTTCGCACCGGGCGCGGCCGAGATCGAGCAGGCGGTCGAGATCATCACGGCGGCGCAGGCGGCGAACTGGGCGCCGATCAGCCACCGATCCGCCGGCCGCGACACGCTGCACGACCGCGCCAGTTACCGCTACTTCTGGCAGGTGCTCGAGCGCGCTGCGCGCACCGGGCAAACGCTGCCGGCCGAGGCCCGAAGCGCCTGGTTCGAAGCGCACAGCGCCTGAGGCTGGCGCGCCACTGACACAACGCGTCGGACCTGTATCCGAAACGAAACGGCCGCGTCGGGCGCAACCAGCGCCACGTCGTTTCAGCGCTACGGACACGCGTGACAGGGCTCACGCCGCGAAGCCGGCGCCGGGCCGGGAATGCGCAATATTGCCCAGCCTCGACCGGCCGGTCGGGCGCATTGGCCGCGCGCCAGTGACAGCTTTTTGTTGCAATCGCACCCGGGTCGACGTGCGGCGGGCGCCCCGGCATGCAGACAATGCGCTCGCATCTTTGCGTTGAGGAGATTCCTGAATGAACCGTCTGTCCACCCTCGGCTTCGCCGTCGCCCTCTGCGCCGCAAGCTTTTCTTCCATGAGCCAGACCGCCGCCCAGCCGGCGACGGGACCTGCCGCCAAGCCGGCCAAAGCCACACCGGCCAAGAAGGCCGCCGCCCCTGTGGCGGCCGACCCGGCCGCCGCCACCCCGGCCCAGCTGGCCGCCGCCGAACGTGTGTTCTACGGCACCTACCTGTGCGAGTTCGACAAGAGCGTGCAGGTCTCGTCGATTCCCAAGTTCCCCGGCTACGCCGAGCTGCGCTTCGGCAAGTCGGTCTACGTGATGAAGCCCGTGGCCTCCGAGACCGGCGCGATCCGCCTCGAAGACGTGAAAGGCGAAACGCTCGTCATCCAGATCGCCAACAAGTCGATGCTGCTGAACGTCAAGTCGGGCCAGCGCCTGCTCGACGGCTGCGTCAGCGACAAGCACACCAAGGTCGCCTCGGCAGCGAGCTGATCCCACCCCAGGGTCCCGAAAGGGCTCCGTTGCCGCGCGCGACGGAGCCCTTTTGTTTTTCGGCGCACGCGTTTTGCCACAGTACGCGTCATGAAGTATGTACAATTGTTGCATACCAATCGGAAGGCACACCATGGAAGCCACCGTTGCCGAACGCGGCCAGATCACACTGCCCAAGGCGGTGCGTGACGCCCTCGGGCTGACCAAGGGCACCCAGCTCAAGGTCGAGCTCGACGGCGGCCGCATCATCCTGCGCAAGAACGTCGACGATGCCATCTCGCGTGCTCGCGGCCGCTTCAAGCTCGACGGCTTCGCGTCGACCGACGATGCGATGCGCGCGATCCGCGGTCGTGCGCCGGGCGATCCGCTCGATGTCTGACGTGGGGTCGGCGGCGTGATCGCGATCGATTCTTCCGTGATCGTCGACCTGCTGTCCAACGACGCCGCTGCCGCCGAAGGTGCCGAAGTGAGCCTGCGCCAGTCGCTGTCGATCGGCCCCGTCGTCGTCTGCGACGTGGTGCTGGCCGAGGTCACCACCGCGCTGCGCGACGGCGCCGAGGCGCTGGGGGTGCTCGAGGACATAGGCATCACCTTTCTCGCCGTCGAGTCCAAATCTGCGGTGCGTGCCGGCGAGATGCAGCGTCGCTACCGCCAGCGGGGCGGCTTGCGTCAACGCACCGTGCCCGACTTCATCGTCGGGGCACATGCCTTGCTTCAATGCAGCGCATTGATCACACGCGACGCGGGTTTCTTCCGCGACTATTTCAAGGGTTTGAAAGTCATCGTGCCGAAGACACCCTGACCTTCCCGCCCACTCTCACCCGACTTTCCCAGGAGCCACGACCATGCTTCAAGCCTACCGCCAACATGTCGCCGAACGCGCTGCGCTCGGCATCCCGCCGCTGCCGCTGTCGGCCCAGCAGACCGCACAAGTGATCGAGCTTCTGAAAGCGCCGCCCGCCGGTGAAGAAGCGACGCTGGTCGAGCTCATCACCCACCGTGTGCCGGCCGGCGTGGACGACGCCGCCAAGGTCAAGGCGTCGTACCTCGCCGCCGTGGCGCACGGCACCGAGAAGTGCCCGCTGATCGACCGCCAACGCGCCACCGAACTGCTCGGCACGATGCTCGGCGGCTACAACATCCACCCGCTGATCGACCTGCTCGACGACGCGCTGGTCGGCGCCACCGCCGCCGAAGCGCTGAAGAAGACCCTGCTGATGTTCGACCAGTTCCACGACGTTCAGGACAAGGCCGGCAAGGGCAACGCGAACGCCCAGGCCGTGCTGCAGAGCTGGGCCGACGCCGAGTGGTTCACCTCGCGCCCCGAAGTGGCGAAGAGCATCAGCGTCAGCATCTTCAAGGTGACCGGCGAGATCAACACCGACGATCTGTCGCCCGCGCCCGACGCCTGGAGCCGCCCCGACATTCCGCTGCACGCACTGGCGATGCACAAGAACCCGCGCGCCGGTGTGGTGCCGGAAGAAGAAGGTAAGCGCGGCCCGGTCAAGTTCATCGAAGACCTGCGCGCACGCGGCCACCTGGTGGCCTACGTGGGCGACGTGGTCGGCACCGGCTCGTCGCGCAAGTCGGCGACCAACTCGGTGTTGTGGTTCACCGGCGAAGACATTCCCTTCGTGCCGAACAAACGTTTCGGCGGCGTGTGCCTGGGCGGCAAGATCGCGCCGATCTTCTACAACACGATGGAAGACTCGGGCGCGCTGCCGATCGAGCTCGACGTGAGCCAGATGAACATGGGCGACGTGGTCGAGCTGCGCCCCTACGACGGCAAGGCACTGAAAGACGGCAAGGTCATCGCCGAGTTCAGCGTCAAGAGCGACGTGCTGTTCGACGAAGTGCGCGCCGGCGGCCGCATTCCGCTGATCATCGGCCGCGGCTTGACCGCCAAGGCGCGTGACGCGCTGGGCCTGGCGCCGAGCACCCTCTTCCGCCTGCCGCTGAACCCGGCCGACACTCAGCGCGGTTTCAGCCTCGGCCAGAAGATGGTCGGCAAGGCCTGCGGCCTGCCCGTCGTGAACGGCGTGCAGCAAGGCGTGCGCCCCGGCACCTACTGCGAACCGCGCATGACCTCGGTTGGCTCGCAGGACACGACCGGCCCGATGACGCGCGACGAGCTGAAAGACCTGGCCTGCCTCGGTTTCAGCGCCGACCTCGTGATGCAGAGCTTCTGCCACACCGCCGCCTACCCGAAGCCGGTCGACGTGAAAACGCACCACGAGTTGCCGGCCTTCATCAGCACCCGCGGCGGAATCTCGCTGCGCCCGGGCGACGGCGTGATCCACAGCTGGCTCAACCGCTTCCTGCTGCCCGACACCGTGGGCACCGGCGGCGACAGCCACACGCGTTTCCCGATCGGCATCAGCGTCCCCGCCGGCTCGGGCCTCGTGGCCTTCGCCGCAGCGACGGGCGTGATGCCGCTCGACATGCCCGAGAGCGTGCTCGTGCGCTTCAAGGGCAAGCTGCAACCCGGCGTGACGCTGCGCGACCTGGTCAACGCGATCCCGCTCTACGCCATCAAGGCCGGGCTGCTGACGGTCGAGAAGAAGGGCAAGAAGAACATCTTCAGCGGCCGCATCCTCGAGATCGAAGGCCTGCCCGACCTGAAGGTGGAACAGGCCTTCGAGCTGAGCGACGCTTCGGCCGAGCGCAGCGCCGCCGGCTGCACCGTGCACCTGAACCCGGAGCCGATCAAGGAATACATCAACAGCAACATCACGCTGATGAAGTGGATGATCAATGAGGGTTACGCCGACGCGCGCACGCTCGAGCGCCGCATCAAGGCGCAGGAAGCCTGGCTCGCGAGTCCGCAGCTGCTCAAGGGTGACGCCGATGCCGAATACGCGGCCGTGATCGAGATCGACCTGGCCGACGTGCATGAACCCATCGTCGCCTGCCCGAACGACCCCGACGACGTGAAGACGCTGAGCGAAGTCTCGGGCGCGGTGATCGACGAAGTCTTCATCGGTTCGTGCATGACCAACATCGGCCACTTCCGCGCCGCCAGCAAGCTGCTCGAAGGCAAGCGCGACATTCCGGTGAAGCTGTGGGTCGCACCGCCCACGAAGATGGATGCGAAGAAGCTCAGCGACGAAGGCCACTACGGCGTGCTCGGCAATGCCGGCGCGCGCATGGAGATGCCGGGCTGCAGCCTGTGCATGGGCAACCAGGCGCAGGTGAAGGAAGGCGCCACGGTGTTCAGCACCAGCACGCGCAACTTCCCGAACCGCCTGGGCAAGAACAGCAACGTCTACCTCGGCTCGGCCGAACTGGCAGCCATCTGCTCCAAGCTCGGCCGCATTCCGACCCGCACCGAGTACATGGCCGACATGGGCGTGCTGACGGCCGCGAGCGACAAGGTCTACCAGTACCTGAACTTCGACAAGATCGAGGAGTTCAGCGACGCGGCCGAGAAAGTCAGCGCGTAACCAGCGCTTTCATTTCGGCGCTGCTCGCGTCCCGATTCGAAAGGCCCCACGGTGCAGACTGCGGGGCCTTTCGCTTTCAGGGATTCAGCGATGACCACAGGAACTCCAGGCACCGCATGGTTTCCAAACGCCGCATGAAAGATTCGAAGCGCCCGAGCCCCGGGCCTGTGCTCACGCTGTTGGCGGTGACCCTGCTGGCGGCCTGCAGCACGAGCAACCGGGCCAGGATCGAACCCGAGGCCTTCGGCTCGACCACGACGCACGCGCGCAACTACGCCAGCCCGCCGGCGCGCACCTGCGAAGCGGCGCGGCGCGCGCTGCTGAGCCAGGGTTTCGTGATCACGTCGGCCAATGCATCCCAAGTCGACGGGCGCAAGAACTTCCAGCCCGAGCACGACCTGCACGTCGTGCTCGAATTCCACGTGGTGTGCGCCCCCGACGGCAAGGGCGGCAAGAAGTCGATCGCGTTCGTCAACGCGCTGCAGGACCGCTACGCACTGAAGAAAAGCAACAACTCGGCGAGCGTGGGGGTGGGTGCGATCGGCTCCTTGTCCTTGCCCTTCACGTCGAGCGACGACTCGCTGGTCAGGGTGGCCAGCGAAACCGTCACCGCCGCTTCGTTCTACGACCGCTACTTCGTGCTGCTGCAGCGTTTTCTGGCGGTCGACTACGAGCAGGAAGAGATCAAGGCCGTCGAACCGGCCGGCCTGACGCCCCAGCCTCCGAAGCCCGCCGCCATCGCCGCCTCGGCCCCGTAGCCTGGGCCGTGCGTTTCAGGGCGCGCTGATCCGCGTGATCCCGCCGCGCGTCAGCACGTAGAGCGCACCGTCCACACCGCTCAGCAAGTCCACCGGGTCGCCGGAGACCGTGGCGAATGCGTAGGCCGCGTTGTTGACCCAGTCGTAGCGGGCGACGAACTTGCTCACGTAGTCGGCAAAGTAGTAGCTGTTGCGGTAGCCGGCAGGGAACGGCGCGGCGTCCGGGTAGAAGGTTCCACCGGCGATCGCGAATCCGATCAAGAACCCGCCCGGGCCCGAACCGGCGGGCGAGGCCGCACTGTGTTTGTAGGCCAGCAGCGGGCCGGTGACGCCCGCAGTCACGTTGTCTGGCCCTTCCGAAGCCGGCCAACCGTAGTTCGCACCCTGCACGCCGAGGTTGATTTCTTCCCAGAGGCCCTGCCCCACATCGTTGATGTGGATGCGGCCGGTGCCGGGCTGCACCGCGAACGTGAACGGGTTGCGCAGGCCCGAAGCCCAGACCGCGCGCGCCTGGCCGCTCTGCGTGGCGTAGTACGGGTTGTCGGTCGGGATCGAGCCGTCGTCGTTGAGACGCAGCATCTTGCCGAACACGTTCCCCAGGTTCTGCGGCGTCGAACTGTCGGCGTTGTCGCCCACGGCCACATAGAGCTTGCCATCGACGCCGAAGTGCATGGCGCCGCCGTTGTGGTTGGTGGCGCTCAACGCCGGAAGCTCGAACAGAATCAGTTCACTTCCGGCAGTGTCGCCGGTTGCAGTGAAACGGCTGACCCGGTTGTGCGTGCCGTTCGTGGCGGTCGTGTAGTAGACGTAGACATGACCGTTGGTGGCGAAGTTCGGGTGCAGCGTCACGCCGATCAGGCCGCGCTCACCGTTCGAATCGACCGTCAGGTTCAGCATCGGCGTCGCCAGCAGCGCCCCGGCGGCGCTCACGACCCGCAAGGCGCCGCCCTGTTGCGCCACGAAGATGCGACCGTCAGGCGCCTGCGCGAACGCGGTCGCGCTGTTCACACCGGTGATCCACGACTCGTTGCGTGTGAAGCCGGCCGGCACCACGCGGCTGCCGCCGAACTGAACCGTGCGGCTCACCCACGGCGACAGGTTGCCGGCCGCGTCGCGCGCACGGGTGCGCACCACGTGCTGGCCCGAGGCGTAGGCGTTGGAGTCGACCGTCACGCTGTGCGGGCTGCCCGTGCCGGTGGCGCCGACCTGGGTGCCGTCGAGCTGGATTTCAACGCCGGTCACGGCGACGTTGTCGGTGGCCGCAGCGCTCAGGGTGAGCGTGCCGGCCAGGCCCGTGGCGAATGCGGCCGGCGCGGTCAGCGAAGCGACCGGCGCTTGTATGTCCACCCCGCCCGGGGCACTCACGGTCACCACCACTGCGCTGCTCGTTGCCACGAGACCGAAGTTGTCGGTCGCGCGCGCGGTGATGCTGTGCGCGCCGGTGGTGGCGGGCGTCCACGCCAGCGTGTAGGGGCTGCTCGTGTCTTCGCCGAGCCTGGTGGCGCCGTCGAAGAATTCGACCCTTGCCACGCGGTCGTCGGTGTCGGTGGCGGTCGCCGCCAGATTGATCAATACGCCGGTCGTGCCGGTCGCCGGTGTTCCGCTGAGCGCCACGACCGGCGCGTTGTTCGTGACCGGCCCGGTGTCGGTGAAGGTCGCGGTGTAGGTCGTGTTGGCCGCGGGTGTGGCGATGGTGTGGCTGGCGGCGCCGCCGTCGCTCCAGCTCGCGAACGTGTACCTGCGGCCATTGAAGTTCTGCGCCGCGGCACCGAGATCACGCTCGATACCGACAACGCCTGTGATCGTGGACGCCGTGACCGGCTGGCCATCGAGCGTGAGTGCGAGGCCCGTGGGCACGGTCGCGAGTGTCACTTGCGCTTTTTGCGGCTGGATGTCGCGCGTCACTTCGTGGGTGAGGCCGGCGCTGTCGGTGGCGCGCAGGTGGAAGCGGTAGAAGATGTTGTCGGAGGTTTCGCCTCGCACCGGGATCTGCACGCTGCCGTTGGCGCCCACGGTGTCGAGCAGCAGCGGGTGGTTGTGGGTGTCGTGGTGAAGATTGACCCACCAGGTGAGCCGCGTCGCGGCCAGCACGCCGTCTTCGGTGTCGGTGCCGCTGCCGCTGAAAGTGACCGTGTCGCCGGCTTTGAAGGTCGCTCCGCTCGACGGACTGACGATGCGGGAGACAGGGGCAACATTCGGTGCTGGTGCTGGTGCTGCGTCGTCATTGCCACCGCCACAAGCCGCGAACAGAAGTGGCAGGGTCAGGCTGGCGAGCCTCAGTCTCGATGCGATGTTCATTCTGAAGCTCCACGCGTCACGGCCACAGCCACCGTCGCACATTTTGTGCCGGGCACGCACACCCAGGCTGTCAGCTTTTGTAGCGGCGCGTTGTCGGTCAGCGCGCCGCCGGGGCCTTGCTGAAGTATTCGTCGTACCGGTGCACGAAGTCCTTGCTGGCCGTGAGCGGCAGGTGGCAGGCGCGGCAGGCGAGCGTGGTGTCGGGGGCTTTCTCGCCACTGGCCAGCCAGGCCGCGTAGACCCAGTCGCCGTTCTTCAGGCCCTCGGGGGCCGAGGCGCCCCAACCTTCGTTCTTGCCCATCACGAAGACACGCAGCAAGGCCGCCTTCACGAGCTTGCCATCGGGGCCTTGTTTCAGCGTGCCGTCGGGGTTCTCGGCCGCGGCGAAGTTTTCCATCACGAAGACCGTGCCGTTCGGGAACCCGTTGGCCGCCGTGCCGGCCGTGGCCACGCTGTTCATGTAGATCTCGCGCACCTGCTTCGCATCGGGCCGCTGCACGGCCGAGAGGAACTTGGGCCAGCTGCGGTAGTTCGCGGGCACGGCGAGTTCGCCGTCCTTGAGCTGCGCCACCGGCACCTGCGGCGTCACCGACGAGCAGGCCGCCAGTACCAGCGCGGAAACGGCAAAAGCGAAGACGTGTCGGTTCATCGGCATGGTGGGCTCCGGTCGGTTGATGCGCGCCGAGACTAACCGAAAGCGCCTGCCGGCGCCCACCCCCAGTTCAGTCGCGTTCCGGCGCAATGGCGGTCGCGTAGTCGACCAGCGCACCGAGGATGTCCTGCCCGCGCTCGTCGGCGGCTTCTTCAAGCAGATCGATGCGCTCGAAGAAGGCCTGCAGCGTGAGAGCGCCACCGGCGCCGTCGTGCAGCCGGTGCGCGCAGTGCGCCTGCCATTGCACCTGCTCGGCTTCGCTCAGGGTTTGCGGGAAGTTGCGGGCGCGAAAGCGGAACAGCAGTTCGTCGAGCCGCGCATCGGCGAACGCCGGGCGCTTGCCCGCGAGTTCCTCACCCGGCAAGGCCCGCAGCCGTTCGAGCGCGCGCCGGTCTTCGTTGCCGATGAAACCACCGTAGAGGTCTTCGTCGACGTCGGTCGTGCCTTCGCGCGCCGGCCGTTCGAACACCGCGGGCCAGATGCCGGCCAGCAGGTTCGCTTTTTCCTTCAGCACGTCGGCATGGCGGTGGGCCTGCGCCACATCGAGCCCCCACTTCGCGGCGGTCGCGTCGCTCAGCGTCTTCAGGTTGCCGATCACGATCGGCGACTTGTTGATGTGGATCGTCTTGATGGGCAGGCGCGACACGCCCTCGGGCAGGTCGGCCGCGCGCGTGAACATGCGGGTGCGGATCTCGTCCACGCCC
>Ga0073923_1000096_pt1 | contig 13027 bp, 11 predicted proteins | sample GWRWT4_1June14_FD_70956 | JGI IMG/M metagenome (GOLD analysis project Ga0073923, IMG submission 70956) | Sand microcosm microbial communities from a hyporheic zone in Columbia River, Washington, USA - GW-RW T4_10-June-14 | ecosystem: Engineered > Artificial ecosystem > Sand microcosm >... | reverse complement strand
GCGCCACGCACAGCGGCTGGTAGCCGTAGCGGCCGGTGTGCAGGATCTGCAATGCGATCTTGCCGCCTTCGGCGTGCACGGCGTCGGTCACCAGCTTGTGGCGCCTGGCGCCACCGCTCGTGCTGAGCGTGCCGGCCAGCGGCTTGGCCCAGCCTTCGATATTGGGCGCGAAGCCGCCGGTCACCATCAAGCCCACGCCACCACGCGCGCGTTCGGCAAAAAACGCGGCCATGGCCGGGAAGTGCTTGCGGCCGTCTTCGAGACCGGTGTGCATGCTGCCCATCAGCACGCGGTTCTTCAGCGTGGTGAAGCCGAGGTCGAGCGGGGCGAGCAGGTGGGGGTAGGGCACGGGCATGCTGGGCGCTTTCGGCAACGCCCGGCGGGCGGTTGCCGCGATCATCGCAGGCTCAGGCGCAGACCAGCGCCATCAGCTTCGCCGGCGAGATGGCGGCCGTGCCGGCGCGCTCGCCCAGCAGGGCAGCGATCGCAAATTCGGGCCGGGCGGTGTCGCGCCGCAGCGGTTCGCTCACAGCGGCGCCGCGGGCGTTGGTCACGGTCGCCACCTCGGGTGTGTGGGCGCTCGGCCCGCGCCGCACCACGATGCCGGTTTCGCCCGAGGCCAGTTTCACGAAACAGCCGGGCGGGTACAGGCCGAATTCCTTGATCAGCGCGGCGGTGGTCGGGTCGCCCGGGTGGTCGGCGAAGAGGCTGCGCGCCACGCTGTCGGCGCCCAGGGCTTCGCGGCTCTGGCGCGGGCTGAGCCGCGCGGTGTACACGTCGCACTGGTGCAATACGGCGGCCAGCGGCGTCACGTCGCGCAGGCCCGCGGGGTAGCCGCTGCCGCTGCTCGTTTCGTGGTGCTGGGCCACGGCCTGCAGCCATTCCGGGTCGGTGATGCCGGCCAGCGCCAGCACGTGCATGCTGCGCTGCGGGTGGCTGTGCACGGCCTCGCGTTGCGCTGGTGTGAGCGGGGTGGCTTGGGCGGCGAGCTGGCCTTGCAGTTCGAGCATCGAGACGTTCATCGTCAACGCAGCTTTGAAAGCGCGCTCCATGTCGGGCTTGTTCCAGGCGAGGCGGTGGACCGTGAGGAAAGCGGCGATCGCACAATGAATCGAGTGGTTCGCGCCGTACTGCGCGTGCCGGCCGCCGTGCTGGCGCAGCACCTGGAAGATGGCCAGGTCGGGGTCGCGCTCGACCAGCGCCACCAGCGGGGCGGCCACGTCGTCGACCACGACATCGAGGTTTTTATTCGGCAGCGCGTACAGCGCGTGTGTGGCGCTCTCGATCGACTCTTCCCAGAGCCCGGGCAGTTGCTCGGGCGGGGCTTTCAGCACCCGGTGGACCACGGTTTCCAGCTCGGCCAGGTCGACCAGCATGCCGCGCTCGAACAGCGCCTGCAGTTGCTCCACGCCCACCAGCACCTGGCCGCGTGCGAGCAGCAGCGTGTGGTCGCTCTGGCGCACGTTGAAGGGCAGCGGCACGCCCACCTGCAGGCGGTGCTTGACCGATTCGAGTTCGATGAGTCGCATGGCGCTCCGGGTGGCAGGCCGGGTGGCCGGAATCTACCTGTTTTCGGCGCGCGCCGCGCAGGCTTGAGCCCGGCCGCCGAACGCGGCGCTACGCTTGCGCCCATGGCCACGACGACCCCGATCACGGCACTGCACCGGCGCCGCCTGCGCGATGTCTATCGTTCCGCCGGCTGGCCGTGCCAGGACGCGCTCGAGGTCGAGCTGCTGGTGGCCGGCCTGCTGGAGCGGGTGCGCAGCGCTGCCGGGCACGAAACGCTGCGGGTGACCGACGCCGGCCTGCGGGTCCTGGCCGACACGCTGCAGCGCAACCGCGCGCGGCGCGATGCGCACGAAGCGCTGGTGGAGCGCGTGGCACGCGAGATGACACGCGCCGGGCGCATCGCCTGGCAAGGCCTGAGCCTGCGCGCGAAGGTCGACAGCGGCTGGGTGATGGCCATGCCCGATGTGTTCTCGGTGCGCCACACCACGGTCGAGGCCTACCTCGAACCGATCGTGCACGAGATCAAGGTGCAGCGCTCCGATCTGCTGTCGGACCTGCGCAGCGCCGCCAAGCGCGCCGCGTACCTGCAGCTCAGCAGCGAGTGCTGGTACGTGGTCCGCGAAGGCATTGCCCGGCCCGACGAGATTCCGCCGGAGTGCGGCGTATTGGTCGCCACCGACACCACGCTCGACGTGGCCCGCCCGGCGCCCAAGCGCGCGATGCAGATGCCTTTCGGCCTGTGGATGGCGTTGGCGCGCGCCACACCGCTGGAAGGGTGGCGGCTCGAAGACGCGCAGGCGCATCTCGGCGACACTCAGGGTTCACCCCCCGAGACCTGACCGCACCGATGCCCGACCCGAACCCCGCCCGCGCCCGCCAGGCCTTGTGGGCCGCGCTCGCATTGATCCTCGTCTGGGGCGCGAACTTCAGTGTGCAGAAGGAAGTGTTCAAGGCGCTCTCGCCCGGTGGTTTCCTGTTCGTGCGTTACCTCATCATGCCGCTGGCCGCGGCGCTGCTGCTGTGCTGGCTGCACGGCACGCGCTGGCCGCGCCTGCCCGGGGCGGAGTTGCTGTCGCTGCTCAAACTCGGCATCGCCGGGCACTTGTTGCACGTCGGCCTGGTCACTTTCGGCATCCACTGGTCGACAGCGTTTTCGAGCTCGCTGATCCTGGCCGTGGGACCGGTGTTCACGCTGCTGATCCTGCGCTGGCACGGCCTGGAGCAGCTCACGCGCGGGCAGCTCGCCGGCGTGGCGGTGGCCTGCGCCGGCGTGCTGCTGTTCCTGTCGGACAAGTTCCTCGGCGGCCAATGGCAGGCCAGCGGTGGCGACCTGACGCTGCTGGTCGCGGCCTCGTTCTTCTCGTACTACACCGTCGCCGCCAAGCCGCTGATCGAGCGCCACGGCGGCGTGACGGTGATGACCTACGCCACGCTGCTGGGCAGCGGCCCGGTCGTGCTGCTGAGCCTGCCCGCCGGGCTGAACGTGGACTGGGCATTGATCAGCCCGATGATCTGGCTCGGCACGTTCTACGCCGTGTTGATCTCGGCCTTTCTCGGCTGGATGGTCTGGGGCTGGGTCAACGCGGTGCGTGGCGTGGCCCGCAGCGCGCCGCTGATGTACCTGATGCCGCCGGTGGCCGGGCTGGTGGCCTGGGCCGTGACGGGCGAACGCTACACCGGCATCAAGCTGGCCGGCGCCGCCCTCACACTGGCGGGGGTGGCCGTGGCGCAGTACGCTTCGTCCCGGCCGAACGACCCGGTGCGCGAAGCGCCGGCGCCGGTGGATTGATCGACGAAGGACTCGCCATGCACAACCCGACCCGACACGCCCTTTGCCTGCTCGCGCTGGCCGCGCTGCTCGCCGCCTGCTCGAAGCCGGCCGACGTGGCGCCCCCGGTGGCCGCCGCGCCCAAGGCGCCCGCCGCCGTCGCCGACCACGTCGACACCGGCATCGCGTGGAAATACGCCAGCAACGACGCCGAGATCGACGCGGCCTTCGCCCTCGCCAAGGCCGAAGCCAAGCCGGTGTTCGTCTACTGGGGCGCGAAGTGGTGCCCGCCCTGCAACCAGGTCAAGGCCACGCTCTTCAACCGCCAGGACTTCATCGAACGCTCGCGCGCTTTCGTGCCGGTGTACGTGGACGGCGACCGCCCCGGCGCGCAGAAGATCGGCGCACGTTTCAAGGTCAGCGGCTACCCGACGATGGTGCTGTTCAACCCGCAGGGCACCGAGCTCACGCGGCTGCCGGGTGAAGTCGACGCGCAGCGTTACACCGAGGTGCTCACGCTCGGCATGAACGCACAGCGGCCGGTGAAGGAAGTTCTCTCGCTGGTGAAGGCTGGCGGCGCGGGCCTCACGGCCAACGACTGGCGCCTGCTCGCTTATTACTCGTGGGACACCGACGAAAAGCAGGTGGTGCCAAAAGACAACGTGCCGGCGCTGCTGAAACAGCTCGCTGCCGCCTGCCCGGCCGACCAGGCCGAAGTGGCGACCAGGCTGCAGCTCAAGGCCTTGGCCGCCGTCGATGAAAAGGCCGCGGCGCAGCCCGACGCGGCGGCACAGGCGCGGCTGCTCACGCTGCTGGCCGACGCCAAGGCCGCACGCGCCCACATGGACGTGCTGGCCAACTACGCCACCGACATCACCCGTGCGCTCAGTGCCAAGGGCACGCCGCAGCGCGCCGAACTGCTCGGCGCTTTCGAGGCGGCACTCAAGCGCTTCGAGGCCGACACCACGCTGTCGCGCGCCGACCGATTGACGGCGCTGATGTCGCGGGTGTCGCTGGCACGCATGGACGCCGCCAAGGGCGAAGCCGTGAAGTTGCCCGATGCGCTGGTGGCCGACGCCCGCGCCCACGTCGAGCGCGCCGACCGCGAAATCACCGACGGCTACGAACGCCAGGCCGTCATCTCCTCGGCCGCCTACCTGTTGACCGAGGTGGGGCTGGGGGCCGAGTCCGACAGCCTGCTCAAGGCCAGCCTGGCCAAGAGCCACTCGCCCTACTACCTGATGCTCGGCCTGGCCAGCAACGCGAAGAAGCGTGGTGACAAGGCCGACGCGCTGAACTGGTACGAACAGGCCTTCGACAAGAGTGAAGGCCCGGCGACCCGGCTGCAATGGGGCGCAAGCTACATCAACGCCCTGGTGGAACTGGGCCCGACGGACGAAGCGCGCATCGAGAAGGCCGCGAGCCAGCTGTTCGCCGAGGCCGCGAAGCAGCCCGACGCCTTCTACGAACGCAGCGGGCGCTCGCTGCAGCGCGTGGGCAGCAAACTCCAGGCCTGGAACAAGGGCGGCGTGCACGGCGCGGCGATCAAGCGGCTGCAGGCGCAGCTCGACGGCGTGTGCGGCGCGCTCGAGGCGGGCGACCCGAAACGTGCGCAGTGCGCCGCGCTGCTGAAGCCGGCACCGAAGCAGGCCGCCTGATTCGCCACACCGGAGCGGTCTAACCCTGCCTCGGCCGGCATGGCGCTTGCCTTAGCATCCGCGCCATGCAAATCGTTGTCGTTCTCCCACCCCCGCGCCGCCGCGCGGCGCTGGCGGCTGCGGTCTCATGCCTCGCGCTGGTGGCCACCGCGGCCTTCGCGGCCACACCGGTGGCGGCGCCCGCGCCTGCCGCGGCGGGCGCCCTGCCCGCCGCGAACTGGGTTCACGCCTACGCCGCATTCGGCGGGCCCAAGTACCCGCGTGGCTTCGACCACTTCGAGTACGTGAACCCGACGGCCCCGAAGGGCGGCACCTTGTACCTCGCGAACCCCGACCGGCGCACCGCGTTCGACAAGTTCAACCCGTTCACGGTGCGCGGCGCGTCGCCGGCCGGCCTCGAAATCTTCATGCTCGAGACGCTCGCGACGACCAGCGCCGACGAGCCGATGACGATGTACGGCCTGCTTGCCGAAGAGATGCTGATCGCACCCGACAAGAGCTCGATCACGTTTCGGCTGAACCCGAAGGCCAAATTCTCGAACGGCGACCCGGTGACCGCGCAAGACGTGAAGTTCTCGTACGAGTCGCTGACCAGCAAGTACGCCTCGCCGTCGTACCAGGCGGCCTTCACCGACGGCATCAAACAACTCGTCGTCGTCGACGAGCGGACGGTGCGCTTCGAGCTCAGCGACAAGACCAGTGCCACGCTCTTCAAGCTCGGGGGCCTCTACATCTTCTCGCACAAGTGGGGCTTGAAGCCCGACGGCAGCCGCATCCGTTTCGACGAGCTGCTGAACGAGGTTCCGCTGCTCAGCGGCCCGTACACGATCGACAAACAAGACCCGCCGCGCCGCATCGAACTCAAACGCAACCCGGCGTACTGGGCCGCCGACCTCGGCGTGCGCCGTGGCGCCTACAACTTCGACCGCATCGTCTACCGTTATTACAAGGACGACACCGTCGCGACCGAGGCCTTCAAGGCCGGCGAATACGACATGGTGAAGGTCTACAGCGCACCCATCTGGGCGCGCCAGCACAAGGGTGCGAAATGGGACGACGGCCGCATCATCAAGACGCCGTTCGAGACGGAGTCCGGTGACGGGCTTCAGTCGTACCAGCTGAATTTGCGCCGACCGATTTTCTCGGACATCCGGGTGCGCCAGGCGATCGTGCTCTCGTACGACTTCGAGACCAACAACCGCTACCGCCGTCTCAAGCGCGCCAACAGCGTGTTCAACAACTCGGAGTTCGCGGCGGTCGGTCTGCCCTCGCCGGGCGAGTTGAAGCTGCTGGAGCCGTATCGCGCCGAGCTGCCCGAGGAAGTGTTCGGCCCGCCCTATCTGGCGCCGCGCAACGACACCGACGAGAACGCGCTGCGCCGCAACCTGCTGAAGGCCCGCGCCCTGCTCGAAGACGCCGGCTGGAAGCTCGCACCCGACGGCAAGCTGCGCAACGCGAAGGGCGAGCCGTTCATCTTCGAGTACTTGTCGGCAACCGGCCAGAACACCGACCCGCGCATGAACCCGTGGCGCCGCAATTTCGACAAGCTCGGCATCCAGGTGCCCGATCGCAAGGTCGACTACGCGCTGTTCAACCGGCGCCTGACCGAGTTCGATTTCGACATGGTGACCATCGTCGAACCGGCGTTCACGTTGCCCGAGGTCGCGAACTACGTCGACCTGTACGGCAGCAAGTCGGCCGGCGAACCCGGCAGCGGCAACTACCGCGGCGTGAAGAGCAAGGCCGCCGACCACGCGCTCGAGGCGATGGCGAAGGCGACGACGCTCGAAGACTTTCGCGACGCCTGCCGCGCGCTCGACCGCATCGTGATGTGGAACTACTGGCAAGTGCCCGAGCTGTACAGCTCCTTCGAGGACATGTCGTACTGGGACAAGTTCGCGATGCCCGCGGTGCGGCCGAAGTTCTTCCAGATCAACAACTCGCCCACCCTGACCCCGCTGCTGGCCTGGCCGCTCACGACCTGGTGGATGAAGGAACCGGCCAAGCGCTGACCCCGGCGTTGAACCGCCACCCGACCGAATCGAGCCCGCATGCTGAGCTACATCCTCAAACGAATACTGCTGATGATCCCGACCTTGCTGGGGGCACTGACCATCACTTTCATCGTGATCCAGTTCGTGCCCGGCGGGCCGGTCGAGCAGATCATGGCCGAGCAGCGCGCCGGTGCGGGCGGTGAAGGCGCGTACAAGGCGCGCGCCGACAACAGCGCCAAGCAGATCGAGGAACTGAAGAAGCTCTATGGCTTCGACAAGCCGGCGCACGTGCGCTACTTCGAGATGATCAAGAACTTCTCGACCTTCAACTTCGGCCGCAGCTTCATGCAGAACAAGGACGTGTGGGAGTTGATCAAGGAGAAGCTGCCGGTCTCGATGAGCCTGGGGCTGTGGACCTTCCTGATCTCGTACCTGATCTCGGTGCCGCTGGGCATCGCCAAGGCGGTTCGCGAGGGGTCGCGGTTCGACACGATCAGCACCTTGTTCGTGCTGATCGGCTTCGCGATACCCGGCTTCGTGCTCGGCGTGTTCCTGATCGTGCTGTTCGCCGGCGGTTCGTTCTGGGACCTGTTTCCGCTGCGCGGCATCACCTCCGACAACTGGGCCGACCTGAGCTGGCCGGCGCGCATCGCCGACTACTTCTGGCACCTGAGCCTGCCGCTGATCTGCCTGGTGATCGGCAGCTTCGCCGTGATGACCATGCTGACGAAGAACACCTTCATCGAAGAGATGCGCAAACAGTACGTGCTGGTCGCACGCGCCAAGGGCTTGTCGCAACAGCGCGTGCTCTGGAAGCACATGCTGCGCAACGCGATGATCCCGATCGTCACCGGCTTCCCGGCCGCGTTCGTCGGCGCATTCTTCGCCGGCGCGCTGCTGATAGAGAGCCTGTTCTCGCTCGACGGGCTGGGTCTGCTGAGCTACGAATCGATCATCCGGCGCGACTACCCTGTCGTGCTCGGCTCGCTATTTCTCTTTACGCTGATCGGGCTGGTCGTGAAGCTGATTTCCGACCTGATGTACGTGCTCGTCGACCCCCGCGTGCAGTTTCACGCGGCGGGCAAGTGATGGCGGCCGTGATCACCCCGGCCGCCTTGCCTGCCGAAGCGGCCGCGCCGGTGAGCGCCCCCTTGTCGCCGAACCAGCGTGCCTGGTTGCGCTTCAAGCGCAACCGGCTCGGCAAGTGGTCGTTGTGGGTCTTCTGCGCCATGCTCGTGCTCAGCGGTCTGGCCGAAGTGCTCAGCAACGACAAGCCGCTGGTCGCGCGCTACAACGGCGACCTGTACTTTCCGATGCTGAACAACCCGCCCGAGGTGCAGTTCGGCGGCGACTTTCGCACCGCCACGGACTGGAGCGACCCCTTCATCACCGCGCAGTTCAAGAAGCCCGGCAACTGGACGCTGCGCCCGCCGAACCGCCATTCGGCGACCTCGATCGAGTACTTCGCGAAGCCGCCGAACCCGACGCGGCCGAACGCCACCAACTGGCTCGGCACCGACGAACTCGGCCGCGACATGGTGGCGCGGCTGCTCTACGGTTTTCGGGTCAGCGTGTTGTTCGCGCTCGCGCTCACCGCCATCGGCGTGGCGATCGGCCTGGCCGCCGGCGCGGTACAGGGTTACTTCGCCGGCCGCATCGACCTGACGCTGCAGCGCCTGATCGAGATCTGGACCTCGATCCCCGAGCTCTACCTGCTGATCATCTTCGCGTCGATCTTCAAGCCTTCGGTGCTGCTGCTGCTGATCCTGCTGTCGCTGTTCGGCTGGGTCGGCTTGTCGGACTACACCCGCGCCGAGTTCTTGCGCAACCGGTCGCTCGAATTCGTCAAGGCAGCGCGCGCGCTCGGCCTGTCGAGCGGGCAGATCATCTGGCGCCACGTGCTGCCGAACTCGCTGACTCCGGCCATCACGTTCCTGCCGTTTCGCATGAGCGCAGCGGTGCTGAGCCTGGTGGCGCTCGACTTTCTCGGCCTCGGTGTGCCGCCTGACGTGCCCTCGCTCGGCGATCTGGTTCGCCAGGGCAAGGCCAATCTTGATGCCTGGTGGATCATCTTCCCGACCTTCGCGCTGCTCGTCTTCATGATGTTGCTGCTGACCTTCATCGGCGACGCGCTGCGCGACGCTTTCGACACGCGCAAATCATGAGCGACACCATGAAGCTGCTGGAAGTCGACCACCTCACGGTGCGTTTCGGCCCCAGCGTCGTCGTGAACGAGGTCTCGTTCTCGGTCGCGCCCGGTGAGAAGTTCGCGCTCGTCGGCGAGTCGGGTTCGGGCAAGTCGATCACCGCCTTGTCGGTGCTTCGGCTCGTCGACGCGGCCACGAGCAGCGGCGCGATCCGCTTCAACGGCACTGATCTGATGCAGAAGTCGGAACGCGAGATGCGCGGCATCCGCGGCGCCGACATCGCGATGATCTTCCAGGAGCCGATGACGGCGCTGAACCCGCTCTACACCGTGGGCAACCAGATCGGCGAGGTGCTGGAGCTGCACGAAGGGCTGCGCAAGAACCAGGCGCGCGCCCGGGCCATCGACCTGCTCAAGCGCACCGGCATCCCCGAGCCCGAGCGCCGCATCGACTTCTACCCGCACCAGCTCTCCGGCGGCCAGCGCCAGCGCGCGATGATCGCGATGGCGCTGGCCTGCCGCCCCAAGCTGCTGATCTGCGACGAGCCGACCACCGCGCTCGACGTGACGATTCAGGCGCAGATCCTCGCGCTGCTCGACGAGCTGCAGGCCGAGATGGGCATGGCGCTGCTGTTCATCACGCACGACCTGAACCTGGTGCGGCGTTTCACGCACCGCGTGGGCGTGATGGAACGGGGCAAGCTGGTCGAGATGGGCGAGACCGCCGCGGTGTTCGCGAACCCGCAGCACGCCTACACGAAGAAGCTGCTGGCGAGCCGGCCGCAGCGTGTGGTGCAGGCGGTGCCGGTCGACGCGCAGATCCTGGTCGAAACCAAGGACCTGGGCGTGACCTTCACGATGGCGCAAGGCTGGTTCGGCAAACGCCATTTCGAAGCGGTGCGCCGCGCCACGCTGCAGTTGCGGCGCGGCGAAACGCTGGGCATCGTCGGCGAATCGGGCTCGGGCAAGACGACGCTGGGCATGGCCTTGCTGGCCTTGCAGGGCATTTCTTCGGGCAGCGTGGCGATGGGCGGCGAGCGCATCGACAACGCCGAGCGCAGCACGCTGCGCGCGATGCGCAAGCGTTTGCAGGTGGTGTTCCAGGACCCGTTCGCTTCGCTCAGCCCGCGCCTGACCGTCGGCCAGATCGTCGGCGAAGGCCTGGCGCTGCACCGCCCCGAGCTCTCGAAAGCCGAGCGCGACAAGCTCGTGCTCGACATGCTCGACGAAGTCGGCCTGAGCGCGGCCCACGGCATCCACAACGTGCTGCAGCGTTACCCGCACGAGTTCTCGGGCGGGCAGCGCCAGCGCATCTCGATCGCGCGGGCCGTGGTGTTGCGCCCCGAGGTGCTGGTGCTCGACGAGCCGACCTCGGCGCTCGACGTGTCGGTGCAGCAGCAGGTGCTGGCGCTGCTGGCCGAGCTGCAGCGCCACTACGGCATGAGCTACGTGTTCATCAGCCACGACCTGGCCGTGGTGCGCGCCATGTCGCACCGCGTGATGGTGATGAAGGACGGCGACGTGATCGAAGAAGGCGAAGCCCAGGCGCTGTTCGACGCGCCGCGCGAGGCCTACACGAAGGCCTTGCTGGCGGCGGCGCACCTCGGCTGAGCGCGGGGCCCCGGCCCGGGGCCTTGTGCACGAATTTCGGGGTGGGCACGAGCTCGCCGGCCTCAAGATCGGCGTCGGCCTGCCCGAAACCGACCCATGGACCCTCGTGAATCGCCCGCGCCGTGACTTCGTTCACCGCCCCCACGCAGCCCGGTGAAGCGGGCGCGGCGCCGGAGCGCGCGGACACGGCGCGGCTGGAACGCAGGCGCCGCCAGCGCCTGGGCATGCTGGCGATGGTGTTCGCGAGTTACGCGGTCGACACCGCCCTGCTGATCGCGATCGCGGCGAGCGGGGCGCTCGACCCGGCCGTGCCCTGGGCCTACGCCGCGGCCGGCGTGGCCGCCTGCGGCGCGTTCTGCGGGCTGCTCGGCAGCGGCTGGAGCGAGCGCCTGGCCGACCACTACATGGCGATGCCGCAGATGGTGGTCAGCGCAGGCATCAACGTGGTCTTCATCGCCTGGGTGCCGCAGATCGGCGTGCTGCTGATGATGGTGCTGTTCATCATCTTCGCGTTCGGTTCGCTGCGCATGAACCTGCGCCGGGTGGTGATCGGCGCGGTGCTGCTGTCGTTCGCGGTGGCCGCGCTGATCGCCTTTGCCGGCGAGCGCCTGTCCTTGCCGATGGCGACCTGGCAGCAGCGCCTGGTGTGCGGTTTGTGGTTCGCGCTGATCCTGGCGCGCACGACCCTGCTCGGTCTGTACGGCTCGCAGGTGCGCGAAGAACTCGTCAAACGCAACGCGCAACTCGCCACCACCTTTGCGAGGCTCGACGAACTGGCGAGCCACGACGAACTCACCGGCACGCTGAACCGGCGCAGCATCATGCGGCTGCTCGAAGAGGAGCGCGAGCGCACGCGCCGCTCGGGCCAGTCGTTCGGCGTGGCGATGCTCGACATCGACCATTTCAAGCAGGTCAACGACCGCTTCGGCCACCTCGTGGGTGACCAGGTATTGCGCCGCTTCGCGCAGACCGTGACCGAAGGCATGCGCGGCACCGACCGGCTCGGGCGCTTCGGCGGCGAAGAGTTCCTGCTGCTGCTGACCGGCACCGAAGGCAGCGAGGCCATCACCACGGCAACCGAGCGTGTGCGCCACAGCGTGGCGAGCTGCAACTGGGCCGAGATCGTGCCGGGGCTGGACCTGACGGTCTCGGCCGGCGTGTCGGTGTGCAGCCGCGACGACACGACCGAGCAGTTGCTGGACCGCGCCGACCGCGCGCTCTACGCCGCCAAGCGCGAGGGCCGCAACTGCGTGCGGCTCGGGCAGGCCGACTGAAGCGCCGCGGCGCTCACCTCGCCAGCCTGCGTTCGCCGAGCTTCAGCTCGTAGCGCGCGTTCTTGTCGGCGTCGACGAACTGCAGCGAGTTGCCGGCCCATTCGTAGGCCGCGACGAACTCGTCGACCAGCATCGCACCGTGCATCAGCGCCACCTCGACCTGGCTGCTGTGGAGCTTCAGGCGGTAGACGAAGTCGCTGACGCGCACACGCCCGGCGCCGCCCGCCTGCAGCTCGACCTCGGCCGGGCCACAGCTGGGCGCTGCCGCCGAGGTGGCCACGCAGAGCTGGGCGTCGTAACTGCCGGCGCCCGGCACGGCGTTCGCCGCCGCGGCGAACCCGGCCAGCGCCCCGGCCACGGCGCAGCGTGCCCGCAGGCCGGTGGTTCGCCGTGATGCAGCCATGCGGTGGTTCGCCTTGCGCTTACTTGATCAGGCCTTCGGCCTTCAACGCTTCCTGCACTGCCGGGCGCGCCGCCATGCGGGCCATGAAGGCGCCCAGGTTCTTCAGGCCCGAGATGTCGATGCCGACGAGCTTGGTCCAGTTGACGACGGTGAACAGGTAGGCGTCGGCCACGTTGAAGCTGTCGCCCATCAGGTAGTCCTTGCCTTCGAGCTGCTCGTCGACCCACTTCAGGCGCCCCGCCGCCTTGGTGCGCATCAGCACCTTGGCTTCTTCCGGCATGGCCGGGTTGAACAGGCCGCCGATGCCCTTGTGTAATTCGCTGGTGATGAAATTCAGCCACTCCTGCGTGCGGTAACGCGCCATCGTGCCGTTGGCCGGCGCGAGCTTCTTCTCCGGCACCTGGTCGGCGATGTACTGCACGATGGCCGGGCCTTCCGACAGGCGCTCGCCGTTGTCGAGCTCGAGCAGCGGCACGTAACCCTTGGGGTTGATCGTGTAGTAGTCGGTCCCGTCAAGCAGCTTGTGGGTCTTGGTGCTGGCCAATACCGGCTCGAAGGCGAGGCCGGATTCACGCAGGACGATGTGGGTGGACAGGGAACACGCACCGGTGCTGTAGTAGAGCTTCATGGGGCTTTGTCTCGAGTGTTGGGGGCCGTATTACAC
>Ga0073923_1000085_pt1 | contig 15107 bp, 11 predicted proteins | sample GWRWT4_1June14_FD_70956 | JGI IMG/M metagenome (GOLD analysis project Ga0073923, IMG submission 70956) | Sand microcosm microbial communities from a hyporheic zone in Columbia River, Washington, USA - GW-RW T4_10-June-14 | ecosystem: Engineered > Artificial ecosystem > Sand microcosm >... | reverse complement strand
GCTCCGCGGATCGAAACCTTGCAGATCGACAAGTCGAAGATTCGCGAAGTGATCGGTACCGGCGGCAAGGTGATCCGCGAGATCGTTGCCGAAACCGGCGCCAAGGTGGACATCGATGACGAAGGCCTGATCAAGATCTCGTCGAGCGATCTCAGCCAGATCGAAGCCGCCAAGAACTGGATCCTGGGCATCGTCGAGGAACCGGAAGTCGGCAAGGTCTATGACGGCAAGGTTGTCACCATCGTCGATTTCGGTGCCTTCGTGAACTTCATGGGCGGCAAGGACGGTCTGGTCCACGTCAGCGAAATGAAGAACGAGCGGGTTGAAAAGCCGACCGACGTCGTTTCCGAAGGCCAGGCCGTGAAGGTCAAGGTGCTCGAGATCGACCAGCGTGGCAAGGTCCGCCTGTCGATGCGCGTTGTCGATCAGGAAACCGGTGCCGAGCTGGAAGACACCCGCCCGCCCAGAGAGCCCCGGGGCGAACCGCGCGGTGACCGTCCCGGCGGCGACCGCGGCGATCGCCGTGGTCCGCGCTCGGGCGGCGGTGACCGTGATCGCGGTCCGCGCCGTGATGGCGGTGACCGTGGTCCGCGTCGTGATGGCGGCGGCGATCGTGATCGTGGCCCGCGCCGCGAGCGCGAAGAAGGCGGCAACCCCGATCACCTGCCGGCGTTCCTCAAGAACGACGACTAAGCTTCGGCTACAGACCTAACGAATGGGGCCGCGAGCAATCGCGGCCCTTTTTGCTCATGAGCCTGTCCTGGTTGGGTTGATACGTCGTGATTGCCGCAGGAAGCTTCTCGGCAAGGAGCGCTGCGCTGGTCGGGCTGGTAGCCCGTTCAAGTAGCGTGACGCAGTCCGAGGGGCTTCCTGCGGAAACCGCGAAGCGGCGGGCCGATTTTGGCCGATTGCCGCGTCTCTCGTCGGTCACTATGCGATGGCATGGCTCCCTCCTCGATCCTCGCACTCGGCCAAAATCGGCTCCGTCACGGCGCATCAACCCAACCAGGACAGGCTCTAGGCCGCCGCGCCCAGCTGGGGCGGCAGGCAATCCTCGGCGGTGGCCTCGGTCACGCGGTTGCGGCCTTCCTGCTTGGCTCGGTAAAGTGCCATGTCAGCGGCGCGCAGCGCGGTGCGGGGATCGCCGCAGGCAAAGACGTCGGCCACCCCGGCCGAGAAGGTAACCTGTCCGAACGGTTTGTCGTTGGCGCGGTTGACCAGCCGGCGCGCGGCGAGCTGCTCGCGCAAGTGATCGAGCTGCGCGCGCGCCTGTTCCAGTGTTTCACCGCGCAGCAGCACGACGAATTCCTCCCCCCCATGCCGCGCGACGTGGCAGTAATCGTTGGACAGCCGCGCCAGGCTATCGGCCACCAGTTTGAGCACGCGGTCGCCGGCCTCGTGACCGTGTTCGTCGTTGATTTTCTTGAAATGATCGATGTCGCAGAAAGCCAGGCACAGCGGCTCGGTGGCGGCGCGGGCCTGGCGGAACTGTTCCTCGAACACGGCTTCGAACGCGCGGCGGTTGGGCAGGCCGGTCAGGTGGTCTTCCTCGGCGCTGCGGCGGGCCTCGTCGAGGCGGCGGCGCAAGGCGCGGGTCTGGGCTTCGCTGCGCAGCATCTGCTTTTCAATGTCGCGAGTGCGGCGCAGCATGACCTTGGCGATATTGGCCAGGTCCGAGATCACTTCGCCAGCGCGGGTAACTTGCTCCAGCTCGTTGACGTGGCCTTCCAGCGCGGTGTGGTATTCGCTGGTCGCGGTATGGGCATCGCGGCTGGCCTTGCCGAATTCGTCGATCGAGTTTTCGAGCCGCTGCATCAGGTCGGCCAGCGCGGCCACTTCGTCTGCCCGGCCATTTCGGCCAAGTTCCTCGTCGAGCCACTCGAGTGTCACCTGCTTGCGGGCCTGGACCTGCCGGTCGATTGCGCGGACCAGCTGGCTGTCGGCGCCGGTCAGGTAATTCCACCCGATGGTCAGCGTCGCGGCGTTGACCTCAAGCTGATGGGCCGCAAGGAACCGGGCGACCTCGTCGAGCTGGCGCAGGCGCAGGTTCTCGCGGCGATCGGGCTGATCGTCTTCCTGCTTGGTGGACGGATCGATGTGGCCGCGGCCAAAGCCCAGCCAGCCAAGCAAGCCGCCCGGAGAGCGGCCAAGTGAGGGATCGTGCGCGGTCATGCCATGGTTAACGGCATGTTGGAGCGAGAATTAAGGGGCGGTCAGACCGGGCAGGTCCAGGTCGCGGCCTTGGCATCCTTGATCGCGCGGGCCAGCAGATCGGCGATGCGGTAGCCCCCGGTGACGATCCGGCGCTGGGCCAGCGCGGTGCCCTGGGCCTGTTCGGCAGGCGTCACCGTGGGCGCGGTCGCGGGATCGGCAGTGGCGCTGAGGAACGTGCCCTGATAGCCGACCAACCGCGCCAGTTCGGCGCTTTCGTCAAGGAAGCTGGCGAACAAGGCTTGCGGCTCACCCTCGCGCGACAGCTCCCTGGTCAGCCGCTCGCGCGGCCAGAGCGCGATCAGGGCGTCGGCCCAGCTGTCTTGCCCGGTGGGCAGGCGCACGCCGCTCTTGTCCAGCGTTTCGTCCCAGAACTGGTGCAGATCGGTAACCTGACCGTCCGGCCGCTTGACGAAAGCCAGTTGGCCCGCGCGGTCGGTGCCTGAAAAGATCTCGGTCATCTGGTGCCCGGCGTGGAGCGGCTGCTGCACATCGCCGATGATATGGATCAGCCAGCCGATCGCCTTGGCGCGTTCGGAGGCCGGGGCGCAGGGGTTGGCCAGCTTGGCATAATTGGCGCCGAACCCGAACGCGGCATTGCCATTCTCGAACGGCCACAGCCAGATCCGCCCCGAAACCACCCGCAGCTGGAAATGCCAGTCCGGGCGATCCTCGGGCCCGCCGCGAATATCGTCAGGCCAGCGGGCCAGCGCTTCAAACGCGGCGCGCTGCTGCTGTTCGGGCGAGAGCCGGGCAAAGAACGGCTGGAACCTGGCAAAGTCCTGATGCTGGCGGATCAGATCCAGCAATTCGGCCAGCTCAGCCGGATGCCGGGCCTTCAGGTCCTGCCAGGCGATCGCCCCGGTAACCTGATGGCTCGGCTCCGACCACGCCTGTGCCGCGCTGCTGGTGAGCGCGGCAGCGAGCGCCGCCAGGCCTGCCAGCAAGCGGCGCACGATCAGCGGACCCGTGGTCCGCCAAACGGCAGCGGCGGGGGCGGGCGGCGATGCCCGCGCGGCAGCTGCGCCTGATAGGCGCGTCCGCAATGCTCGACGCAATAGGGGAAGCCGGGGTTCACTTTCTCACCGCAGAAGTGGAAGTCCGGTTCGCCCGGGTGGCCCATCGGCCAGCGGCAGATCCGGTCGTTCAGCTCAAGCAGGCTGGTCTTGTCGGCCATTTCCGGACTCGGCTTGGCCGGAACCAGACGGCGCGGCGGCGCGGGCGGGATCGGGGCCTGCTGGTCACCCGGACCCTGGCGCAGGAACCCGCCGGGACCAACCGAGACGATCCGCGGCATCGGCGCGGGTGGGGGCGTGGAGCCATCGGCGGCAGGTGCTGGTGCGGCCGCCGGGGCGCTGGGACGCGGCGGAGCAGCGCGCGGCGCGGGGGCCGGGCGCGGCAGCGCATCGGCCTTGGGTGCCTTGGGTGCGGGCGCAGCGGCCTCTTTCTCGTTCGGCTTGACCGGGCTGGGGCGTGCTTTCAGCCCCAGGCGGTGTGCCTTGCCGATCACGGCATTGCGGCTGACCCCGCCAAGTTCGTCGGCGATCTGGCTGGCGGTGGCGCCGCCTTCCCACATCTTGGTCAGCTTTTCGATCCGTTCGTCGGTCCAGCTCATGCCTGTGTCTTCTCTTTCTTAACCGGCCAAATGCGCCGGATGCTTGCAAGCCGACCCGCCCGGCGATAGTCGCCATGCGATGGCCGATCAACCCGTTCCCGCACCCGAAATCCCTGTCGCCGCCGCAAGGGCGCTGGCTCCCGGTTTTCCGACGCGTGGAGTGCCCATTTTCAGCGGTTTCAACCGGCTGGGGCTGTGGACGCTCTATATGAAGGAAGTGCGCCGGTTTTTCAAGGTCCAGACCCAGACGATCTGGGCCCCGGCGATGACCACGCTGCTCTATCTGATGATCTTCACCGTCGCCATGGGCCGCGATGGCCGCGAAGTGCTGGGCGTGTCTTTCGCCAGCTTCATCGCGCCGGGGCTGATCGTGATGGGCATGGTCAACAATGCCTTCGCCAATACCAGCTTCAATTTCCTGGCCGGCAAGATCCAGGGGACCATCGTCGATTATCTGATGCCGCCCTTGTCCAACGCCGAGCTGATCCTCGGCCTGATCGGCGCGGCGGTAACCCGCGCGGTGCTGGTGGGCCTGGCAATCACCGCGGCAATGCTGCTGTGGCCCGGCGTGCACCTCAGCGTCGCGCATCCCTGGGCTGTGCTGTGGTTCGGGCTGATGGGATCGGTGATGCTGGCAGTGATCGGCCTGATCACCTCGGTCTGGGCCGAAAAGTTTGACCACGCAGCGATGATCACCAACTTTGTAATCACGCCGCTGACCATGCTGTCGGGCACCTTCTATGTCATCAGCAACCTTGCGCCCGCGTTCCAGGCGGTCAGCCGGGTCAATCCGTTCTTCTACGTGATCAGCGGCTTCCGCTTTGGCTTCCTGGGCCAGAGCGACATCGGCGATACCAACATGGCAGTGCTGAACGGCGCGATTTATGTCGGCGTGCTCAATGTGGTGCTGGTTGGGGCGCTTTACGGACTGTTGAAGAGCGGGTGGAAGCTCAAGAGCTGAGGGGCGCTCGGCGATGATCGAACTCAAGCCCCCCTACCTGCTGTTCCTGGGCGATGTCGCCGATATGGTCACCGCCAAGACCGCCTGCGGTCTGCGCGACTGGGCGGGAGACAAGGTGGCCGGGCAGTGGCGGACTTCGCCGCAGACGATCGACCTGGGCCTGCCCGATATGGATGCGGAGAGCGCGGCAGCGGCGGGTGTCCGCTCGGTGATTGTCGGCGCGGCACCTTTTGGCGGGCGCTTGCCGCCGCACTGGGCTGCGGCCTTGGCGGAGGCGGCGCGGGCCGGGATCGATGTGGTTAGCGGGTTGCACTCGAAGCTGGCGGGTCGGCCCGAGCTGGTTGCTGCGGCGGAAGAAGGCGGGGCGCGGCTGGTCGATGTGCGGGTGCCGCCGCCGGGCTTGCCGGTCGGCACCGGGCAGAAGCGCAGCGGCAAGCGCCTACTGACCGTGGGCGCGGACTGCGCGCTGGGCAAGAAATACACCGCGCTGGCGCTGACCCGCGAAATGCAGCGGCGCGGCATGGCGGCGACGTTTCGCGCCACCGGGCAGACCGGGATCATGATCGCCGGCGGCGGGGTGCCTTTGGACGCGGTGGTCGCCGATTTCCTCGCCGGCGCGATCGAGGCGCTGACGCCCGCCGCCGCGCCGGACCACTGGGACGTGATCGAGGGGCAGGGATCGCTGTTCCACCCCTCTTACGCCGGGGTCACGCTGGGCCTGATCCACGGCGCGCAGCCCGATGCGATTGTCTGGTGCCATTCGCTGACCCGCACCGAGCTGGATGACATGCCCGGCTTTGCCATGCCCACTTATGCCGAGGGCTTTGCCCGCACGGTTGAGGCCGCACGGCTGACCAACCCGGCAGCGCGGATCGCGGGAATCTCGGTCAACACCGCGCATCTGGACGAAGGCGAGGCGCGCAAGGTGCTGGCTGCGCTCGAGGCCGAACACGGAGTGCCCGCGATGGATGCGATGCGGTTCGGGGTGGAACGGGTGGTGGACGCGCTGTGATCCGCGCCGAAGTTACGCGCGAAACATGGCCGCTCGCCCGCCCGTTCGAAGTCGCGCGCGAGGTGCAGACCGAGGTGCCGATGATCCGTGTCCGGCTGCGCGATGATGCGGGCCATGCCGGGCAGGCCGAAGCGGTCGGGATCGACTATGACGGTGAGACGCCCGCCGGGATGGCGGCCCAGATCACCGCGCTGGGGGGAGAGATCACTCGCGCCGCGATCGATGCGCTGCCCGCAGGCGGCGCGCGCAATGCGCTCGATTGCGCCTGGTGGGATTTGCTGGCCAAGCGCGACGGAGGCCCGCTGTGTGACGGGCTTGCGCCGGTCGAGACGTGTTACACCGTCGGGCTGGGGACGCGTAAGGCGATGCAGGAAGCCGCCGCGCTCTCGCGGGAGCATGCGCTGGTCAAGATCAAGGTCGATCGCACGCGGCATCTCGATGCCGTGTACTGGGTGCGTCAGGTCCGCCCCGCGGCGCGGATCGTGATCGACGCCAACGAAGGCTGGGACCTGCCGCTGCTGGAGCGGATCCTGCCCGAGCTGGCCGCGCTGGGGGTCGAAATGGTCGAGCAGCCTTTGCCGCGCGGCGAGGATGCGGCGCTGGCGGGCATCTCCAGCCCGATCCCGCTCTGCGCCGATGAAAGCTGCACCGACCGCGCCAGCCTCACGGCGCTGCTGGGCCGCTATCAGGCGATCAACATCAAGCTCGACAAGACCGGCGGGCTGACCGAGGCACTGGCGCTGGCCGAAGCGGCGCGGGCGGCGGGGCTGGACCTGATGGCCGGCAACATGTGCGGCACCTCGCTGGGCATGGCGCCCGCGTTTGTGGTGGCACAGCAGGCGCGCTGGGCGGACCTTGATGGGCCCTTGTTGTTCAGCCGGGATCGGGAAGTGCGGATGCAGTTTGAAGGCGGGTTTGCGCTCCCTCCACCGCCCGAACTTTGGGGCTAAACCCCACCTCCGTTCGTGTCGAGCGAAGTCGAGACACCGCGCATGGCATCTCGACTTCGCTCGATGCGAACGGAGGTTGGTGAGAGTTCTTAGAGGGAACCCAGTCGCTCAGTGCGTCATCGAGCGCCGCAGCTGATACCGGCCCTTGGCGAATTCCTCGAACAGCTCTTCGACCGAAGGGTGGTCCACCGGGCCGCTGTCTCCGTCTTCCAGCAGGTTCTGCTGGCTGACATAGGCGACGTAGCTGGAATCCCCGTTTTCGGCCAGCAGGTGGTAGAACGGCTGTTCGCGGATCGGGCGCACTTCGGCGGGGATCGCATCGTACCATTCGTCGCTGTTGGCGAAGACCGGGTCGATATCGAACACCACCCCGCGGAAATCGAACACCTTGTGGCGCACCACATCGCCGATCGCATAGCGCGCGCGTGATTTCATCGGCGCATCGATCAACCGTCCGGCCTGGGGTGAAAAGAAGGAAGCACGGTCCATGAGCCGCAATATAGGGGCAGCAGCCTTGCCAGACAATGTACGAAGCGCCCAAGTCCCCGAAAAACCGCCGCTAGGGGCTTGGCAAGCGCCCCGCCATCGGCTAACCGCGCGCTTCTTCGACCGGACCGGCCCCGCGCCGGCTCACGATCCTATCTCGCGGAGAGGTGGCAGAGAGGTCGAATGCGCCGCACTCGAAATGCGGTGTACGGGTAACCGTACCGTGGGTTCGAATCCCACCCTCTCCGCCAGACTACCATTCCCAGACCATCGCATATATTCCCAAAAGCCGCAGAAAGTCTGCGTTTCGGCTATTGAGACACTCTCAGAAGTTCTCTATATGTTCCATACCATCTCCCATCGAGTGTGGGTCCGGGTGTGGGTCTGACTTTGGTGAGAGTGTGGGTCTGGCTGAACGCCGCAAGAGGTGTTGATATGGGAAAGCTAACTGCAGTTCAGGTAAGAAATCTACGCGAGCCGGGCCGATACTCCGATGGCGAAGGTCTGATCCTCAAGTTTTTTGGTTCTGGTCGCGGAAGCTGGATTGTGCGTGTTCAAGCAGATGGAAAGAGGCGCGATATTGGCCTTGGTACGCTGGCAGAAGTGGGCCTCGCCGAGGCTCGTGAAGCTGCCCGGGGTATCAGGCGTGACATGAAAAATGGGGTCAACATTGTCGTCGAACGCAAGAAGGAGCGTGAAGAGGTCCCAACCTTCAAGGCCGCAGCCGAGCTCGTTCACGAGGAGCACAAGGCCGGCTGGAAGAATGGCAAGCACCAGCAACAGTGGATGAACACGCTCGAGACTTACGCTTTTCCGAAAATTGGAAAGGTGCTTGTTTCGGATATTGAAGGCCCTGCGATTAGAGATGTGCTTGCGCCGATTTGGTTGACGAAGCCTGAGACGGCGCGGCGAGTCCGCCAACGAATTGGCGCTGTGCTCGATTGGGCCTATTCGAAGGGGTATCGCGCTTCGGAAGCGCCCATTCGGTCTCTCGCTAAGGGTTTGCCCCGTCAACCGAAGAAGCGGGGGCATTTTGAGGCCATGCCATACGAAGAGGTGCCCGACTTCATCGCGGAACTTCGGAGCCGCGTTTCCATTGGGCGCCTCGCGCTCGAGTTCCTCATCCTGACGGCCACCCGGTCTGGTGAAGCAAGGGGCTGCACCTGGTCCGAGTTCGATTTGAAGAAGGGGCTTTGGACCATTCCGGCTGAGCGCATGAAGGCAGGAAAGGCGCACGTTGTGCCATTGACCACCAGCGCGCTTGATGCGTTGGCACGTGTAAGGCTCTTTCGCTCACCAGCGAGCGATTTCGTATTCCAGGGTCAAAACCCCAAGAAGACCATCTCGGACATGACTTTGCTCAAGATCATGCGAGATCGAGATTCGGGTGTGACGATTCATGGATTCAGATCGTCATTTCGAGATTGGGCCGCGGAGAACTCGGACATGCCGGGTGAAGTGGCGGAGGCTGCGTTGGCTCACACGGTGTCAAACAAGGTGGAAGCTGCTTATCGCAGAACCAACTATCTCGAGAAACGCAAGGTGTTGATTTCCGATTGGACCGACTTCTGCATGGGCAAGATTCCAGCCGAACAACGACAGATGCTCATTGCCGCCAACTAGTCCCACGAGATCAGCGGGATAGTTGATCTAGCCAAGCGTTTCGCCAATCCATTCGATATTCAATCGATCAAGCCCAGCCAACGTGCCTTCCGCGGTTACACGCCTACCAAGAAGGTCAGGATCTATGTCATCACGGTCGAGCACCCATAGATCACCAGCATCCGTCAAAATATTGAGCCCTCGGCCACCATGCCCCAGCACGCCGCTGATGCGCCTGCGCCGACTTAGACCGGAACCCTGAAGCGAACTCACATTGCCCCCCAGAAAGCCAAAACACTTTTTACATAGCCTGGCGTTTCACCGTTAAGCGGAATACCACCTGCGCGCTCCACGGCGCGCGGTCCGGCATTGTAGGCCGCAACTGCAAGATGCACCATCCCGAACTTGTCCAACATCTGGCGCAGATAACGCGCGGCTGCCCACAGGTTGGCGCGCGGGTCGAAACGATTCGAAACCCCAAGATCACGGGCTGTCTTGGGCATCAGTTGCCCAAGTCCCGCCGCTCCGGCGTTACTGACCGCAAGGGGATTATAGCGGGATTCGGTCCAGATCAGCGCATCGAGCAATCCGGCCGGAAGCCGGTACTGCGCTTCGGCAGCGTAGACATGCGGGAGATAAACGGCCCGCCGGTAACTTAGGGCAAGGCGGGAACCCCTCTTTCGAGGTGTGGCGGCCGCGATTGCAGGACCCTGCGTCGTTGGGAGATCGGTCAGGAGCGGCGAAACAGGCGTCGGCACTTGCCAAACACCATGCGTTACCAGCTGAAATCCGCCCGGGCCCTCGTCAATTCTTGCTCCACCCGAGACTGTTTCGACCGGAACGACTTGTTCGTCCGGCTGCTCAGCGAAAGCTGGACATGAATTGCCAAGGCCAGCGGCAAGGGCAAGGGCGAACGTCGTTTTTCTGGTCATGTGCAATTCCTGCTCTGGTCGAATCGAGTGAGAACATATATAGAACAGATGTTGTAGGAAAACACATTGTCAGCGGCGCAGAGCGGAGGCTGCGCGGGTGGAGGCATATCACGATGGAGATGCCCCATGCCGAAGGTTCAAGGTCGCGATGCGCTCGAAATTCGCGCCCGCAAGATTGTCGAAGCGCTGGGCGGCACCTGGTCGCGCTCGCGAGGTATGTGCTGCTGTCCGGCTCATGCCGATCGCACGCCGTCGCTCAGCATCACGCTCGGCAAACGCGCGGTCCTGGTGCATTGCTTCGCCGGTTGCAACAACGAAGCGGTCATGCAGGGCATGGCCAAACGCGGTGTCAGGCTTTCCGACTTGTTTGGCGCGAAGGGCGAGCCGGTATCACCCAAGCTACGCGATGAAATCGCCGACCGCAATGCGCTGAGACTTTGGAGCGAGGCTTCGATCCTCGCGGGCAGTCCAGCCGAGCGCTATTTGCTTGGTCGCGGCATCACGGTGGCATCACCCGACCTGCGCTTCCATCCGCTCATGCCGCTCGGACCAAAGGGCGCAGTGCGGTTCCTGCCGGCCTTGGTGTCAGCCGTGCGCAATGACGCCGGTGTACTGGCGCTCCACCGGACCTTTCTCGATTCCGAAAACGACCGACTGGCAGCATTCGAACAGCCGAAACGCGCGCTCGGTAGCCTGGGGGCGGGCGCTGTGCGCCTGGCCTGGCCGCGTGGTGGCCGTCTGGGTGTCGCGGAAGGGGTAGAAACTGCGCTCTCTGCGATGCAATTGTTCGGCATCTCCTGCTGGGCCACACTTGGCAACGAGCGGTTCGGCCTCGTCACCATTCCGGAATCGGTCCGCGAACTGCACCTGTTCGTCGACAATGATGCTGGCGGTCGGCTCGCTGAAGAGCGTGCCCGTGAAGCCTATGCCTGTGAAGGGCGGCGGATTGTCACCCGTCCGCCGGAACGATCCGGTGACGATTGGAACGACGTGTTGCTCAGCCGCCAACGTGCGGCGGTTTGAGCATCGCAGAGAGGAGAGAGGGCTTGGGGCCGTGTGAGGCCCCTTGACCAAATTGGGCCTCGTCAGGAGGTTCCCCATGTCAGTCACGTCACCCGCATTCACCTTTACCGATCCTGCCGAACCGCAGGTCTTGTCTGCTGCGCGCCTTCTTGCCGCAAAGCTCAGTTCGAACGATCCGATCTCGCGCTCCGATCTCAACGCCGTCTTGTGCGAGCACTTCGGGGGGAGTGACGCTGAAGGGCGCTGGTCGGTGCGCGAAGCCCATGCGGCACTCGAACTGGCTCAGGTTCTGTACGTGCAAGGCGTAGCGGATCTGACCACTGCGATGTCTTCCGAGTGCGCCGATCAGGCGTTCACCCGGTTGGAGACCCTGGTGCCTGGCCAAACCAGCCGCAGCGACGAGCAGATCGAATGGCAGCAATTCGCAACCCCGCCGCGGATTGCCTGGCTCGCCGCGCGGACTTGCGGCCTCGTTCCAGGCGAACTTGTGCTCGAACCGTCGGCGGGGACGGGCATGCTCGCGGTCTGGGCCGCCAAGGCTGGCACCCGGCTGGCGTTGAACGAGATTTCGCCGCTGCGCCGCGAATGCCTCGGATCCTTGTTCCCGGCGGCACCGGTTACGGGCTTCGATAGCGAGCTGATTGACGAATTGCTCGGGAGCCAGGTCGCGCCAAGTGTGGTGCTGATGAACCCGCCCTATTCGCACGGGATCGAGCGTGGCCACGATGGGCGCACCGGCGCGCGGCATTTGCGTTCGGCCTGGAAGCGGTTGCTCCCGGGCGGACGGCTTGTTGCAGTGATGCCTGAATGGTTCGATCTGCCGCGTTTCCTGAATGGAATTGCCGGCCCGGTCACGCTGCGCCTCAATGCGGCCATCGAACGCGGGTTCATCAAGCACGGCACCTCGATCACCACGCGGCTCCTGGTTCTGGACAAGGTCGATCACGGAGACATGCCCGTTATCGCCAAGCCGGTGAGCTTTGCCGAGCTCTGCTCACTGGTCGATGGTCTGCCCAGTCGAATGCAAGTGACCGATGAACCGGTGATCGCCGCGAAGGCGCTTGTCCCGCTGCGCCTGGTCGCTCCAGGCCGAAAGCCAAGCCCGCTCCAGGTCCGTTCCGTTGCCGCACCGCCCGCGATCAAGCCACTTGCCTACCAGCCGCTCGAGGCTCCAGCACCGATCGCGCAGCAGGTCGGGCACTACTTGCCCTACCGGCCCAGCCGGATCGCGATCGAAGGTGCGCTCGACCATCCGACCCCGCTGGTGGAGTCCATCGCCATGGGCTCAATCACGGCGCCGGTGCCAGTGGCTGTTCCGCAGCTTCCCTCGAACCTCATCGCCACGGGCATGCTTTCGGCGGCTCAGGCCGAGACGCTGATCTATGCAGCGAGCGCTCATTCGCGCGACCTCGCCGGACGCTTCGAACCCGAGGACAAGGGCTGTGCTTTGAAGGCCAGCGCCGACGGGCGCGCCTACCGCATGGGCTATTTCCTCGGCGACGGGACGGGCGCAGGCAAGGGCCGACAGGTTGCTGCGGTCATCCTCGATCGCTGGGTGCGCGGCGAGCGCCGCCATATCTGGATTTCGAAGAACGAGGCGCTGCTGGAAGATGCCCGCCGTGACTGGACCGCGCTGGGCGGTCTCCCGATCGACGTGCAGCCGCTTGGGCAATGGAAACTGGGCATACCCGTCACAATGCGCGAGGGCATCTTGTTCGTCACTTACCCAACCCTGCGCTCAGGCCGAAGCGACGCGACCCGGCTTGAGCAGATTCTCGACTGGGCGGGCGATGACTTCGACGGTGTGATCGTCTTTGACGAGGCGCACGCCATGGCCAACGCTGCGGGCGGCGAAGGCTCGCGCGGCAAGGTCAAGGGTTCGGAGCAGGGGATTGCAGGTGTTCGCCTGCAGAATCTCCTGCCGCGCGCCCGCGTCCTTTACGCCTCGGCCACCGGAGCCTCGGACGTCAATAATCTCGCCTATGCGACCCGACTTGGCCTGTGGGGACCTGAAACCGCCTTTGCCAACCGTGAGGCGTTCGTCGCTGAGATCCGGGACGGCGGGATTGCCGCGATGGAACTGGTCGCGCGCGATCTCAAATCACTTGGCCTTTACACTGCGCGGGCACTGTCGTTCGCCGGGGTCGAATACGAGATCCTCGAGCATTGCCTGACTGCCGACCAGATCGGGGTCTACGATGCCTATGCCGGAGCCTGGGCGATTATTCATGCAAACCTGCGCGAGGCGCTCGAAGCCACCCGAATCGTCGATCAGGACAGCGGACAGACGCTGAACTCGGGCGCCAAGGCGGCGGCGCTGTCGATCTTCGAAGGCACCAAGCAGAGGTTCTTCGCTCAGCTCCTGCTTTCGATGAAACTGCCGAGCCTGCTTCTGGCAGTGGCGGCGGCGCTAGCCGAGGGCAATTGCGTGGTGGTGCAACTCGTCTCGACCGCCGAAGCGATGCTCAATCGCCGTCTGGCCGATCTCTCGGATGCCGAACGGGAAATGCTCGAGATCGACCTTAGCCCACGCGAATACGTGATCGACTACCTCACCAAGAGCTTTCCCGTGCGGCTGATGGCGGTGTTCACCGACGAGAACGGCAATCCGCGCTCCGAGCCGATGACCGACGAAACGGGGGCACCCGTGCTGTGCCGTTCGGCGCTTGCCGCCCGCGACCGTATGATCGAACAGCTCTGCGCGCTCCCGCCGATCGCGACAGCACTCGACGCGATCATCGAGCGGTTCGGGGTCGATACTGTCGCCGAGGTCACCGGACGCACCCGCCGCCTGATTGTCGGGCGCGATGGTCGCCAGATGCTCCAGTCGCGCAGCCCCCGCGCCAATGTCGCCGAGACCCAGGCGTTCATGGATGGGGCCAAGCAGATCCTGGTCTTCTCCGACGCCGGCGGCACCGGCCGCAGCTATCACGCCGATCTCACAGCCAGGAACCAGGCGCGCCGGGTTCACTTCCTGCTCGAACCGGGCTGGCGTGCCGATGCCGCGATCCAGGGTCTTGGCCGGACTAACCGCACCAATCAGGCCTCAGCGCCGCTGTTCCGCCCGGTGACCACCGATGTGCGCGGCGAACGCCGGTTCATCTCGACGATCGCGCGGCGGCTCGACAGCCTTGGCGCCTTGACCCGCGGACAGCGCCAGACCGGCGGTCAGAACCTGTTCGATCCGGCGGACAACCTCGAGAGCAGCTATGCCAAGGAAGCGCTCCATCGTTGGTTCGGCCTGCTGTTCATCGGCAAACTCGCGGCAGTGTCGCTTGTGCAGTTCGAGGAACTGACTGGTCTCAGTATCGAAGGCCCCGACGGATCGATGGTCGATGATCTCCCGACGATCCAGCGCTGGCTCAATCGCATCCTCGCGCTGCCGATTGCGCTCCAGAACGGCATATTCGATGAGTTCCTGGGACTGGTCGAAGCGCGGATCGACGCAGCGCGACAGGCGGGCACGCTCGATCTGGGCGTCGAGACCATCGCGGTCGAGCACTTCGAGGTGCTGTCCGACACCCTGCTGCGCACTGATGCGCTCTCCGGGGCGACCACGCACCTGCTGGAGATCGAGATCGCGCGTGCGCTCAAACCACTGACATTGCCGCGACTGGACGAGCTTTATGGCTTGTCCGGCGAAAGGCAGCGGCACCTGCGCAACAGCCGGTCTGGCCGGATCGGGCTGCTGGTGCCGGCTCGAAGCCTGCTTGCCGATGACGGCACGCGGGTATCCCGTTTCGAACTGGTCCGGCCATTAAAGCGCAGCCATCTCACCGCCGAGCAGCTCGATGAAAGCAGCTGGGAGCCGGTCGATCTGGCCGAGTTCCGCGGCCTATGGCAAGCCGAGGCCGAGGAGGCCGCTGCGAGCCACAAGCGCGAACGGATGCATCTTGCGACCGGTTTGCTGCTGCCGGTCTGGGACAAACTTCCCTCTGACTATGTTCGCGTCAGCCGGATCTCGGCGCGCGATGGCACCTCGCTGCTTGGCCGCGAGGTTCCGCTGCACTGTGTACCCGAGCTCTGCCAGGCACTGGGTCTTGAGAATGATCAGGCATTCTCCGCCGAGCAGGTCGTCGAAGCCGTGCTTGCGGCAGGACGACCAATCCAGGTCAAATCCCGTGAGGCTCTCTTGCTCAAGCGCAGTTTGGTCAATGGGGCGCAGCGGCTTGAACTCGCCGGTTGGTCGGCGCCGCGGCTTGAATGGTACAAGGCGCAAGGCTGTTTCACCGAGATCATCCGTTATCAGACCCGGCTGTTTGTGCCGACGACAACTGCTGCCGTCGTTCTGGCGCGGATCGGCGAGTAACTGCGG
>Ga0073923_1000078_pt1 | contig 16737 bp, 18 predicted proteins | sample GWRWT4_1June14_FD_70956 | JGI IMG/M metagenome (GOLD analysis project Ga0073923, IMG submission 70956) | Sand microcosm microbial communities from a hyporheic zone in Columbia River, Washington, USA - GW-RW T4_10-June-14 | ecosystem: Engineered > Artificial ecosystem > Sand microcosm >... | reverse complement strand
CTTCTCAATGGAGCGGATGACGGCAAGTCTCCCGATCTCGGCAACTTCTATGTTGAACTGCTGCGCGAGTCGAAGAAGGCGGAAGGGGGCGACCTATCGATTGCCAGTCGCCTGCTTGTCGCTCAGGCCATTTCCCTCGACGGCATTTTCACGGAAATGGCCCGGCGCGCTTCCTACAACATGCGCGAGTATCCCCAAGCCATGGAGATATTCATGCGGCTGGCGCTCAAAGCGCAGGCAGGGAGCCGCGCAACACTGGCCGAACTGGCGAAGCTGCACCAACCGCGCGAACAGACGGTGCGGCATGTACACGTGAATGAAGGCGGCCAGGCCGTCATTGCCGATCAATTCCACCACCACGCCGGGGGGCCAGAAAATGGACAATCGACCGATCAACCCCATGCACAAAGCTCATGCGGCCCCGCGTTGCCATGCCCGGACCCGCTCAGGGAAGGCGTGCCAGTCGCCTGCGATCAAAGGCGTGAAACGGTGCAGAATGCACGGGGGCAAGGGAAGCGGGGCACCTCAAGGCAATAGCAACGCTTGGAAGCACGGTGCGCGATCAATGGAGACGGGAGGGGCGCAATCGCTTATTCGTCGGTTCAGCAAAGCAATTGATGCGTTTGATTGACCGGGGGTAACACCATGGGCGGGCTGCTTTCTCTGATTTTCGTCGCGTCGCTTGTCGGCATATTCCGCCCATACTTGAACGGTGTCACGCGCCTGCACTTTGCCCTCACCGCGTTCGTTGCGCTTCTCGGCATTGGCTTCTCGGCATCACAACCGGGGGTTGCCACATCAACCCAGCCTACAAATGCCAAGCCAACGCAGCCACTGCTTACACCGGTCAAGAAGGCAATCGCGGGCGAAAATCCCAGCGCATTCGAGCGAAAGGCTTTTGATAGGGTTTCAATATCCCTTCCGAGGAACTGGCGATGGATTGGGGAAAGTGATGCCCAAGCCCTCAATACCAATTCTGAAGCATTGACTGAAAGCTTGGGTGTCGGCGTCGGGCAGGGAAACAACACGATCCTTATAGCCGGAAATGCATTCAACGATGCGCGGGTATCTGTCGCAACAGTGAGGCTGAGTGTTCGGAGCGGGCCTACGATTGGGCAGGCAGAACTCCAAGACGCGCTGAAAGAACCGCAAGAGCCGATCAACCGAGAGATTCGAGAGGTGGCGGAAAAAACTGCCGTAGCGATGCGAAAGCTTCCGCAGATGCAGTACTACAATGTCACTGGTGGCGGCTTGCGACAGAATGGAAGCGTAGTCTGTATGTGGACAAGCTTTGAATACAACCTTGGGAAAGGCCCCACGGTTTCTGACATTTGGTCATGCCCTGTGTCGGATCGTGCATTTAAGCTAACGACTTCCTACGAAAAAAGCCGCGCGAACCTTTATGCGGCAACAGTCGATTATGTCTGGCGCAGCATCACGCTTGAACCCGTATCCTGACCAACGTGAGGGCCTGCGCGCCGAACTTCCTGATTGCTAGTCACGTAAGGTTGTCGGCGTCTGTACTTGAAGTCTTCAGACGCGCCGTATAGCGATGCCCGAACCGCATCGGCGGTATTCCAGAGCAGACGGGAGGGGCGCAGTGCCCTGCCGATGGTCATGCACTGGAGAATCCAATGACAGACAAAATCAAAGCCGTGCGCATCATGTGCGACTTTTGCGCCGATGGGGTTTGGAGCGCACCCTCGATCCCGAACAGCACTATGGACGGCTTCCAAGTCAGCAACACGCTGTGGCTGCGCATTCAGGACTGGCAGCGCTGGCATGACAGCCAGGACGGTAGCAAATACCCGGACCCCGATTTTGATCTGAATGGGTTTGTGGCTGAGGGATACGCTATTGCCCGCGCCGTGAAGGCGGAGCTTCCTGATTGGGTTGTGCTCTACAGCGACGTGGCGCTATTGGCACGGTCCATCGATACTAGCGACAAGTCAATTGAATGGCTGATCGAAATGCGGTGATGCTTCTTTTCCGGTCCGTGCGGGGGACAACGCCCATCGCGGACCGGCAGTTGCTCCCTTGCCGTGTCCCTGCGCCATGAATTGAGCATCGATTCACTGAACGCTAGGGCAAGTCGCTGGCAAGTCACATTGCAGCAGTGTTTAGTCCGGTGAGAATGGCAGTTTTCTGCTGTTTCGCGGCTGGTTCACGTGCATTTGATTTGCCCTCCAGCCGCCAAGTCATTTTGACGGAGAAGTGACCATCTGCGGAAACCCGCACAAATCTGCCATTTTCAGCCGCGAATTGTCGCGTACGGTGTGGGGCCATTTACTCACCCATGCGGACCGGAAGCGCGGCCCGATTTGGACTGCCGGGCTTGCACTGCCAATCACTCGGAATTGGCCACCGGCTGGCTCGCATGTTCCCTTCCATGGAAGCCGATTTGTCCCGTGGCGTTCAGCCCCAAGCGGTCGCGCTATCGGGGAGCGGTTATGGGAACCAAGTCACTCACTGATAAAATATCAATGAAAATCAATGACAGATGGCGGAGCGGGAGGGATTCGAACCCTCGATACGCTTTTGACGTATACTCACTTTCCAGGCGAGCGCCTTCGACCACTCGGCCACCGCTCCGCATTAAGCCTGATCGTTTCTTGCTGAGCAAGAAGCGTGAATCAGGCGACCAATCAAATCGCACTGGAAGGCGCGCCCTAGCCGTGACTTGGCGCTTTCGCAAGCGTGCGCGCTCTGGCACCTTGCCGGAATGAAACGCAACTTTGGCCTGCCCCCTTCGCTGGAAGAATTCGAAACCCTGGCCATGGCCGCATTGGCGCGGTTGCCCGAGCCGTTTGCTGCGCATCTTGAGGGGGTGGCGGTGCTGGTCGAAGACTTTGCCGATGCCGAGACCTTGGCCCTGTTCGCCATGGAAGACCCGTTCGAGCTGACCGGGATCTATGAAGGCGTGCCGGTGGGGGAGAAGCATTCGGCGCCGTCCGGTACCCTGCCCGACCGGATCAGGCTGTTTCGCCAACCGATCCTGGATGAGTGGATCGCGCGCGGGGATGAGAGCCTTGAGCACCTGGTGGCGCATGTGCTGATCCACGAGGTGGGGCACCATTTCGGACTGACTGATGAGGATATCGAGGCTCTGGAGGGGGCGGCGGACTAGCATTCTGGTGGACCGTAAATGCGTTTTTGCGAAACTGTGACTTTTGCCGTGGTCCGCCGGTAAATGTTTGTCCGGCATGGGTTTTTGTTGCCCTATCTGGCGCTTGGGGGATTGCCGCGTGTGACTTTTGCCGCAGGGGGTGTCCATGCCTTGCGCAAGCGGCGACGGCCGCGGGATAATGACGATGAGAAAGAGCGAGGGTTGCCGCAGCCTGACAGATGGCGGCGATGTAGGAAAGTGGGGAACCGGTCCTCGGCGCAGAAGGCACCAGACAAGATCCTCCCCCTCTGGGGGAGGTGGCAGCGCGCAGCGCTGACGGTGGGGGCCTGTCCGCAATGAGACGCCCCCACCGACCCGCTTTCAGCGGGCCACCTCCCCCAGAGGGGGAGGATTGAATTGGGGCTGCAAACCCTGCACAGTCCCCCCATGCACAAGACCCTGATCGCGCTCGCCGCGCTGACCGCCGCTTCGCCCGCCCTGCCGCAGGCTTCCGCCGCCATTGCTGCGGGCAAGGCCCAGCCCTCACCGCTCGCGCCCAGCGAGATCGTTGCCCAGGCACCCAAGGCGGACTGGACGGGGATCGCCGCGAGCGACCTCCTGGTGATGGACCTTGCCCCCGATGCCAAAGGCAAGCCGCGCCGGGTGGTGATCCAGCTGATGCCCGCGCCGTTCAGTCAGGGCTGGATCGGCAATATCCGCAAGCTCGCCGCAGCGCGGTTCTGGGATGGCACCGCGGTCAACCGGGTCCAGGACAACTATGTTGTCCAGTGGGGCGATCCCGATGCCGAGGACAAGGTCAAGGCGAAGGCGTTGCCCGAGGGTTTGGCGGTGATGTCGGAGAGTGACTACAACACAATTGTCAGGGAATCACTCGATAGAAAACGACGCAGTGAGACGTCGCGAATGGCGAATGGTCCGGATTTAGGACCCGACGCCTACGCTCGGTTCACAGGACACCATCTCGGTTGGCCGGTGGCGGCAGAGGTAATTGAGGAAGGAGCTTCCCGTTTGTGGCCTGTCCACTGCTACGGCATGGTCGGCGTTGGCCGCGATCTCTCTCCCAACACCGGTTCGGGCGCCGAACTCTACGTGGTGATCGGCCATGCCCCGCGCCATCTGGACCGAAACATTGCGCTCGTGGGCCGAGTGATCGAGGGGATCGAGCACTTGTCCTCGCTGCCGCGCGGAAAGGGGGCGCTGGGGTTCTATGACCTGGCGCAGGGCGACGAGCGGACCGGGATCGTCTCGGTCCGTTTGGGCGGCGAGGTGAAGGGCCTGCCCGCTTACGAATACCTCTCCACCGAAAGCGGCAGTTTCGCCAAATACGCCGACGCCCGCGCCAATCGCCGCGATGCGTTTTTCATTCGGCCGGCCGACGGGGCGGATATCTGCAACATTCCGGTGCCGGTGCGGAAGGCGAAGTGAAGTTGGTTTTCGCAAAGAGCGCAAAGGAAGCAAAGACCGCAAAGGCGTTACTCTTGCTGCGAAGCAGCCTGGTATTAGTGCTTCAGCCAACCCCATTGGTCCGATAGAGCTGCCTTCGGCAGATTGCGAAACCTCTCTGCGAACTTTGCTTTCTTGGCGTTCTTTGCGAGAACCCATGACTGAGACCATCACCCACACCGGACCCCTCTGGCGCTGGACTACACCGTCGGCACCAGCCGCCTGGTTCTTCATCACCATCGACGGCGCGGCGGGGGAGGCGCTTTCGGGGACGGCTTTGATGCGGCGGCTGGAGAAGTCGATTGGCGGCTTCGGCTCGCTCAAGGTTGCGGCGCAGATCGGAGATAGTGTGTTCAAAACCTCGCTGTTTCCCAGCAAGGAGCTGGGCTGGCTGCTGCCGGTCAAGGCCGCGGTGCGCAAGGCCGAGGGGGTGAGCGAGGGGGATGTAGTTGAGGTTGTGCTGGAGGTTTGACCTTTGCTCTGTGCGGAGCGGTTGAAGGGGTTCACGCAAAGATCGCAAAGAAGAAAGGCCGCAAAGACGCAAAGAGGTAGCGCCATCGGCGAAGCCGCTGCACATCTACCGAGGCTGCGTTTGGCGCGAGGCGAGAGATTTGCCGCGGCTCCGCCGCCAGCGAGACATCTTTGCGTCTCCCCTTCTTCTTTGCGTTCTTTGCGTGAACTATTCCTCGCGAGAGTTCGCACGCGAGGTTGAGATCACCCGCACGTACCCCTCCACCACTTCGTGGTCCCGCTGTGGCCCAAGGGCCACGCCTACGGCTCCCCCGTTTCGGGGAGGATCAGGCTTGCATCAGCTCGATGCGGTTGCCGAAGGGGTCGGTGACAAAGCAGCGTTCGCGGCCTTCGACCGGGTCGTCCGGCGTCACCGCCAGACCTGCTTCAGTAAGCACTACCGCCATCGCGGCCAAGTCATCAACCAGCAGCGCCGGGTGCGCTTTCCTGGCGGGGCGGAAATCGGTCTCCACTCCCAGGTGAACCTTCACCCCCGGTGCCTCAAACCAGCACCCGCCGCGCGCAGCCAGCTTGGGCGGCTTGGGCACTTCGGGCAGGCCGAGCAGACCGGAATAGAATGCCCGCGCCGCCTGCTCCTCACGGGGCGGCATGGCCAGTTGGACATGCTCGATCCCGACAACCTGTGGCTTGTTGTTGGTGGCTCCGCTTCGGCTTTGCCTCCGCGACCGCATCAGATGCGCTCCGCCTCGGCCACAGCGTCGCTGGCACGCAGCGCCGAGACGATGCGGGTCAGGTGGGCGAGATCGTTGACATCGAGATCGACCTCGTAAGTCGAGAACAGCTCGTCGCGCCCGGTGTTTTCCAGCGCGGCGATATTGGCGCGGTTGCCGGCGAAGATTCCGGCGGCTTCGGCGAGCGTGCCCGGGCGGTTGTAGAGCACCACCCGGACCCGGCCGACCGCGCCGGTGGTGCGTTCGCCCCACGACAGGTCGAGCCAGTCGGCATCGACCCCGCTGGCGAGCTTGAGGCAGTCGATCGAATGGACTTCCACCCCGGTGCCCGGCTGGCGGATCCCGACGATCCGGTCGCCCGGCACCGGGTGGCAGCACTCCGCGAGGTGAAAGGCCATGCCCGCAGTGAGCCCGCGGATCGAGATCGCGCGGTCCTGCTTGGGCCAGTTTTCGGGCTCGGCCATGTGCTTGGTGCTGCCGGGGACCAGGGCTTCCATCACCGCGCGGTCCTCGATCTTGGCGGTGCCGATCGCGATCATCAGCTCTTCTTCGCTCGTAAGGCCGAGCCGCTTGACCGCGTCCTTGACCGCCTTCTTGCCGATCTTCGACGGCAGCCGCTCGATGATCTGGTCATAGAGCTTGCGCCCGATCATCGCCACTTCCTGGCGCTCTTTGGCGCGGACCGCGCGGCGGATCGCGGCGCGGGCCTTGCCGGTGACGACGAAGCCCAGCCAGGCGAGCTGCGGGCTGGCATTGCGGCTCTTGATCACTTCAACCACGTCGCCGTTATTCAAGGCCGTGCGCAGCGGCATGTGCCGCCCGTTGATCTTGGCCCCCACCGCAAAGCTGCCCAGATCCGAATGCAGCGCATAGGCGAAATCGACCGGGGTCGAGCCCTTGGGCAATTGCAGCAGCTGGCCCTTGGGAGTGAACGCGAAGATCCGGTCCTGATAGATTGCCAGCTTGGTATGCTCGAGCAGTTCTTCGGCATCGTGGCTTTCATCGACGATCTCGATCAGGTCGCGCAGCCAGCCGACTTGCCCGTCGGGCCGCACCCCGCCCTGCTTGTAGGCCCAGTGCGCAGCCAGGCCAAACTCGTTGGTGCGGTGCATTTCCTGGGTGCGGATCTGCACTTCCATCCGCATCGAATTCTCGAAAATCAGGGCGGTGTGCAAGCTACGGTAGCCGTTCGACTTGGGGGTGGAGATATAATCCTTGAAGCGCCCCGGGATCATCTGCCAGGTCGAATGCAGGATGCCGAGCGCGCGGTAACAATCGCTATCGCTTTCGGTCAGCACCCGGAAGGCCATGATATCGGTGATCTGTTCGAAGCTGACATGGCGTTCGGCCATCTTCTTCCAGATCGAAAAGGGGTGCTTTTCGCGCCCCGAAACTTCGACCTTCAGCCCGGCTTCGGCCAGCGCCTGCTTGATCGCCAGCGCAATCGCATCGACCTGCCCGCCCTCGCTGGAGCGGATCTGCGCGAGGCGGCCGGTGATGATCGCATAGGCCTCAGGCTCAAGCTGTTCGAAGGCGAGCAGCTGCATCTCGCGCATATATTCGTACATCCCCACGCGCTCGGCGAGCGGGGCGTAGATATCCATCGTCTCGTGCGCGATGCGGCGGCGCTTGTCCGCGCTCTTGATGAAGTGCAGCGTGCGCATGTTGTGCAGGCGGTCGGCCAGCTTGACCAGCAGCACGCGGATGTCTTCGCTCATCGCCAGGAAGAACTTGCGCAGGTTCTCCGCCGCGCGCTCGTTCTCGCCCATCGCCTCGATCTTGGAGAGCTTGGTCACCCCATCGACCAGCCGCGCGACTTCGGGGCCGAACAGCTTCTCGATCTCTTCCGGGGTGGCGAGCGTATCCTCCACGGTATCGTGGAGCAGCGCGGTCACGATCGTTTCCTGATCGAGCTTGAGCTCGGTCATCAACCCCGCGACTTCGACCGGGTGGCTGAAATAGGGATCCCCGCTGGCGCGCTTCTGGCTGCCGTGCTTCTGGACGGTATAGACATAGGCACGGTTGAGCATGGCCTCGTCGGCCTCGGGATCATAGGCAAGAACCCGTTCAACCAGTTCGTATTGGCGCAGCATCGCGGCCACTGTGGCGGGAAGAGGGGGGGAAGGGCAAGAGCTTTGCGTCAGACTCCGCTGATCAGGAAGTCGAGCGCGTTGATGATGGCGTAGCGTTGGCTCTCGAGTGTGCCGACTGGGCGGCCAAGTTCAGACACTGGGATTGTCCCCGCGAATTGCGTGAGAAGCTCGTAGTCGCGGCCAGCAATCTCAAAACGCGGGTTAAGCGGTGTCGCGCTTGGTTTCGGTGCATCTTCACTTGGAACCAGCGGAGCGACGAACCGAGTGGCGTAGTGCTCCATCAGCTCGGTCTGGCAATCGACCCAAAAGCCGGATCCATCCGGCATCGCGTAGTAGTCAAACCGCGCCATCAAAATTGCCGGTAGCGCGCCAGTGGCAAGCCATGCTTTTCCACCCAGGCATTCGAAGCCTCAGCCGCAGCGCGGTTTTCCTCGATCCAGCGCCGACCACGTTCTTCCTTGAGCGCAGCTTCGAGCCCCGCCTCGCAAGCGCGTGAGAGGTTGATGTCGAGCGCCTTGGCCTCGGTCACCAGATCGACGGCGAGCGAGACGTTGGTTGAACGGCGGACGGATTTGACGGGTGCGTTCATGCGCACAAATTATGCGCATGAACCGCGCGCGTCAACTCCACTTCGCCTCGGGCGGCAGGCTCATCAGGATGGCATCGACATTGCCGCCGGTCTTGAGGCCAAACAAGGTTCCCCGGTCATAGACCAGGTTGAATTCGGCATAACGCCCGCGCCATTCGAGTTGTTGCTGCTTGTCGGCCTGGGTGAAGGCTTGGCCCATCCGGCGACGGACCAGCTTGGGGAAGACGTTCAAAAACGCCTCGCCGACGTCGCGGGTGAAGGCGAAATTGGCTTCGAACGCGGCATCATCGGCGCATTCGAGGTGGTCGTAGAAGATCCCGCCGACCCCGCGGTGGACACCGCGGTGGGGGATGAAGAAGTAGTCGTCGGCCCAGGCCTTGAACTTGGGGTAATAGGCCGGATCGTGCGCGTCGCAGGCGGCCTGGTAGGCGGCGTGGAACTCGGCCGTGTCCTCGGCATAGGGGATCGGCGGGTTAAGGTCGCCGCCGCCGCCGAACCAGGCCTTGGTGGTGGTCAGGAAGCGGGTGTTCATGTGGACGGCGGGCACATGCGGGTTGGCCATGTGCGCGACCAGGCTGATGCCGGTAGCGGTGAAGCCGGGGTTGGCCTCGTCCGCGCCGTTGATCGTCCCGGCAAATTGGGGGGCGAACTGGCCGTGGACGGTCGAGACGTTGACCCCGACTTTCTCGAACACCTGGCCCTTCATCAGCCCCCGCGTGCCGCCGCCGGGATTGGGATTGCCTTCCTCTTCGCGGTGCCAGCTGAGGTAATCGAAGCGGGCCGCGCTGCCCATTTCGGCCTCGATGTTCTCGAACTCGGCGCAGATCCGGTCGCGCAGGCTTTCAAACCACAGGCGGGCGCGGTCGGTATGGGGGGTCCAGTCGGTCATGCAGCGCCCTTGCCAAGCCAGAACGGTTCCGGCAAGGAAAAGCCATGGTTCCCTTTTCGTTCGCAGGTGAAGAACTGGCCTGGGCCGGGCCGCGCGCGCTCTATTGGCCGCGCGAGCAGGCCTTGCTGGTGGCCGACCTGCACCTTGAGAAAGCGAGCTTCTTTGCCCGGCACGGCCAGATGCTGCCGCCCTATGACAGCCGCGAAACGCTGGAGCGGGTGGCCGAAGCGATCCGGCTGACGGGCGCGCGCCGGGTGTTCTGCCTGGGCGACAATTTCCACGACACCGATGGCCCCGCGCGGCTGGAGCCGCACGCGCTCGGCATGCTCGATGCGCTGACCCGCGCGACCGACTGGGTCTGGGTCGCGGGCAACCACGATCAGGGCCAGGTGCCTTGCGGTACGGCGGTCGAGGAGCTGGAAGTCGGCTCCTTGATCTTGCGCCACGAGGCCCTGCCCGGCGAGACCCGCGGCGAGCTATCCGGCCACTATCACCCCAAACTGCGGGTCGCGGCGCGCGGACGCTCGGTGGTGCGGCCCTGCGCGGTCAGGAGCGAACGCAAGCTGATCCTCCCCGCCTTCGGCGCGCTGACCGGCGGTATGGACGCCGCCGACCCGGCGATCATCGCCGCGATGCAGCCCGCCAAGGCGGTTGATGCACTGCTGGGGGTGCAAGGGCGGCTGGTCCAGTACCCACTGTGGCGGGCAGCGGCTTGATCGGGATATTCTGGGTTCACACGAAGACACGAAGACATGAAGAGCCTCAGCATGCGGCGAAGCCGCTCTGCAATTCCGATGTTAGATTAAACGCGGGGCCAGCGGGGATTGAGTGGCCTTTGGCCAAGCCTGACATCTTCGTGTCTTCGTGTCTTCGTGTGAACAAATTCAAACCTTCCCCAAACCCGCGATTCGCACTAAGGACGCGCGCAGGACCGAATCCACAGGAGACAGAGAGATAGCACCCCCACCCCGGCGCACGTTGCAGCCCCCCGTCAAGAGCGGGCCGCGCTACAATCAGATGATCACCTCCGACAAGGTTCGCGTCATTGACGAGAACGGCGAGAATATCGGCGTGATGTACACCCGCGAGGCGATCGAGCAGGCTGCCGAAGTTGGCCTGGACCTGGTCGAAGTCTCCCCCAACGCCGATCCGCCAGTCTGCAAGTTCCTCGATGTCGGCAAGTTCCGCTATGAGGCGCAGAAGAAGGCCAACCTCGCGCGCAAGTCGCAAAAGACGCAGGAGATCAAGGAGATCAAGATGCGTCCGAACATCGACGACCACGATTACGACGTGAAGATGCGCGCGATCCACAAATTCATCGGCGAAGGCGACAAGGTGAAAGTCACCCTGCGCTTTCGGGGGCGCGAACTGTCGCACCAGCAGCTGGGGATGAACCTGCTCAAGCGGGTGCAGGAAGACACCGCCGAGATCGCCAAGATGGAAAACTATCCGCGTATGGAAGGCCGCCAGATGCTGATGGTGATTTCGCCGAAGTAGCCGGATAGCTCCGGCCCCGGGGGAGGGGCGGCCATGACAGCACAGCGTATCGGTTTCTGGATCGGCCTCGCCGGGATGCTGGCGACGCTGGTGCTGCCCGCGCCGGCCAGCATGCCGGGTACGGCCTGGCTCTGCGCGGGGCTGGTCTGGTGGATGGCGGCCTGGTGGATGACCGAGGCGCTGCCGCTGTCGGCCACCGCGCTGCTGCCGTTCATCGTCCTCCCGCTGGCCCGGATCAGCGACGTCAACGCGACCGCCTCGGCCTATTATTCGCCGGTGATGTTCCTGTTCCTGGGCGGAGCCTTCCTGGCCCTGGCGATTGAGCGAACCGGGCTCCACCGCCGGCTGGCGCTGGCGATCCTCTCGCTCGCAAGCAAATCGAACTGGCAATTGCTGCTCGCCGTGATGGCGGCGACTGCGCTGATCTCGATGTTCATTTCCAACACCTCGACCGCGCTGATCATGATGCCGATGGGGCTCGCCATGCTCGCTTCGGGCGGGGTTGGAGAAAGCAAGACCGAGGGCATGGCCGGGGCCCTGCCGATGGGCATTGCCTTTGCCGCGACGCTGGGCGGGTTCGGCACGATCGTCGGCACCCCGACCAATGCGATTGCCGTGGCCCTGCTCAAGAAGACCCTTGGAGTCGAGATCAGCTTCCTCGAATGGAGCGCCTATGGCTTGCCGCTGGTGCTGCTTTCGGTCCCGCTTGCGGCCCTGATCATCGCCAGAGTCCAGCGCATCGGCACGGACAGCTTTGATCCCGCCAAGGCCCGCGCCGCGATCCATCTGCCCCCGGCCTGGACCGAACCGGAAAGGCGCCTGGCCCCGATCTTTGTCCTGACCGTCATCGCCTGGGTGGCGATGCCGTGGATCAAGACGCTGGTTCCCGAAAAGGGAATCGACGACGGCACCATCGCGGCCATCGCCGGCCTCGCGCTGTTCATCATCCCCGACGGCACCGGGCGGCGGATGCTCAACTGGGACGAGGCCAACCGCGCGCCCTGGGCGGTGATCCTGATGTTCGGCGGCGGCCTGGCGCTGGCAATGGGGATGACCGAGAGCGGGCTGGCCACCTGGCTCGGTCAGATGCTGCTGCCGCTGAAGGCGGTGCCGCTGCCGATTGTCGCGCTGGTGCTGGTTGCTTTCGTTGTCCTCGTTACCGAGTTCGCCAGCAACATCGCCGCGGCGAGCGGGATCATGCCGATTGTGGGCGCTCTGGTCGTTGCACTCGGCGCGGACCCGATCCTGCTCGCGCTGCCGGCCGCGCTGGCGGCCAGCTGGGGCTTTATGCTCCCCGCCGGGACCGGACCCAATGCGCTGGCCTGGGCGACCGGCCACATCGCCTTGCCCCGCGTGCTCAAGGCCGGGCTGCTGCTCGACCTGGCGGGCGTGCCGCTGATGGTCGCCGTGGTCTGGAGCGTCGCGGCACTGACCTGAACCGGTTGCGGTTGAAATCACTTTCGCCCGCCGGTATGGCAGCACAAATCCGGTCCCGGGAGGAGATGCGCGCCTGCGGAGGTTAGACGCGCCAGTGCCCCCGAAGCCCGCTCAGCTCCCGCCTTCCTGGGAGCGTCGTTTCAAGGAAGGACGCCGTTCATGGCCGATACCCCCACGCCTACTCGCAAGCCCAAGGCTGCCGTCACCCGGATCGGCAACCGCGAGCTCTCGCCCGCCACCCTGATGATGGGCCACGGTTATGATCCGGTCCTGTCCGAAGGCAGCCTGAAGGCCCCGATCTTCCTGACCAGCACTTTCGCCTTCCCCAGCGCGGCCGAAGGCAAGCGCTTTTTCGAAGGGATCACCGGCAAGATCCCGGGCGGTACCGATGGCCTGGTCTATTCGCGCTTCAACGGCCCCAACCAGCAGATCCTGGAAGGGCGGCTGGCACTGTGGGACGGCGCGGAAGAGGCGCTGTGCTTTTCCAGCGGGATGACCGCGATCTGCGTGCTGTTCATGGCCTTCGCTTCCAAGGGCGACGTGATCGTCCATTCGGGCCCGCTCTATGCCGCCAGCGAAGGCTTCATCGCCAAGACGCTGAGCCGGTTTGGCGTGACCTATGTCGATTTCCCCGCCGGTGCGACCCGCGATGAACTCGACGCGGTGATGGCCAAGGCCAAGGCGCAGGCCGCTGAACAGGGCGGCAAGGTGGCGATGGTCTATCTCGAAAGCCCGGCCAACCCGACCAATGCCCTGGTCGATGTTGAGGCCGTGCGCGATGCCCGCGATGCGGCGTTCGGTCCGGACTGTCCGATCGCGATTGACAACACCTTCCTGGGCCCGTTGTGGAGCCGCCCGATCGATCACGGCGCGGACATCGTGGTCTATTCGCTGACCAAATATGTCGGCGGCCATTCGGACCTGGTCGCAGGATCGGTCTCGGGTGCCAAGAAGTGGATCACGCCAGTCAGGATGCTGCGCAACACCATGGGCGGGATCGCCGATCCCAACACCGCCTGGATGCTGATGCGCAGCTTGGAGACGGTGGAACTGAGGATGAGCCGCGCTGGCGAGAACGCGGCCAAGGTTTGCGCCTGGCTGAAAGACCACCCCAAGGTCGAATCACTCGGCTATCTCGGCGACATCACCGATCCGCGCCAGCAGGACATTTTTGACCGGCACTGCAGCGGCGCGGGCAGCACTTTCTCGCTCTACATCAAGGGCGGCGAAGCCGAGGCCTTCCGCTTCCTCGACAACCTCAAGATCGCCAAACTGGCGGTCAGCCTGGGCGGCACCGAAACGCTCGCCAGCCTGCCCGCGGCGATGACCCACCTCTCGGTCCCGGACGAGCGCAAGGCGCAGCTGGGGATCACCGACAACCTGGTGCGGGTCTCGATCGGGATCGAGGACGCGGACGATCTGATCGCGGACTTTGAACAGGCGCTGGCGGCGGTGTAATTTTCGGATTGTCGAGGGGATTGGGATGGTTTCACCCTAAGCACCGAAGATGTAGCGCGGGCGGCGTAGCCGCTTTTCATTCATGAAGCAGGTCCAAACGGTAGAGAGGCAATATGCCTGCGGCACCGACGCGACATCTTCGGTTCTTTGGTGCTTCGGGTGAACCCGCTCTTGCCCGAACCTCGCCATTCTGCTTTGCCGAGGCCATGACCCACGAACCCCACGACAAGCTTCAGTCCGACGCCGACACCCCCGGCGATTCGCGTCTGGTCGAGATCACCGAAGGCCCCTGGGCCGGTTGGCGGCACTGGGAGCCGGTTGACGATTTCGAGGAACACTCGGGCCCGTTCTATTGCAAGCCCGACGGTGACGGCATGCTTTGCGGCTTCATGCCCGATGCCAAGAACCGCAACGGCGGGGGCAATATCCACGGCGGGGCCTTGATGACTTTTGCCGACTATGTGCTGTTCATGACCGCCTTTGGCGCCGACCCTGAGCTGCACGGGGTGACGCTGACGATGAATTCGGAGTTCATCGGCGCGGCCGAGCCGGGCAAGCTGCTGACCGGGCGCGGCGAGATCGTCCGCGCGGGCTTTTCGATCCTGTTCGTGCGCGGGATGATCGAGGATGAAGGTCGCCCGGTGCTGAGCTTTTCGGCAACGATCAAGAAGCTGAAGCGGCGGGATTAGTCCTCCCCCTTGGGGGCGGATTTACCCCTTCCACTCGCGCCGCTCTTCGGCCGCGCGCAGCACCTCGTAAGCCAGTTGCAGCGCCTGGAAGGCCTTGGCGGCATCCTCGTCGCCGGGGCGCAGGTCGGGGTGGACCAGTTTGGCCTTGGCGCGATAGGCTTTCTTGACCTCTTCGAAATCAGCGTCCGGCGTCAGTTCGAGCAAGTCGAGCGCGCGCAGTTCGTCGCGGCTGCGGGTGCCATCGCCTGAGCTTGCCCAGCCATAGTGCGCGCTTTCGTGGTAGCCGGAATTGTCGCGGTTTTCGTCAGCCTCGCGCTGGGCGGCTTCTTCCTTGCCCAGCCCTTCGAAATAGTCCCAGCCCTGGTTGTATTCGGCGGCGTGGGCCTGGCAGAACATCCAGCGTTCGGGGCTGTTGGGGCTTTTGGGCGCAGGGCAAGTGCCGGCATCGGTGCAGCCGTGGCGGTCGCACAGCCGCACTTCCACGGCATCGCGGCTGCTGCCGTAGCCGCCCCAGCGGGGAAAGCCCCAGTTATCGGATCTGCGCGCGCGGCTCATCGGTTCCAGCGTTAGGCCCGAAGCAAGGGCGCACGCAAGCCAAAGCTGGTTGGCAACGCGATTTTAAGTTTTCTTTTGCAATGTTGCATTGCAACAATCGCCGATGGCCGCTATATGAGGCGCATACCTCCCCAGGAAACCAGACCCATGAGCACCCAACTGAAACTCTCCGCCGCGCTCTCGCTGATGCTGATGACCGGCTTCGCGCTGCTGACGCAGCTGGGCGGCGCGATCGCCAACCAGCCGCTGATCGGCGGGTAATCACGAAATTCCCCTCTCCCCTTGATGGGGAGAGGATAGCGCAGCTTGCCGCCTTTGCGGCTAGCGAAGCTTGGAGTGGGGTGATCTCGCGGCAGGACGCACCATCACCCCACTCCAACTGCGGCTAGTTCGCTGCGCTCTCAAGCCTTCGTATCCTCTCCCCATCAAGGGGAGAGAAGGCTCTCAATCAACCGTCACAGTAACCGCGCGGCGGTTCTTGGACCAGCTTTCCTCGTTCGAGCCCAGCGCCAGCGGCTTTTCCTTGCCGTGGCTGACCGTGCCGATCCGCGATGGATCGATCCCCAGGCTGACCAGATAGTTCTTGGCCGCATTGGCGCGGCGTTCGCCCAGCGCGAGGTTGTATTCACGCGTGCCGCGTTCGTCGCAGTGGCCTTCGATGGTGATCCGCTTGGCCGGGTACTTGGCCAGCCAGACCGCCTGCGCGGCCAGAGCTTGCTGGTCCTGCCCATCGATATTGTAGCGGTCGGTATCGAAATAGATCGTGTCCTGGCCCATCATCTGCGCGACGAAATCGGCCTGACTGCCCGGCAGCGGGGCCTGGCTGCCGGTCCCGCCGGTATCGGTCGAAACCGCGCCGCCCGGATCGGGCGGAAGCGAGGCGGGGGCTTTTTTCGAACAAGCCGAAAGCGCCAGGCTGCCAGCAGCAAGGGCCAGGATCAGGGCGGAGCGAGTCTTCATCGGTATCTCCTTTGGACGGCAGGTTTTCCTGTTTGCCCCCATGAGTCAACGTGGTTCACGGCCGAAGCGGTCCCCAGGCGGGATCGCTGCCATCGCCGGGCGTTTCCAGCTTGCGCTCATTCTTGCCGGTGATGTCGACTTGCCAGACCCCGGTCTTGCCGCTGCCGCGCGTGGTGCGGAAGAATTGCAGCACCCGGCCGTTGGGGGCCCAGGTTGGCGCTTCGTCCTGCCACGCGTCGGTCAGATAGCGCAGACTGCCGCCGCCCGGATCCATCACCGCGATCCGGAAGTTCCCGGCAATATGAGTGAAAGCAATCTGGTCGCCGCGCGGGCTCCATTCGGGCGTCGCGCTGCGCCCGCCGAAGAAGCTGATCCGCTTTTGCCCGGAACCATCGGCATTCATCACATAGACCTGCTGGCTGGCGCTGCGATCGCTTTCAAACACGATCCGGCTGCCATCGGGCGAAAAGCTGCCGCCGATGTCGATGCCGGGCGAGTCGGTCAGTTTGGCCGCGCTGCCGCCGGCCGAGGGCATCTTGTAGATGTCGGTATTTCCTGCAATCGCCATCGAATAGAGCACCCATTTGCCGTCCGGCGACCAACGCGGCGCGAACAACGGGTTCTTCGATTGCAGCAGCAGCCGCTGGCTGTTGGTGCCAAGGTCATAGATGTAGATCCGGGGCTGGCCGTTGAAATAGCTCATGTAGAGGATCTTGCTGTAGTCCGGCGAATAGCGCGGGGTCAGCGCGGTGGTCTGCCCGGTGGTCAGGTAGCGGTGATTGGCCCCATCCGAATCCA
>Ga0073923_1000075_pt1 | contig 16995 bp, 17 predicted proteins | sample GWRWT4_1June14_FD_70956 | JGI IMG/M metagenome (GOLD analysis project Ga0073923, IMG submission 70956) | Sand microcosm microbial communities from a hyporheic zone in Columbia River, Washington, USA - GW-RW T4_10-June-14 | ecosystem: Engineered > Artificial ecosystem > Sand microcosm >... | reverse complement strand
CTCGCCCGCGAACACCAGCCCGACCTGGCGCTGCTCGACATCCGCATGCAGGGCAAGAGCGGTTTCGACGTGGCCGCCTACCTGCGCGAGTACTGCCAGATCCCGTTCATGTTCCTGTCGGCGTTCAGCGACGACGCCACGGTCGCGCAGGTGAAGGCGCTGGGCGCGGTGGCCTACCTCGTGAAGCCGCTCGACATCGCGCAGATCCTGCCGAGCGTGGCGACCGCCATGGCCAACGTGCAGGCGCAGCGCAACGCGGCCGGCGCGCGGGCTTCCGGCGAAGGGCACTCACCTGAACAGTTGCAATGGATGGCGGTCGGCCTGCTGATGCAGCGCGACGGCCTCGGCGCTGCGCTGGCCCTGCAGCGCCTGCAGCAACTCGCGGCCGACGCCGCGTGCCCGGTGGCCGAGCGGTCGGCGCAACTGCTCAGCCTTGCGGCAGCGAGAAGTGGAACTGCGCGCCCTGGTTGACCTCGGCCTCGCCCCAGATCTCGCCGCCATGGCGGCGCACGATGCGCCGCACCGACGCCAGGCCGATGCCGGTGCCCGGGAAATCGTTGGCGCTGTGCAGGCGCTGGAACACGCCGAACAGGCGGTCTGAAAAACGCATGTCGAAACCGGCGCCGTTGTCGCGCACGGTGAACATGTCGCCGCCCTTGGCCGAGCGCTCGAAGACGATCCGCGCTTCGCTGCTTTTGCTCGTGTACTTCCAGGCGTTGCCGAGCAGGTTCTCGATCACCACGCGCAGCAACGTGGCGTCGCCCTGGACCTGCACGCCGGGTTCGATCTCGACGTTCACCACACGGTCGGGCCACTGGCGCCGCAGGTCGTCGGCCACGTAGCCGGCAAGCTGCGACAGGTTCACGGTCTGGCGCGCCAGCGGCTGCGACGACAGCTTCGACAGCGCCAGCAGCGCATCGATCATGTTGTTCATGCGCGCCGCGGCACCGAGCACACGGTCGAGGTGGTCATTGCCGACCCGGTCGAGCAGCCGGCCGTAGTCTTCCTTGACGATCTTCGTGAAACCTTCGACCACGCGGATCGGCGCGCGCAGGTCGTGCGAGATCGTGTAGCTGAAAGACTCGTGTTCCGAGCCGGTGGCCTCGGCGGCTGCCGCCATCTCGGCCGGGCTCGTGGTGATGGAACGGGCTGCGAGTGCGGCGCCGGGCACCGCGTCGAGTTCGCGGAAGGTGCCGTGGTAACCGGTGAACGCCCCCGATGCATCGCTGCGCACCCGCGCACGCAGCCGGCCCGGGCGCGGTTCGGCGGCGCCGTCGGCGCGGCGGGCGTCGATGCCATCGAGCACCGCCGCCGCCTGCAACCGGGCCTGAAGTGCCGCCGGGTTGTCGACGCTGAAGTGCTCCCACAGCAGCGGCGACGAGTGCGCCGCGGCCCAGTCGGTCTGGGTGGCACCGGCGGGCGGGCGCCACTGAACGAGCCGGTGCTGCGCATCGGTTTGCCATTGCCAGACATCGAGCAACTCGTCCACGCTTTGAAGCTGCAGGCGGGTTTCACGCAAGGCATCGACCAGGCGGCGCTGGCGGCTTGCTGCGCGCAGCGCGAGCGCGGCAAACAGCGTGAGCATCAGGGCAGGCAGCAGAACCAGGAAAGCGAGTGTCGGGCTCAGGCCGGGCAGCGCGCCGTCGGCAGACACGGGGGGCAAGTGGCTTGCGATCACGGCCCACAGCGCCCAGGCGAGCAGTACTGTCGCAATGACCACGGCAAACAAGGCTGCCCAGGGCCGCCAGCGGGGCTGCAGGTGCACACCGATGCCACTGACACGATTCATGCGCCGGATTGTAGAGGCGGGGTACGGGCCTGGTGGCCGGGCCCGGCCGGGTCAAGTTCGTGGGTCTTGTGCCGAAATCAGGGTGCAAGGGTGCCTGCACCCCTTCGGCCGCGATCCGGCGCCGCATCGGTGCCGGCTTCTCACAGGTTCAACCGGGTTCGATCACCGCTCATGTTGCTGCGTGTTTCCCGCATGTCGTTCTGGCTTGCTGCGCTGGCAGCGGCCCTGGCGCTGACCCTTCCGACCGGTTGGGAAGCCGCGTTGACGGGCTTCGCCGTGGCGAGCAGCGCGCTGGCCTACCTGCTGTGGCGCTCGGGGCTGGCGCAACTGCGCCGCGCCGGGGCCGTTCACATGCCGTGGCCCGGTGCAGCGCCGCTGACACGTTCCGCGCTCGACGAAGCCACTGCCTTGATCGAAGACTGCTGTGCCCGCACCGGCGGTTTCGAAGCCGCGCTGCACGGCGTTGCACACATTCTGAAGACCGAGCTCGGGGCGCTCCAGGTTGTGGTGTACCGCGTGTTGGGCGCTGACGAAACGCATGCGCGCGTTTCGGAATTGATCGACACACCCCCGGGCTTTCAATCCACCGAGCACCGTGTTCATTTGCGCCACTCCGCGCTGGGGCGGGCGATCGTGGCGCAGCGCGCGAGCCTCGACACGAGCGGGGCCGTGGTGCTGCCGGTACCGGGCCCGGGCGGAGTGGTCGCGGCGATCGAAATGACCGGCATGCAAATCGACATCGACGAGGACGCATTGACCACGTTGCTCACGCTGGCTCAGGCGCAGCTCGCGGAACGGGCCGAGCCCGCCTGCAAAAGCCGGCGCCCGCTGCGCGGCGGCCAACGCTGCGCGCGCTTGGGTGAGAATGCGTAATCTGAAACTTTCCGCACGAACGTGCCACCATGGCGGGCAATGCAGGCTGCAAGGGTCTGGCATGCTCGCCGGTGCTTTCGCGAATCGGGTCTTGATGACATTGCAAGCAGATTTCCGCGCCGCGGCCTGGGGTTCATGATGACGAACGAACCCTTGTCTGCGCACGCGGCCGCCCATGGGCTAGCCGGCCTCGATGCCGATGCGCTGGCGCGCCTGAAGGAACTCGACCCGAAGGGCGAGAACAAGTTGCTGGAGCGGGTGCTGCGGGCCTTCCAGACTTCTGCCGCGCGCCTGGCGCCGCAACTCGAAACCGCCCGGCTGGGCAACGACCGCGCCACGGTCCGGCTGGTCGCGCACACGCTGAAGTCTTCTTCGGCCAGCATCGGCGCGCTCGAGTTGTCGCAGGTTTGCGCGCAGGTCGAAGGCCTGATTCGCGCCGAATCGGCAGACAATCTCGACCCCTTGCTCGACAGGCTGCGCCATGCGCTCGACGCCGCACTGAATGCGATCCAGCGGCTGCTGGACGGCCGGCCGTGAACGCCCGCTCCGACACGACCGCCGACGATCTGCCCGAACAGCCACGTGTGCTGCTGGTCGACGACGATGAGGTGAACCTCCTGCTCACCTCGATCGCATTGCGCGAGCGCGGTTTTGCGATCACCGAAGCCACCAGCGGCGAGCTGGCGCTCGCAGCGCTGGCTGGCGGTCTGCCCGACGTGGTGGTGCTCGATGCGCTGATGCCGGGCCTCGACGGGTTCGAGACTTGCCGCGAGTTGCGCGTCCTGCCCGGCTGCGAGTCGCTGCCGGTGCTGATGCTGACCGGCCTCGACGACGACGCCTCGATCACGCGCGCCTACGAAGCGGGCGCCACCGACTTCTTCGTCAAGTCCACCCAATGGAGCCTGCTCGCCGGGCGGCTGCGCTACCTGTTGCGCGCAGCGCGTGTGCGCGCCGAACTCGAGCGCAGCAAGTCGCGTCTGGCGCGCGCGCAAGACCTGGCGCGCATGGGCAGTTTCGACTGGAAGCGTGGTGTCGGCGGGCCGGTGTTCTCGGTCGAAGGCTTGCGGGTGTTCGGCCTCAGCCCGAGCGACACGCTCGCGTTCCGGCCGCTGCTGCGCATGCTGCCACCCGATGACCGCAGCGGCTTGATCGCGGTGCTGCACGAAGTGATCCGCCACAGCACCGTGCTGGCGACCGACGTGCCGGCCACCCTGCGCGATGGCCGCCAACGCATCGTGCACGTCGAAGCCGAGCCCGAGTTCAACGAGCTGGGCGTGCTCGTCGGCTACAGCGGCATCGTGCAGGACGTGACCGACCGGCGCCTGGCCGAAGACAAGATCCGCCACCTGGCGAACTTCGACACGCTCACCGGCCTGCCGAACCGGCGCCAGCTGATCTGGCGAGCCGAACGGGCGCTCGAACACGGCCGGCGCCTGAACCACCAGGTGGCGCTGCTGCTGATCGACCTCGACCGTTTCAAGATCATCAACGACACGCTCGGCCACGGTGCCGGCGACGAGCTGCTGATGGAAGTGGCGCGCCGCCTGCGCTCGTGCGTGCGCCATTCCGACCAGGTGATGGAAAGCACGATCGAGTCGATGGGCTCGCGTTCGCACCGCACGCTCGAGGCCGTGGGCCGGCTCGGGGGCGACGAGTTCGTGGCGCTGCTGCCCGAAGTGGTCGACGAGCGCGACGCCGAGCGGGTGGCGCAGCGCATTCTCGAGCTGATGCGCGAGCCGATCTTCGTTGGCGGCCAGGAATGTTTCGTGACGGCCAGTGTCGGCATCGCGCTGTTCCCGCGTGACGGCACCTCGGTGGCCGACCTGATGCGCAACTCCGACGTGGCGATGTATTCCGCCAAGGGGGCCGGGCGCAATGCGGCGTCGACCTACCGGCCGGCGCTGGCCGGCCAGGGCCGCGAAAAGCTGGAGCTCGAAAGCGCGCTGCACAAGGCCATCGAGCGCGACGAACTGGTGCTGTTCTATCAGCCCAAGATCGACGTGCGCGGCGCCAAGATGGTGGGTGCCGAAGCGCTGATGCGCTGGCGTCGCAACGGCGTGCTGGTGCCGCCGGGTGACTTCATTCCGCTGGCCGAGGAAACCGGCCTGATCGTGCCGCTCAGCGAGTGGGCGATCCGCGAGGCGGCGCGCCAGGCACGCATCTGGCAAGACAACTTCGGCTTCGCCGACTCGATCGCCGTGAACCTGCCGAGCCGGCTGTTCGAGCGCACCGACCTGGTCGAGTACATCCACAACGCCGTCACCACCTACGGCGTACCGCACCACGCGATCGAGCTCGAGATCACCGAGACCGGGTTGATGAAGGATCTGCAGAACGTGATCCCGTCGCTGCACCGGCTCAACGAGATCGGCGTCGAGATCTCGATCGACGACTTCGGTACCGGTTATTCCTCGCTCGCCTACCTGACCGCGCTGCCGATCAGCGAACTCAAGATCGACCGCAGTTTCATCCGCGACCTGGGCATGACGCCGCAGAGCTCGGCCGTCGTCACCGCCATCATCGCGCTGGCGCGCTCGCTCGGCCTGCGCGTGGTGGCCGAGGGCGTGGAGAACCTGCGCCAGATGGAAGTGCTGCACCGGCTCGGTTGTGGCGTGATGCAGGGTTTCCTGTTCAGCAAGCCGCAGCCGCCCGAAGACATCGAGACCTGGCTGCAGCAGACCATCCTGCCGCGCAAGGCACCGTGGATCGGCAAGGCCGACGAAGCCGACATGGCCGAGGTGCTGCGTTTCCCCGATGTGCGCGATCCACGCGCCAAACCCATCGGCTGATCGGCCCGACCCACCATGCAAGCCACCCGACCTGCCAGCCTGGCGCCACCGCCGGCCGAACCCGCGACAGGCGCGTCACCAGCGCATCTCGCCAAAGCCGCGCTGCGTCGCCTGGCGCTCGACAAGCTCGAACCCACGCCTGAAAACTACGAGCGCGCCTACCGCATGGAAGCCGGTGGCGCGGCGGTGGCCGCGCTGCTGCCCGAACGCGGGCAACGGCTGGTCGAACGGGTGGCATTGCGCGCCTTCGACGCCGAAGTGTCGGGCGGTGCCGCTGCTGCGGCCGAGTTCGCACAGGCTGTGGCCCGCGGCCGATGGGAGCTGGCCGAGCGCAGCTTGCAGAACTCGCCGGCGCCCGACGCTTCGGCGATTGCCCTGTTGATCGAACGCATCGTTCGCGGTGTCGACCGTGGTGGGCGCAACTGGACCCAGGCGCGCAAAAAAGAAGGTTTGCAGCGGGTGCTGCAAGGCAGCCGCAGTGACCTCAGGCGCCTGCAGCAGCGTTTGGCACAACTGGTATCTAGCTGGGACACCGATGTGGCCGATGGGCCGGCCGAGGGGCCGGACCTGATCGAAGCCGCCGCGCCGCCGCAGGTTGCCGACCCGCTGCAGGGCGATCCGGCGGCAGCGCCGGCCGAAGCGGCGGCAACCGACTGGCCGGGCGTGCTGGTGCCGCTGTCGGGAACGCTGCAGCGCGCGCTGCCGGCCGATGACGCCGGTGTGCCGCACGAGTTGGCCACCGAACTCGGGGCCATCACGCTGCGGCTGCAGACCGAGGGTGCCACGCCGGCGCTGGTGGAAGAACTGACCCGGCTGTGCCAGCGTGCCGGGCTGGTGCTCGATCACCGCCACCATTTCATGGACCAGCTCGGTGGCCTGTGCCATGAGCTGACCGCCAGCATCGCTGACCTGGCCGAAGACGACAGCTGGGCCAAGGGCCAGTGCGACGCCATGCGCGCGAAGATCGATGAAGGCCTCACTGTGCGTGGTGTACGCGCCGTGAGCGAGCTGCTGCGCAACACCCGCGAGCGGCAGGGCCAGGTGCGGGTCGAGCGGGCGCAGGCACGCGACTCGCTCAAGGGGCTGATCAACCGCATGCTCACCGAGCTCAACGAACTCGGCTCGCAAACCGGCAACTTCCACGACAGCGTCGGCCGGTATGCGGATGTGATCGAGCAGGCCGATTCGCTCGAAGGCCTGGCCGGTGTGGTGCGCGAGATGGTCGAAGAGAGCCGCACCGTGCAGTCGCTGGTGCGCCAGACCCAGTCGCGCCTGCAGGAAGAGCACAGCAAGGCGAGCGGCCTGACGCGTCGCGTCGGCGAACTCGAAGAAGAAATGCAGCGCCTCTCCGACGAGGTCTGCACCGACCAGCTCACGCAGGTGGCCAACCGGCGCGGGCTGATGCAGGCCTTCGAGGCCGAGCGTGCCCGCCACGAGCGCAGCGGTGCGCCGCTGGCGATCGGCCTGCTCGACATCGACAACTTCAAGCGCCTGAACGACGAACTCGGCCACGGTGCCGGCGACGAGGCGCTCAGGTCGCTGGCGGCGCTCGTCAGCAAAACGCTGCGCCCCACCGACCTGGTGGCACGCTATGGCGGCGAAGAATTCGTGGTGCTGCTGCCCGAAACGCCGATGGACGAGGCCCAGACGATCCTGACCCGACTCCAGCGCACCTTGACCGGCGGGCTGTTCATGCACGAGCAGAAGCAGGTCTTCGTCACCTTTTCGGCCGGCGTCACGGCCTACCGGCTGCCCGAGAGGGTGGAAGACGCGCTGGAGCGCGCCGACCGGGGCATGTACGAGGCCAAGCGCACCGGCAAGAACCGCACTTGCCTGGTCTGAGCCGCAGCGCTCAGCAGTCTTTCAGCTTGCCCACGCCGGCGGCGTGACCGCTCCGCGCGAGCGCCGCGGTCACGGCCTCTCGGTCGCTGAGCCGCTGCTGCTTCGCCATCGACCCGGCCAGGGTGGCCTGCTCCTCGAACGTGTTGCGGTTCGGCAAGCCGCTGCAGGCCAGCAGGTAGACCATGCGCCGCGACGTGCCCAGCGTGACGCCGGTGTGCGAGGCGACGCGCGGCGCCATGGCGAGCAGGTCGTCGTGGTTCATGCCGACGCGCGGGGCCACTTCGGCGAGGTGCCGGGTTTCGGCCCGGCCGATGAAGAAGACCACGACGAACAGCACCGACAGGCCGACGCCGGCCACCGTGGCGATGTGTTTGTACATGTGCGCCTCCCCTGTGTTGCCCTGAAACCGTCACGAAGCCGAACTCACCCGGCGGCAAGTGTGGACCGGCGCGGGATTTCTTGCACGAACCGGGCCCGCGTGGTCCCGCAGTGCGGCCCGATTGCGGGGAGCCGGAGTGCTGCGGTACGCTCCGCGCCATGAACGAACCAGTACAAACAAAACGGCGCGCCGGCCGCCCGGCGGCCACCGCCGCGCGCACCAACGACCCGCAGCGCACGATGGCCAACATCGTCGAAGTGGCGACCAAGGAGTTCGCCGACAAGGGCCTGAGCGGCGCGCGCATCGACGAGATCGCCGCGCTCACCCACACCAGCAAACGCATGATCTATTACTACTTCACGAGCAAGGAAGGCCTCTACGTGGCCGTGCTCGAAGAAGCCTACCGGCGCATCCGCAGCATCGAGGCCACGCTCAAGCTCGACGACCTGGAGCCCGAGGCGGCGCTGCGCAAGCTCGTCGGGTTCACCTTCGATTACCAGCTCGCAAACCCCGATTTCATCCGCCTCGTGATGACGGAGAACATCCACAACGGCGAGTTCCTGGCGCAGTCGAAGACGATCCAGCAGCTCAACATTCCGGTCATCCACGCGGTCAAGGCGGTGTACGACCGCGGCGTGAAGGCGGGCGTGTTCCGGCGCGGGCTCGACGCGGTGGAACTGCACATGTCGATCAGCGCGCTGTGTTTTTTCAACGTGGCCAACCGCCACACCTTCGCGCTGATCTTCAAGCGCGACATGACCGAACCCGAGGCGATGGAGGGCCGCCGCAAGAACATCGTGGAAATGATCGCGCGCTTCGTCCACAAGTGAGCTGCGATCGGGTTTTGGCGTGAATCAGGGTTTTCACTGATTCGTAAACGTACTAGTTCGTACATTATTCCGCCTCAAGGGTCGCACAGAACGACCCGCTGCCGACCAGGTGCCGCTGGCCACCGGGTCGTCTTCGCAACGACGAAGGAGACAAGATGACAAAGGTTCTCGACGTTTACTGCCGCGTGCTGGAGGGCATCATCGCGCTGGCGCTGGCCATCATGGTGCTGCTGGTGTTCGGCAACGTGGTGCTGCGCTATGCCTTTTCTTCCGGCATCACGGTGTCCGAAGAAGCCTCGCGCTGGCTGTTCGTGTGGCTGACCTTCCTGGGCGCCATCGTCGCCCTGAAGGAACACGGCCACCTCGGCACCGACATGGTGGTGTCGCGCCTGCCGGTGGCGGGCAAGAAGGCCTGCCTCGTGATCGGCCACCTGCTGATGCTCTACATCACCTGGCTGCTGTTCGAAGGCAGCCTGGCACAGGCGAAGATCAACTGGGACGTGGAAGCGCCCGTCACCGGTGCGTCGGTCGCGATCTTCTATTCGGCCGGCGTGGTGTTCGCCGTGTCGGCCGGGGTCATCCTGTTGCGCGACCTCTGGCGCATGCTCAGCGGGCAGCTCAGCGAAGCGGAGCTCGTGATGGTCAAGGAGTCGGAAGAAGCCGGCGAGCTCGAAGCGCTGCAGGCCGAACTGGCCCGCGAAGGCGCCGCCACCCCCGACCACCTGCAAAACCCCGGGAGCAAGCCATGACCGTCGCCGTCTTCCTCGGGGCCCTGCTCGCCGCCATGGCGCTGGGCATTCCGATCGCCTACGCGCTGCTCGCCTGCGGCGTGGCGCTGATGTGGCACCTCGACCTGTTCGACGCGCAGATCCTGGCGCAGAACGTGATCAACGGTTCCGACAGTTTCCCCCTGCTGGCCGTGCCCTTCTTCATGCTCGCCGGCGAGATCATGAACGTGGGCGGCCTGTCCAAGCGCATCGTCAACTTCGCGCTGGCGCTGGTCGGCCACGTGAAGGGCGGGCTGGGTTATGTGGCGATTGTCGCGGCCTGCCTGCTGTCGGCGCTGTCGGGCTCGGCGGTGGCCGATGCGGCCGCACTCACGGCGCTGCTGCTGCCGATGATGGTGGCCGCCGGCCACGACAAGGGCCGCTCGGGCGGCCTGATCGCCGCCTGCGGCGTGATCGGTCCGGTGATCCCGCCGTCGATCGGTTTCGTGATCTTCGGCGTGGCGGCCAACGTCTCGATTTCCAAGTTGTTCCTGGCCGGCATCTTCCCCGGCATCCTGATCGGTGCGGCCCTGTGGCTGACCTGGATGTTCCTGGTCCGCAAGGAAAAGATCGCCCCGCCGCCGCGCAAGAGCCGCGCCGAAGTGGTGAGCGCGTTCCGCGAAGCCACCTGGGCCCTGCTGCTGCCGGTGATCATCCTCGTGGGCCTGCGCTTCGGCGTGTTCACGCCGACCGAAGCGGCGGTGGTGGCCGCGGTCTACGCACTCTTCGTCACGACGGTGATCTACCGCGAGCTGAAGCTGAACCAGCTCTACGCGATCTTCGTGACGGCCGCCAAGATCACCTCGGTGATCATGTTCCTGGTGGCCGCGGCCATGGTCTCGGCCTGGCTGATCACGGTGGCCGACCTGCCGAGCAAGGTGATCTCGCTGCTCGAGCCCTTCATGGGCAACCCGACGCTGCTGCTGATCGCGATCATGGTGCTGTGCATGCTGGTCGGCACGGCGATGGACATGACGCCGACGATCCTGATCCTCACGCCGGTGCTGATGCCGGTGATCAAGCAGGCCGGCATCGACCCGGTGTACTTCGGCGTGCTCTTCATCATCAACAACTCGATCGGCCTGATCACGCCGCCGGTGGGCACGGTGCTCAACACCGTGGCCGGCGTGGGTCGCATGAAGATGGACGAAGTGACCAAGGGGGTCATGCCGTTCATGCTGGCCGAGTTCGCGGTCCTGATGCTGATGGTGCTGTTCCCGTCGCTCGTCACCGTGCCGGCCAAGTGGTTCACCGGTTGAGGCTCCACGGCCTCGATTCACCGCCACTGTTTTTCGTTTTTCCCGATCCCTTCCAACAACCGATCCCAGGAGACTTTTCATGACCCGATTCACCCGTCGCGCGCTCGTCGTCGCCATCGCCGCCCTCGCGCCCTTTGTCGCCGCCCAGGCACAGGAGCGCGCGTTCAAGCTCGCGCTGCAGAACCCCAAGGGTCACCCGCTGGCCACCGGCGCCGAGAAGTTCGCCGAGATCGTGGCCGCCAAGAGCGGCGGCAAGCTCAAGGTCAACGTGTTCGCCGGTGGCACGCTCGGTGGCGACGCGCCCAATGTGTCGGCACTGCAGGGCGGCACGATCGAAATGGTGCTGCTGAACTCGGGCATCCTGGCCTCGCAGGTCAAGAGCTTCGAGGCCTACGACCTGCCGTTCATGTTCGCCAACGCTGCCGAAGCCGACGCCGTGGTCGACGGCCCGTTCGGACAGAAGATGCACGCGTCGCTGGCCGACAAGGGCATCGTCGGCCTGGCGTACTTCGAGCTCGGTTTCCGCAACATCACCAACAGCAAGCGCCCGATCAACACGGTCGAAGACATCGCCGGCCTGAAGCTGCGCGTGATCCCGAACGCGATCAACGTCGACTGGGTCAAGGCACTCGGCGCCAACCCCACGCCGCTGGCCTTCCCCGAGGTCTACGCGGCGCTGGAGCAGAAGGCGATCGACGGCCAGGAGAACCCGCTCAACGTGATCCTGGCGAACAAGTTCGCCGAGGTGCAGAAGTTCCTCGCGATCACCAACCACCAGTACAACCCGCAGTCGCTGATCGTGAGCAAGAAGGTCTGGGACACGCTCGGCGCGCCCGAGAAGAAGATCCTGCAGGACGCTGCGGCGGAAGCCGCCGTGTTCCAGCGCAAGACCTCGCGTGAAGCCTCCACCGGCACGCTCGACGCGCTGAAGAAGGCCGGCATGCAGGTCACCGAGTTCTCCGCCGCCGAGCAGGCCAAGCTGCGCGAGAAGCTCAAGCCCGTGATCGACAAGCACGGCGCGGCGCTCGGCGACACGGTCAAGGACATGACCGCCGAGATCGCCAAGGTCCGCAAGTAAGCAGCCTTGCCACCGGGCGCGCGCCGTACAGGGCGCGCCCGCCTCATACACGATTGACACTGCCATGAACGCTACCGAGTCATCGACTCGCCGCTCCGCGCAGGGGGCCAAGGCCCTCGTCGGCCTGATCGGCTCGGGCATCCAGCGCTCGCTGACGCCCGCGATGCACGAAGAAGAAGCGCGCCACCACGGCCTGCGCCTGCACTACCAGCTGATCGACCTCGACGTGACCGGCGCCACCGTCGACGCCCTGCCCACGCTGATCTCGGCCGTGCGCACGATGGGCTTCGCCGGCCTGAACATCACCTACCCGTGCAAGCAGGCGGTGATTCCGCTGCTCGACGATCTGTCGGAAGAAGCGCGGGCGATGGGCGCCGTCAACACCGTCGTCAACCGCGGCGGCAAGCTGATCGGCCACAACACCGACGGCTCGGGCTGGAGCTGGGGTTTTTCGCGCATCCTGCCGAACGCCGACCTCGGCCGCGTGGTGCTGCTCGGCGCCGGCGGTGCCGGCTCGGCGATCGCGCACGCGGTGCTGCGGCTCGGCGCCCGACAGCTCACGGTCGTCGACAGCGACGGGCCGCGTGCCGCGGCGCTGGCGCAGAGCCTGAACAGCCTGTACGGTGCGGGGCGCGTCGGCTCGACCACCGATGTGACCGCGGCGCTCGCCCCCGCCACCGGCCTGATCCACGCCACGCCGACCGGCATGGACAAGCTGCCCGGCCTGCCCTTGCCCGAAGCGCTGTTGCGCCCCGAACTGTGGGTGGCCGAGATCGTCTACTTCCCGCTCGACACCGCGTTGCTGAAAGCGGCGCGCTCGCGCGGCTGTGCCACGGTGAACGGCGGCACCATGGCGGTCGGCCAGGCGATCGGCGCGTTCGAGCTCTTCACCGGCCTGAAGGCCGACCCGGCGCGCGTGGAAGCGCACTTCAAGCGCATGCTGAGCGAACGCGACGCGACCGCCTGAAGCCGACCCACTTCGACAGGACACGAGCCATGCAAATCACCGCCGACCGCGAATCGCTGGCCGACGCCACCAACCCGCTGGGGCTGGACGGCATCGAGTTCATCGAGTTCGTCACCGCCAAGCCGCAGGCGCTGGGCCAGGTGCTCGAGATGATGGGCTTTCGCCCGGTGGCGCGGCACCGTTCGCGCGAAGTGCTGCTGTACCGGCAGGGCGAGATGAACGTCATCATCAACGCGCACTCCGGCGGCCTGCCACGCAGCGTGCAGCCGAGCGACACGCCGGTGATCTCGGCGATCGCGCTGCGCGTGCGCGACGCCGCCACGGCCTACCGCCACGCGCTCGACCGTGGCGCCTGGGCCGTGCCGACGAACGTGGAAGTGATGGAGCTCAACATCCCGGCGGTGCACGGCGTGGGCGCGAGCCGCATCTACTTCGTCGACCGCTACAAGGACTTCTCGATCTACGACGTCGACTTCACGCTGATCCCGACCGTCGACCCGAAGCCGCCCGCACTCACCGGCATGCACTGGTTCGGCGTGGTGCAGTACATCGGCAACGACCGCATGGAAGACTGGACCGAGTTCTACGCCGAGCTGTTCGGCTTCAAGACCTTGCCCGACGACAAGCGCTACGGCATCCTGCCCAAGGGTCGTGTGTTGCAGAGCCCGTGCGGCAGCTTCTACCTGCAGCTGATCGAACCCGAGCCGGGCATCGTCGAGGTCGAAGGTGAAGAGTCGTTGCAGCGCATCGGCTTCGGCACGCCCGATGTGCTGGCGAGCGTGGCGGCCTTGCGGCAGCGGGGTGTCGGCTTCGTCGAGTCGCAAGGGGTGCACTCCGAAACGCGCGGCGCGCTGACGCAGAGTTACCTCGGCGGCGCGATGTTCGAGCTGGTGCACCACGCGCGCTGAAGCAGGGGCCGCCATGAAACACGATCAGGTCGACATCCGCGATTTCGGCATGGACACGATCTCGCTGGCCGGCACCTTGCCCGCCAAGCTGCAGGCGATCCGCGACGCCGGCTTCACGCAGGTGATGCTGATGGCGCGTGACCTGATGGGTCACGCCGAAGGGCCGGAAGACGCGGTGCGCGTCGTCAAGGCGAGCGGCCTGCGCGTCACCGGCTTCCAGGTGCTGCGTGACTTCGAAGGTTTGTCGGGCCACCTGCACGACTACAAGATCGACATCGCGAAGGCGATGCTCGAGATGTGCCACTCGGTCGGCGCCAAGGTGTTGCTGATTTGCTCGTCGACCTCGACCCACGCCAGCAGCGACCCCGACGTGCTGGCGCGCGACCTGCGCAAGCTCGCGATGCTGGCGCTGCCGCTGGGCATCCGCATCGCCTACGAAGGCTTGTCGTGGGGCCGCACGATCAACGAGTTCACGACCGCGTGGGACATCGTGTGCCGCGCCGACGCGCCGAACCTCGGCATCGGCATCGACTCTTTCCACGCCTTCGCGACCAAGACCTCGCTCGAAGACCTGGACATGCTCGACCCGCAGAAGATCTTCCTCGTGCAACTCGCCGACTTCATGTGGAACGAGATCCCGTCGGTGGAAGAGCGCATCAACACCGCGCGCCACTTTCGCGTGTTCCCAGGCGAAGGCGTGCACAGCGAGCAGGTGGCCGAACTGGTGATGCGCTTGGACCGCCTCGGCTACCGCGGCGACTACAGCTTCGAGGTCTTCAACGACGACTACCAGGGCATCCCGCTGCCCATCGTCGCCGAGCGCGCGCGCCGCTCGGCCGTGTGGCTGAGCGAAGACGTGCTGCACCGCTCGTTGCCGCTGCCCGGGCGCATGCGCCTGAAGCGTGCAGAGAGCTGAGCAGCACCGCGCCTTAACATCACGGTCCACTGAAAGCCCGCATGAACAAGATCCTGATCCTGAACGGCCCCAACCTGAACCTGCTCGGCACGCGCGAGCCGCAGGTCTACGGCCACACGACGCTGGCCGACGTCGAAGCGCTGATGGCGAAGCTGGCGGCCGAACGCGGTGTCGACGCCGAGTGTTTCCAGAGCAACCACGAAGGCGCGCTGATCGACCGCATCCACGCCGCGCGCACGCAAGGCGTGGGCTACATCATGATCAACCCCGGCGGCCTCACGCACACCAGCGTGGCGCTGCGCGACGCGCTCGCCGGCGTGGCGATCCCGTTCATCGAAGTGCACATCTCCAACGTGCACAAGCGCGAAGAATTCCGCCACCACTCCTACCTTTCGGGCATCGCCGAAGCGGTGCTGTGCGGTTTCGGCACGAGCGGTTTTTCCATGGCCCTCAACTACATCTGCGACAAGCTGCAGGCCCAGGCCTGAAGCATTCCGAGGACACCGACATGATCGACAAGATTGTTCCCAACGTCGAAGCCGCGCTCGCCGGCATAAAGGATGGCGCGACCATCATGATCGGCGGCTTCGGCGGCGCCGGGCAACCCGCCGAACTGATCGACGCATTGATCGCGCAAGGCGCGAAAGACCTGGTGATCGTCAACAACAACGCCGGCAACGGCGACTACGGCCTGGCCGCGCTGCTGAAGACCGGCCGCGTGCGCAAGATCATCTGCTCGTTCCCGCGCCAGGCCGACTCGCACGTGTTCGATGGCCTGTACCGCGCCGGCAAGCTCGAGCTCGAACTGGTGCCGCAGGGCAACCTGGCCGAGCGCATCCGCGCTGCGGGCGCCGGCATCGGGGCTTTCTTTACTGCCACCGGCTTCGGCACGCCGCTGGCCGACGGCAAGGAAACGCGTTTGATCAACGGCCGCATGTACGTGCTGGAGCACCCGATCCACGCCGACGTGGCGCTGATCAAGGCCGAGCGTGGCGACCGCTGGGGCAACCTGACGTATCGCAAGACGGCGCGCAACTTCGGGCCGATCATGGCCGCGGCGGCGAAGCTCAGCATCGCGTCGGTGCATGAGATCGCCGCACTCGGCGAGATCGACCCCGAGACCGTGGTCACGCCCGGTCTCTATGTTCAACGCGTGGTCTGCCTGCCGCGCGCAGCGGCGGCCTGAGGAGCACACAGCATGAAAAGACTGACCCGCAACGAGATGGCCGCCCGCGTGGCGCGCGACATTCCCGATGGCGCCGTGGTGAACCTGGGCATCGGCCTGCCCACGCTGGTGGCCAACCACCTGCCCAAGGACCGCGAAGTGCTGCTGCACAGCGAAAACGGCGTGCTCGGCATGGGCCCCGCGCCGGCGGACGCCGACATCGACTGGGACCTGATCAATGCCGGCAAACAGCCGGTCACGCTGCTGAACGGTGGCTCGTATTTCCACCATGCCGACAGCTTCGCGATGATGCGCGGCGGCCACCTCGACTTCTGCGTGCTGGGCGCGTTCCAGGTCAGCGTGGCCGGTGACCTGGCCAACTGGCACACCGGCGCGGCCGATGCGATCCCTGCGGTCGGCGGCGCGATGGACCTGGCGATCGGCGCGAAGAAAACCTACGTGATGATGGACCACCAGACCAAGGGCGGCGAAAGCAAGATCGTGCCGCTGTGCACCTACCCGCTGACCGGCGTGGGCTGCGTGAGCCGCATCTACACCGACCTGGCGACGATCGACGTGACGCCCCAGGGCTTGCGTGTGATCGACATGGTCGAAGGCCTCGACCTGGCCGAGTTGCAGCGCTTGTCGGGCGTGCCGATGCAGGCCGCTTGAACGTCACCAATCAGGAACCCACGCCATGAACCACGCCTTCATCGTCGATGCCATCCGCACGCCCTTCGGTCGCTACGGCGGCGCACTCAGCTCGGTGCGCGCCGACGACCTCGGCGCCATCCCGATCCGCGCGCTGATGGCCCGCAACCCGGGGTCGACTGGGCCGCGGTGATCGACGTGATCTACGGCTGCGCCAACCAGGCCGGTGAAGACAACCGCAACGTGGCGCGCATGTCGGCGCTGTTGGCCGGGCTGCCGATGGACGTGCCGGGCACGACGATGAACCGCCTGTGCGGCTCGGGGCTCGACGCCGTGGGCACGGCGGCGCGCGCCATCAAGTCGGGCGAAGCGGGTTTGATGATCGCCGGCGGTGTCGAGAGCATGAGCCGCGCGCCCTTCGTGATGCCGAAGGCCGAGAGCGCCTTCAGCCGCGCCAACGCGGTCTACGACACGACGATCGGCTGGCGTTTCGTGAACAAGCTGATGAAGGAGAAGTACGGCGTCGACTCGATGCCGGAAACGGCCGAGAACGTGGCCACCGATTTCAGGATCGAGCGTGAAGCGCAGGACCGCATGGCGCTTTCTTCGCAATTGAAGGCCGTGGCCGCGCAGAAGAGCGGCTACTTCGACAGCGAGATCACGCCGGTGACGATCGCGCAGAAGAAGGGCGATCCGATCGTCGTGTCCAAAGACGAACACCCGCGCGAAACCTCGATGGAGGCGCTCGCCAAGCTCAAGGGCGTGGTGCGCCCCGACGGCAC
>Ga0073923_1000067_pt1 | contig 18040 bp, 18 predicted proteins | sample GWRWT4_1June14_FD_70956 | JGI IMG/M metagenome (GOLD analysis project Ga0073923, IMG submission 70956) | Sand microcosm microbial communities from a hyporheic zone in Columbia River, Washington, USA - GW-RW T4_10-June-14 | ecosystem: Engineered > Artificial ecosystem > Sand microcosm >... | reverse complement strand
GAGGTAGCGGAAGCCGGTATCGCACAGGATCGTCGCCACCCGCGAACCCTTGCCCAGCTGCTGGCCCAGCGCGACCGCGCCCGCGACGTTGATCCCCGAGGACAGGCCGAGGCACAGCCCTTCTTCCTGGAGCAGCCGGGCGACCCATTCGAGGCCTTCCTCATCAGAAATCCGGAACTGGGTGTCGATCGGCGCGCCTTCGAGGTTGGCGGTGATCCGCCCCTGCCCGATCCCTTCGGCGACCGAACTTCCTTCGGCCCGGAGCTCGCCGCAAGCGTAGTAATTGTAGAGCGCCGCGCCGTGCGGGTCGGTCAGCGCGATGGTCACTTTCTCGTCAAAGGCCTTGAGCCCCATGCCGACCCCGGCAATGGTCCCGCCGGTCCCGGCAGCGCAGGTAAAGCCGTCGATCCGCCCGTCCAGCTGCGCCCAGATTTCGGGCGCGGTGCCTTCGATATGGGCCTTGCGGTTGGCGACATTGTCAAACTGGTTGGCCCAGATCGCGCCTTCGGTCTCCTCCGCCAGCCGCCGCGAGGTGTGGACGAAGTGTCCCGGATTGGAAAACGGCGCAGCGGGCACCAAGACCAGTTCCGCCCCCAGCGCGCGCAGGGTATCCATCTTCTCGCGGCTCTGCGTTTCGGGCATGACGATCACCGTCTTGTAACCCAGCGCATTGGCGACCAGCGCGAGACCAATCCCGGTGTTGCCCGCGGTCCCTTCGACAATCGTGCCGCCGGGCTTGAGCAGCCCCTTGGCCTCGGCATCGCGCACGATCCACAGCGCCGCACGGTCTTTCACCGAGGCGCCGGGATTGGCGAATTCGCACTTGCCCCAGATCTCGCAGCCCGCGGCTTCGCTGGGCCCTTCGAGCAGGACAAGCGGGGTGTTGCCGATCAGCTCGAGGCTGTTCTTGAAAACGAGCGGTGTGGTCATGCCGCGAAAGTTAGGTGCCGCATGGGGCAAGCGCAATGCAAATGCGCTTTTGAGAGATAAAGCGGGGTTTCACCAATCAGTTCCTCTCCATTTTTCGCGAAGGCGACAAATGGGGAGGTGGCTGGGCCGCCAGGCCCAGACGGAGGGGCCTCTGCCCTATCGCCATTACCCCTCCGTCACCGCTTCGCGGTGCCACCTCCCCAAATGCGCTACGCGAATTTGGGAAGGAACTAAGGAGGAAGGATCAATCCTCAGGCGCGATCGTCACCTTCAGGCCGTCCACCGCATCGTTGAGGTGGATCTGGCACGACAGGCGCGAATTGTCCTGGCGGTGGTCGGTCGAATCGAGCAGGTCGTTCTCGTCCTCGCTCAGCTTTTCGACCTTGTCGGCAAAGGCCGGATCGACATAGACGTGGCAGGTGGCGCAGCTGCAGCAGCCGCCGCACAGCGCCAGCAGCTCGTCAAAGCCCGCGTCGCGGATCGCTTCCATCACCGAAACGCCGTTTCCGGCTTCGATTTCCTTTTCATCCCCGGCACGATTGACCACGACAAGCTTGGGCATTCTCACGTCCTTTGCGATTCACGCCTGTTCGCGTGTTGGCCGGGCTGCTAATCGACCGGCTAAATTTTGGCAAGCGGGAGAGCGAAATGGGGCTGAGTGCAGCGCAATTGAAGGCCGGACTCGACGCCGTCGCCGCAATCGAGCCCGGTTTCGCCAGCGCGCTCAAGGTCACCGGCTATCCCGAACCGCGCATTCGCGACCGCGGGTACGGCACCCTGATGCGCACCATCGTCGGCCAGCAGGTCAGCGTCGCCGCCGCCGCTTCGATGTGGCGCAAATTCGAAGCCCATGCCGGGGAAGAACTCGATCCGCAGCGCGTGCTCGAGGCGGACTTTGACACCCTGAGGGCCTGCGGGCTTTCACGGCAAAAGCAGGGCTACATGCGCAGTTTGTGCGAACTGGTGGTCACTGGCCAGCTCGATTTCGAAGCCCTGCCCCAGGACGACGAGGAAGCCATCGCCCAGCTCACCCAGATCAAGGGGATCGGGCGCTGGTCGGCCGAGATCTACCTGCTGTTCGCTGAAGGCCGCCAGGACGTGTGGCCGGCCGGAGACCTGGCGGTCCAGGCGGGCTTGCACAAACTGCTCGGCCTCGACGCGCGCCCATCCGAAAGGGCCACCCGCGACATGGCCGAAAAATGGCGCCCCCACCGCGGCGCGACAGCGATCTTCACCTGGCATTGCTATAACAACCCGGCGCTTTAGCCTTGAGACTCACAACCCAACCCCGTCCGCCCCGAGCGAAGTCGAGGGGTTGCGTTGTGTTGCCCCCCTCGACTTCGCTCGGGGCGAACGGATTTAGAAGTGCCCAAAGTGTCTCGACTTCGCTCGACACGAACGGCTAAGGGGAGCGCGGAGGATACTGACATGGCTGTAAGCAAAACCATCTTCATCACCGGCGGCGCCAGCGGGATTGGCCGGGCGGTGGCGGTCAAGTTTGGCTCCGAGGGCTGGTTCGTCGGCCTGGCCGATGTCAACGAGGGCGGGATGAAAGAAACCGCCGCGCTGATCCCGGCGGGCAAAAGCTCCACTCACAAGCTCGACGTCCGCGACCGGGTGGCGTGGGACGAGGCACTTGCGGCCTGTGCCAAGGCCAGCGCCAAAACAGGTAGTGGCACGATCGATGTGGTGTTCAACAACGCCGGGATCCCGCTGGGCGGCAACCTGGTCGAGAAAAACGTGGCCGAGATCGAACGCTGCCTCGACATCAACCTCAAGGGCGTGCTGTTCGGCGCGCAGGCGGCGCACCCCTGGCTCAAGGCCAGCGCGCCGGGATCGTGCCTGCTCAACACCGCCAGCGCGGCGGGGATCTATGGCACCCCGGGGGCCTCGGTCTATTCGGCGACCAAATTCGGGGTGCGGGCGATCACCGAATGCCTCGACGGCGAATGGTCGCCCGACGGGATCAAGGTCTGCGACCTGATGCCGGGCTTCATCGACACGCCGCTGATCGACATGAACCCCAACCAGCAAAGCAACGAAGGTATCCGCGAGCGGGTGCTGGAAGCGGGGCTGGAGATCACGCCGGTTACGGAAGTGGCCGAGGCAGCGTGGAAGGCGGTCCACAGCGACACCCTGCACAACCGCGTCGGCAAGACCGCCCACCGCATCGCCTTTGCGGCGCGTTGGATGCCGGGACGGCTGCGCAAGATGACGCGGACGAACCTGAAACCGCGTGGGGGGAAGTAGCTCTCAAAATCCTCCCTGTCGCGCAGCGTTGGGGAGGATCTAGGACAGGTTGCTCGCCAGTTCCGCCAGTTTCCCCACCGTATTCATGTTTCGCCCGGTCCCGGTCTTGCTGGCCGGAACCACCAGCTTCGAAGAGGCCATTCCCTCGCCGTAGTCGATAAAGATCTCACGCTGCCCCAGCGCCAAAACCTCGCCCGCCTTATGCCGCACACCGTCCAGCGAAGGCACCTCGTCAGTGAACAGCGCCACCACCCGGTTCCCCGGACGGTCCGGCCAGGGGCAACGCGCCGCAACCTCGGCCAGTTCTGCGGCGCTGCGCACCAGCACCCCGATCCGTGCCCCAAACTCCGCCTCGATCGCGTCCGCGATCATGCCGCGCAGTGCATCCTCACCCAGTGCAGAGGCGAAAATCAGGTTTCCACTGGCGATATAAGTCCGCGCGCCATCCAGCCCCAGCCGCGTGGCCATGGCCGCCAGCTGCGCCATCGGAATCTTGTTGTTGCCGCCAACATTGACCGCCCGCAGCAAGGCAACCCAGCCGCTCACAGATAGCCTTCGATCGCCCGCACCATCTCGACATCGCGCTGGCTCAGCCCATCGGCGTCATGCGTGGTCAGCGTCACTTCGACCCGGTTGTAGACGTTGAACCATTCGGGATGGTGGTCGGCCTTGTCGGCATAGAGCGCGACGCGGGTCATGAAGCCGAAAGCCGCGTTGAAATCCTTGAACTTGAACGTGCGGACCAGCGCCTTGCCATCTTCGCGCAGGGTCCATGCCGGTGCTTCGGCAAGCAGCGCGGAGAGTTCGGTTTCGGTCAGGCGTGGGACGGGCATTGCTCTCTCCTTGGCATGGCCGCAGCTTTCCCCTATCCGGCGAGCCCATGCAAGAGTGCCGCATCGCCGCGAACAATCTGGCCTGCCGCCGCGGCGATCGGCTGCTGTTTGCGGGGCTGTCGTTTGCGCTGGAAAGCGGGCAGGCGTTGCAACTGGTCGGCTCCAACGGGATCGGCAAGAGCAGCCTGATCCGGATCCTGGCCGGGCTGATGCCAGCCTATAGCGGGACCGTGGAACTGGCGGGCAGCCTGGGACTGGTCGATGAGCGCCCCGCGCTCGATCCGCACTTGCCCTTGGGCAAGGCGCTGGCCTTGTGGCAGCGGATCGACGGCGCGCATGACAATCAGGCCGCGCGGCTGGGGCTGGCCGAACTGATGGACGTGCCGGTACGCTACCTCTCCACCGGGCAAAAGAAGCGCGCGGCGCTGGCCCGGCTGTGCGGACAGGCGGCGCCAGTGTGGCTGCTCGACGAACCGCTCAACGGGCTGGACACGCGCGGCACCGCCTTGGTGATGGACATGGTGGCCGAGCATTGCCGCGAGGGCGGGATCGCGGTGATTGCCTCGCACCAAAGGTTCGATCTGGCGGGGATGGCAAAGCTTGAACTTTCGGCCTTTCTCCCTTCCCCGTCGGGGAAGGGTCGGGGATGGGGGCTCGACGCTGGCGGGGAACCCCCACCCGCCGAAGGTGACGGTTGGCACCGTAGGCCCCTCCCCACTGGGGAGGGGCTTAGATGAGCGGCCAGTTCCTCACCCTGTTGCGCCGCGATTGCACGCAACTGTTCCTGGGCGGACGGCGCGGCGGGGCCTTGCTGCCGGTGCTGTTCTTCCTGGCGGTGGCGATGCTCTATCCTTTCGCGGTTGGCCCGGATGCGCCCTTGCTGGGCAAGACCGGCGGCGGGATGATCTGGGTGGCGGCGCTGCTGGCCGCAATCCTGCCGCTTGACCGGCTGATCGAGCCCGACCTTGAACTCGGCATGTTCGATCAGTGGGCGCTGCGCGGGATCAGCGAGGAATGGCTGGTGACCGTGCGGATGCTGGCCCACTGGCTGAGCTTCGGCCCGCCGCTGATGCTGGCCGCCATTCCCGCCTCGGCGCTGGTCGGGATCGATGCGGAAAAGCTGTGGCTGGTCGAACTGGGACTGCTGGCCGGCACCCCCGGCCTCGCCGCGCTGGGCGTGATGATCGCCAGCATCACCGCCGGCCTGCGCGGCGGCGCGGCCTTGGGCGGGCTGCTGCTGATCCCGCTGGCGGTGCCGTTGATCGTGTTCGGCGCAGGCAGTCTCGCCACCGGCGGGACCAGCGGCTTGGCGCTGACTGGGTCCTTCAGTCTGGTGCTGCTGGCGATCACGCCCTTCGCGGCGGGTGCGGCGATCCGTGAGGGGCGGCGTTAAGAGGGGTTCACGCGGAGACGCGGAGACGCGGAGAATCAGCTTCGAGCCGTAGGCTCTGCCTCCTCATGCAAACTCTCGCAAAAAGGTGGCGTTGAAAGAATATGCGGCTTCGCCGGAAGCGCGTTCTCTCCGCGTTTCCGCGTCTCCGCGTGATATCAATATGGCGGCTTGTCCAGCCCCTTCGGGCTCGCCGTAAAGATCTCGCACCCGTCCTCGGTGATCCCGATCGAGTGTTCGAACTGCGCCGAGAGCGAGCGATCCCGCGTCACCGCCGTCCAGCCGTCTTCGAGCAGCTTCACCCCCGGCTTGCCAAGGTTGATCATCGGTTCGATCGTGAAGAACATCCCCGGCTTCAGCACCGGTCCGGTGCCGGGCCGCGCGGCGTGGACCACTTCGGGGGCATCGTGGAACAGCCGGCCGAGGCCATGTCCGCAAAACTCGCGGACCACGCCGTAGCGGTGCCCTTCGGCATATTTCTGGATCGCCGCGCCAATATCGCCCAGGTGCTTGCCGGGCCTGGCCTGTTCGATCCCCAGCATCAGGCATTCATAGGTCACATCGACCAGCCGCCGCGCCTTCAGCGGTACCTCGCCGACCAGGTACATCCGGCTGGTATCGCCGTGCCAGCCATCGAGCAGCGGGGTCACGTCAATATTGACGATATCGCCGTCCTTCAGGACCTTGTCCGAGGGAATTCCGTGGCAAACCACATGGTTGATCGAGATGCAGCACGAGTGGGCATAGCCGCGATAGCCCAGTGTCGCCGGCACCGCGCCGCCATCCAGCGTCATCTGCCGCACGAAGTCATCCAGCTCGCCAGTGGTCACCCCCGGCTTGACCAAGGGCACCAGCGCGTCGAGCGTTTCAGCGGCCAGCCGCCCGGCCTTGCGCATGCCTTCGAAGGCTTGCGCGCCATGCAGCTTGATCGTCCCATCGCGCAGCTGGGTCTCGTTATCGGCAACAGTTTGGTAGTGAGTCATGAGGGGCACATAGTGCAGCCAAGCCGAAAATTCTACTACGCTCTCTTCCCCCTTGATGGGGGAGCCGTAGGCGGCCGCAGGCCAACGATGCGGAGACTTGGCAGCTTGCCTGCCTAGTCGCAGCTGGATGGGGGTGATCGTGCCGCCAAGCACTGCGCCAGGCGGCAAGATCACCCCCACCCAACCTGCGCCAGTCGCCACAGCGACAAGCTCCGGTATCCCTCCCCCATCAAGGGGGAAGAAATTGGAACTGCAATCATTCCGATTTTCTGCTTTAGGCTAGCCGCATGAATGACAAAAACGCCCTGATCCAGCCCGACCGTGACCAAGCTGCGGTGCCGATTCACCTGGTCGACAAGGCCGGCCTCGAACTCTTCGTGAAGGGCCTTTCCGCCCCGCAGCGCGCCGCTTTGGCCGCGCAGAAGTTTGCCGGCGATGGCTATTCCTACGCGATCGTTCCGGACGGCGACGGCTGGTTTGTGGTCTCCGGCGTGGCCAATACTGAGAGCCTCTCAAGCTGGTGCATGGCCAAGCTGGCCGAAGTTTTGCCCGCCGGCACCTATCGTCGCGTGGGCGGAGAGCCGGGACCGGCGCTGTTCGGCTGGGTCACCGGGCAGTACCGCTTCGACCGCTACCTCGCCAAGCCCGACGAGGAAGGGCCGCGCGTCTTGCTGACCAAGGATGTTGCCGCGATTGCCCCGGTGCTGGCCGAGGCCGAGGCCACTGCCTTGGTCCGCGATCTGGTCAACACCCCCGCCGAGGACATGGGCCCCGCCCAGCTAGAGCATGAGGCGCAATTGCTCGCCAAGGCCCACGGCGCGGAATTCAAGGTTACCCACGGCGATGCGCTGGAACGCGGCTTTCCGATGGTCCATTCGGTCGGCCGCGCCGCCGCGCGCAGCCATGCTCCGCGCATGATCGAGCTGACCTGGGGCGATCCCAAGCACCCGAAGCTGGCCTTGGTCGGCAAGGGTGTGTGCTTTGACAGCGGCGGGCTCGATATCAAGCCCTCGTCCGGCATGCTGCTGATGAAGAAGGACATGGGCGGCGCCGCGCATGCCCTTGCGCTGGCCGCGCTGGTGATGGGCCAAAGGCTCAAAGTGCGGCTGCACCTGCTGATCCCGGCGGTCGAGAATGCGATCTCGGGCAATGCCTTCCGCCCCGGCGACGTGCTGCGCAGCCGCGCCGGGATCTCGGTCGAGATCGGCAATACCGATGCCGAGGGCCGCCTGGTGCTGGGCGACGCGCTGACCCGCGCGGGCGAGGAAGCGCCCGAACTGGTGATCGATTTCGCCACCCTCACCGGCGCAGCGCGGGTTGCGCTGGGGCCGGACCTGCCCGCGATGTTCGCGCGGCATGACGAAACCGCTGCCGAACTGCTCGCCGCGGGCGAAATGGCCGACGACCGCTGCTGGCGCTTGCCGCTGTTCGACGGCTATCGCGAGTACCTCAAGAGCGACATCGCCGACCTCAATAATTCCAGCTCGAACGGCTATGCCGGCGCCTCGGTAGCAGGGCTGTTCCTTGACCGGTTCGTCCCCGAAGGCCTCGACTGGATCCACTTCGACACCTTCGCCTGGCGCCCCGCCGCCAAGCCCGGCCGACCCAAGGGCGGGGATGCCCTGGGGCTGCGCGCGGCCTGGGGCCTGTTGAAGGCGCGGTATGGATAGCTTGGCAAATGACCCAAGCGGCGCTAATCGCCCGCTCTTCCAGTTTGGGGAAAGCACGACCTTGACCGCCAGCGCCATCCCGACCGGGCAGCTCAGCCTGTCAGGACCCGCCGAGAAGCTCGACGAGGGACACTGGCCGGTGCGCGGCGATCTGGCGCATATCCGGCTCGCAGGCCGCTGCTTTGTGCCGCACTATGCGGTGCCGATGGAGCGTTCGGTGGTGCCTTGCGGGGCCAAGCTGTTCGCCAAGAACAGCAAGGATGCCGACATTCGCGAGGAGCTGGGCGGGGGCACGCTGTTCAATGTGCTCGACGTGACTGGCGGCTGGGCCTGGGGCCAGGTCGGCGACGATGGCTTCGTTGGCTACCTGCCGGTTGAGGCGCTGGAAGAGCGACGAAGCTAGGTCTGGCGCAACCTCACTAGCCCTTCCCCGCTGGGGAAGGGTTGGGATGGGGGTTCCACGCCAGCGCCGAGCCCCCACCCCCAACCCCTCCCCCACGGGGAGGGGAGTTCCGATGCTCTAAGGCCAAACCATGACCCACACAGTTTTCATCGACGGCGCCGTCGGCACCACCGGGCTCGAAATTGTCGAACGCCTCGCCCCGCGCGCCGAGTTCGAATTGCTCACCTTGGGCGACGACCAGCGCAAAAGCGCCGAAGCGCGGCGCGAAGCCTACCATGCGGCCGATTTCGCGGTGCTGTGCCTGCCCGACGAAGCCGCGATCGAGGCGGTTGCGCTGGCCGAGGGCAGCAAGGTGCGGATCATTGACGCTTCCAGCGCGCACCGCGTGGCGCCCGGCTGGACCTATGGTTTTCCCGAATTGACCGGGCGCGACAAGGTGGCCGACGCCAGCCGCCTTTCGAACCCCGGGTGCTACCCCACCGGCTTCCTTGCCCTGCTGGCCCCGCTTATCCGGCACGGCCTGCTGCCATCGGACTGGCCCTACACCTGCCACGCGGTCTCGGGCTATTCGGGCGGCGGCAAGGCGTTGATCGAGCGCTTCGAGGCGGACCGCGACATCGCCTTCCGCGATTACGGGCTGGCGCTGGGCCACAAGCATGTCCCCGAAATGCAGAAATACGCGGGCCTCGCCCATGCCCCGCTGTTCGCGCCCGCGGTGGTTCCGGCGCACCGCGGCATGGTGGTCGAAGTGCCGCTGCACCTCAGCCAAATGGACCGCGCCGCGCCCACCGACGGCCTGCGCGATTGCCTGCGCCATTTCTATGCCGGCAGCCCGGTGGTGCGGCTGAACGAAGAAACCCCCGACGAGCTGCTGTTGCGCAGCTCGGCCCGGCCCAGCGACCGGCTGGAGCTCTACGTCTTCGGCAGCAAGGACGGCAGCCAGGCCCGCCTCGTCGCCATGCTCGACAACCTCGGCAAAGGGGCGAGCGGCGCGGCGGTGCAGAGCCTGAACCTGATGGCTGGGTTGGAAGTGACTGCTGGGCTCGTGCTTTAAGAAGGGGGTTCACGCAGGGAGCGCAGAGAAGCAGGAAGAACGCAAAGGAGTTGCTCTGAGCCGCAGGCTCAACTTACTCAACCGGCATTCCGGTTTGCGCGGCCTCTGAAATGAAAAGCGGCTACGCCGCAAGAGCTACATCTTTGCGCCCTTCCTGCTTCTCTGCGCTCTCTGCGCGAACCCCCTCTGCCCTTTTTTTTAGCACCACCTGCCGAAAATTCAGGCAAGCCCATCCCCTCCCCCGCATTGCGATAATTTCGCAAGCCCAGCATCAGCGATTCCAATCTTGCGAATCCGCCCTTTTCGCGAGGCTACGCTTGGCCTAGGGCCTTACCCTGACCACTGGCACGATTCTTGATAAGGATTGCACCGTGGCAATTCAAAACTCCGGACCGCATCAGCGGAACCGGCTTGCTGCGCAGGAGAATACGACGTGAAAAAGATCGAAGCGATCATCAAGCCGTTCAAGCTCGACGAAGTGAAGGAAGCGCTGCACGAAGTCGGCGTTTCGGGCATCACCGTGACCGAGGCCAAGGGCTTTGGCCGCCAGAAGGGCCATACCGAGCTTTATCGCGGCGCCGAATATGTCGTCGATTTCCTGCCCAAGGTGAAGCTTGAAGTCGTGGTCCCTGACGATCTGGCCGAACGCGTGGTCGAAGCGATCGCCGCGGCGGCGCAGACCGGCCGGATCGGCGACGGCAAGATTTTTGTTTTCCCAGTCGAAAGCGCGCTGCGCATTCGCACCGGCGAGCGCGACAACGACGCGATTTGATTTCCCCCCTCCCGCATGCGGGAGGGGTTGGGGGTGGGCCAGTCCGGCGGACAAACCTGATCTCCGAAACTTGACACACCCACCCCTAGCCCCTCCCGCAAGCGGGAGGGGGACTGAAAAAGGACAACGACATGGCCAAGGCAAAGGACATCATCAAGCGGATCAAGGACGAAGAGATCGAATGGGTCGATCTGCGTTTCACCGATCCCAAGGGCAAGTGGCAGCACCTGACCATGGTCGCCTCGGTGATGGGCGAGGACGAGCTGGAAGATGGCCTGATGTTCGACGGTTCGTCGATCGAAGGCTGGAAGGCGATCAACGAAAGCGACATGATCCTCAAGCCCGATCTGACCTCGGTCTATATCGATCCGTTCAGCGCCACTCCGATGATGATCATCTGCTGCGACATCGTCGAGCCTTCGACCGGCGATCTCTATGGCCGCGACCCGCGCTCGACCGCCAAGCGCGCCGAAGCCTTCGTCAAGACCAGCGGCGTGGGCGACACCGTCTATGTCGGCCCCGAAGCCGAATTCTTCATGTTCGACGACGTGCGCTTCTATGATGGCTACGATGGCAACGGCTTCAGGATCGACGATATCGAGCTGCCGACCAATTCGGACACCAAGTACGATGGCGGCAACCTGGCCCACCGGCCGCGCGCCAAGGGCGGCTACTTCCCGGTCGCTCCGGTCGATAGCTGCGTCGATATTCGCGGCGAAATGGTGTCGACCATGCTCGAAATGGGCCTGCCCTGCGACAAGCACCACCACGAAGTGGCCAGCGCGCAGCACGAACTGGGGCTGACTTTCGGTACCCTGGTCCAGACCGCCGACCGCATGCAGGTTTACAAGTACGTGGTCCAGCAGGTCGCCCAGGCTTACGGCAAGACCGCGACTTTCATGCCCAAGCCGATCAAGGCCGACAACGGCAGCGGCATGCACACCCACATCTCGATCTGGGACGGCGGCAAGCCGCTGTTCGCGGGGAACGGCTATGCCGGCCTGTCGGACATGTGCCTCTACTTCATCGGCGGCGTGATCAAGCACGCCAAGGCGCTCAACGCCTTCACCAACCCCACCACCAACAGCTACAAGCGGCTGGTGCCGGGCTTCGAAGCCCCGGTGCTGCTGGCCTATTCGGCCCGCAACCGCTCGGCCTCGTGCCGCATTCCTTACGGTGCGGGTGACAAGGCCAAGCGCGTCGAATTCCGCTTCCCCGATGCGATGGCCAATCCGTACCTGTGCTATTCGGCGCTGCTGATGGCCGGGCTCGACGGGATCAAGAACAAGATCCACCCCGGCGAGGCGATGGACAAGAACCTCTATGATCTGCCGCCGGCGGAACTGGCCGAAGTGCCGACCGTTTGCGGGTCTTTGCGCGAAGCGCTCGACAGCCTCGAAGCCGATCACGACTTCCTGCTTCAGGGCGGGGTCTTCACCAAGGATCAGATCGAAGCCTATATCGAGCTCAAGTGGCCCGAAGTGATGCGCTGGGAAACCACGCCGTCGGCAGTAGAGTTCGACATGTACTACAGCCTCTGATAGCAGGCACTCATCACCGAGAAGGGCGTCCGGAGCGATTCGGGCGCCCTTTTTCGTGCCAAAATGGGCGGGCCTGTTCGAAACGATTTTCCTACATTGCCGACTTGTGCCTAATCCCTGCGCCTCTCCAATCGCCAAGGGGCAGTACCCATGGAATTTTCGCTCGACTTTTTCGAAGCCCTGCGCCGGATGAAGGCGCGCAAGGATGCGCCCCTGCCTTCCGCGCCTGAACCGGCTGGACCTGCCATCGGCCCCAAGGGCCTTGCGCTGATCAAGCAGTTCGAAGGCTGCGCGCGGCGGCGCAGCGACGGACGGTTCGAGGCCTATCCCGATCCGGGCACAGGCGGCGATCCCTGGACGATCGGCTGGGGCGCCACGGGCCCAGATGGCCTTGGCGGCACCATCGCCCCTGGCACGATCTGGACCCAGGCCGAATGCGATGCCCGGCTGGAGCGCGATCTGGTCCGCTATGCCCGAGATGTCTCCCGCGCGCTGGGCGGCGCGCCAACCAGCCAGAACCAGTTCGATGCGCTGGTCAGCTTTCACTACAACACCGGGGCGATCGCCAAAGCGACGCTGACCAAGCTGCACAAGAAAGGTGATTTCAAGGGCGCTGCTACTGAATTTGGCAAATGGGTTAACGCGGGCGGAAAGCGGATGAACGGCCTGATCCGCCGCCGCGAAGCCGAAGCGGCGCTCTATCGCGGCAACTGACCGATTGCATCTTGCAATCCGTCCCATGCGCTCCGACATAGGGCCTCGTTAATCGTCCAGTTAAGAGGAGATTCGAGGATGCGCGAGCTGCTGCAACATTACATCGACGGCAAGTGGGTGGACAGCGAAGGCGGCGCGCGCCGCGAAGTGATCAACCCGGCCACTGAAGAGCCCTGCGCGGTCATCTCGGTCGGCACCAAGGCCGATGTCGACAAGGCCGTGGCCGCCGCCCGCCGCGCCTTCAAGAGCTATAGCCAGACCACCCGCGAAGAGCGCCTGGCGCTGCTCGGCCGGATTGTCGAGGAATACAAGAAGCGCGCTGGCGACCTCGCCCAGTCGATGGCCGAAGAAATGGGCGCGCCGGTGTCCTTCGCGATCACTGCCCAGGTCGGCGCCGGGATCGGCGGCTTCATGAGCACGATTGCCGCGCTCAAGGACTTCAACTTCATGGAAGACGGTCCGGGCTTCAAGGTCGCCTATGAACCGATCGGCGTGGTCGGCATGATCACGCCGTGGAACTGGCCGCTCAACCAGATCGCGCTCAAGGTTGCCCCGGCGCTGGCTGGCGGTAACACCATGGTGCTCAAGCCGTCGGAAGAATGCCCGACCAACGCCAAGATCTTTGCCGAGATCCTGGATGCGGCGGGCGTACCGCCGGGCGTGTTCAACCTGGTCCAGGGCGATGGCCCGACCACCGGCAACGCGATCTCCAGCCACCCCGACGTCGAAATGGTCAGCTTCACCGGCTCGACCCGTGCGGGCATCCAGGTGGCGATCGCCGCCGCGCCGACGGTCAAGCGGGTCCACCAGGAACTGGGCGGCAAGAGCCCCAACCTGGTCCTGCCCGATGCTGACCTCGCCGCGCACCTGCCCGCCGTGGCGATGGGCCCGCTGGTCAACACCGGCCAGAGCTGCATCAGCCCGACCAAGGTGCTGGTCGCCAAGGACCGCGAGGCCGAAGTGGTCGCCTTCTACAAGAACATGTATTCGGCCACCCCCGTGGGCGATCCGATGGCCGAAGGGCATCACCTGGGCCCGCTGGTCAACAAGGCGCAGTATGAGAAGGTCAAAGGCCTGATCCAGTCTGCGATCGACCAGGGCGCCAAGCTCGAAACCGGCGGCACCGACCTGCCTGCGAACGTCAACCGCGGCTATTACATCCAGCCGACGGTGTTCTCGGGCGTGACTCCTGACATGACCATCGCCCAGGAGGAAATCTTCGGCCCGGTCGCGACGATCCTGACCTATGACAGCCTCGAGGACGGGATCGAAATGGCCAACGCCACCGAATACGGCCTCTCCGCCGCGATCACCGGCGATCCGGCCAAGGCGGCTGGCGTCGCCGGCCAGCTGCGTGCCGGCATGGTCGCGATCAACAACTGGGGCCCCACCCCGGGCGCGCCCTTCGGCGGCTACAAGCAGTCCGGCAACGGCCGCGAAGGCGGCCTCGCGGGCCTCAAGGACTTCATGGAAATGAAGGCGATCTCGGGCCTGCCGGCTTGATCGCTTTCATCTGAAGCAAGGCACAGCCCCCTTCCCGCCCGCGCGGGGAGGGGGTTTGCTTATTCGTCTTCGATCGCCGCCAGTTCGGCCAGGGCCTTGCGGCGCTGGTCGGCCTTGATCTGGCGGAAGGAAGGCTGGCCATCGAGCTCGCGGGCGCGGGTCAGGGCGGTTTCAACCAGAATGTCGGGCGCGGCCAGTTCGTCAGCGAGGCCGGCCGTGATGGCTTCCTGCGGGCCCAGCAGCATCGAGGACAGTGCCAGCCGCCGCCGCCAGACCGGGCCGAGCTGGTGATCCATGATCAGCGTCGGCACGGCGGGGAACGGCAGCCCGGCCTTGGCCTCGGGCAGGCCGATCTTGAGCGGCGCATCGGCGATGACGGTCCAGTCCGACGCCAGGCACATGATCCCGCCCGCGCCGATCGCATGGCCATTGACCGCCGAAACCACCGCGCAAGGCAGGCGATAGAGCGCGGCGGCAAAGCTGTTGACCGCCCGCAAGAGGCGCGCGCGCTCGGGCGGCAGCAGGCTTGCCGCGGCTTTGGTATCGACCCCGGCGGTGTAGGCAGTGCCGTGCCCGGTGATCACCACCCCGGCGGCGGGCGGCGCCTGGGCCAGCTCTTCCAGCAACGCCGCGCCTTCCTCCAGCAGCTGAAACGTCAGGGCGTTGAGCGGCGGACGGTCAATCGCGATTCGCAGGCTCTCGCCGTGCTGCTCAATCTGGAAGAATTCGGCCATAGTGCAAAGTGCTCCGGCCGGCTGGCCTAAACTTCGACCCGGTACTGTTCCTGCACGCCGGGCACGCCGTCCTTGGTGCTGCCATCAAGCGGCTGAGCGTGCTTGCGGCGCATGCTGGCGGCCTTGGCGATCAGCGCATCCTGGGCTTCGGGATCGAAGCGAACCCAGCCCGCGCGGGTCAGGCGTTCGAGCGGGCGGTAGCGGATCTTGTACTGCATCCGCACCGATCCTTCGACCCAGTAGCCGAGATAGACATAGGGCAGGCCCTCGCTGGCGGCGCGGCGGATGTGATCGAGGATGATGAAGTTGCCGAGGCCACTGCGTTCCGCATGGTCGGGCTCGTAGAAGCTGTAGATCATCGACAGGCCGTCGCCCTGGCGGTCGGTCAGGCAGGCGCCGACCAGCCGGCCGGGGGTGCCGTCGAGCGTCGGTTCGCGGTATTCGACCAGCCAGCTATCGACCGGCGTGTGTTCGACCATGTCGGCGAAATCGACTTCGTCCATGCTGGTCATCCCGCCGCCGGGGTGACGTTCCCCCAGGTAGCGTTGCAGCAGTTCGAACTGTTCGACGGTTGACCAGGGGCGGCAGATGCTGGCCACCAGATCGCCGTTGCGCTTCAGCTCGCGCCGCTGGGTGGTCGAAGGGCGGAATTCGTCCGCCAGCACCCGCACCGAAATGCAGGCCGAACAATCGACGCAGCTTGGGCGATAGGCCACGGTCTGGCTGCGGCGAAACCCGATCCGGCTCAGCGCATCGTTGAGCTCAGCCGCGTGCGGGCCCTTGAGTTCGGTGAAGACCTTGCGCTCGCTGCGGCCCGGCAGATAGGGGCACGGGCTTGGGCTCGTGACGAAGAACCGGGGAAATCGAACGGGTGCCGTCACGACGCGCCATTAATCCTATGCTGGAGTTGCCTGCGCTTTATGCATGGGCAGGGGCGGCGTTGAAAGAACTTTAACCACGAAACACGGTGAACGAAGTGTAAATATGCACAGGGCGGAGGGTTCACCCCCTGTAAGGATCGCAAAACGGGACAGGCTGCGCCTCAGCGGTTAACCTGGCGCGAAGCCATTAATGGTCTTGCCCGCCGCGCAGCATGGCCCATAGTGCCAATCGGGTCGGGCACGCCAAAACGGCGGCGCAGGCGGCAACACAGCCGCCGCGCGGGGGAGTAAACCGGTTGAACGCAAGTCCCGACATCTTCCTCTCCTACAACCGCGAGGATCAGGCCACGGCCAAGCGCTATGCCGATGCCTTCACGGCGCAGGGGCTGAACGTCTGGTGGGACACCGCGCTGCGGTCGGGCGAGGCTTATGACGAAGTGACCGAAGCAGCGCTGCGCGCCGCCAAGGCGGTGGTGGTGCTGTGGTCGCCGCGCTCGGTTGTCAGCCGCTGGGTGCGGGCCGAAGCGACGATCGCGGATCGCTGCAAGACGCTGGTGCCGGTGACGATCGAGCCGTGCGAACGCCCGATCATGTTCGAGCTGACCCAGACGGCGGATTTGTCGCACTGGACGGGGGAACCGTCTGACAAGGCGTGGCAGGCGTTCCTGAGCGATGTGCGGCGGTTCGTAGGCCGAGAGCAGCGCGAAGAAGCTCCTGCGTCCTCGCCCATTTCTGAGCGCGCACCAACCCCGCAAGCAGAACCGATGCTCGCCGTCCTGCCGTTCGACAATCTCTCGAACGATGCCGAGATGGACTTCTTTTCCGACGGGGTGAGCGAGGAGATCATCGGCCTGCTGACGCGCGGATCGCGGATCAAGGTGATCGGCCGGACCTCGAGCTTTCGCTATCGCGGCGAGGACAAGCAGCGCGCGGCGCGCGAACTCAGCGCCAGCCATGTACTTGACGGTTCGATCCGCCGCAGCGGCGACAAGGTGCGGGTCAGCGCGCATCTGACCGAAAGCTCGGGCCAGGCGAGCCTGTGGTCGGAGCGCTTCGATCGCGAGCTGACCGACATCTTTGCGATCCAGGATGAGATCGCCGAAGCCATCGCCGAGGCCCTGCACAGCGCATTCGCCCGCAATAACGAATATGTACCCGATCCGGCGATTTACGATCTCTACCTCAAGTCGAGTCCGCGCACCTTTGCCCCCGACGAGATGCGCGCGCTGGTCGCACTGCTGGAGACCGCAACGCTGGCCGAGCCCAGGTTCGCCGCGGCCTGGGGGCGACTCGCCTTTCTGCGCGCCTGGGTGCTGGTCTACCAGCCATTTGCCGATCGGCCAGCGCTGGCTGCCCAGATCGAGAGTGATGCGCGTAAAGCACTCGAATTGGATCCGGAAAACGTCGATGCCCTGGTCGGCCTGACGCTGCGACTGCCGACCTTCGGAGCCTTTGCCGAAGCCGACCGCATGGTCGAACGGCTCCGCGCACAGCCCTCGGTTGACAGCAAGGTCTACACGGGGCGCAGTTTGCGGATGATGGGCCGGGTCCGCGAGGGCAGCGCCGAGACCGAACTCGCCTATTTGCAAGACCCGCAGAATCCGATGCTCGCCAATCTGGTCGCGCTTGGCCGGATGGCCCAAGGCCGCGAGGCGGAGGCGGTCCCGGTGCTCGAAGGACTGGTCGTCAATTTCCCGGGCCTGGTCTATCCGGTCGCCAACCTGATGCGCGCCCATGCCTTTCTCGGCGACTGGGACGCGATCAACCAGCTGCTCGATCCTGCTTTAGGGCGCTCGCTCGGTGAGTTCGCGGCCGGACTGCCGTTCATCGATGCCAAGCGCGATCCAACTCTGGAAAACCGGATCAGGCTGCGCGACGACTGTCTGGACTACTTCAGGCGCACCGGCGTGATCGACGTTTCCCGGCTGGTCTATGCCGCGCACATGGGCTTTGCCGGCGAGTTCTACGACCTGCTCGACGGCGCCAGGCTCGGGCCGCAGGGCACCGCCGATGATATCACGGGGCCCGACGCTTACGCCACCGGCATGCTGTTCTGGACCTCAATGCCCGAAGTCCGCACCGACCCGCGCTTCGTCCGGCTCTGCGCGCGACTCGGGCTGGTCGAGTTCTGGCTCGAGAGCGGCAAATGGCCGGATTGCGCGACCGCCGTTCCGTATGATTTTCGGGCGGAATGCGAGAAGTATCGCGATCATCCCAAGGACGCGTTTTTCGGATGACTGCCGCTCCCGACATCTTCCTGTCCTACAACCGCGAGGATCAGGCGGTGGCCAAGCGCTATGCCGATGCCTTCACGGCGCAGGGGCTGAACGTCTGGTGGGACACCGCGCTGCGGTCGGGCGAGGCTTATGACGAAGTGACCGA
>Ga0073923_1000053_pt1 | contig 22800 bp, 18 predicted proteins | sample GWRWT4_1June14_FD_70956 | JGI IMG/M metagenome (GOLD analysis project Ga0073923, IMG submission 70956) | Sand microcosm microbial communities from a hyporheic zone in Columbia River, Washington, USA - GW-RW T4_10-June-14 | ecosystem: Engineered > Artificial ecosystem > Sand microcosm >... | reverse complement strand
GCAAACTCAAAGAGTTCAAGCGCATCGCCATGCGCGCCTGCAAAACCGAACAGAGCTTCGAGGCCTTGATCTACCTCTGCTCCGCAATCATCAATTCCCGATGAATCTCCACAGGCCCTAAACCAGCAAGGTGTCCAGCATCGCCAGATAGCGCGGTCGCCCGGTAACTTCGTCGGGCAAGACTTCGAAATTGCCGTCGATCCGCATCGAGACATAGCCGTGGATGAGCGAGCAGATCGCTACCATCAGCGTCTCGCGGCTGGCCCCGCGTGGCGGGGCAAGCCCGCTGGCTGCACCGCTGACGACATCGACCACGGCCTGGCTTTGGGCCTGGAAAGCGGGTTCCTGCGCGGCGAGCAAGTCGGCGCGGAACATCAGCCGGTAACGGTGCGGATGTGCCTCGGCAAAGGCCAGGCTGGCGGCGAAAATCGCTTCCACCTTGCCGCGCGGACTATCCGCGGCTGCGGCCGCGGCGCGGTTGGCTGCCTCGAACCGGGTCATGCAATGCAGCGCCAGTGCGGTCAGCAGCGCTCTCAGGTCGGGGAAATGATTGACCGGGGCGGCATGCGAGACGCCCACGGCGCGCGCGCAGGCGCGAATCGTCACCGCGTCGATCCCGTCGGTATCGAGCAGGTCGAGCCCCGCCGCGATCAAGGCGGCACGCAGATCGCCGTGGTGGCGGTTGCGTTTGGTCGGAGCAGGATTGCGGTTCATCGAGCTTTATTGACACTGCCAATCAGAAAGTGCAAATTGACACTGTCAATTAAACGGAATCACCCATGCTTCTCGCTTTGCTGGTGCTGCATATCGCAGCCGGCCTGATCGCCCTGCTGGCCGCGCTGTGCGCCATGGCCGCGCCGAAGCGCAGCGGCGCGCTGCATGCCCGCGCCGGGACCTGGTTCGTCGGCGCAATGGCAACGATGGCTAGCTGCGCCGCGCTGCTGACCAGGTTCGAGCCCGACCGGCTTTCGCTGGGCGCGGCGCTGTGGACGCTCCACCTGATCTTCACCGCGCAGGATGCCGCCGCCAACCGCGATGGCCGGACCGGCCGCCGCGCGCGCTGGGCGCTGCTGCCGGGTCTTGCCGCGCTGGCGCTGCTGCTCCACGGCGCGCTGGCCGCCAGCCAGGCCGCCGATGGCCGGTTCCAGGGCTCGGAGGTGACTGGATACCTGGTGTTTGGCGGCTTCTGCGCGCTGTCGCTGCTCTACGATCTCAGCCTTTTCTGGCGCGCGCCGTTGGCCGCGCGGGCCCGCATCGCCCGCCACTTGTGGCGGATGTGCACGGCGACCTTCCTGGCAGTCACTTCGCTGTTTCTGGGCCAGCAGGACGATGTTTTTCCCTTCATGGCGGGATCGCCACTGCTGCTGGCGCCCTCGCTGCTGACACTGGGTTTCATGGCCTTCTGGATCCTGCGGGTGCGCCTGGCCCGCAACTGGCTGGGCGTGCTGCCCCGCCGGACATCGACCGCAACCTCACTCAACCCAAAGGACCCGCTATGACCACCACCCTTGCCACTACCGGCCGCCTGATCGGCGCCGGGATCCTTGCCGGCTATGCCCTCGATATCGGCAACAATTTCTTCATCCAGCCCTCAATCCGCAACGGCGAGGGGCCGATCGGCCTGTTCGCGGGCGCAGCGGCGCAGCCGGGGCTGATCGGCACAATCGTGCTGATCGGCATGGTTTCGGGCGTGATCTCGCTGCTGATCGCCGCGCTGCTGTGCCGCGAATCCGTGGCCCGGCCCTTCGCCTGGCTGGCATTCCTGTTCCTGGGTTTCAAGGCGACCTCGTTCGGGATGGGCGGGTCAGAGCTCGCCAGCTATCAGCTCTACCGCGCGCTGGGCGATGCCATGCTGGCCGATCCCGGGGGGGAGCTGGCCAGGATGGTTGGCCCGGTCTGGACTCTGGTGACCGAACAGCGCAACGGCCTGCATTACCCCACCATGCTGCTGGGCGGGGCCGGGGCCTTCACGCTCTATGCGCTGCTCTACCAGAGCCAATGGGTGCCGCGCTGGCTGGGCTTGGCTGGCCTGGTGGCCACGGCCTCGCAGATGACCGGAGTGTTCACCGGGGTGCTGGGGCATGATGTCTCGTTCGCGTTCCTCGCCCCGCTGGCGCTGGTCCAACTGGTGCTGGGGTTGTGGCTGGTCGCCAGGGGCTTTGCCGAAGGGCAGACCGCCGTCTGACTGCGCGAGAGGCTCTTCATCTACCCTTTCCTGCATGACCCGCCTGAGCGCTCATGGCGAGCTATGGTGCTTCCGATCCTGCCCACCTGCGCATCCGAATCGGCTTCGAATCACGTGCAAGGTGATGCTGGCTGCCAGGGGGTGACACTTTCGATCGAACAATGTCCATAGTGTCCACTCCCGCAGAAATCTGCGGCTTTGCGGGCGTTCCAAAAATGTTCCTGTTCCCCACTTGTTCCATGAGAACAAATGCGATACATCATTGGCACGTTGACCTCACCGGTCAGTGGCTTACGCAAGGGGACAGGCAATGGGTGCTCAGCTTAAACTGATTCAGGAAGGCAAGGAAACAATGGACCGGCAGAAGGCGCTCGAAGCGGCGCTGGCGCAGATTGATCGCGCATTTGGCAAGGGTAGCGCGATGAAGCTGGGCTCGAAGGAAGCGATGGAGGTCGAATCGATCCCCACCGGTTCGCTCGGGCTTGATATCGCACTAGGCGTCGGCGGTTTGCCGCGTGGGCGGGTGATCGAAATCTACGGGCCGGAAAGTTCAGGCAAGACCACACTGGCGCTGCACGTCATCGCTGAGGCGCAGAAGAGTGGCGGGACCGCGGCTTTCGTCGATGCCGAACACGCGCTCGATCCGGCCTATGCCAAGAAGCTGGGCGTCGATATTGACGAACTGATCGTCTCGCAGCCCGATACCGGCGAACAGGCGCTCGAAATCGTCGATACGCTGGTGCGTTCGAATGCGATTGATGTGCTGGTGGTGGACTCGGTCGCAGCACTTGTGCCGCGCGCCGAAATCGAAGGCGAAATGGGCGACAGCCATGTTGGCCTCCAGGCCCGTTTGATGAGCCAGAGCTTGCGCAAGCTGACCGGTTCGATCAGCCGCTCGCGCTGCATGGTGATCTTCATCAACCAGCTGCGCATGAAGATCGGGGTGATGTACGGCAATCCGGAAACCACCACCGGCGGCAATGCGCTCAAGTTCTACGCCTCGGTCCGGCTCGACATCCGCCGCACCGGGCAGATCAAGGACCGCGACGATATCGTCGGCAACACCACCCGCGTCAAAGTGGTCAAGAACAAGGTTGCCCCGCCGTTCAAGCAGGTCGAATTCGACATCATGTATGGCGAAGGCATTTCCAAGATCGGCGAAATTCTCGACCTCGGCGTCAAGGCCGGAATTGTCGAGAAGAGCGGTGCCTGGTTCTCATACGACAGCATCCGGATCGGTCAGGGGCGCGAAAACGCCAAGACCTATCTGAAGGAAAATCCCGAGCTTTGCGACCGGCTGGAGGCTGCGATCCGCGGCCAAACCGAAGGTCTGTCCGGGGAGATGATGGCCGGTCCTGAAGCTGAGGACGACATCTGATCTTCGAGAGCTTCCGGCCCGGCGACGCCCGTTCGCCGCGCCGGGGTTGAATGGAGGGCGTTCCCGAGTCCCCCGTACCCCTTCGGGGACGTCCTCCGACTGACAGGACCGGCGCGGCATTCCATGCGAATGCCGCGCCGGTTTCTGTTGGGCCGCGTCAAATGCAAATTCGCGCAGACCGTGTAATCCCGCACTTGACCGAAGAACAAATGCCCCGCAATCATGTACATCGCTAAAACGGAGGGGAATCATGGCGAAAATCCAGAATGTATTGGTCGTAACTTTGGGAGCGATGGCACTTTCAGGCTGTGCAACAGTAATGAACGGTCCCAATCAGGACCTGGAAGTCAAATCCGAGCCTGATGGCGCGACCGCCAAGCTGACCAACGGCTATACCTGCACAACGCCGTGCAAGGTCGAAGTGCCGCGCCGCAACGACATGCGGGTGGATATCAAGAAGGACGGCTACAAGCCGACCTATGTGCTGGTCCAGTCGAAGCTGGGTGGGGCAACCTTCGGCAACCTTATCGCTGGCGGGATCGTGGGCGGGCTCGTCGATAGCTCGAACGGCTCCTCCAAAAAGCTTTCGCCGAACCCGGTCTCGGTCAAACTGGTCGCCGAAGGCGCCTCGGGCGAAGAGATGCTGCTCGACAAGAAGGGCAAGGAAATGGGCACGCTTGCCGCGCACAACGACAAGGTGCGGGTCGATGTCGCCAAGACCATCGGCAACGAAGCTGCCGGCGTACCGGCAACTGGCCCGGCCGCGGCAGCTGCTGCCGAACCGGCTCCGCCGCCGCCCGCTCCGGCACCGGCCGGCAACTGATTGCGGGCCGGGTGTCCCGGCCTGGATCACTCGAAAATTGCCTGGCGACGAGCCACCGTTCACCAGGCTAGGCCTCCGGTCGAAAGACCGGAGGCCTCATGATGTACCGCCCGATCCTTGCTGTCCTTGCCGCCGCGATGCTCGCGGCTGGCTCCGCTGAGGCCCGCCCACCGATCGCCGCCAAGTGGCCGCTGCTGGCTTTCGATCGGCAGGGCTCTTGCGAGCTGACCATCAACAGCAACGGCAAATTCATGTGGATCGAAGCCAGCGGCCTGATCCCCGGCACCCGCGCCAGCTTCGCGCTCAGCAACGCGCGGATGAAGCCGATTGCCTGGAACGTGCTGGCGGATTCCTCGGGCTCGTGGTCTACCGCCTACTTGCCGCTGCTGTGGGGAGAGGGCGATGGCACACTGCGCAACGCGACCAGCGCCAGCACGGTCGCGGTGCGGATCGACGCGCCCGGGTGCGAGCTTGCCGCCTCAGCCCCTTGGAAACGCGAGGTCCGGGTCATTCCCTGACCCGGATCCGCCGCCCCGCTCAGTGCGGCTCCGCCGCGCGGGCCTTGACCACATCGTCGGCGTGTTTGCCGCCCAGCTCGGCCAGGTGATCGAACGCCGCCACAAAGCTCGCCAGCCCCTGGCTCAGCGAGCGCAGTTCGGCGTCGAGCCCGTGGATCGCGCTTTCGGGCAGCAGCGCCTCGACCCGCTCCCACCGCGCCCATTCGGGATGCGGCGATAGCCCCAGGATTTGTCCGCGCCGCGCCGACAGCACCGACCCGGCCTTCGATCCGGTCCCGCCCGGTGTATCGACAGTCACCTTCGCCACCGGCTCGAGCAGGTAGGGCGCGGACTGAGCCAGCGCATCGCCCATCGCCATGCGCCCGGCGATCTTGAACGCCAGTTCCGAGCTGTCCACGCTGTGGAACGACCCGTCGAGCAGCGTCACCGCGACATCGACCACCGGAAAACCCAGCGGGCCGCGCGCCATTGCCTCTTTCACCCCGGCTTCGACTGCTGGGATATATTGCTTGGGAATCACCCCGCCGGTGATCTTGTCCTCGAACCTGAAACCCTCACCGCGCGGCAAGGGGCGGATCTCGATCACGCAGTCGCCGTACTGGCCGTGCCCGCCAGACTGCTTCTTGTGCCGCCCGCGCACATGGGCGCCTTTGCGGATCGATTCGCGATAGGCGATCCGCGGCGGCCGGGTATCGACCGCCACGCCGTAGCGCCGTTGCAGCCGCCCCAGCACAACCGCAAGATGCTCATCGTTGATCCCGCGCAGGATCGTTTCGTGGCTGGCATCGTCCTGTTCCCATTCCAGCGCCGGGTCTTCTTCGCAGAGGCGATGCAGCGCGGTTGAGAGCTTGACGTCGTCCTTGCGGTCGCGCGTGGTGATCGCCACCGCGGCGTTGCGCGCGGGATAGGCTACCAACCCGCTCTCGGCCAAAGCAGCACCCTTGCGGCCCAGCACCATGCCGGCCCGCGCGCTATCGACTTTGGCCACCGCAACAATATCGCCCGGCTGCGCGGCGTGCTGCTTGGCGGTCTTGTCACCCTGAACGAAGAATAGCGAACCGGTCCGTTCGGCTGTGTCGCCCAGTACCAGCTCATCGCCTTCGGTCAGGCCATCACCCAGCACGCGGCCCAAGGCGAGCCGCCCCATCGCGCCGCCATTGGCAATCTTGAACACATGCAGCGCGCCGCCGCCGTTCACTCCCAGCCGGGCTGCCGCCGCGCCGGGGGCAGGGGCCTCATGCCGCAGCAGCTTGAGCAGGCGGTGCACTCCGCCATCGCTCAGCGCCGAACCCAGCACCACCGGGACCACCTTGTTCTCCTGGGTGTCGGCGGCAAGATCGGCCATCACCAGTTGCTGGTCCGGTTGTTCGTCCATCAGCAGTGCTTCGAGCAGCTGGTCGTCAAAATCGGCCAAAGTTTCGAGCAAATGCGTGCGCTCTTCCTTCTCGCGCTCGAGCAGTTCACCGGGGATTTCCACCCGTTCGCTCTCCTTGCCGGGGCGATAGCGGTAGGCGCGTTCGAGCGCGAGATCGACATAGCCGGTCACATTGTCGCCCTCGCGGATCGGGATCTGACGCAGCGCCAGCGGCTCGCGGCTCATCGGCTGGAGCTCGCCGATCAGTTCCCGGATCGCGCCAGCGCGGGCGTGTTCGATCTTGTTGACGAAAATCGCGTGCGGCACGCCCAGCTCGTCGAGCTGGCGCAGCATCGGTTCGGCCAGGCCAGCGCGTTCGGGCGCGGGATCGATCACCACCAAGGCCATGTCGGCCGATTGCAGCGCGGCCAGGCCATCGGCGGCAAAGCCCGCGCCGCCCGGCACGTCGATCAGTGCGAACCGGTCGCCCATGTAGTCAAAATGGGTGAGATTGATTTCGGTCGATCCGCCGCGGCTGCGGGCTTCGGGCGAGGCATCGCCCACGGTATTGCCCTGCTCGACGCTGCCCTGGCGGTTGATTGCACCGCTGGCGAAAAGCAGTGCTTCGGCGAGGCTGGTCTTGCCCGTGCCGGCCGGCCCCACCAGAGCGACCGCACGGGTTGCTGCACTGCCGTTTGCTTGACCATTTTGGGTGCTGCCCATCGTCCGCCTCCTTTGCTTGCAGAGGCGCGCCGGGCGCTATGGGTGCGTCAGACGCGCACTGGTAATTGGGCGATGCTCTGCCTCTCTGCGGTGAGTCGCAAGTGAAATCTTCACCCCGTTTGTTGCTTGTGCCGCAAGGACACAGCGCATAACCTGACCGGCATGACGACCGGAAACGAATGGCGCGAGGCGGTTGGCCGCAGCTGGGCCGAGAACTATCGATTGACTGACCGGGCCTTTGCCGGGCTGACCGAGCGGCTGCTGGGCCGGATCGGCGGCTGCGACGGGCGTCAGGTGCTCGACATCGGCTGCGGTGCGGGTGAAGTTGCGCTGGCCATTGCGCGCGGCAATCCCGGCGCCAAGGTGGTCGGCGTCGATGTCTCGCCGCACCTGGTCGAAGCCGCCTGGCAGCGCGGCGCGGCGCTGGGCAATGTCGAATTCGTCCTGGCCGATGCCGCGACCTGGAAGCCCGAGCAATTCGCCCCGCATTTGCTGGTTTCGCGCCACGGGGTGATGTTTTTCGACGTGCCGGTGATGGCCTTTGCCAACCTGCGTGCCATGGCCGCGGGCGATGCGCGGATGGTTTTCTCGTGCTTTCGCGACGCGCGGCTTAACCCCTGGGCAAGCGAGCTGGCGGGCATTCTCAAGGTTCCCGCACCGGGCAACAGCACCGCGCCGGGGCCGTTTGCCTTTGCCGACACCGGTTACGTTCACGGCATCCTGGACAACGCGGGCTGGGGCGAGGTCGCGTTCGAGGAGGTCGATTTCGCTTATATCGCTGGGATGGGCGACGATCCGATCAGCGACGCGCTCGACCTGTTCAAGCGGATCGGCCCGGCCGCTCCGGTCCTGCGCGCGATGCAGGGCGATGCGCGCGATTCTGCCGAACTGTGGATTCGCGACTGGCTGGAAGACTACCGCAGCGGCAATCTGGTGGCCTTTCCGGCTGCGGCGTGGATTGTGACTGCCAGCAAATAGTCCTCCCCGGCACGGGGAGGGGGACCACGAAGTGGTGGAGGGGTAGGCGCGAGTGATCCTAACGGTGAAGGGTAGCGCAGGGCGCTTGCCCGCAAGGTAGTGACCACTCGCACGTACCCCTCCACCATCCTGCGGATGGTCCCCCTCCCCCAAGGGGGAGGAATGGCTTGCCGCACGGCAAAGCGTGCCTTATCGGCGGCGGGCTATGACCTCGACGAACGAAATCCGCCGCTCCTTTCTCGATTACTTCGGCTCGCACGGGCACGATGTGGTGCCCTCGGCGCCGCTGGTGCCTTACAACGATCCGACGCTGATGTTCGTCAACGCCGGGATGGTGCCGTTCAAGAACGTGTTCACGGGCCTGGAAAGCCGGGACGTGCCGCGCGCGGTCTCCAGCCAGAAATGCGTGCGCGCCGGCGGCAAGCACAACGATCTGGACAATGTCGGCTACACCGCGCGGCACCACACCTTCTTCGAGATGCTGGGCAACTTCAGCTTCGGCGACTATTTCAAGGAACAGGCGATCATCCACGCCTGGACCCTGCTGACCAAGGAATGGGGCATTCCCGGCGACCGGCTGACCGCGACGGTCTATCACACCGACGATCAGGCGTTTGAGCTGTGGAAGACAATCGCCGGCCTGCCCGAAAGCCGGATCATTCGCATTCCGACCAAGGACAATTTCTGGGCGATGGGCGCCGATGGCCCGTGCGGGCCGTGCAGCGAAATCTTCTTTGACCACGGCGACCACATCTTCGGCGGTCCCCCGGGCAGCCCGGACGAAGATGGCGACCGCTTTGTCGAGATCTGGAACCTGGTGTTCATGCAGTTCCTGCAGGAAAACGACGTCCAGGTCGGCGAACTGCCCAAGCCCAGCATCGATACCGGCATGGGGATCGAGCGCGTCGCGGCGGTGCTGCAGGGCGTGCACGACAATTACGATACCGACACCTTCAAGGCGCTGATAGCGGCGAGCCAAAGCCTGACCGGGGTCAAGGCCGCGGGCGAGCACCAGGCCAGCCACCGCGTGATCGCCGATCATTTGCGCTCGGTCAGCTTCCTGCTGGCCGATGGCGTGCTGCCCAGCAATGAAGGGCGCGGCTATGTGCTGCGCCGGATCATGCGCCGGGCGATGCGCCATGCCCACTTGCTGGGCGCGAAGGACCCCTTGATGCATCGGCTGGTCGGGGCCTTGGTGACCGAGATGGGCCAGGCCTATCCCGAGCTTGGCCGCGCGCAGCCGCTGATCGAGGAAACCTTGCAGCGCGAGGAAGTGCAGTTTCGCCGCACGCTCGCTAACGGGCTCAAGCTGCTCGACGAAGCCACTGGCAGCATGGGCGAGGGCGCTGAGCTGCCCGGCGATGTCGCCTTCAAGCTCTATGATACGTTTGGCTTCCCTTACGACCTGACTGAGGACGCGCTGCGTTCGCGAGGTATCGGGATCGATCGGGCAGGCTATGACGCTGCGATGGAACAGCAGAAAGCCGCCGCGCGCGCCGCCTGGAAGGGCAGCGGGCAGGCCGCCGACGAAGAAGTGTGGTTCGACATCGCCGAACGCGTCGGCGCGACCGAATTCACCGGCTACACCGCCAATACCGCCGAGGCGCAGGTCCTCGCGCTGGTCAAGGACGGCAAGGAAGTGGACAGCGCCAAGGCTGGCGATGCGGTCACCGTGATCGTCAACCAGACCCCGTTCTATGGCGAAAGCGGCGGCCAGATGGGCGATGCCGGGACCATCACCGGGGCCGACGGGCTGAGCATTGTCGTGGGCGACACGTCCAAGCCGCTCGGCCGGCTGCATGCGCACAACGGCACGATTGCCAGTGGGACGATCAAGCTGGGCGATACGGTCAAGCTCGACATCGACGTCGCGCGCCGCGATGCTACCCGCGCCAACCATTCGGCCACCCACTTGCTGCACGAAGCCCTGCGGCGGCGGCTGGGCGAGCACGTAACGCAGAAAGGCTCGCTGGTCGCGCCCGACCGGCTGCGGTTCGACTATTCGCACCCTACCGCGCTGAGTGCAGAGGACCTGGCCTCGATCGAGGCCGAAGTGAACGCGCAAGTGCGCGGCAACGATGCCGTGGTCACGCGGCTGATGACGCCGGAAGACGCGATCGAGGCCGGCGCCATGGCGCTGTTCGGCGAGAAGTACGGCGACGAAGTGCGCGTGCTTTCGATGGGCACGAATAGCGGCAAGACCTATTCGGTCGAATTGTGCGGCGGCACCCACGTGCGCGCGCTGGGCGATATCGGTGTGTTCCGGATCGTCTCGGAAAGCGCGGTTTCAAGCGGCGTACGCCGGATCGAGGCGCTGACCGGCGAAGGCGCGCGCCAGTGGCTGGTCGCGCGCGAGGACGCGCTGAAAAGCGCGGCAAGCCTGCTCAAGACGACGCCCGATGATGTCGAGGCCCGCGTTGCCGCGCTGCTTGACGAGCGCAAGAAGCTGGAACGCGAACTGGCCGAAGCCAGGAAGGCGCTGGCGCTGGGCGGCGGTGGCGGCAAGGCCGAGGCGGCCGATGAGGACGTTGGCGGGGTAAAGTTCTCCGGCCAGGTGCTCGGTGGTCTGGACCCCAAGGAACTGCGCGGACTGCTCGATGCGGCCAAGCAGCGGATGGGCTCGGGCGTTGCGGCGATCGTCGCGGTGAACGAGGGTAAGGCCAGCATCGCCGCAGCGGTGACTGATGATCTGACCGGCAAAGTCAGCGCCGTCGATCTGGTCCGCGCAGGCGTCGAGGCGCTGGGCGGCAAGGGCGGCGGCGGCCGGCCCGACATGGCCCAGGGTGGCGGCCCCGACGGCGACAAGGCCGCCGAGGCGATTGCTGCGGTTAAGGCCGTGCTGGCGGGTTAATTCTGTCGCTCGCGCAAGCTGGCACTCTTCAACCTTGGCTTCTCGTCCAGTTCGCCTTCTTCCATGATCTGCGCGCGCATCTGGTCGCGCTTGCCGTGGATCGAGGCGATTACTGGACCCATTGCCACGCCAAGGTCAACCAGCACCGCCTCCGATAATTGGAGCGAGCTTTCCAGCGTTTCGGGCACTGCGTGGCTGGCCCCGGCGCGGTAAAGCGCGGCGGCGTGGCTGGCATCGCGGGCGCGGGCGATCAAGGGCAACGAAGGGTGCGCGGCGCGCAGGCGGCGGACCAGGCGCTGCACACCGACCGGATCGTCCATCGTGAAGATCACCGCAGTGGCCTCGTCCAGTCCCAGCCGTTCGAGCGCATCGGGGCGGGCGGCATCGGCGAAGCGGGCGGAAATCCCCGCCGTTCGCGCTTCCTTGACCAGTTCGGGATCAACGTCGATCGCGACATAGGGCTGGCCGTGCTCGGTCAGCATTTCGGCCACCAGCCGGCCGACGCGCCCGCAGCCCACCACGATCGCATGGCGCGGGTCGAGCGCCTGGTCGCCAAGCGGATCGGCAGCCGAATCCACGCGCCGCGCGGCCCAGCGGCCCACCACTGCCAGGATCGGGGTCACTGTCAGCCCCAGCGCGGTGACGATCTGCCAGAACTGCGCGGCCTCGGGCAGGATCAGGTTCCCGGCCTGCGCCGCGCCCAGTACGATCAAGGTGGTCTCGGACGGGCTGGCGAGCAGGATCCCGGCTTCGGTCGCGGTCCCGGCGCGCGCGCCTGACAGGCGCAGCAGCACGCCGGTGACCAGCGCCTTGGCCCCCAGCACCAGCGCCGCCGCGATCAGGATTTCGCTCAGGTTTTCCCACAGGAACCCCAGATCGAGCCCCATGCCGATGGTGATCAGGAACACGCCCAGCGCCAGCCCCTTGAAGGGCGCGAGCATGGCTTCGACTTCGCTGTGGTATTCGGTTTCGGCGATCAGCAGCCCCGCGGTCAGCGCACCGAATATTGGCGAGAGGCCGACCGCGCCAGTCGCCAGCGAGGAGAGGATCACCACCAGCAGACTGATCGCCAGGAACAGTTCGGGGCTTTTGGTGCGGGCGGCCTGTTCGAACAGCCGGGGCAGCAGATAGCGCCCGCTGCCCAGCAGCGCGACCAGCACCAGCGTGCCCATGACCAGCGTACGCAGCAGGTCGCCCATGTCCTGCGCGCTGTCCCCCCGGCCCAGCGCGCCCAGCAGGAAGATGATCGGCACCAGCGCGATATCTTCGAACAGCAACATCCCCAGCGCCGAGCGGCCCACCGGTGTGCGCGGGTCCGCTATCCGCAGCACCAGCGCGGTGGAGGAGAGTGCCAGCGCCAGGCCCAGCGCCAGCGCGGTTGCCAGCGAGTTGCCCAGAGTGACCAGCACCACCGCAATCAGCAGCGCCGAGGCGGCAAGCTCTTTCGCGCCCAGGCCAAAGACATCGCGCCGCATCGCCCAGAGCCGCGCAAACGACAGCTCCAGTCCAATTGAAAACAGCAGCAGCACGATCCCGAATTCGGCAAACGGCGCCAGCCGCGCGGGATCGCTAATGGTCACCCATGACAGCCAGGGATTTGCGCCCGACAGTCCGCCCAGCGCGAAAGGCCCGATCAGAATCCCGACCAGGATGAACCCGATCACCGGCGTGATCCGGAACCGCGCAAACAGCGGGATCACAATCCCCGCCGCGCCCAGAATCACCAGCGCGTCAGACAGCGGCGAAGTGGAAACCAGGTCGATCGGATTGGCCATGGCCTCTTATGCAGAGGCCCCCGCCATTTGTCACGTGCTGCACATGCGAAAAGGGCGGCCGGATCGCTCCAGCCGCCCCTTGATTGCGCATTTCTAAGGATGCTTACTTCCAGTTCTTCATCTCGACCTCGAGGTTCTGGACGATCGCTTCGAAGAACCCTTCGGTGGTCAGCCAGGGCTGGTCCGGGCCGATCAGGATCGCCAGGTCCTTGGTCATCTTGCCGCCTTCGACGGTATCGACGCAGACCTTTTCCAGCGTTTCGGCAAAGCGCACCACATCGGGGGTATTGTCGAACTTGCCGCGATAGATCAGGCCCCGGGTCCAGGCGAAGATGCTGGCGATCGGGTTGGTGCTGGTCTGCTTGCCCTGCTGGTGCTGGCGGTAGTGGCGGGTGACGGTGCCGTGAGCGGCTTCGGCCTCCACGGTCTTGCCGTCCGGCGTCATCAGCACCGAGGTCATCAGACCCAGCGAGCCGAAGCCTTGCGCAACCTGGTCCGACTGGACGTCGCCGTCATAGTTCTTGCAGGCCCACACGAACTTGCCCGACCACTTGAGCGCCGAAGCGACCATGTCGTCGATCAGGCGGTGTTCGTAAACGATCCCGGCCGCGGCGAACTTTTCCTTGAAGCCTTCGGTGTCGAACACTTCCTGGAACAGGTCCTTGAAGCGCCCGTCATAGGCCTTGAGGATGGTGTTCTTGGTCGACAGGTACACCGGCCAGCCCAGTCCCAGCCCATAGTTGAAGCTGGCGCGGGCGAAATCGCGGATCGAATCGTCAAGGTTGTACATCGCCAGCGCCACGCCGGGCGAGGGGTAGTGGAACACTTCCTCGTCGATCTTGCTGCCATCGTCGCCTTCCCAGATCAACCGCAGCTTGCCGGGGCCGGGGACCACGAAGTCGGTCGCCTTGTACTGATCACCAAAGGCGTGGCGGCCAACCACGATCGGATCGGTCCAGCCCGGGATCAGCTTTGGCACGTTCTGCATCACGATCGGTTCGCGGAACACCACCCCGCCCAGAATGTTGCGGATCGTGCCGTTCGGGCTCTTCCACATTTTCTTGAGCTTGAATTCTTCCACCCGGGCTTCGTCGGGGGTGATCGTCGCGCACTTCACGCCAACGCCGTACTGCCGAATCGCATTGGCAGAATCGACGGTGATCTTGTCGTTGGTTTCGTCGCGCTTTTCGACGCTCAGGTCATAATACTTCAGGTCGATATCAAGGTAGGGCAGGATCAGCCGTTCACGGATCCACTGCCAGATGATGCGGGTCATTTCATCGCCGTCGAGCTCGACAACGGGGTTTTTCACCTTGATCTTGGCCATGCCTGTTCTCTTTCCCGGGGAAGGTCTTTCCCGGTTCCCTTAGCACGGCTTGCACACCGTGCAAGTAAGGGCTGGACGCATGCTGCGTGGCGCTTTAATCGAACGGTTAAACGCCAGCTGAGAGGATGATGGCCATGAGCGAGGAAAATGCAGTCCTGACCGAAGTCGAAGACGGTGTGCTGATCGTCACGATGAACCGGCCTGAGGCCAAGAACGCGATGAACAAGGCCCAGGCCGAAGGGATCGCCGCGGCAATGGACCGGCTGGAAGCCGATGGCAATCTGCGCTGCGCGATCCTGACCGGGGCAGGGGGGACTTTCTGTTCGGGCATGGACCTCAAGGGCTTCCTGCGCGGCGAACGTCCCTCGATCGAAGGACGCGGGTTTGGCGGGCTGACCGAATGGACCCCCAGCAAGCCAGTGATCGCGGCAGTCGATGGCTATGCCCTGGCCGGCGGGCTGGAACTGGCGATCAGCTGCGATCTGATCGTGGCCAATGCGGGATCGAAGTTCGGCATTCCCGAAGCCAAGCGCGGCCTGGCTGCTGCGGCCGGCGGCCTGATCAAGCTGCCCCGCCAGATCCCGCCGCGGATCGCGATGGAGCTGGCCCTGACCGGCGACTTTATCGATGCCGCGCGGGCCTATGACCTGGGCCTGGTCAACCGGGTGGTCGATGGCCCCTCGATCGAAGGCGCCAAGGAACTGGCCAAGGCGATCGCCGCCAACGGTCCGCTGGCGCTGATTGCCTCGAAGGCGGTGATTCGCCAGTCGCACACCTGGAGTGACGAAGAGATGTGGACCAAGCAGGGCGCAATCACCATGCCGGTCTTTGTCAGCCAGGATGCCCGCGAAGGCGCGGCCGCCTTTGCCGAAAAGCGCAAGCCGAACTGGCAGGGCAAGTAAGCACCTTGGATCCTCTCCATTTTCCGCGAAGGCGGCAAATGGGGAGGTGGATCGGCCGTCAGGCCGAGACGGAGGGGCCTTCTGCCCTCTCGTCATTACCCCTCCGTCAGCCGCCTTCGGCGTCTGCCACCTCCCCATTTGCACTTCGTGAAAATGGGAAGGAACTTGCCTCTGAAACGAAAAAGGCCCCGGGAAACCGGGGCCTTTTTCGTGAATGGTGGGCGTAGCAAGGATTGAACTTGCGACCCCTACGATGTCAACATAGTGCTCTACCACTGAGCTATACGCCCGCACCATTCAGGTTCTGCCCGAGGCCGTCGCCCCGGGCAGGGGAGCGCCATTAGCCGGGCTCTCTCGGATACGCAACCCCCAACTACGTCGTCATTGCGAGCGTAGCGAAGCAATCCAGGAGTCGCGCAGTGCCGCCACTGGATTGCGTCGCTACGCTCGCAATGACGAAGCGTGGTGCTAAATCGAAGCTTGCGCCTGCTGGCCGAAAATCCGCTCGACTTCGAGGACCAGGTCCTTGAGGTGGAAAGGCTTCGAAAGCACCTTGGCCTGCGGAGCCTCGCGGCTGGCCTTGAGCGTCACCGCGGCAAAGCCGGTGATGAACATCACTTTGGTCTTGGGGCTGATTTCGGCGCAGCGCTGGGCCAGTTCGATCCCGTCCATTTCGGGCATGACGATGTCCGACAGCAGCAGATCGTATTCACCATCTTCGAGCAGCGGCACGGCGAGCGTACCGCGATCTACCGCGGTCACGTCATAGCCGGCGTTTTCCAGCGCCCGCGCCAGGTAAGTGCGCATGGCTTCTTCATCTTCGGCAAGCAGGATGCGGATCATCGCGGCGCGTCTTCCCGGTTGTTCGTTGTTGTATCCAGCGCACAAAAGCACGCGTCAGGGGCAGTGTATACACCCTTCGGGTTAACAATCTCGCCCCATTTGCAGACTGACTTGCTTTGACACAGTGCCGTGCGCGCGCCAGCAAGGGATAATGGATTCGGTAAGCACAGGGACAGGCGATTCGCCGCGCCGCGAGGGGGGCTCGATCCCCGGGTCCGGCGGCATGCCGGCCTTTGTCGTCAGCGCTCCCGAACCTTCGGCGCTGCCGGTGCTGATCGCGGTGCCGCATGCCGGGCGGGCCTATCCCGGCACCTTGCTGGAGCGGATGCGCAACCCCGGCTTTGCCGCGCTCAAGCTGGAAGACCGCTATGTCGATCGGCTGGCCGAAGCGGTCGTGAAAGAGACCGGCGCGGCGCTGCTGGTGGCCCATGCGCCGCGAGCGATGATCGACCTCAACCGCGCGACCGAGGATGTCGATTGGGACATGTTCGCGCGCGGGCGGCCTGACAATCTGGGCAGCTATACCCCCGGCATGCGGGTGCGAAGCGGGCTGGGGCTGATCCCGCGGCGGTTGCCGGGGCTGGGTGAGCTGTGGAAGCGCCGCCACGAGGAGGAAGACCTCGCTGCGCGGATCGACCTGATCCATGCGCCTTACCATGCCTGCCTGGCCGAGACATTGGCCGCGTTGCGGGATCGGTGGGGTGCGGCCTTGCTGATCGACCTGCATTCAATGCCGCCGCTGGGCTTTCGCGGCGGACAGCCTGCGCCGGAATTCGTGCTGGGCGACCGGTTTGGCGTCTCTTGCCACGGATCGCTGGTGGGCAGCTGTTTCAGCTATTTCGCCGAAGCCCGGCGCGGCGCAGCGCACAACCGGCCCTATGCCGGGGGCTATGTGCTCGAACGGCACGCCCATCCGGACGAAGGACTGCACGCCCTCCAGCTTGAAGTGGACCGCTCAAGCTATCTCGATACTCGGCTGGTTGAGCCCGGGCCGGGCTTTGCGGCGATGGTGGCCTTGCTGGCAGGATTGGTGCGCCGCCTTGCTGGCGAAGTGGCGGGCTTGGGTCGGCTAGGCAATCTGGCCAACGCCGCCGAGTGATTCGCATGAAAAAACCACCTCGTGCATTGCACGAGGTGGCCAAGGTTCAGGGAGGAGGTGCACCGAAGTACACCAATGCCCGACCGGGCCATGAGGGAAGCGCCAGCCAGACAGGTGCTAAAATAGGCCTGTTGCAAGTCGTGTGCAAGGAAGACTTTCGCAGGCCAATGAAAAGGCGCGATTCCGGCATGTTGCCGGAACCGCGCCTTTCAGGTCAGCAAAACGACTCGATCAGGCGGGCAGTGCGGGAACCGGACCCTTGCCCAGTTGGACCTGACGGCCGAAGATTTCGCTCATGTGATCAAGGCTGAACAGGTGGGCATAGATCAGCGCCAGCATGCCGTTCTGGTTCATCGTGCGCAGCACATCGCCGCGCAGGTCGCGCAGCTTTTCCTGATCGATCATCTTGAAACCGCGATAGATGAAGGGCTGGTCGTTGCCCGGCTGCTGGATCGAAACTTCGCCGTCCATCAGCAGGCCATGCTTTTCCAGCTCTTCGACGAACGAAGTGGTGCGGAAACCGGCTTCTTCGAAGTTGCGGCAGAAATCGAGCGTCGATTTGCAGGCTTCGCTGGGCTCGCCGTCTTCGAACAGGATCATGCCTTCGTCGAATTCGCCAACCAGGTCGCTGGTGGGATCGAAGCACAGCGAAAGCTCTTCGGTTTCGGGGGACAGCTTGGCCAGCATGAAGGGATAGCGGCGGGCATAGGCCGGAACATAGACCGGGGAAGTCAGCTTGCCCTCGTCATCGAAGAACACGTTGACGTTCTCGTTAAGTCCCATCAGCGCCAGCGGCACCGGCTGGTCGCTGGTCGAAAAGATCACCGGATAGTGGCGCGCGGCGTGGACGAATTCCTCGGCGGTCAGCGGAACCGCGTGCTGGTTGACCATCCACTTGGCGTTTTCGGTGGTGCGGCTCTTCCAGTTCGCATGGTCGCGGCTGTTGAGCGGCATGAGGTCCTGGTAGAACATCGGCAGGTTGGCGGCTTGGGGCGCGCTGGCCATGGGTAATCTCCGGCAGAAAGCGACAGTTGAGCCGGTCTGGCCCGGCGCGAAACCGCGCGTTTAGTCGCTGATCTCGCCGGGCGCAAGCGGCAGCAGCTTGCCGGGGTTCATCAGCCCCTGCGGATCGAGCGCGGCCTTGATCTGGGCCATCATTTTCAAGGCCACCGGATCGCCCAGCCGGGCCAGTTCATCGCGCTTCATCTGGCCGATCCCGTGCTCGGCCGAGATCGTGCCGTACCACTGGGTGACCAGGTCATGGACGCGGCAGCTGGCCGTTTTGCCCTGATCCAGCTCCCATTCGCCGCGCACAGCGCCCGGCGGAGCGGTGACATGGAAATGGACATTGCCATCGCCCAGGTGGCCGAAAGCGAAGGCCTTGCAGCCGGGAAATTCCGCCTCAACCGTCGGGATCGCCATGGCAATGAAAGCGGCCATTTGGGCTACCGGCACGGCGATATCGTGCTGCACCGCCGCGCCTTTGGCCCTGAGCGCGCCCGAGATCGATTCGCGCAAAGCCCAAAAGGCTTCGGCTTGGCTCTCGGACGCGGCCAGAGTGGCGTCGGCGATGATGCCTTGGGCCTGTTCGAGCAAGGCCATGGCCAGCGCATCGAGGTCCAGTGCTGCATCCTCGGCTCCCAGTTCGATCAGCGCGTGCCAGGCATGCTGCCCAGCCAAGGGCGCGCGGGCGTGGGGCAAGTGCTCCAGTACTGCGGCAAGGCAGTTTTGGGGAATGACCTCAAAGCCTTCAAGTTCGGCGCCAGCGATCCGCTCGGCCAGCAGCAGCAGATCGCGCGCTGCTTCGATGCTGCCCAGCCCGGCCCAGATCACCCGCCGCCCCGCCAATGCCGGAACCAGCCGCAAGGTGGCAGCCGTAACCACCCCTAGCGTCCCCTCTGCACCGATGAACAGCTGCTTGAGATCGAACCCGCGGTTGTCTTTCTTGAGCGGGGTCAGCGCGGACCAGACCGAGCCATCGGCCAGTACCGCCTCGATCCCCAGCACAAACGCCCGCATCGAACCATGGCGCAGCACTTGCGTACCCCCCGCATTGGTCGAAACCAGCCCGCCGATAGTGGCAGAGCCTTTGCCGCCCAGCGTCAGCGGAAAGCGCAAGTCTGCAGCCTCAGCGGCTTGGTGTAAATTCTGAAGTATCACCCCCGCGCCGCAGGTTACCTGCCGCGCCTGGGCATCCACCGGGTCAATCGTATCGAGCCGCCTGAGTGAGAGCAGCAACTGTGCCCCGCTGGCATCGGGGGTTGCCCCGCCAGACATCCCGCTGTTGCCGCCTTGCGGAACGATGGCCACCCCGTGGGCCGCGCAAAGCTTGACCAGTTGGGCTACTTCCTGCGCGCTCGCCGGCGACCCCATGCCGCAGGCCTGTCCGAAGTAACGACCACGCCAGTCGGTCAGCCAGGGTTCCATAAGCCCAGGATCGCGGGTGAAACCGCGCGGACCGAGCAGCGCCTGGGCTGCGTCAAGAAAGGTCTGGTCGGGCCCGCTCATCGTCCGCGCTATGGCACAATGCATCGCCGCTGCGCCAGAGGGGCTTGAATCCGTGGGGCAGCAGGTTAAGCGGTGGTTCAAGCATCGGGGTTATCTACGGGGCAATGAATCCGCTTGTGCAACTGCTGGCACCACTGGTGATGGTGCTTCCCGCCCTGGGAGGGAGCGACGTCGCGCCCGGCGCGTTCCAGTCGGCCAGTCCGGCCGACCCCATGGTGGCCGAGCAGGTTTCGATCCAACAGAGCGTGACGATCCGGATCAACCCGCGACCTGCGCCCGCATCCATGCAGCCCGCGATGTTCTCGCAAGGCTTCGAGCAGGATCGCGAGCCCCGCTTTATCGAGCGGAAGTTCGGCAAGTGCCTGTCAATCAATTCGATTTTCGGCGTTCAGCCGGTTGCCGATGACAAGCTGCTGCTGATCCTCAACGACCGGCGAATGGTCACTGCGCATCTGGAAAAGGGCTGCCAGGCGCGCCAGTTCTATTCGGGAATGATGGTCAAGCGCAATGCCGACGGGCAGGTCTGCATCAGCCGCGATGCGCTGCAATCGCGCAGCGGGGCCAGCTGCCAGGTCACCGGCTTTCGCCAGATCATCCAGATCGGCGATTGATAGCTGCGCACAATGCGCGCGTTTCCTTGACTCTGAAGCCCTCTTGCGCCTAGGGGCGCGCGTGGCTGGCCGGTGTTTCGACCGCGCAGAGCCTCACGTTCCTCCGGTCATTGAAGAAGCCATATGAAGTTCGCCGATATCGGCCTTTCCGACGAATTGCTCAGCGCGGTCACCGCGAAGGGATACGACACGCCCACCGCGATTCAGGCCCAGGCGATCCCCAGCGTGCTGATGATGAAGGACATCATCGGCGTCGCCCAGACCGGCACCGGCAAGACCGCCAGCTTCGTGCTGCCGATGATCGACATCCTGGCCCACGGCCGCCGCCGCGCGATGATGCCGCGCAGCCTGATCCTTGAGCCGACCCGCGAACTGGCCGCTCAGGTCGCCGATGAATTCGCGCTCTACGGCGTCAACCACGACCTCAAGATGGCGCTGCTGATCGGCGGCGTGCAGATGGGCGATCAGGTCAAAGCGCTCAACGAAGGCGTCGATGTGCTGATCGCCACTCCGGGCCGGCTGATGGACCTGTTCGAACGCGGCAAGATCCTGCTGACCGGCTGCGACTTGCTGGTGATCGACGAGGCCGACCGGATGCTCGACATGGGCTTCATCCCGGATATCGAAACGATCTGTTCGAAGCTTCCGGCCAATCGCCAGACCTTGCTGTTCAGCGCCACCATGCCGCCGCCGATCAAGAAGCTGGCGGACAAGTTCCTGACCAATCCCAAATACATCGAGGTTGCCCGCCCAGCCTCGACCAACACCCAGATCGTCCAGTTCAAGGTTCCGGTCGCGTCCAGCCGCGGCAAGCGCGAAGTGCTGCGCGAGCTGCTGCGCACCGACGACGTCAAGACCGCGATGATCTTCTGCAACCGCAAGACCACGGTGCGGGATCTGGCCAAGAGCCTCAAGCAGAACGGCTTTTCGGTCGGCGAAATCCACGGCGACATGGAACAGCCGGCCCGCATCGCCGAGCTCGAGCGGTTCAAGAACGGCACCATCAATATCCTGTGCTGTAGCGACGTTGCCGCCCGCGGCCTCGATGTGAAGGGCGTCAGCCACGTCTTCAACTTCGACACGCCCTGGCATCCGGACGACTACGTCCACCGCGTCGGCCGCACCGGCCGCGCCGGCGCCACCGGCCGAGCCTTCACCCTGATCGCGCCCGAGGACCAGGAAGCAATCGAGAACGTCGAAAAGCTGACCGGCGGCAAGCTGGCAGTGTTCGAAGTGGGCAAGGGCGCCAAGGAACCCCGCGAGGACAAGGCTCCGCGCGAGGACAAGGCTCCGCGCGAGGACAAGCCCGCGCGCGAACCCCGCGAAGAACGCGCCCCGCGCGCCGAACGCCCCAAGCGCGACGGCACCAAGCCGCCAAAGGCTGCCCCGCGCCGCGACGTGGACGAAGGCGACGAAGCGGGCGCCTGGAACGGCCCGGTCCCCGGCTTCCTTGGGGTTTCAGCGCTATAGTCCTCACTTAGTTCCTCTCCATTTTTCGCGAAGGCGACAAATGGGGAGGTGGCAGCGGCTGTAGGTCGCTGACGGAGGGGCCTCTACGCTAGCGTCCTGACCCCTCCGTCAGCCGCTTCGCGTCTGCCACCTCCCCATTTGCGCTACGCGAAAATGGGGAGGAACTTATTCGGCCACCTTCACAAAGCTATCAATCACCCGCTTCGGCCCGGCCGTCTCAAACTCGATCTCCAGCTTGTTGCCTTCCTGCGCGGTGACCGTGCCGTAACCAAACTTCTCATGGAACACCCGCACTCCCAGGCCCAGATCGCTGCGCGGCTTGGCGGCAAAGCTCGCGGCAGAGCGGGTGGCTTCGGGCAGGCGTTTGGGGGCGGGGTCGAAATCGCGCGTGGAAGCGCGTTGCCAGCCGGGGCCGCGGCCGGTTCCGCGGGCAATTTGCGCGAAGGGATCGCTCGCTTCGCTCCACTGCGCGCGCCACAAGGACGCACCGCCCGATAGCGTGCTTTCCTGCTCGATATGCGCCTCGGGCAGCTCGGCGATAAAGCGGCTGGGGATTGAGCTGGTCCACTGGCCATAGATCCGCCGGTTGGCCGCGTGCAAAATCGTGCAGCGCCGCCGCGCGCGGGTGATCGCGACATAGGCGAGGCGGCGTTCTTCCTCGAGCGCGGAGAGCCCGCCTTCGTCGAGCGCGCGCTGGCTGGGGAAGACGCCTTCTTCCCAGCCGACCAGGAACAGGTAATCGAATTCCAGCCCCTTGGCGGCGTGGATCGTCATGATCGTCAGCTTTTCGGCATCGTCGGCCGCATCGTTGTCCATCACCAGGCTGACATGCTCGAGGAAATCGCCCAGCGTTTCGTATTCCTCCATCGCGCGGGCCAGTTCGGTCAGGTTTTCCAGCCGCCCGGCGCTTTCCGCGCTCTTTTCGGCCTGGAGCATCGCGGTGTAGCCGCTTTCCTCCAGCACGGTGCGGACCAGCTCGGCGGGCGAAAGCGCCTTGGCCGCATCGCGCCAGCGCGCCATGTCGCGCATCAGTGCGAACAGGGTGTTGCGGGCCCGGGGCGGCAATTCGTCGGTATCGACGATCTCGACCGCGGCCAGGCTGAGCGGAATACCGCGCGCGCGGGCATGGCGGTGCATCTTTTCCAGCGTCTTGTCGCCCAGGCCGCGCTTGGGGCTATTGTAGATCCGCTCAAACGCCAGGTCGTCGCTGGGCTGGGCGATGATCCGCAAGTAAGCGAGGGCATCGCGGATTTCGGCGCGTTCGTAGAACCGGAAACCGCCGACGATCTTGTAACCCAGCCCGATCGCGATGAAGCGGTCTTCGAACTCGCGGGTCTGGAACTGCGCGCGGACCAGGATCGCCAGCTGGTTGAGCGAGGCACCTTCGCGCTCGAGCCGCTCGGCCTCTTCGCCCACCCGCCGGGCTTCCTCGGGGCCGTCCCAGACGCCGATCAC
>Ga0073923_1000042_pt1 | contig 26146 bp, 19 predicted proteins | sample GWRWT4_1June14_FD_70956 | JGI IMG/M metagenome (GOLD analysis project Ga0073923, IMG submission 70956) | Sand microcosm microbial communities from a hyporheic zone in Columbia River, Washington, USA - GW-RW T4_10-June-14 | ecosystem: Engineered > Artificial ecosystem > Sand microcosm >... | reverse complement strand
ATCGAGCGCGGGCTGATGACCACGATCCACGCCTATACCAACGACCAGAAGATCCTCGACCAGATCCACGAAGATCCGCGCCGCTCGCGCGCGGCGGCGATGTCGATGATCCCGACCACTACCGGCGCTGCCCGCGCGGTGGGCGAAGTGCTGCCCGAACTGAAGGGCAAGCTCGATGGCTCGGCAGTGCGCGTGCCCACGCCCAATGTCAGCCTGGTCGATCTGACTTTCACCCCTTCGCGCGATACCACCAAGGACGAAGTCAACGCGCTGCTCAAGGCCGCCTCGGAAGGCGCGCTCAAGGGCGTGCTGGCCTGGACCGACGAGCCGCTGGTGTCGATCGACCTCAACCACTGCCCGGCCAGCTCGACCGTGGACAGCCTGGAAACCGCAGTGATCGACGGCAAGCTGGTCCGCGTGGTCAGCTGGTACGACAACGAATGGGGCTTCTCCAACCGGATGGTCGATACCGCCGGGGCGATGGGGAAGTTGATCTGACCTGACCCTTCCCCCTTGATGGGGGAAGGATACGAAGACTTGCGAGCTTGCTCGCTAGTCGCAGTTGGATGGGGGTGAGGGTGCGTCACCTCGCGAGATCACCCCCACCCAACCTTCGCTAGCCCCCGCATGCGCGAGGGCAAGCTGCGGTATCCCTCCCCCATCAAGGGGGAGGAGGGAGTGGCACATGACCAAGTTCAAGACCCTCGATGATCTCGGCGACCTGACCGGCAAGGTCGCGCTGGTGCGCGTCGATCTCAACCTGCCGATGGACGGCGTCCGGGTCACCGATGACACCCGCGTGCGGGCTTCGGCCCCGACGATCCTCGAACTGGCGGCGAAGGGGGCCAAAGTGCTGCTGCTGGCGCACTTCGGGCGGCCGGGGGGTGAGAAGGTTTCGACTATGTCGGTCTCGATGACCCTCGACGCGCTGCAAGAGGTGCTGGGCCGCGAAGTGATGTTCGTGCCCGAGATTGCAGGCGACGTGGTCAAGCAGTCTATCGGCATCCTCGCACCCGGAGACATTGCCTTGCTGGAGAACACCCGGTTCTGGAAGGGTGAGGAAAAGAACGATCCGGAATTGGCCAAAGCGATTGCCGCCAATGCCGACCTCTACGTCAACGACGCTTTCTCCGCCGCGCACCGCGCCCATGCCAGCACCGAGGGGCTGGCCCACTTGCTTCCCGCCTATGCCGGGCGCTCGATGGAGGCCGAACTCAAGGCGCTGGAAAAGGCGCTGGGCGATCCGGTGCGCCCGGTCGCGGCCGTGGTCGGCGGGGCCAAGGTTTCGTCCAAGCTCGACGTGCTGACCCACCTGGTGACCAAGGTCGATCACCTGATCATCGGCGGCGGCATGGCCAACACCTTCCTCGCCGCGCGCGGGGTCTCAGTGGGCAAGAGCCTTTGCGAACATGAGCTGGCCAGCACTTGCGAAGGCATTCTGGACGCCGCTGACAAGGCCGGCTGCACGGTCCACCTGCCTTACGATGTGGTGGTGGCAAAGGAATTCGTGGCCAATCCGGCCTCCTTGCGCATCTGCAACGTCCACGAAGTCGCTGCTGACGAGATGATCCTTGATGTCGGCCCACAGGCAACCGAAGCCCTGGCCGATGTGCTCAAGACCTGCCGCACCCTGGTCTGGAACGGGCCGCTGGGCGCGTTTGAGACCGAACCGTTTGACGCGGCCACCGTCGCTCTTGCCAAAAGCGCCGCAGCGCTGACCAAGGAAGGCGCACTGGTTTCGGTCGCGGGCGGGGGTGATACTGTCGCCGCGCTGGCCCATGCCGGGGTGGCGCAGGATTTCAGCTATATCTCGACGGCTGGCGGGGCCTTCCTCGAATGGATGGAAGGCAAGGACTTGCCGGGGGTCACCGCACTCCAGACCGCTTGAGGTTACCGCACTTGCGGCACCGCGCCGGGGCCGCTATGGGCGCCGCCACATACGTATGCAACGCAAGGAATCGATCCCCATGAACTTTGCCGAAATGACCGCCAAGATGGCCGCCGGGAAGGGCTTTATCGCCGCGCTTGACCAATCAGGCGGATCGACTCCCAAGGCACTGGCCGGTTACGGGATCGGCGAAGATGCGTGGAGCGACGAAGCGGGCATGTACGCCCTGATCCACGACATGCGCAGCCGGATCATCCGCTCGGCGGCCTTCACTGGCGACAAGGTGATCGGCGCGATCCTGTTCGAACGGACCATGGACGGCACGGTCGATGGCGTTCCCACCCCGGCGGCGCTGATCGCCAAGGGTGTGGTGCCCTTCATCAAGATCGACAAGGGCCTGGAAGACGAGGCCAATGGCGTCCAGATGATGAAGCCGATGCCCGAACTCGATGCGCTGCTGGCCCGCTCGAAGGCGCTGGGCGTCTATGGCACCAAGGAACGCTCGGTGATCAATTCGGCGAATGCTTCGGGCATTGCCGATGTGGTTGCGCAGCAGTTTGAAATTGGCCGTCAGGTGCTGAGCCACGGCATGATGCCGATGCTCGAGCCTGAGATCAACATCAAGAGCGACACCCGCGCGGCCTGTGACGAGCTGATGCTGGCCGAGATCCTCAAGAACCTTGAGGGGATGAGCGAGCAAGTGATGCTCAAGCTCTCGCTGCCGGTGGTGCCGGGGACTTTCGACCCGCTGGTCGAGCACCCCAAGGTGCTGCGCGTGGTCGCGCTGTCGGGCGGTTACAAGCGCCCTGAAGCCTGTGTCGAACTATCGAAGAACAAGGGCATCATCGCCAGCTTCAGCCGCGCGCTGCTCGAAGACCTGCGCGCGCAGATGAACGATGCTGAGTTTGACGCTGCGTTGGGTGAGGCGATCGACGCGATCCACAAGGGTTCGACTGAGAAGAATTGATCGGCTAGAGCGCCCGGCATGACCCAATGCCAGCTCTACCTGATCTCCCCGCTCGACGTCTCCGGCGCCTTTCCGGACCGGCTTGCCCGCGCTTTGGACGCAGGCCAAGTCGCGGCGTTCCAGTTCCGCGTCAAGGATGTGGACGAGCACCAGGCCGCGCGGCTGGCCGAGCCGCTCCAGGCGATCTGTTCGGATCGCGAAGTGGCGTTCATCGTCAACGATTCGATCGCGCTGGCCAAGCGGATCGGGGCCGATGGGGTGCATCTGGGGCAGGGTGATGGCGATGTGAAGGACGCCCGCGCGCGGCTGGGCAAGGAGGCGCAGATTGGCGTCACCTGCCACAACAGCCGCGATCTGGCGATGGAAGCGGGTGAGGCCGGGGCCGACTATGTCGCCTTCGGGGCGTTCTTCCCGCCCCAGACCAAGGACACCGATTACCGAGCTGAGCCCGAACTGCTCACCTGGTGGCAGAACCTGATGGAGCTTCCATGCGTCGCGATCGGCGGGATCACGCCCGAGAATTGTGCCCCGCTGGTTGAGGCCGGCGCCGATTTCCTGGCGGTCAGCCACGCGGTCTGGGGCGGTGACGAGGCCGCTGCGGTGCGGGCCTTCGCACGAATTCTGGGTGGGGATTGAGCGTTCAAAGCTGTTGACCTACGCAAATTCATGGAGTTGGTTAACGCCATGACGCAGGCGCGCCTGCTACGGAGGGGTTGATCATGGCTGAGAACGAACCGAACGCAGAGCTCGATGTCACCAAGGCCTGGGCCGCAACGCAAGACCAGAAGGGTCAGGCGAAGAAGCTCAGAATCTATGCCGCGCTATGCTGGGTGGTCGCAATCGGGACCGAGATTGGTGCGATTGTCATGCTCAAGCAGGGCAAGTTCCAATCGGGCAACATGGCGCTGCTGATCGGCCTGCTGGTGGTGATCGCGGCCTTCGCGATCGGCGGCAGCCTGATGTGGAAAGCCGCGAACCGGCACGATCCGGCCAGCCGTGCCGATGGTTTCCGCTTCTTCGTCCAGAATCAGTTGGGCGCGATCATCACCGTGATTGCGTTCCTGCCGCTGTTGGCGCTGATCTTCCTCGACAAGGATATGGATCCCAAGAACAAGAAGATCGCCGGCGGCGTCGGCGTGGTGCTGGCCTTGCTTGCGACCACCATCGGGATCGACTTCAAACCGCCTTCGGTTGAGCAGTACACCGAGGACATGAATCTCTGCGCCAGCCAGATCAAGAGCGGCCAGCCGACCACCGCCTGTTCGCCCGCAGTGGCTGAGCAAGCCAAGGACATTGCCCGCGATTCGGCCGCGGTGGCCGATGCGACCAAGACCGCCGCCAACCCGGGCGGGGTCGATACGGTTTACTGGATCGCTTCTGAAAAGCCGGGCGAGAAAGCCTCGGACCAGCGCGTCTTCCACTTGTGCTCCGATGTCACACCGCTGCGCGGCAAGCAGGTCAAGAGCGGCTCGGTGACCGAAGCCTACAAGGAAAACGCCACCCGCATCACCAAGCAGATCCCGATGGAACAGCGCCAGTGCGGGTTTGGGGCTCCGGCTCCGGCCAAGGCGGAAGCCACGACTGCGCCTTAAGACCGCCTTAAGACCGCATAGTAACAGAACACGAGGGGGTACCGGGCTATGACTACACCGACCAGTCCCAAGGAAATGACCCTGCGCGGGATCGTGCTGGGCGCGCTTCTGACCGTTATCTTCACCGCTGCCAACGTCTATCTGGGGCTCAAGGTGGGCCTGACTTTCGCCACGTCGATCCCGGCTGCGGTGATCTCGATGGCGGTGCTCAAGATCTATTCGGATTCGACGATCCAGGAAAACAACATAGTCCAGACCATCGCCTCATCGGCAGGGACGCTGTCGGCGATCGTTTTCGTGCTTCCGGGTCTGGTCATGATCGGTTGGTGGCAAGGCTTCCCTTACTGGCAATCGGTGGCGATCATTGCGATCGGCGGCGTTCTGGGGGTGATGTATTCGGTGCCGCTGCGCCGAGCCCTGGTGACCGGTTCCGATCTGCCTTATCCTGAAGGCGTGGCCGCGGCCGAAGTGCTCAAGGTCGGGTCCGGGGTTGGCGGTGCGGAAGAGAATGCCCGCGGCTTGCGCGCAGTCATTTTCGGTACGGTAGTCGCTCTGGGCCATGCCTTTCTGGCCAAGGCCAAACTGGTCTCCGAGGGCTGGGCCAAGGCTTTCGGGATTGGCAGCGGGGGCAGTTTCGTCTCGCTGACCTTCTCATTCGCGTTGGTGGGCGTCGGGCACCTGGTGGGCATGGCGGTAGGCCTCGCCATGCTGGTCGGGGTGGTGCTGAGCTACTTCATCATCCTGCCCCAGCTGAGCGCGACCGGCATGCCGGCTGGCGAAGAGATGATGGGCTTCCTGCGCGGCATGTTCCGCACCGACGTGCGCATGATCGGCGCCGGGACGATCGGCATTGCGGCGATCTACACCCTGTTCAAGGTGATCGGCCCGATCGTCAAGGGGGTCTTGGGTGCGATCGAGGCCGATGTCACCCGCAAGATCCAGGGTGGCATGGATACGATGGAGCTGACCGAGCGCGACTTGCCGATCGGGATAGTCGGCGGCTCGATATTGGGGCTTATGGTGCCGATCGCGATCCTGCTGGCCGCCGTATCGACCAGCGGCCCGGTCTCGCAATTCCTGGGAATTTCGCTGCTGGCCAGCGTGATCTACATCATGATCATGGGTGTGATCATCGCTTCGGTTACCGGCTATATGGCCGGGCTGATCGGCGCGTCGAACAGCCCGGTTTCGGGCGTCGGGATCCTTTCGGTGCTGGGCATTTCGTTGCTGCTGGTCTCAATGTTCGGTCGCGACCTGTCGCCTGACGATACCAAGGCGCTGGTTGCTTTCGCGCTGTTTGTCACCGCGATCATCTTTGGCATTGCGACGATCGCCAACGACAACCTGCAAGACCTCAAGACCGGCCAGCTGGTCGGCGCTACCCCCTGGCGCCAGCAAGTCGCGCTGATCCTGGGGGTCTTGTTCGGGGCCATGGTGATCCCGCCGATCCTGACCATGCTCAACGATACGTTCGGTTTCCAGGGTGCGCCGGGCGCGGGCGACAATGCGCTGGGCGCACCGCAGGCGGCGCTGATCAGCTCGATTGCGCAAGGCGTGCTGGGCGGCGATCTCAACTGGGATCTGATCAAGACCGGTGCAATCATTGGCGCGGTTGCGATCGTGATCGACGAAGTGCTCAACCGCACCGGCAAGGGCTCACTCCCGCCGCTCGCGGTGGGCATGGGGATGTACTTGCCCACCGATTCGACCGGCTTTGTGGTGGTGGGTGCCTTCCTTGGCTATCTCTACAACAATTGGGCGTCGAAGCAGGCCGATCCCGGCTTTGCCAAGCGCATCGGGGTGCTGACCGCAACCGGGCTGATCGTCGGCGATGGCCTGTTCAACGTGCTCTATTCGGCTGTGGTCTGGACCACCGACGATCCGGACGCCTTTGCCGTCTTTGGCGAAAACCCCTGGGCTTTGCCGATGGGCGTTGTGCTGTTCACCGCGCTGACTGTCTGGGCCTATGCCCGGATGCGCAGCGACGCCTCGCGCAGTATCTGAGTGGCCGGTGTTGCAAGCTGATCGCGAAGGCGATCAGCGCACCCAACAGGAATGCTAGCTGTTGTTCACGACCCGGCGAACGCAGCGGAGCGTGCCTTCCTGGCCGTCCGGGCCCAGCTTGCGCAGAAAGCTGTCGTTGATCCGGCGGAACTTCTGGCCGTTCTTGGGTCCGCTGGTCAGCACCAGCAGGTCGCCGGTCAGCAGGTAGGTGCCGCGCCCCTTGGCGGTGCGATAGGTGTTGGCGTTGACCACCACGAAGTCCTCGTCCGGCACGCGCAGGCCCACCGCGCCAGTGGCATCGCCGGGCATCTCGCACAGGAAATTGCCCGGCGGGATCTGCCCGATCGGGCCGCCTGGAACCGCCAGCGCAGGGGCGGCCAGAGCGAGCAGCAGGGGGGCAGCGCGAAGGGTCATGCCGCCTCCCTAAGCCCAGAGCGGCTTAGCGGCAAGTGAACGACTTGCCGTCTGGCGCTCCGCAGGCTAAGGGCGCGGCCTTCGGGTGCCTTGCGGCACCTGGTTCTTTCTCATTCTTGAAGGCAGGCACCATGGCCAAGATCAGCGGCGTGGACATCCGTCCCGGCAACATTATCGAATACGAAAAAGGCATCTGGAAGGTGGCCAAGACCCAGCATACCCAGCCGGGCAAGGGCGGTGCCTTCATGCAGGTCGAAATGAAGAACCTGATCGATGGCCGCAAGACCAATGTCCGTTTCCGCAGCCAGGATACGGTCGAAAAGGTCCGCCTCGATACCAAGGACTTCCAGTACCTTTACGCCGACGGCGATGCCCTGGTGTTCATGGACAAGGACAATTACGAGCAGATCAACCTCGACAAGGACCTGCTCGGTGAAGCAGCGGACTTCCTCCAGGACGGCATGGATGTCGTGCTCGAACTGTGGGACGAGCGCCCGGTCAGCGTTGAACTGCCCGCCCAGATCGAAGCCACCATCGTCGAAGCCGACGCGGTGGTGAAGGGGCAGACCGCTTCGTCGAGCTACAAGCCCGCGATCCTCGACAACGGCGTGCGTGTGATGGTTCCGCCGCACATCTCCAGCGGCACCCGGATAATCGTCGACGTGTACGAGCGCACCTACGTCGGCAAGGCGGACTGATTCCCCAAGCCCGTTCGTCCCGAGCGAAGTCGAGGGACAGCGTGCGTGGCGACCCCTCGACTTCGCTCGGGGCGAACGGTGAAGGTTTAAGATGGCAGTTATCTCAGGTTTGATCCGCGTGATGGAAAAGGCCGCCCGCAAGGCGGGTGGGCGCCTCCGCCGCGATTTCGGCGAGATCGAGCACCTGCAGGTCTCGAAGAAGGGCCCGGCGGACTTCGTCTCGAAGGCCGACCAGCACGCCGAACGCACGATCTGGGACGAGCTGCGCGCTGCGCGGCCGGACTGGGGCTTCCTGATGGAAGAGGGCGGCGAGATCCCGGGTGAGGACGGCAAGCCGCGCTTCATCGTCGATCCGCTCGACGGGACCAGCAACTTCCTCCACGGAATCCCGCACTTCGCGGTTTCGATCGCAGTGCAGGAACCCAAGCTGGATGGTTCGGGCTGGGGCGATGTGACCGCGGCAGTGATCTATCAGCCGGTCACTGATGAGACCTATTGGGCCGAAAAGACCCGCGGTGCCTGGCTGCACGACCGGCGCTTGCGTGTCTCCGGTCGGCGGCATCTGGATGAAAGCCTGATCGCCACCGGTATTCCCTTTGCCGGGCGCGGTGACAGCGCCGAATGGTCGAAGATTTATGCCGCCTTGGCTCCGCAGGTTGCAGGCATCCGCCGCTTCGGCGCGGCCAGCCTTGATCTCGCCTGGGTTGCTGCCGGGCGCTACGAAGGCTTCTGGGAAAGCGAGCTGGCCCCGTGGGATACGGCTGCGGGCTGCCTCTTGGTGCGCGAAGCCGGCGGTTTCGTCACCGACTGGCGCGGGATTTCGCAGCAGATTTGCGACAAGCAGGTGCTGGCAGGCAACGATGCCTTGCATTCAAGACTGCACAAGATATTGGCGAACACGCTGAAAGGGTGAATCACCCTCAAAGCATGCCCCTGTGGCGGAATGGTAGACGCGCTCGACTCAAAATCGCGTTTAGCCTAAAAATCTAAGCCAAAAATCCTGTAAAACCAACAGTTTGAGCAAGGACGAGGTTTCCAAAAAGACTTACACAAGTCTTACACACTTTGGGGACTTCGTAATGCCAGTTGAAACCCACGAGCTAATGGATGGTGCGCTCCACGTTTATCGGCGTGAGGGTAGTCGCTACTGGCAATGCGCCACCTATCTGGGAAGTCGCAACCATAGGCAGACGACCAAGGAAACGAGCCTTGCCGCTGCCAAGGATTTTGCCCGCGATTGGTATATGGAGCGATGCGTCGAGGATCGCCAACGCCGACGCGGTGGCGTTTCCTTGCTGGACGTTCCCGTCCAGAATCTTATCGCCGGACCCGGCGCGCCGACCGATGGGCGGCGTAGGCGAACGCCAACCGGCCCCAGTTTCGAGGACGCCGCAAAAGCGTTTACCAGCGAGTTCGAGGTTATCACGTTGGGCGAACGCAATGCCGGATATGTGGCGTCGAAGTCCGATATAATCCGCGTCCATCTGTTGCCGTTCTTTGGTAACACGGCTCTTGCGGACATTACTGCTGGCAAAGTGCAGGAGTATCGGGCGCACCGTCAAACATCGCGGCTCGATCCAAAGACCGGCAAGCCGAAGAAACCTGCCCGTGCCACCCTGCATCACGAAATCGTCACTCTCCGTCAGGTGTTGAAAACCGCCAACCGTAAGGGCTGGATCGCGGCAATCCCGGATATGTCAGCGCCCTACAAAACTTCCGGCAAGCTGGAGCATCGCGCGTGGTTCTCGCCCGAGGAATACAAGATGCTTTACGAGGCGACGCGCGAGCGGGCGAAGAATCCGCCCAAGCCGCGCTGGCGCGAAGTCTGCGAGACCTTTCACGATTATGTCCTGTTTATGGGGAATACGGGCCTTCGTCCCGATGAGGCCTCGCGACTTGAGCTGCGTGACGTCAAGATCGTGAAGGACGAATCGACCGGCGATCGCATCCTGGAGATCGAGGTGCGCGGCAAGCGCGGTGTCGGTTTCTGCAAGTCGATGCCCGGCGCAATCCTGCCCTTTGAGCGAGTTCGCAAACGCAAAAATCTAAAACCGACCGACAAGATATTCGGGAAGTCGCCGCGCGAGTTGATGAATACCGTCCTCGATGAGTTGAATCTGAAATTCGACCGCGATGGTCATATCCGCACCTGTTACAGTCTGCGGCATACATACATTTGCCTTCGCTTGCTCGAAGGCGCGGACATCTATCAAGTTGCTAAGAATTGCCGCACCAGCGTCGAGATGATCGAAAAATACTATGGCAGGCATTTGAAGAACAACATTGACGCTTCCGCTGTCAATGTTCGCAAAGCGCGCCCTAAGCCTATAACGGCTCGCAAGAAGGTTGCGATGTCAACGGAATAGGCTGCATTGTTCACTTTTCACGTTGCACATATTGCTCCTATCGTTATAGGCGTGTCGCAACGCGGGCGTGGTGGAATTGGTAGACGCGCGGGATTCAAAATCCCGTTCCGCAAGGAGTGTGGGTTCGATTCCCACCGCCCGCACCATCCTCTTTAGCATGATCCACTTACCCCACCGCACGGTGGGGGGATCATGCCAAAGCGGGGTATAGTGGACCGGAGGGGCTACGGCCCGCTTCCGCGAAATGGCAGAATACCGTCTGCCATGCTGGCCGTCAGAATCCCGGACGGGATTCGGCCATCGCCTCAAGCATCGAAATTATCTCCGAACGTCAATTTTGCCCTGCTTTACAGTCGCCAAGTGTGTAGGAAGGGAAGGCAGACCGAGCGTGCTTGTTTTCAACCACCCCGGCAAACTTAGACGGGGGTGTATTTGTTAACATGCTGAATATGCCATACTTCACCCTGCAACTTTGCTGCGCTATACTCTAAGGACTATTAGCGCATGTTGACTGACTATCATTCCAAGTATCTCGCGAGCGATCTTGTCAGGCGTAGATCGTCGGACAGCAGCGACAAGCTGGCTATAGCTGTGGCTGGTGCGCAAGTTGATATGAACCCGCATCAAGTCGATGCTGCACTCTTTGCGTTCGCATCTCCCTTGTCAAAAGGGGCGCTGCTCGCCGATGAGGTCGGGCTTGGAAAGACCATAGAAGCAGGCCTGGTCATTTCTCAACGCTGGGCTGAGGGAAAACGACGGGTGTTGATCATCGCCCCGTCGAATCTGCGAAAGCAGTGGTATCAGGAAATGAACGAGAAGTTCTTCATTCCCTGCTCCATCATTGAATCGAAGTCATATAATGCCGCTATCAAGGCAGGAGACTTCCGGCCGTTCGACATGAATGGCAGTGTCGTGATCTGCTCATACCAATTTGCCCGAAACAAGGCCGCAGACGTGCATTCCACGCCTTGGGATTTGGTCGTAATCGACGAAGCCCACAGGTTGCGGAATGTTTATAAGCCGTCGAACGTGATCGCCAACACGCTGAAAATGGCGCTAGCTGAGCGCCATAAGCTGTTGCTGACGGCGACGCCCCTGCAAAACTCGCTTCTTGAGTTGTTCGGATTGGTCAGCTTCATTGACGAACACACCTTTGGCGATTTGAAGAGCTTTCGGGAGCAATTCGCCAATCTCTCTCAGGAGCGCACCTTCGAGATTCTGCGAGAGCGTTTGAAGCCGGTTTGTCACCGCACGCTTCGTCGGCAGGTGACAGCCTATGTCCCCTACACCAAACGCCATGCGATTTTGGAGGAGTTCAGCCCGGACGAAGCGGAAGACCGACTATATAATCTCGTGACTGACTATTTGCAGCGCGACAACCTTCAGGCGCTTCCCGCTAGCCAACGCTCTCTGATGACGCTCGTGCTTCGTAAGCTGCTCGCGTCGTCTACCTTTGCCATTGCGGGCGCGCTCACCTCAATATCCAACCGGCTACAAAAGCGGCTCGATCAGAGTAGGCCCACGTCGCTCTTAGAGGAGTTGGACGAGGATTATGAGGCGCTGGATGAGACGGCGGAGGAGTGGTCGGATGACGAAATCGAACCTCTGACGGAAGCCGATCAGAGGGCGCTTGAGCTCGAAATTATTGAGCTTCGTGAGTTTGCGGAATTGGCAACCTCCATCGACCAAAACGCCAAAGGGAGGGCGTTGCTGAAAGCTCTGGAAGTGGGTTTCGCTAAGGCGCGCGAATTAGGTGCGGATGAGAAGGCGATCATCTTCACAGAATCGCGCCGCACCCAATCCTATCTGTTGCGGGTGTTGGCCGACAGTCCGTTTGCCGATCGCATAGTTCTGTTCAACGGCACCAACACCGACGATCAATCGAAAGCGATTTATCGCGAATGGGTGTCCCGCCATGAAGGCTCGGATAGAGTTACTGGGTCGCGAACCGCCGATATGCGCTCTGCCTTGGTCGATTATTTCCGCGAGCAGGGCCGGATTATGATCGCCACCGAGGCCGGTGCCGAGGGTATCAATCTCCAATTTTGCTCAATGGTCGTGAACTATGATCTGCCCTGGAACCCACAGCGTATTGAACAGCGCATCGGGCGTTGCCATCGCTACGGCCAGAAGCACGATGTCGTAGTCGTCAATTTCCTCAACCGGAAGAACGAAGCCGACCAGCGCGTCTATCAGTTGCTGTCCGAGAAATTTGAGCTTTTCGAGGGCGTTTTCGGAGCGAGCGACGAGGTGCTTGGTGCTATTGAATCTGGCGTCGATTTTGAAAAGCGGATTGCCGGTATCTACCAGCAATGCCGCCAGACAGCCGAGATCAAGTCCGCTTTCGACGAACTCCAGCTTGAACTCACCCTTGAGATCAACGAGGCGATGACCCACGCGCGGCGTAAGTTGCTTGAAAATTTCGACGACGAGGTGCGCGAGAAGCTCAAAATGCGCAACGCTGACACGAACTTGCACCTCAGCCAGTTCGAGCAGCAGTTGATGAAACTTGCGGCGCATGAGCTGGACGGTGATGCCGATTTCATCGACTCATCATCGTTCCGGCTCAATGCCGTTCCGCATTGGCTTTCGGGCGAGGGCGTTCCTACCGGCCTGTATGAATTGCCGCGCCGCACCGGCGACGCGCATCTGTTCCGCGTCAATCATCCGCTGGGGCAGGCTATCGTTGCCCGCGCACAATCGCGCGACCTGCCCGTTGCCGAGATCGCCTTCAATTATTCGGGCCATGAAGGGCGCATTTCCCAAATCGAACTCCTGAAAGGTCAATCGGGCTGGCTCGCGGCGTCGATGCTGTCGGTTGAGGCGTTGGGCCAGAGCGAGGATCACCTGTTGCTCGCGGGAACGACCGACGACGGAACGACGCTTAGCGCCGAGGCCACTTCGCGGTTGATGACCATTGCCGGTGGCGTCACCGGATCGGCCACACAACCCGATACAATCACAACCGCACTCGCGCAATCGCTGGCCGAGCAGCAAGCGCACGTCCGCCGGGACATATCGGAACGCAACGCCCGCTTCTTCGAGATCGAGGCTAACAAGCTCGACGGGTGGGCGGACGATTTGAAGGTAGGGCTGGAACGCGAGCTGAAGGAGCTTGATCGCCAGATCAAGGAAGCCCGCCGCGCCGCCACGCTCGCGCAGACTCTGGAAGATAAGTTGGCGGGGCAAAAGGCGGTTAAGGCGCTCGAAACCGAACGCTCGAACAAGCGTCGGTCGCTATTCGATGCGCAGGACAAGATTGACGAACAACGGGCCGTTCTAATTGCCCAGATCGAGGGTAAGCTCGAACAGAGCGCGGAAACAAAGCCGCTGTTTACGATCCGGTGGAGTGTGAAATGAGCGACGAAAAATCACCGTCCGAAACATTGGCAGCGCAGATTGTGGATCAGTTGATCCAGTCGGGCCTTGTCCGCACGGAGAAAAGGGATTCTGTCGTCACCAAGATCGCATCGGGCGAAATGAAGGGCCTCGACTGGAAGAACGAAATCGACCTGGCTGCCGAGAAGGCTGCAACGGCATGACCGGGATTGCTCTAAAATCGCTCAGCCTCACGGCGTTTCGGGGTTCTTCAACCACCTTCAAACTCCCGTTCGAGAAGGGCCGGAAGCTCACCTTGGTTTACGGTGAGAACGGCACAGGAAAGACCACGATCTGCGATGCCCTTGAATTTCTGGCGGTTGGTGATGTCGGTTCGCTGAATGACAAGGGTATGGGCCGGGCGCTGGAAAAATACTGGCCTTCAGCCAACAAGGCTTTGTCCGACATCGACGTGGTGCTGGCGACGTCGAATGGTGTCGAGTGCAAGGGGCGCTTCGTTGACAAGAAACCTGTCTTCGAGCCAGCCGACGCACGCCCGGTAATTGAATTGCTGCGCCAGCAGCAGATTACGGCGCTCATCGAAACTCCGCCCGCCAAACGATACGAGGTGCTGCAACGCTTCATCGACGTTGAAGCGGTCGAGAAGTCGGAAGATGCACTGCGCAAGCAGGTGCAGGAGCTTGAGGCCGACAGGACGAGTAGGGAGAATGCCGAATATCAGAGCTTCGCGGCGCTGAATGACCTGTTCGAGGTGGCGGGGAAGCCTGCCGGTCTGACGGCGATAACTTGGGCAAAGGCGCTGTTGGCCGAGCCACAAGATAATGTCGAATCCGAGCTGAAAGCCGTTGAGCTGCTTCGGGGCGTCCTCATTGCGTTTGGCGCCTATCCCGATTTGCTGACGCAAAGCCAGAATTCGGTTGTTGCCGCCAAGGATGCTTTCGACGCAGCCAACACCGCCATGAAAGCTGCTGTTGTTACCGCGAGCGGCAATGCCTCCGAAACGGTAAAACTCCTTGAGGCAGGCAAATCATACCTTCATGCCCATGCCGACGCCACCGTCTGCCCGTTGTGCGAGAGTGATGACAAGATTGCCGGGCTGGCAGAATCGATCAATGCACGGCTCGTTCAACTCGCATCAGTGCAGGAAGCGCAAACAAACCTCGACAAGTGCCGATCCACGCTGAATCGCGCCGAAGCTGCTCGCGCTCAGCTTGGAGCCAATTACGCCAAGTCGCTCGAAGATTACGCGACCGCGAAGGGCGGGTTTGCCTGGGGCGCGAAATACACCTTTCCGGCTTCCGACCCGCCAGCCGATATCGCCGATGTTCAGCAATGGCTTGTTTCGGCGGAAGCCTCTGCCAAGACATGGGCCGATGCCGAGGCGTCGCTGCGGCAAGGCTCGAATCGTTTTGCGGCCGTCAAGAGCGCGCTGGATCGCTACGAAACGAACAGCACACGCAAGAAGGAGGTTGAGGCGCTGATTCCCAAGGCCAAGCAGGCGCTGGAAATCTGCGTGAAGGCCCGGCAGGCATTTACCGACAAGGTGATGGCCGAAATAGCGCAGCAGGTTGGCGAACTTTACGAGAAGGTTCACCCCAACGAGGGTCTCGAAAAGATCGCGCTCCAGCTTGATCCCAAGAAGCGTTCGTCGATTGAAATGCAGGCCAAGTTCGCGGGCAAGGACGTTCCGCCAACGGCCTATTTCAGTCAGTCCCATCTCGACACGCTGGGGCTGTGCGTATTTCTTGCGCTTGCCCTGCGCGACAAGGCCATTGAGAAAATCCTGATCCTCGACGATGTGCTGGGGAGCATTGACGAGCCGCACGTCGAACGGGTGATCGACATGCTATACGCCGTCAGCGAGCGCTTCCGGCACACCCTCATCACCACGCATTACCGCCCTTGGCGCGAAAAGTTCCGCTGGGGCCGATTGAAGCCCGATCAGCCCTGTCAGTTCGTTGAGCTGACGGGTTGGGGGCTTGATGGCGGGATGCGGATGAAAAGCGCACTTCCCGAAACCGCGCGGCTCAAAATATTGATGGAGGCCGAAGACCCTGACTTGCAGGCGATTTGCAGCAAGGCCGGGGTAATGCTCGAAGAAGCTCTCGATTATCTAACCCAGAAATACGAGTGCGCCGTCCCGCGTCGGCATGGTGCGGCCTATACACTTGGCGATTTGCTACCAGCCGTCAAAGGCAAGCTCCGCGACAATCTTCGTGTGGAAATCGTTACACCGATCGAGGGTGCCGAACCTATTGTAGCTGCGATCGACCTGAAACCTATGCTCGATGCGCTTTCACTCATCGCCCAGACACGGAACGTGATGGGCGCACATTTCAACACCCTTTCGTTCGAGTTACTTGATGCGGACGCGATGAAATTCGCCAAGCAGGTCGAGCAGCTTGCCGATGCGCTGGTGTGCCCCGAGCATGGCTGGCCCAGCCGCGAAAAGTCGGGCAGCTATTGGGAAAATGGCGGTGGAACCCGTCGCCTGCATCCCCTCAAGAAGCCGAGCTGATCTTGATGTCTGACTTCACCGATCATGATTTCGCGCTACTGGAGGCTGTCTTAACCGAGCATTTCTTGCCTCACCTTCCTGTGCTGGCCGCAAATAACAAAACCGACGAGGAGTGCAGGAAGAAAGACTTGTCGCGCGCCTTGTCAGCGTTTGCATTATCGCATCTGGTGGGTTTGGGCAGTGAGGCGGCAGCGCGAGAAGTCGTGGACGACTTTGAGGATTGCGGAATCGATGCCGTCCATTTCTGCCCAATCCAGAACACCCTCTACATTGTGCAGGCAAAGCTGAAAAAAGGCGAAGAATTCAAGGAGGCAGAAGCGCAAAAATTTACGACGGGCATCAGAAAATTGATGGCGTCGGATTTTGCTGCGTTCAATGCCCATGTTGTTGCACGGCAACCAGAACTGCAAACCGCAATCGAGGATTGTGATCGAGTTCAGTTGGTCGTGATCTACACCGGCACCCGAATATCCGCTCACGCTGCTGCGGCCCTCAATGCCTTGATGGCGGGGGAGGGAACCGAAGAGTCACGGTTCGTTGCCCCCTTTTCCGACGTCGGCCCTGCGGTTGTGCGCCGCGTTGTGTCCGACTTTCACGCACACAAGCCGATCACGGCCAGACTCAAGCTCAACCATGCCCGTAAAATCTCTCAGCCACGGGAGACATACATCGGCACGTTGAACCTTAAGGACATTGTTGCCCTGTTCAACGACCAGGGTAACGCATTATTCGACAAGAACGTCCGCAACGGGCTTGGGGGCAAATCTGAGGTCAATCAGTCTATTCAGGCAAGCCTTAAGGATGCGCCCGGCGATTTCCTCTTCCTGAACAATGGCATCACGATCCTGTCCTCTACCATCACGGAGAGGAACACGGCGAACGACCATAGCAAGACCCTTGATATGCGCGGAATTTCAGTCGTGAACGGGGCGCAGACAATTGCGTCTGCGGCCGCATTTGCGAAATCCGCCAATGCCGATCTCGATGGCGTCAAGGTGGCGGCAACTATCATCAAGGCTGCAACCGACAGCGAATTCGGCAAGCAAGTCACCAAGGCCCGGAACTACCAGAACCCGATTTATGCGTGGAACTTTGCCGCTTTGGACGAACGGCAGGAGATATTCCGAAGGGCCGCGAAAGCACTAGGATTCGATTTCAGGATCAAATCGCATGACCCATACGATGTTGACCCAGCTTCATTCACTTTCGACGAGGTGGCAATCGCAATGGCTCTCGGTCATCCGAATCCGCGGATGGCATGGCGGGCAAGTCAGCGGGCACGGCGTCTCCAGACGCTCGGGGATGAATGGTATGAAGAGATTTTTGGTGGTGAGCAGACCGTTTTCAGGGTGATAAACCGGACGCTTGCGACCCAGCAGATCTTCGACCTTTTGAAAACAACCCTTTCGACGACGACATCGGAGGACGAGAAGCGTGTTTTCCGGCATGGCGGCCATGCCTATGCGTGGGTGTTGTTGAAGTGTCTCCGCGACAGCCTGGATGGCGCAGCCGTCGTTGATCGCGCCAAGCTGCCGGCCCAAATCAGCAAACCTGCGGACGATCTTCGACTGTCATTCGTCGAGCAGACGCTCGCCCTGGGCATCGAACGTGGCAACAAGCAGCCGTGGGCAATTTTCCAGAATCAGGCGGACAACCTGGCGTTGCTGGAGAGGGTCATGCTGGAAAATTTCGGCCCGCTCAATGCCGCCGCAATCGCTGACAAACGGGGGCAGCGCCCCGTGACAAACAAGGGTGGGAGAGTGGTAGACCTCTTTGACTACCCTGAACCTCTCTTCACCTATTTGGCTTCCAAAGCCCCTCAGATTAAAGACGTGATATGACCAAAAAACAGAAACTCGAACTGACATGGGTGGGGAAGGAAAACCGGCCTCGGCTAGAACCGCGCATCCTGATTGAAGACCCGGCGAAGAGCTATCACGCCGCCGCGCGGGTTTCGGACGGGGACATCTTCGACAATGTGCTGATCCACGGCGACAATCTGCTCGCGCTCAAAGCGCTGGAAGCAGATTATGCGGGCAAGGTGAAGTGCGTGTTTATCGACCCGCCCTACAACACCGGCAGCGCCTTTACCCATTATGACGACGGGCTGGAGCATAGTATCTGGCTAGGCCTGATGCGCGACCGGCTGGAGATTATCCGCCGTTTGCTGTCCGATGATGGCTCGCTATGGATTACCATCGACGACAACGAAGCGCATTACCTCAAGGTGCTCTGCGATGAAGTGTTCGGACGACCAAATTTCGTTGCAAATGTTGTCTGGCAATCTTCAGATAATAGCAACAATGATGCTAAGCAGTTTTCAACTGATCACAATCATATCCTTGTTTATTCAAAGAAAGTCGATTGGCTAACAAACAAAACCAGAGGTGATGATGAGGAATATGGTCACTTCAAGAATACTGATAATGACCCGCGAGGTCCGTGGTTTGACGGAAACCCGCTTGGATCGCCAGCCTACAGAGAAAATCTGATTTTCGACTTGGTTTCGCCCCAAGGGCATACGGTCAAGCCACCTGCCAATGGGTGGCGTTGGTCGAAGGAGACTCTTGCTGAAAAAATGAAAACCGGCGAGATCCGGTTTACTCCAAACGGCAAAGCTATTCGCAGGCGAACTTATTTATGGGAACAGAAGGGGCTGCCGCCCTCGACCTTGTGGACCAATTTGGAAGAAACAGGACACAACCGGCAGGCGAAATTCGAGCAGAAAAAGCTGTTTCCTGAATGGGCCAAGGAAGAATGGTTTGGAACTCCGAAACCAGAAAAGCTTCTGAAGCGAATCTTTGATATTGCCACTGATACCGGCGACCTAGTTCTCGATTCTTTCGCTGGCTCAGGCACGACAGGGGCCGTGGCCCAAAAAATGAACCGCCGATGGATCATGGTCGAGCTGGGAGAGCATTGCACGACGCATATCGTGCCCCGTTTGCAAAAGGTGATCGACGGAACCGATCAGGGCGGGATCAGCAAGGCGGTAGAGTGGAACGGCGGCGGTGGTTTCCGCTATTTTGAGCTGGCACCGTCATTGTTGGCAAAAGACAAATGGGGCCGGGAAGTGATTTCTCCCGAATATGACGCCGCTATGCTGGCGCAGGCTGTCTGCAAGCTGGAGGGCTTTACCTATGCGCCTAGCGATAGCGTCTATTGGCAGCAGGGCCATTCGTCTGAAAGCGACTTCCTCTATGTGACCACCCAGACATTGGGACCGGAAGAGCTTGCCGCGCTGTCCGAGGAGGTGGGCGAAGGCCGATCTCTGTTGATCCTGTGCGCTGCATTCCGGGGCAATGCCGATCTTTGGTCCAATCTGACCTTGCGCAAAATTCCTAACCATATCCGCAGCAAGTGCGAATGGGGGCATGACGATTATTCGCTCAATGTCGCTAACCTGCCTATGGCTGAGAAGGCACCACCGCCCCCACCGCCTGCGCAGTCCGGGCTGTTCGATGTTGCCGAAAACGAAGGGGACGCGGTATGAGTAATCTCCGCCACGTCAACGCCATCTCCAGTCGATTGAGCCTGCGTCCACCGCAGCGTCGCAGTCTCGAAATCCTTGACCGGATTACCGAGATCGTGCCGCTGGCGCGGACTGCCGACCTTGACGCGGCCAAGGACATCATCGCCAGCGAATATCCCGGCGTGGTGGATTTTGAGCGCGACTTTCCGTCGCTGTGCTTCGCGCTTGCCACAGGCGTCGGCAAGACGCGACTGATGGGGGCGTTCATCGCCTATTTGAAAATCGCGCATGGGATCAATAACTTCTTCGTCCTCGCGCCGAACCTGACGATCTACAACAAGCTGATCGCCGATTTCACTCCGAACACGACCAAATATGTATTCAAGGGCATCGCGGAGTTTGCCATCTCGCCGCCTGTGCTGACGACCGGCGAAACCTATGAGCGGCAGATTGCCTCAGGTGGCAATCTCTTCCCCACCACGATCAACATCTTCAACATCGCCAAAATCTCGTCGGAAGTGCGCGGCGGCCGTTCACCGCGCATCCGTTCGTTCCGCGAGGAGATTGGCGAGAGTTATTTCGATTATCTCGCCAGCCTGCCCGACCTGGTGCTGTTGATGGATGAATCGCACCGTTATCGGGCCACCGCAGGGATGCGCGCGATCAACGAATTGAAGCCGGTGCTGGGGCTGGAACTGACGGCAACGCCTTTCGTCGAAAGCACGCGCGGACCGGTGCCGTTCAGCAACGTGATCTTCGATTACCCACTCGCGCGCGCGATGGAGGATGGTTTCGTCAAGGAACCCGCCGTCGTCACCCGCAAGGATTTCAATCCGGCAGGCAAGTCGCCCGAAGCGATCCAGACGATGAAGCTGGAGGACGGAGTTCGCCTGCACGAAAGCGTCAAGGTCGATTTGGAAACCTATGCACGCGAGAATGGCGAGCGGATCGTCAAGCCGTTCGTGCTGGTGATCGCGCGCGATACCACTCACGCGGCGGAGCTTACCCGCCTGATCCAATCCGATGCGTTCTTCGACGGGCGCTATGCTGACAAAGTGATCCAGGTCGATTCCAGTGTGAAGGAAGAGGAGACGGTCGAGAAGCTGTTGACGGTGGAACACGCCGAAAACCCAGTCGAGATCGTCATTCACGTCAACATGCTGAAGGAAGGTTGGGACGTCACCAACCTTTATACGATCATCCCGCTCCGCGCCGCCAATGCGCGGACGTTGATCGAGCAGAGCATCGGACGCGGGCTGCGTTTGCCTTACGGCAAGCGCACCGGCGTCGCCGCCGTTGATCGCCTGAACATCGTCGCGCACGATCGCTTTCAGGAAATTGTGGACGCGGCGAACGATCCCAACTCGACGATCCGTTTGAAGCAGCTTGTTCTTGATGAAGCGGATTTGACCCGCAAGACCGTTACGGTCGTGGCTTCGCCGACGATCCTTGGCAGTCTCGGTCTGCAATCAGCGCAGAGTGAGGGGGCCGCAACGGCTTCCGGCCCCGCGCAAACCCCGGCGTTCACCAACCCGAATGATATTCGTGTCGCGCAGCTCGCCTATGATGCTTTCCGCAAGCTCGCGCGTGAGCCTGACAAGGTTCCGAGCGTTTCCTATCTTTCCCGCGCCGATGTGCAGGAACAGGTCGTGCGCGACGTGCGTAGCCAGTATCAGGCTCCGCAGCTTGAACTTGATGGCATCGCTAAGCCTGCGCCGGATATAGAAGCTGTAATTGCCGCAACCGCGAAATTAATGGTTGAGCGCACCATCGACATTCCTCGCATTACCGTCATGCCGAAGGGTGAGGTCAAGGCTGGCTTCAAGCCGTTCACGCTCGACCTGTCCGGGATGCGCTATCCCGCGCCGAGTGACGAGCTTTGGGCCAAGCATCTGCGCACGGATAAGGTCGATATTATCGGCTTGTCACAAGGCAATCTGCTTGAGGAGCGGCTTGAGGATTATGTCGTCAGCGGGCTGATCGACTTTTCCGACATCGCCTATGATGAACATGCCGATTTGCTCTATGAGCTTGGCGGACAGGTTGCGCGGCACTTTCTCACCTACCTTTCCGAGACTGACGCCGGACAGGTCTTGTCATTGCACCAGCGCGAAATCGCGCGTGCTGTTCATGCCCAGATGCAGGACCATTTCTGGAAAGATGAAGCGGTCGAATATCACCACGAGATCCGGCAAGGCTTTTCTGAACTCAAGGAAACCGCATTTACGGCGTCACGCGAAGCCCCTCTCGATTTCCGGGTGCCGCCCGCCGACAAGAGCAATATGGCGCGGTATCTGTTCGGCGGGTTCTCGAAGTGCCTCTCGACGGTGGCGAAATTCCATTCGGACACGGAGCGCAAGCTGGCCGTTATCCTCGAACGCGAGGCGCTGAAATGGCTGCGGCCCGCCAAGGGGCAGTTCCAGATGTATTATCGCAGCGGCCACGACCATCTCGAATATCAGCCTGATTTTGTAGCTGAAACCGACGATTGCATCCTGATGCTCGAACCAAAAATGGCGACGCAGATGCAGGATAAGGATGTTCTGGCGAAGCGCGATGTTGCAATCCAGTGGTGTACCTGGGCGAGTGAACATGCGCGGTCCTACGGTGGGAAGCCGTGGCAATATGCTCTGATTCCGCATGATGCGATTGCCGAGAATATGACGCTGGAATTTTTGATGAAGCAGTATGGGTAGAGTTCGGCGCTGCCCTTCGGGCGGCCCGCTCTATCCGCTGCGCGCACCAAGCCTGAAGTCTTGGCCCTTCGGGTGACGATCGGGAGCTGGTGAGGTGAAGCGGGATTCTCGCGTTCCGAGGTTATGCCGCGTGAGAACCGCTATTTGGATTTGCTGGAATCGAGAAACACCGGGAAGAAACTGCGCTGCTTCTTGATCTTGATAATGTCGTTGACCGTGATTGTATTGGGCTTGCGTCGTTCGCCACCATTCTCCGTGATGACTTCAATGTCGGGGTTTTCGATCATTGCGGCGTGAACGTCATCGGCATGGGCAGGCGTGGCGTTGTAGATGCTGGAATAGAAATCGCCGATAATCAGTGCATCGCCGGATTCCGAGACGAGACGCGGTATGTCCTCCAGCAACTGCCCCTTGGCCACAGCGCGGTCGCTATCAGCAAACAGATATAACGAACCCTCCTCGTGCGACGGATCGTAGGCGAGCATATTCAAGCCCGACCGACCAAAATGCGCCTGGGCGCTGCTATTGTCGTGGAGGATGTTGTTATACACTTGGCGAGCGCGGTAACTGTTGGCGAAATGGATCAGCCAATACCGCCAGCCGGTCGGGTTGTTGATCGAGAATGGACTGACGAACGGGGCGCAATTCTTGTATACCTGAAATACCAGCCGCTCAGCCACGCCAAGCCATGACTTGTCGGTCATGGTGCCTTGAAGGGATAGCAAGGCGGATTCATCGACACCGACTGCCCCGAGTTGGCTTGCGTAAGCCTGCGGCTCCGATTTTCGCAAGAACGCCAGCAGCGATTCCACGGCGAAGGTGTAAAATATCTCGGCTGATGGATATGACCGCATCATATCGAGGATTGTCGCGTGGGCGACATGGCTATGCCCGCATTGGTCGAGGTTGAAGATGACGCTGCGGTAGCTGCCTTGGGCAAGGTATTTCTGGACTGTGGGATACACCGCCTCGAATGCGGCGCTCAAAAATTCGACCTGGAGATGCAGTTTGTCGCAGTTCTCTTTGATCTCCGCCATCAAAGGGGCGACGTTGGCTTTCAGCGCTTCGACAGCATCCGCGCTTTCATCGTTCAGGAGGAGGAGGCATTCGATCTCGATCGCCCCAAGACCCTGAGCCAGTCGGTCCAGATTGACGGCGTTGACTGCATTCTTCAGTTCTTCGATGAAAATGATGGGCGAACCTGCGGAGCCGCACTTGTAGCGTCCGCCGCCAGCAAAGCCGTCAATGACCGCTAAACGGAATTTCGTCTGTTTTGGAATCTGGCAGCGGACGATGAGATACTGGTAGAAATACTCGCGGAGGATCTTGTGCTTGCGACGCGAATGGTCTTCGAGAGTAGCGCCTTCAGCCCACTTGTATCGTTTTGCGACCATTATCGCCCCCGCAGATCAAATATCCAGCATATCTTAGCGGATCAGAGCGACATACCAATAGGCTCGGGCATATAATCCCATGTTTGACCACGATATTCCCGACCATTTGCTTTTTTTGATCGGCGCTTGTTGTCCTTACCCCAAGTTCCCCACTGCTTGAAGAAAAACGCTGTATTGTTTTCGGAACATTGGTCGTAAATTTCGTCAATCCAGGCTTCCTTGATTGGGCGCGCAGACTTTCCGCTCTCCCCGCCAACGATGGCCCAATGAATATCGTGCAGGTTTATGGAGCCGACTGCCCCGATGAGTGGCTCAAACGAAATGAAGCGGATTGCCGCAGGCACGGCCCGGAGGTGGTCGATCCGGCCAACGACATCAGCGTCTTCGACGCTGGTTCCGAGCCATACGTTGGGCAGGACATCAGGAATTTTGGTGGAGATGAGACTTGCCATCCTGTCTGGCCGCTTGGTCAGAATTTGGTAGCTGTGGCGGGGTGTCTCTCGCATCACCTGCCACACCGACAGGATGAAATCGTCGCTGACCTGTTCGTGGAACAGGTCGCTCATCGAATTGACAAAGATTTTGCGCGCCTTCCGCCATTTGTGCGGAATTTCGAGGGCTGACTGATCTTCCTTGACGACACCGTTCCAGATCGTGCGGCTTCCGCTGCGGCGTGTCAGTCCGGCATATTTATCGACCCGCATGGCTTCGAGGCGTTTCGCCATCGCCATCGCGTAGCAATTGGTGCAGCCCGCCGACACAATGGTGCAACCCGCCACTGGATTCCAAGTTGCATCTGTCCATTCAATCTGCGTCTCGGCCATCCTGTGCGTCCAAACTTTCACTCAAATTCATCGTTGTCGAAAATCGCCCAGCATATCAGCACTATTCGCTCCACCAAGCATCGTTTCTTCTAAATGCCCGAGCGGGCTTGTCCAAGCAACCTGTTAGTGATTTGGACCTGCCACTTGGAGAGGGAGATATCGCCAATGGTGGCCGCAAACTCCTTCTGCGCTGCCCTTTGGGCAACCCGCTCTATCCGCTGACGCGGACCAAGCCTTTAGTCTTGGCCCTTCGGGTGACGATCGGGAGCGTGTGAAAATGAGCGGGAGAATCCAGGGACGCACTCTTTCCCGCTGCGCTCCTTAGGGTGCGGTGATTTCTGGCTGACCCGCTGGCGCTCTTGCCTCTCTCCTTGACGTGCGGGCGACGGACGCGCCTTCGCTTCGACTGGCGGCGCAGCGCCGTTGGCGCGACAGCCTGGTCATCGCTCTGCTTGCCGCCACACCGCTCGTCGGCGTCGCGCCGTGCAAGGGTGCCGTTCTTGTTGCGCCGTTGCGCGGCGGTTTTCTTCCAATGATATTCGACTGATTGTGGACGGCGCGGACGCGCCGGCGTGTGTGTGGCCGTCCCCGAAGAGGGGGATGGGCGGCGCTTCCGGCTAGGCCCGCCGCGCTCAGGCGCAACCCGGCAAGCCGGGTCTTTCACTCTGTTACAGCCTTACAGGTGCGCCTGATCGCGCCGGGCCTCTTGGTCGCTCTTTGCCGCCCACCCCCCTCTCCGGGGGCGTGTGGTTTTAGAGGCGAGGAGGCGACGATGGTGGATCAAGGCAGGATACGGCGGAGCAGAGGCAAGGGCGGGGCAGAAGGCAGCGCGTCACGCGCATCGCTTTATGACGAAGTGACGGCCAAGATCATTGCCCAGCTTGAAGCGGGCCGCTTCCCGTGGGCGCAGCCGTGGAGTTCAGCGGCGGCAGTGCCGGGACTCCCCCGCAACGCGGTTTCGGGGCGTCCCTATTCGGGCGTCAATGTTCTCATTCTGTGGGGCGCAGTCATTGAAGGCTGTTACCCGTCACAGGATTGGTTGACCTTCCGGCAGGCTCTGGCCGCTGGCGGATGCGTCCGCAAGGGTGAGCGCGGTCATACGATTTTCTATGCCGACCGCTTCACGCCCGAAGATGGACGCGAGAAGGGCGAGGGCGCGGAGGGCGAACCCCGTTCAATTCCGTTCCTCAAACGCTTTGTCGTGTTCAATGCCGCGCAGTGCGACGGATTGCCCGAGCGGCTGACAGCCGACCCCACGCCGTTACCGGCCCGCGAACAGCATGAGGGCGCGGAGGCGTTGATTGCCGCGACGGGTTCGGATTTCCGCATCGGCGGCGCGCGCGCCTTTTATGACATTGGCGGCGACTATGTGCAGGTTCCGCCGCAACCGGCGTTCACCCATCAAATCGACTTCTACCGCACGGCCCTTCACGAACTTGGACATTGGGCGGGCAGCAAGGAGCGGCTGGCGCGTGACCAGTCGGGGCGGTTCGGTTCCGCACTTTATGCCCGCGAGGAGCTGTGCGCCGAACTGGCATCGGCCTATCTTTGCGCCGCGCTTGGGATCGTCCCCACCGTTCGCCATGCTGACTATCTCGGCTCTTGGCTTGCAGTATTGCGCGCCGACAATCGCGCCATCTTCAAAGCCGCCAGCCAAGCCAGCAAGGCGGCTGATTTCCTCCTGTCATTCGTTCGGGAGAGCGAATGCACATTGGCGCGCGCGGCATGAAGGCCGCGCTCCCCTTATCGGCTGAGCAGACCCCCATCGGTGAGCAGACGCTTGTTTACGGGGTTGCGCCGATCACGCCCCGCGACCGGCTGGCCATGCGCGCCAACGCGCCGCTGGAGCCACGCAAGGCGCAGCGCCCCGCCGATCACGGCTTGTTCGACACCAACGCCCGCAATCAGATCGAGATGTTTTGAAAGGATTTTCGCCATGCTGCTACTTACCCAAGACTTGCGCGCGCGCCTCAT
>Ga0073923_1000039_pt1 | contig 27756 bp, 22 predicted proteins | sample GWRWT4_1June14_FD_70956 | JGI IMG/M metagenome (GOLD analysis project Ga0073923, IMG submission 70956) | Sand microcosm microbial communities from a hyporheic zone in Columbia River, Washington, USA - GW-RW T4_10-June-14 | ecosystem: Engineered > Artificial ecosystem > Sand microcosm >... | reverse complement strand
CTGAAGTGCGCGGCGCGGATCAGCGCGCCGCTGCTGGTGATCGAAAACGGCGCCGACGACGCCTGCACTCCCAGCCACGCCGCGCGGCTGATGGCGGCGGCGGACAAGTGCAGCATCGACCATCATGTGGTTGCGGGCGCCAACCACTATTACTTCGGCCAGCCGCAGCAATTGAACGAGGCAAGCCTGCTGGTCCGCGACTGGATCGCGCGGCAGTGACACGCGCCGTGGAACTGGTCGAAGTCGGCCCGCGCGACGGGTTGCAGAATGAGAGCGTGCTGCTCTCCACCGCCAACAAGGTCGAGCTGATCCGTCGCTGCGTGGCGGCAGGTGCGCGGCGGATCGAGGTGGCGAGCTTCGTCAACCCGCGCAAAGTGCCGCAGATGGCCGATGCCGAGGCGGTGGTCGAGGAACTGGGCGAGCTGGAAGGCGTGACCCGCATCGGGCTGGTGCTCAACCTGCGCGGGGCCGAACGCGCCTTGGCTTGCGGGGTGGACCAGCTGGGCGCGGTGGCGGTGGCCTCGGACAGCTTCGGGATCCGCAACCAGGGACAGACCTCTACGCAATCGGTGGAGGAAGCCGCACGGATCGTGGCCCTGGCCCGCGCCGCCGGACGCTCGGCGCAAGTGACCATCGCCACCGCCTTTGGGTGCCCGTTCGAAGGCGCGGTCGATCCGGCGCATGTGGTGCAAATGGCGCGCAGGCTGGCGCAGGCCGGGCCGGTCGAAATCGCGCTGGCCGATACCATCGGGGTGGCGGTGCCTGCCGAAGTCACCGCCCTGGTTGCGGCGGTCCGAGCAGCCATCGCGCCACTCCCCGTCCGCGTCCATTTCCACGACACCCGCAATACCGGCCTCGCCAATGTCTGGGCCGCGGTGGAGGCAGGGGCGGCAACGGTCGATGCCTCGCTCGGCGGGCTGGGCGGCTGCCCCTTTGCGCCGGGCGCGGCGGGCAATGTCGGGACCGAGGATGTTGCTTACCTGCTGGCGCGATCCGGGGTTGAAACGGGCCTCGATCTTGCCAAGCTGATCGCCGCTTCGCAGTGGCTTTCGGGCGTGATGGGCAAGGCGCTGCCTGCCAGCGTCTCGCGCGCAGGCCCCTTCCCCAGCGGAGAGCAAGGATGAGCGGCAATACTGGCGCGCTGGCCGGGATCAGGGTGATCGAATTCGGACAACTGATCGCGGGGCCGTTCTGCGGGCAGCTGCTGGGAGACATGGGCGCCGACGTGGTCAAGATCGAACCGCCGGGTGCCGGCGATCCGATGCGGACCTGGGGCAACGGGACACACAAGGTCTGGTGGGACGTGATCGCGCGCAACAAGCGTTCGGTCAGCCTCAACCTGCGCGTGGCCGAGGGGCAAGAGCTCGCCCGCCGTCTGCTGGCCGAAGCCGACATCATGATCGAGAACTTCAAGCCCGGCACGATCGAGAAATGGGGGCTGGGCCCGGAAGCGCTCCACGCGATCAACCCGCGGCTGATCATTGTGCGGATGAGCGGCTATGGCCAGACCGGCCCCTATTCCACCCGCGCCGGGTACGGCGGGATTGGCGAGGCGATGGGCGGCTGGCGCGCGATCGTCGGCGATCCGGACCGCCCGCCGGCCCGCATGGGCGTGTCGATCGGCGATACCCTCGCCGCGACCTATGGCTGCATGGGTGCGCTCGCGGCGCTGCACGCACGGGCGGCCAGCGGCAAGGGCCAGGTCGTCGATTCGGCGCTCTATGAAGCCGTGCTGCAAGTGATGGAAAGCGTGCTGCCCGAATACGATGCGAATGCGCTGGTGCGGCAGCGCTCGGGCTCAGTGCTGCCCGGCATCGCCCCCAGCAACGTCTATCCCTGCAAGGACGGCGAATACATGATCGGCGGCAATGGCGACACCGTGTTCGCCCGCCTGTGCGAAGCAATGGGGCGGCCGGACCTCGCCAGCGACCCACGCTATGCCACCCACATCGCGCGCGGCGCACGCCAGCAGGAGCTGGACGATTTGATCGCGGACTGGACCCGCACCATGACCATCGACCAGCTGGAAGTGCTGATGATTGCGCATTCGGTCCCGGCGGGGCGGGTCTATACCGGCAAGGACATGCTGGCCGACCCGCACTTCGCCGCGCGCGGGGCAATTGCCGAAGTGCCGCACCCGGTGCTGGGCAGCGTCAAGATGCAGGCCCCGATGCCGCGCCTTTCGGACACCCCCTCAGCGATCCGCCGCCCCGCCCCGCGCGTGCCGGGCGAGCACAATGCCGAAGTGCTGGGCGAACGGCTGGGGCTGGATGAAGCGGCGCTGGGGGACCTTGCCGCGCGCGGGGTGATCTAAAGCAGCGCCTCAACCAAGGCCACGTCCTCGGGATTGTTGACTTCCCACAGTCCGCCTGGGGGCAATGCCACTTCGGCCAGATGGACCGGCAGCCCGGCGTCGAGCAGCCGCAGTTGCTCCAGCGCTTCGTCCAGCTCCAGCTGCGAAACCGGCAGCGCAGCATAGGTCGCCAGGGCCTCGGGGCGATAGGCATAGAGCCCGATATGAAGATTGAGCCGCGGCGCGCCGTGCGGGATCGGGGCCTTGCTGAAGGCAATCGCGGTGCCATCGCGCCGCGCGGTGACGCAAGTTCCGCCGATCCGCCCTTCGGCATAGTCGCTGCGCAGCCGTGCGCTCATGGCCGCATCGCAGCGAGCGAACGGCGTCACCATCTGCACCCTGGGATCGCCAAACGATGCCAGCAACGCGGCGAGGTAGCTCGGCGGAACCAGTGGATTGTCGCCCTGCCAGTTGATCACGACATCGGCTTCGCGGCCCAGCAAGGCATAGGCCTCGGCGCAGCGTTCGGTGCCGTTGAGCGCATCGGGCGAAGTCATCACGACCTGCCCGCCAAAAGCCGCAACCGCATCGGCGATCTGCGCGCTGTCGGTTGCCACCACCACATCGGCAGGGTCAGCCGCGCGCAAGGCCGCGCGCCAGGTCCACTCAACCAGCGGGCGCGTTATACCCTGACGCGAGGTCAGCGGCGCCAGCGGCTTTCCAGGAAAACGCACCGAACCTTGGCGCGACGGGATCACCACCAGGCTGCGCAGGGCAGTGCCTGCATCAACCGAAGCGCCAATATCCTCGTCCAGCGCCACTGCGGCGAAGGAATTTCTCTCTGCGACCCTATCCATCTTGCAGTCGTACGACCATCATCCTTAAGCCAAGGCAACAACGATCAGACCAGCCGAAGGCCCTGTCGGGCGAATGGCCTGTCTATTGCGCAGGGCGTTACTCCGCCGCGCGGGCAAAGACCAGCATGTGATCCACAAATTGCGGGCCATCCAGCAGCGCTTCGCGCCCGATCGGCACCACCCCTTCGTAATGCGAGACGATCGCCAGCGAGAACCCGTGGCTGAGGATTTCGTCGAGGAACCCGGCCGGATCGGGCAAGCGTCCGACGGTGAATTCCATAAAGAGGGTGAGCGGCAGGTCGCGGCGGTTCAGCCGCGCAGTCATGCCTTTCCACACTTCGGGCTCAAACCCTTCGACGTCCATCTTGATGAATTCGACGTCGAGCGCGCAGGGGATCGTGTCGAACCGGCCAAGCGGGACTCTGGCCGCGCCCTCGGCCATGCCATCTGTCACGGTGCGGCCGCCGCCAGGCTGGTCGATGCTGGCTTCGATCGCCGCGTTACCGGCTACGGAGCCCAGCGCCATGGCGTGCAGATCGGTGAACCCGGTGTAGCCGTTGACGTCGATGCTCTTGCGCAGCAGCCGGGCCAGGTTCGGCTGCGGCTCGAAGGCCAGCACCCGGCCCTCGGCCCCGGTCAGATCGGCCAAGAGCAGCGTGAAATAGCCCAGGTTCGCGCCAATGTCGGCCACTACCGATCCGCGCCGGACCATCCGCATCATCGCGCTCGTGATCCACATCTCCCAATAGCCTTCGAGCATCAGGTGGCTGGCGATGCCGACATCGCGGGTATCGACGTACATCTTGTAGCGCCCCAGTACCCGGCACAGCGCCTCGTGATCGCCCAGATAGGCAGTCTGGCACAGCGCGCGAATCTCGGCCTCGGCCTGGTCGCGCGGCTCGCTCAGCACGCGCCAGATGTCATAGATTGGGTGTTGGTTCATGGCCATCAGGTTCCCGCAATGTGGGCAATGCGCCGCAGCCCGGCCAGCCGCAAAGCGGCCTGCCCACGCAGCCGCGCCACGGTGGAAAGCGGGCGGGTCGGGGGTGCGGCCTCGATCCGGTCGAGCAATTGCTCGACCGGGCAAGGCTGGCCCTGGACCGGGTCGAAATAGAGCGGATATTCGATCAGTGCGCCCGCAGCCAGGGCTTCGAGCGAGAGGCGGCGCGTTCGGCGCAGCGGCGGGTTTCGGTCGTGGGTCAACCCCCAGCCGGCATAGAACGGCTGGCCATGGACCACCACCTCACGCCCGCGCAGCAGTGCCTCGAACCCGCCAAGCGAGGTCAGTACATGGACCCGCTCGGCCCGCTGGATCAGCCATAGCAGATCGGCATCGGGCACCGCGATGCAACCTTCTGGCGCGGCAACTCCCCGGCGCAGGCCCGCGCTGACATCGGGGTGCGGCTTGAACACAATTGTTCGCCCCGCTTCCTCGTGCCGGACCGTCTCGATCATCCCCGCAACGCTCTGCCCGGCGCCGCCCAGTTGCACTGACAGGTCATCGTCAACCTGGCCCAACACCAGCACGAAGGGCTTGTCCTGGGGCAATTCGGGCACGGCCTCAGCCAAGTTGTACTTGGTGATCCTGCGCGTGCAGAGCCGTTCGATCAGCCGCGCGGTGCGATCGAGCTGGGCGGGGGTGAAAGCGCCACCTTCCAGCAGCACCTCAAGGTCCGAGGGCCGGGTGCTGTCATAGTGGGCGCCCCGGCTGTCGAGCACCAGCGAGCACGGCTGGACCAGCGCCGCGCCGAGGCCGGCCGAACGGATAAAGCCGTCCTCCACAAACCAGACCGGCACTCCTGCCTGTGCGGCAAGCTCCGGCAGTCCCCTGGGCTGGCGCGAATTCCAGCAGGCCACTGCCCCGCCCCGTTTCGTCGCCAGCGCAACCGCCTGCGCCGCATCGCGCGCGTGGGGCAGCTTTTCGGTGGCGGAAAGCATCGCGGTAACGCGCCCACGTTTCCACGGCGCGATCCCGGCGAGGCAGGCGATCTCCTCCAGCCGCGCGGTCACCCGTCAGATCCCGCTGACAACCGTGGCGGTGACCAGCGGAGTGGAGAGCTGATTGACCATCTCGATGAATTTCTTGATGTTGTTGGTCCTGGCATTGGCCACCAGCATCACGTCGCGTTCGCGCATCTGGAACCTCTGGGCGGCGAAATAGCCCGCGGGATCGAGCAGGCTGAGCCGATAGATCACCGGCTTTTCGGTCCAGACACCGCCCTCTTCGCGGCGCTCGATCCGGAAGATGAACACGCCAGTCGGATCGGCCTTGTCGTCGTTCAGCCCGCCCGCGCGGGCCAGCGCCTGGTCCAGCGTCAGTTCGCTGCGATCGAAAGCAATTTCGGCGACCGAACGCGCCGCACCCAGCACGGTAATCGAACGCACTTCGCGGCTGAGCTCGACATGATCGCCCGGCGTCAGCACCACATTGCGGCGGTCGGCCGCGCCGATCTCGTCAAGCCGCGCCACCGAGAGCTCGCCGCTGCGGGTCAGTTTGACCACGGTATCGGCGGGCCGGGCTTTCGATCCGCCGGCCAAGGCGACCACATCGAGCAGGCGCTCGCCCGCTTCGCTCAGCGGCACCCGGCCGGGGCGCGCCACTTCGCCGTCAATCATGATGGTATGGCCCGGGCCGGGTTCGAACGCGGCGACCACTTGCGGGAACTGCGATTTGCCGCGCAGGCCGCGCTCGATCCGCCCGGCCGCCGCCATCGGCGTCAGCCCGGCGATCGGGATCTGTCCGGCATAGGGGAAATCGATCACCCCGGTTTCGGGCACCCTGAACGGCGGAAACGTGCGCGTGCTGCCTTTGCCGCTGCGGCCTTCGCCCGCTGGCCCATCGCTTGTGCCGAACAGCGAATAGCCAACCTCAAAGACCGAAATCGTCAGCACGTCGCCCGGCAGGATCACCCCGGCGGTCGATGCGCCATCGGGGATCGTCCAGGCCGGCAGCTCTTTCTGCCGCGCGGCCAGGCCCGATGGCGTCGCGGGGGCAATGTCGATCACCGCGATGTTATCGGCCTTGGCCGGCCCCACTACCTGCGATGCGGTCGGCGCGGAACTCGGCAGCCCGGCACAGCCGCCAAGCGCCAGCACCAAGGCCATCGTCGCAATCCTGAACGCGGCGGTCATCGGCCAAGCACCTTGTCATACATCGCAGCCAGGCGATTCTGGTATGCCAGCATATCGTATTTCGCCGCCTGTTTCACGCCCGCTGCGGAAAGCCGGGCGCGCAGGTCGGCATCCTGGTCCAGCGCGCGCAGCCCGGCAGCAATCGCACCGACATCATAGGGATCGACCTTCAGCGCCGCGTCACCGACCACTTCGGGCAGCGAACCGCAGTTGGCGGTGAGCACCGGAGTGCCGAGCATCATCGCCTCCAGCGCGGGCAGGCCAAAGCCTTCGTAAAGCGAAGGGAACACCACCGCCTTGGCCCCGCGCACCAGCCGCATCAACAGGCCGCGCGGCAGGTAATCGATCCGGCGGATGTTCCTGAACGTCGCCTTCAGCGGCTGAAGTTCGTCCTTTTGCAGCAACCGCAGTTCGGCATCGCTGCCCCAGGCCCGCGTCCCGGCAATCACCAGCGGCGTCACGGTCGTCAGCCCAACAAAGGCTTCGATCAGGCGGCCCACGTTCTTCTTGGGCTCGATTGCGCCAAAGAACAGGAAGTAGCCTTTGTAAGGCAGGTTAAACAGTGCGCCCAACGATTGCTCGGCCTCTGCCTCGTCCGTTTCCAGCATCGCTTTGGAAAGCTCAACCGCCTGATAGGTGTTGGAAACCTTGTTCGGGTCCACATCGAACATCCGCACAATATCGGCACGGCTGGCTTCGGATACGGTGCAGATGTGATCGCCCGTGCGGATGCACTGGCCAACCAGCTTGTGATAAATGCGCTTGTTGTCGAGGCTGGCAAAGGGCAGCCGCAGCGGCACCAGATCGTGCAGCGTGTAGATGTTCTTGGCACCATCAAGCACGATCGGCAGCGGGTAGGTCCAGTGCATGATTTCGGGCGGATCGGGCACCCGAACATGCATGAACCGGCCATAGCGTTTGAAATGACGCTCAGCCATTTCGAACAGGTCGGGCGAGGTGAACAGCCGGTCGAAACTGGGAAGGCGGTGCGCGAACTGGGCGACCTCAACCTGGCCGTGCCCCGGTGCGGGAAGCTGCCGGGCCTGCTTCGCTCGGACCAGCAGCGCGGCTTCGCGCAAGGGCTTCAATTGCCAGAACCGGTCCCTGTGCGATCTGTCTCCGCCCAGCGCCTCGTAAAACCCGAACTCGCGCAGCTTGGGGTTGAACGGCGTGCGCAGACCGTAGAGCCCATCGACTTTCGAGCCCATCCCCTCCACTGCCCGCGCCAGGTTATAGCCATAGGTCGCCACCCCCGTGCCGCGCGGCAAGGCCAGGTTGAAGCCATCAATCATGATCCGGCTGGGGGGGGCCAAGCAATCACCTTTGGGAGAACGGTTTGCATGTCTAGCCGCGTGCCCCCATATTGGCAACGCGAGGGACAAGCGTGTGATCCGGTTCGAAAATGTCAGCAAGCGGTTCCGCACCCGGTCGGGCACCCACACGGTGCTGGACGGCGTCTGGCTGCATCTGGAGCGCGGCGATGCGCTGGGGATCTGCGGGCACAACGGCGCGGGCAAATCGACCCTGCTCAAGCTGATCGCCGGGATCGAGCAGCCCAGCAGCGGCACGGTCACCCGCAGCGGCAGCGTGTCCTGGCCGATCGGCTATGCCAGCGCCTTTCAATCGAGCCTGACCGGTGCCGACAATGTCCGCTTCATCGCCCGGATCTATGACCGCCCGATCAAGGAGACGCTGGACTTCGTCGATCAGTTTGCCGAGCTCGGATCATACCTGGCCATGCCGATCCGGACCTATTCCTCAGGCATGATGGCGCGGCTGGCCTTTGCGGCCTCGCTGGCGGTCGATTTCGATTGCTACCTGGTGGACGAGATCACCGCGGCGGGCGACGCAAGGTTCCGCCAGCGCTGCGAGGATGCACTGATGGCCCGGCGGGAAAGTGGGACCCTGGTGATGGTCTCACACGATCCGTGGACGCTGCGGCAATACTGCACGGCGGGGGCAGTGGTCGGCGATGGGCGGGCGGACCTGTTCGCAACGATCGACGAGGCGATCGACCGGCATTTTGCGGCGGTTTAGAGCCCATTCCGCAATCCCTGCTGAGCCCCTTCCCGGCGGGGAGGGGTTGGGGTGGGGGCTCGACGCCAGCGTGGAACCCCCATCCCAACCCTTCCCCAACGGGGAAGGGCTTTTGTGCTCCAACCATCTTTTGGCTGACACTAGGGCACTTCCCGACCATTCTGGGTCATCGTGACGGAGTCTATTATGGTTCAATGCAAGGAAGAATGGCGCAGGAATATGTCGATATTTCAAGACATTCTGACGCGGCAGTGGGCCATAATAGACCCGCCCCGAAGGGGTTGGGCCAGGAAGGCCGCTGGCAGCGTTGCGGCTCTTGCAGGGGCAACCAGCCCCTGCCACGCGCCGCGCCTCGCCAGCGGCCTTCCTGGCCCAATCACGATGACCCAGAATGGTCGGGAAGTGCCCTAATCCGCCATATGCTCGCGCAGGCCCGCCAGCAGCAGCCAGCCAATCGCGAAGGCGGTCGCCAGCCCCAGGAACACCGCCAGCGTCAGGCTGAACGGCCGCGGCCAGGCTGGTTTGTCGGGCAGATTGGCTGACACCACCGGAACCAGAAACAACCGCTCGCGCGCGGCCTGATCGTTGGCGCGGCTCAGCCGTTCGCGGGCATCGTCATAGCGTTTGGCCGCCAGCTCCTGCTTGAACTTGAGTTCCTCATAAGCCGCCAGGCGTTTGTTGACGGCATTGGCCCCGCCGGTCAGGCGGCTGCGCAGCGCGCCGACCGTGCGTTCCAGTGTGGCGACGCGGGCCTGCGCGGCGATCACCAGCGGGCTCGATCCCGACAGGCTGGCGCGCATGCCGGTCAGCTCGGCCCGCTGGGCGATCAACTGGGCCTCGGCCTTTTCCAGCTGGGCCAGCGTGCCTTCACCCGAACTGGCCGGATCGATATCGCGGGTCAGGTCGCGGAACGCGGTGAGCTTGCCCTGGATCGCGGCGATCTCCGCTTCGGCGCTGGCGAGGTTGGCCTGGGCATCCTGCTGGGCCGCCGCAACCGCGCGCTGGTTGAAGGTATTGACCCGCTCCTCGCCCAGCGCGATCAGCACCAGCGCGGTCCGCTGGGCTTCCGCCGGAGCAAAGGCGCGAACCCTGATCTTGGTCATGCCCGACTGTTCGTCGAAATCGACCTGGACCTTGTCCTGATAGAATTCGAGCAGTTCCTCGGCCCGGGGCTGCGCAGGTGTAAGGCGCGCAAACCAATCAGACCCACTGTCGGTATAGTGCGCGGCCAGGTCGATCCCCTTTGCCTTCAGCGCGGCGATGGCATCGGCGCTGCGCATGAAATCGCGCACCGCCATGGACTCGCCTTGGGCCGGCGCGCTCGCGCCTTGTGTCACCAGGCTGGCGAGCAGCCCGCCCTCGGGGTTCTTGCGCTCGGTCCCGCGGATCATATAGGCCGCGTGGGAATCATACTGCGGGCTGGCCAGCAGCAGCGTGTAGAGCAGCACCAGCAGCGTCGGCAGCAGCACCAGCAGGCCAAAGGCAGCGCGCCGCGACAGGCGCAATTGCGCCTTCGGCTCTTCCTGCGCTTCCACTTCGCTGACCTGCATGTCCATCGTTCCCGGCTAGTCCTGTTGCATGGCCAAGGTCAATTGATCTCGATCCGCGGCCGCACCGCGCGCAAGGCGGCGAGGCCCAGCAGGGTCAGCAGCGCGGTGCAGGCGAGCGGATAGGCAAGGCCCGCATGGTCCTCCGGATAGTCTGCAAACAGCCCCACCCGCATCAGCTCGAACATCGGCACGGTTGGCACCCAGCTCAAGATTTCCTGCAAGCCGGGCGAGAACCACTGCATCGCGAAAAACGCGCCGGACAACGGCATCGACAGGTACAGCAAAGGATGCACCAGCCGCCCGATCAGCGGGCTTTGATGCGATCCCGCCATGACCAGCATCGACAGGGCAAAGGAGAACCAGCCGAGCAGCACGGTCGCGCCCAGCACCATGACCGGATTGGCGGGCCAATCGGCATAGCCCGCCAGCCAGGCCACCGGCAGCAGCAAGGCCAGCACCGCCACCGTGCTGCCCAGTTCGAGCAGCGCGCGCGCCAGCAGCATATCGAACAGCGTGACGTGCCGGTGGTTGAGCAGCGGGCGGTTGGCCTCCAGCAAAGTCTCGGCGCGCGAGACCATCGAGCGCAGCATGATGAACAGCGCATAGCCTGCCAGCGCAAACGGCACCGATTTGGCGCTGCCGGTCAGCGGCAAGTGCTGCGCCGAATGCAAGGCCCCCACCGCCACGGCCAGCAGCAGCGGCTCGCCAAAGATCCACAGGAAGCCGATATTCGCGCGGCCAAAGCGGGTGTGCAGCTCGCGCAGGATCAGCGCGCCAACCACGTTGCCCTGGGTCTTGAGTCCGCTGGCGATCGACTGGCTCATCCGCCAAGCTCGCTCAGCATGGCATCCACCAACGCGAAATGCGCAGGCCAGCCAGGTGCCTGCCAGCCTGTGAGGCGGGCGAGCTGGGCCTGACGTTCGGGCGAATCCGGCCGGGCATAGGCCAGCACTGCGCGTTCCCAGCCTGGCCCGTCAAGTGGATCGAGGGTGAGCGGGATTTCCCCGGCGGTCTCGCGGAACACTGGCAGGTCGGACGCGATCACCAGCACCCCTTGCGCCAGCGCCTCATTGACCGGCATACCAAAGCCCTCAGCAAAGCTGGGCATCAGCAGCGCTGCAGCCCCGCCCAGCAAGCTCGCCAGCGCGCCATCACCCAACGCGTTGTATTCGGTCACATGCGCCAGCACCGCCGGATTGCGGTCGAGCAGGTCGAGGATCTGCTCGTTCTCCCAGCCGCGCCGTCCGACAATCACCAGCCGCGGGACGGCATCGCCATGCCGCTCGGCCATGGCCCGCCAGGTGTGGAGCAGCAGCAAGTGGTTCTTGCGCGGCTCGATCGTGCCGAGGCAGACGAAATAGGGCTGCGGAGGCAAGGCGAAGGCCGGATCGGGTGCGGCGGGCTGCAAGGTGCCAATCGGGGCGACCAGCACCTTTGGCCGCACTGCGACGGGAGCAGCATAACGCGCCAGCGCCGCGCCGGTCGCCGCCGAATTGACCACCAGTGCGTCGGCCTGCCCCAACGCATTGTCCAGCCGCTGGGCATGGCGCATGGCCCCGCCGGTGCGGGCATATTCGGGGTGATCGACGGGAATCGTATCGTGGAGGAACAGCACCAGCTTGCCGCCCTTGCCCTTGAGCCGTTCCAGCCAGTCCGGGCGGTGCCAGTTCTGGTGCGAAGGGATCAGCCCCAGCGCCGCGCCGCCGGGCATCGCTCGCGACTTGGCGAGCAAGGCGGCGGTGCGGCTCAGGCCGCCCTCGCCGCCCGCCTGCCAGCTCGCCTCGAGCCAATCCAGGAATCCCGCCAGCCGCAGCGGATCAAGCAATCGCCCGCCCATCGCCCCGGCGCGGATCACGAATTGCGTCTCTGCCCGGCTCAGAAAATGCCGCGCATAGGCCAGCTCTACCCGGTCAATCCCGCTGGGCGTGGCATGCCGCGCGCGCCAGACCAGCCGCGACAGATCGAGGCGCAGCGGCAGGCTCATGCGGCCCGCTCCAGCATCCGCGAGGCCGCCAGCGGGACGAGCCGCGCCAGCCCAGTGCGGCTGTGGAAGCCCGCGTTCAGCAAGCATTCGCTCCACAGTGCGCGGGCAAACAGGTCGTAGGCTCCCGGCTGGGGCGGCTGCGGATCGTGCCAGAACCGGGCGAGCGGGCCGGGATCGGCAAGGCCGGGGATCGCATAGAGCGCGCGGCCCAGCGCGTGGACCGGCTTGCCTTTGGCCAGCGCCAGCGCACCGACCGTGGAATTCACCGTCACCACCCCGGCGCAAGCATCGAGCAACGGATCGAGATCACCGTGCTCGATGAACTGGACCCGCAGATCGTCCTCAGCAATCTGCGTGGTCACACGGCGCCAGCCCGCCAGGTCGGGATCGAGCGGGTGGAGCTTGACCAGCAGCATGGTGCCTGCGGGCGCATGGGCCTTGAAGTCCGCCACCACCGCCGCGATTCCCTCGGCCATTCCGGCAAAGGGCGAACGATGGACCAGCGAGGCATCGCCATCAATCTGCAAGGGCAGCAGGAAGAATCGCTGGCCCGCCACCGCCGCCAGCGCTCGCTTGCTCCCCCGCCGTTCGCTCCATGCCCGCGACCAGCGCCGGTTCCAGGCGAGGAATTCGAAGAACGAATGGTGCGGGCGGTGGCTGCGGAAATGGGGGTAGAACAGGCCGAGCATGAAGCTGAACCAGGCATAGGCGATCCCCTGCATCATGCGCGGAAAGAAGTAGCCGGGGATTGGTGCTTCGGCGACAATGGGCCCGGCGCGCCGCTGGCAGTCCTCAAGGCTCTCTGGCCAGACCCAGGCCTGCCCCTGCGGCCAATGCTCCAGCGTCACGCTGTTGGGGCGCAAGTAGCCTTCCTCCAGCACGAAGATGTCGATCCCCAGCCCCCTTGCCGTCTCGATTGCCGCACGGTGATAGGCCCGGTCTGCGCCGAACAGCACCAGCGCAGTCACGCCTTCGCGCCGGTACAACGCGTCCAGCCAGGGGCCGAATTGTTCCAGCTCGCCGCGATACGAAATGCCGCCAAAACGCCAGTCGTACAAATCCCCGCCGTTGCAATTGACCCTGATCGCCCGCGCCCCGCGCCGCGCCAATTCACCCGCGATGCGCCGCGAGGACGGGCCGGGCAGCCCCTGCAGGAACAGGAAGGTCGGCGCTGACAAGGCAGTCAGGCCTCCGCGCGCGGCGACAGGTCCACGGTCCGCCGGTCCACCGCAACCACTGCATCAATTGCCAGCAGTTCCTCGAGCAGATCACCCAGCCGGTCGGTGGGCCAGACCGTTGCCGCATCAGACTGCGCCTGATCCGGGCGGGGGTGCGTTTCGATGAACAGGCCGTCCACCCCCACCGCCACCGCCGCGCGGGCGAGCGCCGGGATCAGCTCACGCTGGCCGCCGCTTTTGGTGCCAGCGGCAGAGGGCTGTTGCAGCGAATGGCTGGCGTCATAGATCACCGGGCAGCCGAACGCGCGCATCTGCGCCAGGCCGCGCATGTCGACGACCAGATCGTGATGGCCAAAGCTGGTCCCGCGTTCGCACAGCAGCAGGCGCCGGGTTACGCTATCGCCCATCACGCTGGCAGCCTTGGCAACGACTTGCGCCATATCGCCCGGCGCCATGAACTGGCCTTTCTTGACCATCACCGACCTGCCACTGCCAGCGGCGGCAAGCAGCAAGTCGGTCTGGCGCGAGAGGAAGGCCGGCACTTGCAGCAGATCGACGACTGCAGCGACCTCTGCGACTTGCGCGCATTCGTGAACGTCGGTGATCACCGGCAGGCCGAACTGCTCGCGGACCTTGGCCAGGATCCTGAGGCCCTCGTCCAACCCCACCCCGCGCGGCGAGGTGATCGCGGTGCGGTTGGCCTTGTCGAACGAGCTTTTGTAAATCGGCGTAATCGGCAAACGCTGGGCCAGCGCGGCCAACTGCTCGGCCACTTCAAGCGCGAGCGCTTCGCTTTCTATCGCGCAAGGGCCGGAAATAACGAGCATGGGAAGAACCTTAGGCGCGAGGAGGCGATGTGCCAACCTTGGAACTCAGCAACCCCAAACCAAGCTCCGTTCGTGTCGAGCGAAGTCGAGACACCTGCGCGCGGCATCTCGACTTCGCTCGATGCGAACGGAGGTAGGGTGTTTTGTTGAGTCGCTCAGGCCTCCAGCGCCAGCAAGGCAAAACTGGCCAGCCAATGCTCGCCCATATAGTCGCCCGCGACGTGCGGGAGCGCTGCGGCGAGGTGTCTCTCGGCAGCTGCGCGGACCAGCTCCGCGGCACCGTGGCCATTGCCCAGCGCCGTCGCAATCTGCCGCCAGCACCAGGCGCGGCTGAGGTTGAGCCCGTCGAGATGCGCAATCTTGCCGTCGCTGCGGTCGCTGACCGTGGCTGGGGTGAACAGCGTCGCGGGCTGGCCTGCCGCGCAGTCGGGCAGGAAGCGGTCGAACCAGGCCGCGAAGTCCGTGCCCAATGCACGGCTCATCAGCAAGGCCTCGCACAGCGATCCGGACAGGAACTCGTCGCCGCCCGGTTCCCAGGCCTGGCAGCCCTGATCGTTCAAATACCAATCGCGCGCGCGGGCCTCAATCAGCGCCTCCAGGGCCGCCTCATGCTCGCGCGCCCAATCGAGCGCGAGGGTCAGCGCAAAGGCACTGTTGTAATGCGTGCCAACCCGGATCGGGTAAGTCTGGAGCGGCAGGAACTCGGCAAAGCGCCGCGCAAAAACATGTGCGAATTCATCACTATACCGCGCCCATGCTGCACTATGCTGCACCATCTCGGCGTGCAGCATAAGTGCCCAGGCCCAGCCATAGGGCCGCTCGAATCCGCGCGCCGAAGGGCGGGCAAGATAGGCGGTTTCGACCGCGAAATTAGCTTCGGTCAGCATTTGCGCAGCACGCGCGCGCACTGCTTCGGCTTCGGGCAGGTCGGGATGGAGCCGGGCGAGGCGCAGCACTTGCCACCAGCCGTGGACGCAGGAGTGCCAATCGAAACTGCCGTGGAAAATCGGATGAAGCTGCGAAGGCGTGCGGGCATCGTCCGGGCCATCGAGCACGTGGTCAAGCTTGTGCGGATACTCGCGGCCCAGGTGGCCGAGCGTCAGCGCCATGAATTTGGCGGCAATCTGGGCGGTCAGCTGGCCCATCAGAACGCCGCCCACCAGATCAGTGCCACGTTGAAGACCAGCAAGGGCAGTGCAGTCGGCACCTGCATCTTGACCACCGCATTGCGGTCCTTGAGCTCAAGCAGCGCGGCGGGAACGATGTTGAAGTTGGCCGCCATCGGGGTCATCAAGGTGCCGCAGAAGCCCGCCAGCATACCCACCGCCGCGATCACTGCGGGATCGCCATCGTACTGGTGGATCAGCAAGGGCAGCCCGATCGCCGCGGTCATCACCGGGAAGGCGGCAAAGGCATTGCCCATCACCATGGTGAACAGCGCCATGCCGAGGCCATAGGCAATCACCGCGGCGACCAGCGAGCCAGAGGGGATGACTTCGGTCATCAGCCCGCCCACCACCTGGCCAACCCCGGCCAATGCAAAGACCGCGCCCAGGCTGGCAAGCATTTGCGGCAGGATCGCCGCCCAGCCGACCGCGTCCATCAGACGGCGGCCTTCCTCGACCGGCACCACCGGGCTCTCGCGCAGCCAGGTCAGCCCCGCCACGAAAGCCAGCAAAGCGCCCAAGGCGAGGCTCACCAGCGTGACTTGCTTGGGATCGACGATCTGCGGCGCATACTTGAACAAGTAGGTCCCGGCCAAGGCCGTCAGCGGGATCACCAGCGCCAGCAGGAACAACTTGTTGCCGTGCCGTGCCGCGCGTTCCTGCCGCTGGGCGCTGTCATCGGCAGGTTGCCCGCGGCCGAGGCCGCCCAGTCCGGCGATGGCCACCAGCCCCAGCACCAGCACCCCGTTGCCCAGATCGCCCAGCCGGTCACCCGCAAGCATCGACAGCGCCAGCAGTGCCCAGAACGCGGCATTGCCCCAGCGCTTCGAATTGCTGGCATCACGCGCTGACAGCACCGCGACGGCGGCAAAGACCAGCCCGGCGAGCAGGTACACCTGGGTGAGGCCGATCATCGCAGCCGCCTCCCCATCCGCCAAAGCCGGAAGGCGTGGATCGCGAAGGCGGCGAATGCGGTCGGGATCGCCCAGACCGACAGCTCAAACGGCGAGAGCACAATCCCGTTCTGCTCAAGGAAGCCCTTCATCAGCAGGATCGATCCGATCGCGATGAAGATGTCTTCGCCAAAGAACAGTCCGACATTGTCAGTCGCCGCGGACATGGCTTTGACCTGTTCGGCTTCCTGCTCGTTCTTCGGCTGCGCGGCAGCTTCGGCCATCGGGGCAAGCAAGGGGCGGACCGTTTGCGCGTGTCCGGCAATCGAGGTCAGCCCCAACGCAGACGTCGCCTGACGCAGGAACAGATAGCCAGTCAGCAGGCGCGGCAGTGTTGCCCCCTTGAGCCCCGCGATCAGCGTGCGGGCGCGTTCCTGCAGGCCGTGGCGTTCCATCAGCCCGATCACCGGCAGCACGATCCAGACCACCGAGACATAACGGGTATCGTTGAAGGCCTTGCCGAAAGCAGCGATCACCGCGAGCAAGTCCAGCCCGCCCGCCAGCCCGCTCGACACCGCCGCCGCCAGCACCACCAGCAGCGGATTGAGCCGCAGCATGAAGCCGCCGACCATCACCGCGATGCCGATCAGTACCCACAGGTTCATGGTGCCCCGTATCCTCCCCCGCCCGGTGTCTCGATCACCATGACATCGCCGGGCGCCATTGTCACCGCAGCAGTCGCCTGAAGAACCTCAACTTCGCCTGAGGTTCGTTCTACCCTGTTGATTCCAGGCAAGGCTTCCCCGCCCCCTGCCAGCCCGAACGGCCGGTTGATCCGCCGCCCGGCGAGGATCCCGGCCTCCATCGTCTCGAGAAACCGCACCCGCCGCACCGCGCCGTCGCCGCCCCGCCAGCGTCCGGTCCCGCCCGAACCTTTGCGGATATGGAAGTCCTCCAGCAGCACCGGGAAGCGACTTTCCAGCACTTCGGGATCGGTCAGGCGGCTGTTGGTCATGTGGGTCTGGACGGCATCGGCCCCGGCAAAGCCCGGCCCCGCCCCCGATCCGCCGGCGATGGTTTCGTAGTACTGGTAACGCGCGTTGCCGAAAGTGAAATTGTTCATCGTCCCCTGGCTGGCCGCCATGGCTCCGAAGGCGCCGAACAAGGCATCGGTCACCGCCTGGCTGGTCTCGACATTGCCCGCAACCACTGCCGCCGGGAAGGCAGAGCGCAGCATCGTGCCTTCGGGAACAATGATCGTCACCGGCGCGAGGCAGCCCTCGTTCATCGGGATCGGATCATCGATCATGGTGCGCAGCACATACATTGTCGCGGCGCGGACCACGCTGAAGGGGGCGTTGAAATTGTTTGGCAGCTGCGCAGAGGTGCCGGTGAAATCGACCGTGACGTGGCGCGCAGCGCGGTCGATCCGCACCGCCACCTTGATCGTCGCCCCGCAGTCCATGTCGAGCGAAAACTTGCCATCCTCCAGCCGCGCCACCAGCCGCCGGACGGCCTCTTCGGCATTGGCGTGGACGTGGTGCATATAGGCCACCACCACATCGCGGCCATGCTCGGCGCAGGCCTGTTCCAGTCCCGCCGCACCGCGCGCGCAGGCCGCAACCTGCGCTGCCAGGTCGGCCAGGTTCTGTTCGATATTGCGCGATGGCCAGTCGCCAGACCCCAGCAGCTCAGCCATTTCCGCCGCGCGGAAGCGGCCTTCCTCAACCAGCAGGAAATCCTCGATCAGCACGCCCTCGTCGAGGATCGACCGGCTGTCCGGCGGCATCGATCCCGGCGCGATTCCGCCAACATCGGCATGGTGCCCGCGCGCCGCAACGAAGAAGCTGGGCGCTTCGCCATCACTGCTCACGAAGACCGGCGAGACCACCGTGATATCAGGCAGATGCGTGCCGCCGGCATAGGGCGCGTTAAGCACATAGGCATCTCCGCGCCGGATCCCCCGGCCATCGCGGCCATCGCCCCGCGCGCGCAGGATCGTCGCGACGCTCTCGCCCATTGAGCCCAGGTGCACCGGCATGTGCGGGGCATTGGCGACCAGCCGCCCCTCGGCATCGAACACTGCGCAGGAGAAATCGAGCCGCTCGCGAATATTGACCGAACTTGCCGAGCGGGCGAGCGCGGTGCCCATTTCCTCGGCTATGGCCATGAACAGGCCGTTGAAAATTTCGAGGCGAATGGGGTCTGGAAGCCCCTCCCCAGTGGGGAGGGGTTGGGGTGGGGGTTCATCGCTGGCGTCGAGCCCCCACCCCCTAACCCCCTCCCCGGAGGGTAGGGGGGACAAGCGAGCTTGAATTCTGGAAAGCCGCAAGGTGCCATCGCCATCCATCGTCAGCCCCCAGCCCGGCTCGACCACCGTGGTCGCCAAAGGATCAACCACGATCAGCGGGCCAGCAGCGGTGAAGCCCGCGGCCAGGTCTGCCCGGTCATAGACCGGAACCTGATGCGCCGCACCGTCCAGCCAGCAAGCGGCGGTCGTAACCGGCGGCGCGGAACTGGCGGGCATCGGCCAAGCCAGACCACCCGCGCCAATTTCCTCCGCCACCGCCTCAACCCGCACGCGGTCCACCACCAAGGCGCCGCTGCCGTCGAAACCGAACTCGGCGCGGTGACGCTGGGCGAACAAGGCGGCCAGTTCGTCAACCGGACCGGGTTCGAGCTCGATAGTGCTTTCGCTGCCTTCACGGCGCACGAACAGGCGGGCCTCGATGCTGCTGGCGGTCCGGCCCAGCTGCGCTTCGGCCTCGGCGGAGAGCCGCGCGCGCAGCTCCTCGACCGCCTGCTCTACGCCGGAAACCAATGGGAGGCCCAGCCCGCCCTCGCGCACCGCTGCCTCATGCGCCAAGCCCATGCCATAGGCCGAGAGCACCCCGGCGAGCGGATGGACCAGCACCGTCTCGATCCCCAGCGCATCGGCCACCAGGCAGGCGTGCTGCCCGCCCGCCCCGCCAAAGCAGGACAGCGCGTGGCTGGTCACATCGTGCCCGCGCGCGACCGAGATCTGGCGGATTGCGTGCGCCATCTGCGCGACCGCGATGCGGATGAAGCCTTCGGCCAGTTGTTCCGGCGGCAGACCGACTTCAGAAGACAGCGCGGCGAACTTTTCGCGGACGACTTCGGTGTCGATCGGCTGGTCGCCGTTCGGCCCGAACACCTTTGGAAACTGATCGGGCACCAGCTTGCCCAGCAGCACGTTGCAATCGGTCACGGTCAGCGGACCGCCGTTCCGATAGCAGGCCGGCCCCGGCACTGCCCCAGCGCTTTCCGGGCCCACCACCAGCCGCCCGGCATCGTAGCGGCAGATCGAGCCGCCGCCGCTCGCCACGGTATGGATCCGCAGCATCGGCGTGCGGATCCGCACGCCCGCCACGCGCGTTTCACTGTCGCGTTCGAAGTGCCCGGCATAGTGGCTGACATCGGTCGAGGTCCCGCCCATGTCGAAGCCGATCACCTTGGACAGGCCCGAAGCCTCTGCGGTGCGCGCCATACCGACGATCCCGCCCGCTGGCCCCGAAAGGATCGCATCCTTGCCGTGGAACCGCGAACCTTCGATCAGCCCGCCCGAGCTTTGCATGAACAACGGCCGCGCCGCGCCGCCCAGTGCTGCGGTGAATTGATCGACATAGCGGCGCAGCACCGGCGAGAGGTAAGCATCGACCAGCGTCGTATCGCCACGCGCCACCAGCTTGATCAGCGGGGCCAGCTCATGGCTGACCGAGACCTGCGTGAACCCGGCCTCCTGCGCCAGCGCGGCCAGCCGCGCCTCGTAGGCAGAATATTTCCAGCCGTGCATGAGGACGATCGCGACCGAGCTGAGCCCCGCAACGCGTGCTTCGGCCAGGCCTTTTCGGGCCGCATCCTCATCCAGCTCGGTCAGCACAGTGCCATCGGCCATGACCCGCTCGGTCACTTCGAGCACCCGGGCATGCGGCGGCTGGGGCAGCACGATCCGGCGGACGAACAGTTCAGGGCGTTCCTGGGTGCCGATGGTCAGCGCGTCGGCGAAGCCTCGCGTGATCGCCAGCAATGTCGGCTCGCCCTTGCGCTCCAACAAAGCATTGGTCGCAACGGTGGTGCCCATCCGAACCTCGCACGGCGGGAGCGCACCCGCTTCGACGCCTGTCAGTTGCCGGATCGCCGCCACTGCCGCGTCATCGCTACGATTGGGGTCTTCGGACAGCAGTTTGGCGGTGCGCAAGGTCCCATCGGGCGTGCGCGCAACCACGTCGGTGAACGTCCCACCGCGGTCGATCCAGAATTGCCAGGTGCCGCCCATGCTTCGCGGCCTCCGTGCTCAGTTCGCGTCGGCAGGAGTTACCACGATTACAACGCGGCGGTTCTGGGCCCGGCCATCGTCGGTATCGTTGCTGGCGATGGGCTGAGCCTCGCCCTTGCCCACCGCGCGGACATTCGCTTCGGGCATGCCGGCCTTGACGAACTCAGCCTTGACCGTGGCGGCGCGCCGTTCGGACAATTGCTGGTTGTACAGGCCAGAGCCGGTCGAATCGGTGTGACCTTCAACCCCGGCGCCGTTGATATCGACGCTCTTGAGCACGCCCGCCAGCTTGCCGATGCGTTCGGCGGCTTCGGGCGCGAGCTCGCTCTTGTCGACTTCGAACAGCACCCGGTCGCTCAGGCCCAGCTCGTAGTTGTCGCCCACGGGCTTGAATTCTTCCTGGGTCAGCGCGGCAACCTGCTTGGCCGAAAAGCCCGGCTTGGGCGGTACGGTCTGGCAAGCGGCCAGGGCTGCGATTGCCAGCAGCACCAAGAGTTTACGCATTGTTTTCGGCTCCCTCAGGCCCGGCTTGATACCGACTCTCCTTGTCGCGGTACATCGCCGTATCGGCTTGGGAAAGCAATAGTTCGGGCGTGCTGCCATCTTCGGGAAAAACCGCCACACCGATGCTGAGCGAAGTAGTGGCCAGTTGCCCGCCCGGCATGCGGAACGGGCTTTCCATCGCCGTTCTGATCCGGTGGACTACCCCATCGACATGGGAGCGGTTGAAGAACGGGGCCAGCACGACCGCAAATTCGTCGCCGCCCAGACGGAAGGCCGAATCGATGTGCCGGATCGCGCCGCGCAGGCGATCGCCCACGGCGATCAGGGCCGCATCGCCCGAGGTATGGCCGTGCTCGTCGTTGACCTGCTTGAACTTGTCGACATCGAGATAGAGCAGCGCAAATGGCGTGCCGCTGCGCTGGCTTTCCGCGACCGCTTCGGCCAGCTTCTGATCGAACAGCGCGCGGTTGCCCAGGCCCGTCAGGCCATCGTGCGTCGCGCGGCGCTGCAGCTCGGCATTCTCGGAAGTGAGCCCCGCGTGCCAGCCTTGCAGTTCCGCCAGCAGCGCGTTGAAATCCTGCCCGAAGCGATCGATCTCGGCGATGCCCGAGGCCGGCACCCGCTTTTCAAAGGCGCGTTCCTGGCGGACCGAATGAGCGACCTCGGCAACATGATCGAGCGGGGCGATCACTTCGTTCTGAAGCCGCCGGGCGAGGATCCGGGTTGCCAGCACGGTCAGCCCCACACAGGTCAGCGCGATCACAATGGCGGCCAGCAAATAGCGCAAGATCCCGCCCGAATTGCCGTAAACCTTGACCCGCGCGATCACCGTTCCGCCCTGGACAACATCGGCGCGGGCCGGTTCGGGCCAGATCAGCGCATTGGCGCTGCTGACCGCCCAGCCGCGCAGCGCGGTATGCGGCCGGTCCCAGCGCGCCAGCGTCTGTCCAGCCGGATCGGTCACTTCAAGTCGGTCGATCCCGCGGGTCGCGCCGACCGAGGTCATCCCGTCAAGGATCGCCTGCCGATCCTGGAATACCACTGCCGGTTCGACCGTGTAGGCCACGGTATCCGCCATCAGCTCCAGATTGCGCTGGGCATAGGCACGGATCACCAGCACGCCCGACAGCATCAGGCTGGCCGCGGCCAGCACTACGGTGAACAGGATCAGCCGCAAATGCGCGCGGGCCAGCAGGTCACGCAGGGTTGGAAGCTTGTTGGTGGTCTTGGGAACCATGGTCACAGCCCCCCTTTCGCCACGCGCAGCACCCGCGGATCAACTTTCATCCCCGAGCGAGACACGGCATCGATGTTGAGCCGGAAGCTGAGCGACCTGGGTTGGTAGGTGAAAGCAAACATGGCTTCGCTGGCATTGGCGGGGTCGGCTTCGGCGATGGTCAGCACACCGCGGCCCCGCACTGCCGCGGTCAACTGGCGCTGTAACGGCACTCCCAGCTGCCCCAGATAGACGACATCGCAGCCCACCAGCGCCGCGACATTGGCGGCGACATTGCGGCGCTGGACCTGGCGTCCATCGGCCATACGGAAAGCCCCAAGCTGCCCGGCATGCAGCGCCGGACCCACCACGCAAAGCTGCATGGGATCGCGGCGCTGGGGCCAGCGGGCATATTCCATGATCCCCCTGACCGTCCGCGCCGCTGCGCCTTCATAGGCAGTGCCGCCCGCCGATGGCGCGCCAAGCGGCATGTTCGCCATCGCCTGAAGCGGCGAAGCGCTGCATATCGCCAGAGCGGCACAAAGGCGGACAAGTCGTATCATCGGGTTGCAGAATGCGCCCTAGCGCAGGTGCCGGGTCCCGCAAAGAAACAAGAGGGTTATGGCCGCCTGTGTTTTTTGACAGGTTTGCCGCGATTGGTTTCATCTGCGACCAGTGCTAGGGGGCATGGCATGTCATCTCCGCTCGATCGCACCGCCCTTCGCCTCGCCTACCGGATGGAAGAGGAGGCCTGCATTGCCGAGCGGCTGATCCAGGCCGCCCCCGCTGCACAAGTCCACAGTGAAGCGCGACGGATCGCCGCCCGCCTGGTCGAAGGCGCGCGCGCCCACAAGGCCAGCGGGCTCGATGCTTTCCTCCAGGCCTACGGGCTTGGCACCGACGAGGGTATTGCGCTGATGTGCCTGGCCGAGGCGCTGCTGCGCGTGCCCGATGCCGCCACTGCCGATGCGCTGATCCACGACAAGCTGGCCGGGATCGACTGGGGCGAACATGTGGGCGAAAGCTCCAGCACGTTCGTCAATGCCGCGACCTTTTCGCTGATGCTGACCGGGCAGGTCCTGCACCAGCGCCGCGATGAGGCGGCGGGGCTGGCGGCCAGCCTCAAGCGCGCGGTTGGCCGTCTGGGCGAGCCGGTGATCCGCACAGCGACCTTGCAGGCGATGAAGATCCTGGGCGGGCAATTCGTCTTCGGCCGCACTATCGGCGAAGCGCTGGAACGCGCCGCACCCGAGCGCAAGCAGGGCCTGACCCACAGCTTCGACATGCTGGGCGAAGCCGCGATGACTTTCGCCGATGCCCAGAAATACCTCGACAGCTACCACGGCGCGCTCGATGCCATCGCGGCTGAGGCCGGTGCTGGGATCGTCCGTTCGCCGGGCATTTCGGTGAAGCTTTCAGCGCTCTATCCCCGTTACGATTTCCTCCACGCCGCAGCCGCAAAGGCCGCGCTGGTGCCGATGCTGAAAGCGCTCGCGGTCAAGGCGCGCGATGCCGACGTGCATTTCACCATCGACGCCGAAGAGGCCGAGCGGCTGGAATTGTCGATGGATATCATCGAGGCGCTGGTCGCTGACGCCGACTTGTTCGCGGGCGGCTGGCAAGGGTTCGGCCTGGCCTTGCAAGCCTATGCCAAGCGCGCGGTGCCGCTGGTCGAATGGGTCACGGCCTTGGCCCGCAAGTATCACCGCCGGATCATGGTCCGGCTGGTCAAGGGCGCTTACTGGGACAGCGAGATCAAGCTCGGCCAGGTTGGCGGGCACGGCGACTATCCGGTCTTCACCCGCAAGGTTTCGACCGACGTGTCCTATCTCGCCTGCGCCGCCAAGCTGCTGGCTGCGCCCGATGCGATCTATCCGGCTTTCGCCACCCACAACGCCTATACCATCGGCGCGATCAAGGCGCTGGCGGGAGAGACCGAATTCGAATTCCAGCGGCTCCACGGCATGGGCGAGGACGTCTATACCGAACTGGCCCGGATCGAGGGAGATAAGCGCACGCCGGTGCGGATTTACGCCCCTGTCGGCGGGCACAAGGAACTGCTCGCTTACCTCGTTCGCCGGCTGCTGGAAAACGGCGCCAACAGCAGCTTCGTCAACCGCATGGCCGATGCCGAAGTGCCGGTGGACGAGCTGGTGACCGATCCGGTCGCCGATCTTGCGGCGCTCAGCCCGCGCCGCAATCCGGCGATCCCCTTGCCGCGAGACATCTTCCCCGGGCGGATCAATTCGAAGGGAGTCGATCTGGCCGATCCGCTGGTGCTGGAACCCTTGCAGGCGCACCTGTCTGAATGGCGTGGCGAAGATGACTGGCCTGCCGTGCCGACGGTGGAGCACCAGCCAGATGGGGCCGTTTCGGACATCCGCTCTCCCTTCGACACCGCCAGCATTGTCGGACAGGTGCGCGAGAGCACCGCAGGCGAAGTGGACGAAATGATCGCCCGCGCACTCGCCTTTCAGCCCGGCTGGGATGCGGCGGGCGGCGCGGTGCGCGCGGCCAGGCTGGAAGCGGTGGCCGATCTCTATGAAGCCCACACTGCCCAGTTCCTGTCGCTGTGCCAGCGCGAGGCCGGCAAGAGCCTGCCCGATGCCGTGCTCGAACTGCGCGAAGCGGTGGATTTCCTGCGCTACTACGCCGCCGAGGCGCGGGCGCACTTCACGCCTGAGGGCGTTGGCCTGCCCGGCCCCACCGGGGAGAGCAACCGGCTGACCCTGCACGGGCGCGGGGTGGTTGTCGCGATCAGCCCGTGGAACTTCCCGCTGGCGATCTTCACCGGCCTGATCGCCGGGCCACTGGCGGCGGGCAATACCGTGATTGCCAAGCCGGCCGAACAGACACCCCTGATCGCCAACCTGGCGATCCGCCTGTTCCACGAAGCCGGGATCAGCGAGGGCGAGGTGCAGCTCGCTCCGGGCGACGGCAAGGTTGGCGCGCTGCTGACCGGCGATCCGCGCGTGGCTGGCGTCGCCTTCACCGGCTCGACCGAAACCGCGCAGGCGATCAACCGTGCGCTCGCTGCCCGCAATGGTCCGCTGGCCACCTTGGTCGCCGAAACCGGCGGGCAGAACGCGATGATCGTCGATAGCTCGGCGCTGCCCGAACAGGTCACCCGCGATGTCGTAGCGAGCGCCTTCCAGAGCGCGGGGCAACGCTGCTCGGCGCTGCGGGTGCTCTACCTGCAAGACGATGTCGCGGACGCGATGATCGAGATGATCAAGGGCGCTTTCGCGGCGCTGGTGATCGGCAGCCCCGAGGATCTTGCCACCGATGTCGGCCCGGTGATCGACGCCGAGGCCAAGACCAAGCTTGAGGCGCACGTGGCGGCGATGAAAGCGGCGGGGCAGAGGGTCTGGCAGCGCGAACTGCCTGAAACGTGCAAGGCCGGGCATTTCGTCGCCCCCGCGATCATCGAAATCGGCTCGATCCGCGAACTGGCGAACGAGAACTTCGGACCGATCCTGCATGTCGCGCGGTTCAAGGGCGAAGAGCTGGAACAGGTGGTGGCCGATATCAACCAGACCGGCTTTGGCCTGACGCTGGGCCTGCACAGCCGCATCGACGCGACCCGCAAGCTGGTCGAGGCCAAAGCCCGGGTCGGCAACTTCTACGTCAACCGCAACCAGATCGGCGCGGTGGTGGGCAGCCAGCCGTTTGGCGGCGAAGGTCTGTCGGGCACCGGGCCCAAGGCCGGCGGCCCGCACTACCTGGCGCGCTTCGCGACCGAACGGGTGACCTGCATCGATACCACCGCGGCGGGGGGCAATGCTTCGCTGATGGCGGGCTAATCGAGTTCCTTCCCATTTTCACGTAGTGCAAATGGGGAGGTGGCATTCGCGCAGCGAATGACGGAGGGGTATCGACCCTTGCGCCATTACCCCTCCGTCAGCCGCTTGTCGCGGCTGCCACCTCCCCAAATGTGCTTCGCAAATTTGGGAAGGATCGTTAGGCTGATCTCAAATGGGAGGATCAGTTCAATGAAAAAATGGGTACTGGCTTTGGGCGCAGGCGCAGTCGCGCTGGTTGGAACCGTTGCGGCGCGCACGGCGATGTTCAAGCCCGATGCCGTGGGTGACGGCAGCGGGATTACTGTGGCCCAGGCCCCGGCCGTTGATGTTCAGGCCGCTGGCCAGCACCTCAGTCAGGCGGTCCAGATCCAGACCATCAGCCACCAGAACCCGGCCGAGAACCAGGTGGGCGAATGGGACAAGCTCCATTCGTGGTTGGCCAGCACCTATCCCAAGGCCCACGCGGCGATGCAGAAGGAACTGCTGGGCAAGACGCTGGTCTATACCTGGCCCGGCAGCGATCCGGCCGCGCAGCCGATCATCGTCATGGCCCACCAGGACGTGGTGCCGGTGACGCCGGGAACCGAGAAAGACTGGAAGCACGCACCCTTTGCCGGAACGATTGTCGATGGCGAAGTCTGGGGCCGGGGCACGATCGACGACAAGGGCTCGCTGGTCGCCTTGTTCGAAGCCATGGAAGCGCTCGCCGGACAGGGCTTCAAGCCCAAGCGGACGGTGATCCTGGTCTCGGGCCATGACGAGGAAGCGGGCGGCAGCGGGGCCATGGCGGCCGCCAAGCTGCTGGCATCACGCAAGGTCAAGGCGCTGTTCACGATCGATGAGGGCGGGATCATCAGCACCGACACGCCGATGATAAATGGCCCGGCGGCACTGATCGGGATTGCCGAAAAGGGTTACATGACGCTGCGGGTAACCGCCAATGCCCCGGGCGGGCACAGCTCTGCCCCGCCGCTGCCGAACGAGATCGGCACGGTCAATCTGGCCAAGGCGGTGCTGGCGATCAACGCCAAGCAGTTCCCGATGGAACTGCGCGGACCCGCCGAAGGGATGGTCTCGGTCCTGGCCGCCAAGGCTGGCGGGGCGAGCAAGGTGGCGGTGGCCAATCGCTGGCTGCTGGGCGGTGTGGTGATGTCGAAGATGGCCGAAAGCCCGGCTTCGGCAGCGATGCTCCACACCACCATTGCGCCGACCATGCTGACCGGCAGCCCCAAGGAAAACGTCCTGCCGCAAAGCGCCGAGGCGCTGGTCAACTACCGGATCGCGCCGTGGAACACCTCCAAGGAAGTGCTCGAGCGCGCCCGCGAGGCGACCAAGGCACTGCCGGTGACGGTCGAATTCACCGAACGCGCGCCGCGCGAACCCAGCCCGGTTTCCTCCACCAGCTCGCCCGGCTGGAACCTGATCGCGGCCAGCGCCAGGGCCGGTCAGCCCAATCTGGTGATCGCGCCCTATCTGGTGGTCGGCGGCACCGACAGCCGCTCGATGGCGCCGGTATCGGACGACGTCTATCGCTTCATGCCGATCAGTCTGGCGGGCGGCGACATCAAGATGCTGCACGGGACCAACGAACATGTGTCGCTGGTGAACCTCGAAAGCATGATCAAGTTCTACGCCAGGCTGATCGCGACTGCGGCGGGGTGATCTGGCGAGCCAGGCCACTCACCAAAAAGACCCGTCATGCTGAACTTGTTTCAGCATCCATTTCGCCTTCGGCTCGAAGGTCGCGTCAATGGAATTGCGATGCAGTCAGCTCGCTCGACAGAGCACCGGTTTAAACCGAGAAATGGACCCTGAAACAAGTTCAGGGTGACGAATTGGGAAGAGGTGGTGCGCTGGGCCGTCAATAGCCCTTGCCTCGCTTAATCGCCCGGTTAAGCTGCGCGGCGGGAGACGCCAATGACCGAAGCCGAAATGCAGCACCTGCTCGCACGGGTCCTCGAAACCCGCGAGCTGTTCACCTTTGACCAGTTCATCCGCCACTGGGCCGACACTACGCCA
>Ga0073923_1000036_pt1 | contig 29856 bp, 45 predicted proteins | sample GWRWT4_1June14_FD_70956 | JGI IMG/M metagenome (GOLD analysis project Ga0073923, IMG submission 70956) | Sand microcosm microbial communities from a hyporheic zone in Columbia River, Washington, USA - GW-RW T4_10-June-14 | ecosystem: Engineered > Artificial ecosystem > Sand microcosm >... | reverse complement strand
CCGCAAGGCCCCCAAGGCCCCGCGGGGGCAACTGGCGCGACGGGGGCCGACGGGGCTATCGGTCCCCAAGGGCCGCAAGGCTTGCCCGGCGACGCCGGCCCGGCTGGACCGCAAGGCCCCCAAGGTCCCGCGGGGCCGGCCGCCGCGGACGCGTTTGGTTCGCTGTTGCCTTTGGCGGGCGCGATCATCGGCAACACACCCAACAACACGCTGGCGACCGTCGGGGGCGTCGCCAATCAAATCAGCGTGTCTCTCTTCGCCACGCAGTTTGCCTTCACCATGGACCAAATCGGTTGCAGCGTGTCGACCCTTATCGCCAGCGCTCAATTACGGGTCGTCATCTATGAAGCCGACGCGAACGGCAGGCCGACGAACCATCTGTTTACCTCGGCCGTCATAGACGCATCCACCACCGGGACCAAATTCGTCGCGGCGTCCTTTTCGTTTGTTGCGGATAAGAAGTATTATATCGGACTTTGGCAGTCCAGCACCGCGACTTACCGATCCATTTTGTCGTATGGGCCGCCTCTTGCATGGTCAAACGCCGCGACGCCTCTCGCCAGCCGGACGCTTATCTTCACGTCTGCCTTTAGCCCGACGGGTAACGCGCCCAACTGGCCGACGTTCGCCAATACCCAACTGTCGTCCAATCCCCCGCCTCTTATCCTGTTCAGGATTGCACCGTGACCGCTGCCCCCGCTGAAAACGCCTTCTTCGTCGCGATCCGCGCTTGGCTGTTGTCGGTCCTGCCCGACGGCGTCGAAGTATTTCAGGCCCAAGAAAACCGCGTTCCGGAACCCGTCGGGCCGGACTTCGTCATGATGACCATGCGATCGCGATCGCGCCAAGCGACGAACGTCGAAACATGGGACCCGCAAGCGGTCGATCCGGTCGCCGTCGAAGCCCTTCAGAGTACCCGGGTCGTCATGCAACTGGACTTGCACGGCCGCACCGGGTCCGACTTTGCCCAAACGATTTCGACCCTGTGGCGATCCGACTTCGCGTGTCGGGCGCTGGCGGGCTCGGGCATTCAACCCCTGTACGCCGACGACGGAAATCAAATTCCGTTCGTCAACGGGGAAAAGCAATACGAAAACCGGTGGGTTATGGACATTGCGTTCCAAGCTTCGCCCGTGGTATTGGCACCGCAAGATTTCGCCGCTATCCTGTCCGTCGAACTTCAGGGGGTACCCTAAATGCCTGCATCCATCCCGGCTTCGGAAATCGTCAACGTCTTCCCGAATGTCATCGCCGCCGGCGGTTCAGGGCTGGACCTTGTCGGGCTCTTCCTGTCGTCCGCTGGCCGCGTCCCGGCCTTGACCGTCGAAGAATTCGCGTCGTCCGCCGCGGTCGCCGCCTACTTCGGGAACCTGTCGGCTGAAGCCCGGCTGGCGACTGTCTATTTCGACGGGTTCGCCGGTTCAGCGATCAAGCCGGCGAAAATGCTGTTCGCCAACTACAACGCCGCCGCCGCCCCCGCGTATCTTCGCGGCGGGGCCGTGTCGTCGTTGACGATCGCGCAACTTCAGGCCCTTTCCGGCACGCTGGAATTGACGATCAACGGCCGCCTTGTGACGTCCGACGCGATCGACCTGTCCGGGGCCGCCAGCTTCAGCGCCGCCGCCGTGCTGATCGCCGCCGGGCTGGACGACGCCGACGCCGCCTTCACCGGTGAAATCGCCGGCGCGACCCTCACCGTGACCGACGCCGTCGGGACGCTGGCCGTCGGCCAGACTGTTACGGGCGTCGGCGTGGCGGCGAATACCGTCATCACCGCCCTTGGCACCGGCGAAGGCGGGGACGGCACTTATACCGTGTCCCCGTCGCAAACCGTCGCTTCCGGGGCCATGCGCTCGGGTCCGACTTTGGTCACGTTTGACGCCGTGTCTGGCGCTTTCGTCATCACCGGCGGCACGCCCGGCGCGACCGGCGCGATCACCTTTGCCGAAGACGGCGCGCTGGCGACCGGCCTTCGCCTGACTTCGTCGACCGGCGCGACCCTGTCGCAAGGCGCGGCCGCGGCGACGCCCGGAACGATCATGGACGCCTTGACGGCATTCACCCAAGACTTCGTCACCTTCGGGACCGTCTTCCAGCCGACGATCGACGAAAAGGTCGCTTTCGCCGCTTGGGCCAACGGCCAGAACAACCGCTTCCTGTACCTGATGGGCGAAAGCAATCCGACGGCGGGCGGCGTGTCCGATGACGGCACGGCGGGCGGCCAAATTCGGGCGCTGGAATACAGCGCGACGGCCTTCATTTACGACCCGGTCGACCCGGCCGCGCTTGTCGCCTTCGTCGCCGGCGCGGTTGCGTCGGTCGACTTCAACGCGACCGAAGGCCGTACGACGCTGGCCTTCCGGCGGTCCGCCCGCTTGACCCCCGGCGTGACCGACAAGGTCGTCGGGGAGCAATTGATCGCCAACGGGTACAATTTCTTCGGGGCCTATGCGACGGCCGCGGATCGCTTCGTCTTCCTGTACCCCGGACAGGTCCGCGGCCCGTACCTGTGGATCGATAGCTTCATCAATCAGGTTTGGCTTTCGAACAACTTCCAGCTTTCCTTGATGAACCTTTTGGTCAACGTGCGGTCGATCCCGTACAATTCGGCCGGGTACGCCATTATCGAAGAAGCGCTTTCCGGCCCGATCGACGCGGGCCTGTCGTTCGGCGCGATCCGCGCGGGCGTCCCCCTGTCGGCAGATCAAACGGTCGCGATCAACACGGAAGCGGGGTTGCCGGTCGCGCAAACGATCACGGAGCGCGGTTGGTATCTTCAGGTCCGGCCGGCCAGCCCGCAAGTCCGGGCTGAACGCGGGTCGCCGCCGATTACCTTCTGGTACGCGGACGGCCAGTCCGTCCAGAAGATCAACCTCAATTCAACGCAGGTGCAGTAATGAGCAACCCCCGGACCATCACCGCCGCGAATTCCGTCCTTCTGTTGTCGGTCGCGTCCGTCTTCCCGACGCCGATCCAGCTTCAGGGCTTCGCCATGGACGACGTTTTCGATACGGAAACGGTCCAGACGGTTGAAACGATGATGGGCGTCGACGGCCGCCTGTCGGCCGGCTTCACCCCGGCCCCGATCGTCCAGAATATCACGCTTCAGGCGGACAGCCCGTCGATCGATATCTTCGAAGCGTGGTATCTGGCGATGCGATCGGTTCGCGAAAGCTTCCCGGCGTCCGGGTCCGTGACCCTCCCGGCGACGCGTCGCGCCTATGCGCTTCGCCGCGGCTTCCTTACCGGGTACACGCCGACGCCGGCCGGGAAGAAGGTCCTTCAGCCCCGGAAATTCACGATCACTTGGGAAGCCGTCACGGCCGCCCCCGTGCTGGTGGGTTAACCCATGGCGCGCAAGGTCATTACGTGGGTCGCGACGGAAGGCCGGGACGCGGGAAAGCATTTCGTCATCACCGAAATGTCCGCGCTTCGCGCCGAAAAGTGGGCGACCCGGGCCTTGCTGGCCATTGGCCGGGCCGGGATCGACCTTCCCGACGAATTGGCGTCGGCTGGTATGGCCGCGATCGCGTACGCCGGCTTGAAGGCGATCACGTCCTGTTCGTTCGACGACGCGGAACCGTTGCTTGATGAAATGATGCAATGCGTCGGGATCAAACCTGACACGGCGATCGAATACGTTCGGGCGACGATCGAACAGGATTTCGAAGAAGTGGCGACGATCCTTCAGCTTCGGGACAAGGTCGTCGAACTTCACGTGGGTTTTTCCATAGCCGCCGAACTCGCGAAGCTGGGCGCGGCGGCCAAGAAAGCCATGGACGCTTCGAACAGTACCCCAACGTCCCCGTTAACATCGGGGTCGTGATCGGGTCGCGGCTGGCGACGCTTCACGAACTGGACACGGTTTACGGCGTCGAAGACTTGTACGACCTGATCGAAGTCGTCATGATCGACGCGGACAACAATCGGGCGGCGCAAGACAATGGCGACAATCATTGACAGCTTCCTAACGACCTTCGGGATCGACCCCAAGCCGTTCGCGGAAGGGGCGGCCGAAGTCCGGAAGGAAACGAAGAAGACGCGCGAAGAGATTGGCGCGTCGGATAAGCGTCTTCAGGAAGGCGGCAAAAAGAGCCGGGAAGCCGTCCGGGGGCTTCGCAACGAATTGACGGGGCTCTTCCTTGCCTTCGCCGGCGGATCGTCCCTGAAAGGCTTTATTTCGAACCTGATATCGGGCGACGCCGCCGTCGGCCGGCTGGCGAACAACTTGGGCGTCAACGCGAAGCAACTGGACGCTTGGGGCCGCATGGCCGAACAGGCGGGCGGCAACGCGGGCGACGCGGCGCAAGCATTCACGACCATGGTCCAAGGTTATCAGTCTTGGCGGCTGGACGGGAAGAGCCCGTTCAATGACGACTTCCGCGGCCTGAACGTGACCGTCGAAGATTTCAAGGAACCGGCGTCGGCGTTGCTGAAAATGTCGGAAGCCGCGGAACGTATGGACCGCGCCGAATTCTTCGAACGGTTGTCGCGGATTGGCATTCCCGCTTCGGTCATCACCGTTCTTTCCCAAGGCCGGGTCGAAACCGAAAAGCTTGTCGGCGCGATGCAAGAACAATCGCGCATAAGCCAACAATCGGTCGCTGAAGCGCAAGCGTTCGAAGCCGCCATGGCGGACCTGTCGCAGCGGATCAAGGATCAAGTCCGGCCGGGGATCATGTCGGCCGTCGGCGGGTTCATCGCGCTTCTGGACAAGGTCGACGTTGCCAGCGTGGCGGTCCCTATCTTTACCGGCTTGCTCGGGGCGCTGGCGATCGCAACGATCGCGGCGACTTGGCCCTATATCTTGCTTGCGGCCGGGATCGCGGGCGTCGTCGCGGGCGTCGACGCGCTGATCGAAAAATTCCCGAAGCTGAAGCAATGGACCGAAGACAGCGGCCGGGCCATGTCGGAATGGCTTCCGGAATGGATGACGGTCCCCATGGGCGACTTGATGCAAGGCCGGACGACATGGGCCGAAGTCGACGCCGCCAAGGGAGCCGCGCCGCGCCCGTCGGGTTCGGCCCGAATGAACTTCCAAGCGGGCGGCACTGGCCCGGCGATCGTACCGGGCGGGGCCACCGGCCCGGAAATCGAACGGCTGGCAATGGAACTTGCCCCGGGGACGCGGGTCACAAGTCGCCAGCGATCGGCCGAACATAACGCCAAGATCGGGGGCAAGCCGAACAGCCGCCATTTGACGAACGACGCCCGCGATTTCGTCCCGGGCCGCGGGCAGACAATGGACGGCCTGTACCAAAGCCTTTCCGCGCTGAAGGCGCAAGGGTACACTGTTATCAATGAGCGCGACCATATTCACGTGCAAGGCCGGCGCGGCGGCTCGGGGGCGTACGCTGGCGCGGCGGCGCGGCCCGGCGCGGCCGCGGCTGGCCGGGGCTTCGGCAACACTGTGACTATTGGCCAGCTTACGGTCCAGACACAGGCGACGGACGCCAACGGGATCGCCCGGGAACTGCCCGGGGCCTTGCGCCGCAAGGCGGTCGTCTTCAACGCCAACACGGGGCTAGATTAATGTCGGCCCGGTACCCCAACGTACCCGACGCCCCGGGCGTCCCGCGCGTCTTCAGGCTTGACGGGCGGCCGCCGACGCCTTCGGTTCAGCCATTGGCCGGCGACGCTCTTGGGGGCGTCCAGCCCGCCCGTGTAACATGGGGTATATTTACCCGGGGCGGGGCGCTGGCGCTGGAAGCCGATAGCGTCGTCGTCGTCGAACCGACGCGCGAATTCCGGATTTCCGACTATCCGACGGAAGAAGGCGGCTTCAGGTCCTACAACAAGGTCGCGACGCCGGCGGTCGAACGGGTCACGTTGACGAAGGGCGGCGACGTCCAGACGCGGACCCAATTCCTTCAGCGGGTCGAAGCCATGCTGGAAAGCTTGGACCTGTACACGGTCGTAACGCCGGAAGCGTCGTACCCGAACCGGAACCTTGTCCGGCGCGACATGCGGCGATCGGCCGAAGAAGGCGCGACGTTGGTCAAGGTCGAACTTGAAATGATGGAAGTCCGCGTTTCGGCCGCCAGCGCCTTCACGTCCGCGAATGCCGCCGTCGACCCCGGCACGGCCCCGCGAAGCGTGTCGGGCGCGAACCGGGTCAACGCGGGGCCTGTGCAGCCGGTCACGCCGACGCTGGATCAATTGCTGGACGCCGAACAGGCAAGGACGCCAACATGACCCGCCGGATCGTTCCCTTGCTCCCGACGCCCGCGCAAGAACTGTCGATCCCCTTGGGCGGCCAGCCTTGCCAGCTTCGGGTCTATGCGAAGGCCCTTGGCCTGTACGTCGACGTCTTCGTCAATGACGCCCTTGTCATCGGCGGGGTCATCGCGCGCAACCTGAACCGGATCGTCCGGTCCGAATATCTTGGCTTCACCGGCGACCTGTATTTTCTGGATACGGCCGGCAACAACGACCCTCAAATCGCCGGGCTTGGGTCCCGGTACGTGCTGGTATATGACGACGACCTTTAGCCGCCGGCGGATCAATCTTCGCTTCACGCTCGGGCGCGGCGACTTCGGCGCGGCCGGGGAAGACGCGGTCGAATTGACCGGGTACCGCGTTTCCGCGACGATCGACAAGACGGGCGGCGTTTCCTTCACGACGACCAATCTTCGCGTTTGGGGGCTCCCTCTGGACGTCATGAACAAGCTTATCATCCTTGGCCGCGGGATCGCTCAAAACGCCCGGGAGCGCAACACCGTGACCATTTCGGCCGGGGACGACGAAAGCGGCCTGTCGGTCGTCTTCGTCGGGAACATCATTGAATGTTGGGCCGACTTCAATTCGTCGCCGGAAGTCTGTCTGAACGTCTTCGCGTCGGCCGGCTATGTCGACAAGCTGAAGCCGGTCCCGCCGACAAGCTACAAGGGGACCGTCGACGCCCGAACCGTCATGGCCGGGATCGCCGCGCAAATGTCGCCCCCGGTCCCGCTGGAAGACGGCGGCGTCGACGTGAAACTGTCGAACCCGTACTATCCCGGGACCCTTTGGGATCAAGCGCTGGATTGCGCCCGTGAAGGCCAATTCAACCTTTTCCTTGACGACACGGTCCTAGCCATTTGGCCCCGGGGCGGGTCGCGGGGCGGCCTGATCCCCGATATCGGGCCGGATACGGGCCTTGTCGGGTACCCGGCGCATACCCAAGGCGGGATCGAATTCACGACCCTGTTCAATCCGTCGATCGTCTTCGGCGGCCGCGTGAAGCTTCGCAGCATCCTAAGCCCGGTCATCGGGGACACTTGGACGCCGGCGATCGTCACGCATGAACTTGAAGCCGAAATGCCGAACGGCAAATGGTTTACCAACGTGCAATGCTTCCTCTTGGATCAACCTACATATGTCGGACGGTAGTTACGCCGGGGTCCAGCCCGTCGGGGCTCCCCTGTCTGAAGCCAACGCCCTTCAGGCGGTCATTCAGGCCGCCTTGAACCGCGTCGCGACGGCGACGATCGTCCGGGTCATGGCTGTTGATACGGAAGCGATGACGGTCGACCTGAACCCGCTTGTCGCCCAACTGGACGGCCGCGGCGACGCGACCCCGCATGGCACCATTCACGCGTGCCCGTACCTTCGGGTCCAAGGCGGCCGGAATTCGGTCATCATTGACCCGGCCGTCGGGGATATCGGGATCGCCGTCTTCGCCAGCCATGACATTTCGGCCGTCATGGCGGCCAAGGGGCCGGCCAACCCCGGAAGCCGCCGGCGCTTCAGCATGGCCGACGCAATGTACCTTGGCGGCCTTCTGAACCCGGCCCCGGAACGCTTCGTCCGGATCACCGACGACGGGATCGAAATCATTTCCCCCGCCGGGGTCACGATCACCGCGCCAACCGTGACCATAAACGGGAACGTCGAAGTCGACGGCGATATCACCGCGACCGGGACGATCACCGGGGATGCGGACGTCGTCGGGGACGGCGTGTCGCTTGCGACGCATACCCATAGCGGGGTACAGACGGGCGGCGGCAACACGGGAGCGCCCAACTAATGCGGACCTCGCTTCTGGATCGGGACAATTGGGACCTTGCGATCGACGCCGCGGGGAACATCGCCCTTGCGTCGGAACCCTATTCGCAGGTCCAAGACGTCGCCAGCGCCGCCCGGCTCTTCACCGGGGAACTGTGGTACGGCGGCGACCGCGGCGTCCCCTATTTTACCGACGCGCTCGGGCGCTTCCAGCCGACGCAACTTGTCCGGTCGCGGATCGTCGCCGGGGCGCTATCGGTCCCCGGCGTTCAGACGGCGCGCGTTTTCTTCACGAAACTGGATCAACGCGTCATCGCCGGGCAAATCCAGATTACGACCGCGGCCGGCCCGGCGATCGCCGTCTTCTAAGCCGGGTCCGGGGCGTCTTCCTTCTTCCATTCGGCTTGCATCGCCGGCGTGACGTTCTTCATGCCTCCGGCGTCGATATTGCGCTGGCGGCAATACCCCCAATCCCGGCACGCGCCCGGGGCCATGCAGCCGGACCAACCCGGGCCATGGGAAATGATGCACTTGATCCGGTTCTTCATTTCACGGTCCTGTATTTCTCTTGCCAGTATGCCCGGTACGCGTCGCCAAGGGCAAGGCTGGCGACATGCGGGGCGAAGCGGCGCGATTAGCTGTTGCCAAAGGAAAACCCCTGTACGATCGCTTCACGCGCCAGCGCGATCGCCATGTCGCGGACAGGTTGTTCGTAAGCGGCTTGACACGTGATTGGCTCGGGCATGGCTTCGCGGGCGGCGCGTATCTGGACGGCCATTTGAGCCCGGGCGGCTTTTGCGGTTTTGTTCATACCTTCACCACCTTGATACGCTTGTTTTCGACGGGCGGCCTCCCCTTCAGGTATGCCACCATGACGGCCTTCGCTTCGGCCCGGGTCGCGAAGCGTTCGCTCCCCAAGGACCAACCCAACCCGCCAAGGTTGGGGTAAACTTGTCTCTTCAGCGCGTACATTCTTCGGCCCTTTCCTTTTCGGCCAGCCTGGCGGTCCAAACTTTGTTCGCATGGGCAATCGAAAACGCCCGGGCAAGGCGGGTCCAGTTTCCCTTCTGGACCCTGTTCAGCCGGGCATAGACGCCGCCGGTCACGCGGCTTCTTCCAGCGCGACGTTCCCGTTCGCCGCCGGCTTCAGGACGAAGACCTTGCCTTCGAACTGGACCTTTTCGCCAAAGGCCAGCCCCGGAAGGACCCGCTTCGGCGGGGGCGGGTTGCTGATAATCGCGCCGCATGGGTTGGCCCAATAAAGCTTGTGACCCGCCCAAGGGGCCGCGGCGGCTTCCTTTGCGCGGTTCATTTCCCGTAACTAACGCGATACCAAAGCCCGCCATTAATTTCGGCGTCACTCACAAACACCCCCGCCCGGAACCCGGCGCGGCGCAAATCGCGGGGCATACGCCGTTCGGCCAGCCGTTTCGCCGCCGCGAAAGACATTACGGGGCTTTCCGCGTTAGGGCGGGGTTCCTCAAAAATCACCGGGCGTTTCTCGATCATGACTTCGTCCTCCTTCGTCATCACCCTAGCAAGGTTGACCGCGCGGTCAAGCTAAAAAGTGCAGCACCGCTAAAATTTTTCTGCTAGGGTCCGGCGCGTCACGTTCACCGGGGGTTGCCTTGTCCACCGTACCGCCGCCACAATTCGGACCCCGGGGGTTCATCGCCCCCCAAGAAAGCGAAATCCTGTCCGCGATCAAAGCGGACATAAACGCCGCTTTTGGGGGCGGCCTGAACCCGGCCGACGAAACGCCGCAAGGCCAATTGGCCGTTTCCATGGCCGCAATCGTCGGCTTCGCGAACGATATCTATCTGGATATCACGCAACAGGTCGACCCGGCGTTCGCCAGCGGCCGGATGCAAGACGCGATCGCCCGGATTTACTTCCTTGAACGCAAGCCGGCCGAACCGACGGTCGTCCAAGCGACATGCACCGGCGCGGCCGGGACGCGTATCCCGATCGGCGCGCTGGCGCGGACCGCCAACGGCGACACGTTCGCTTGTCAACAGGACGGCGTGATCCCGTCGACCGGGTCGATCATCCTTCCCTTCGCGAATACGATCCCGGGGCCGACGCCATGCGCGCCCGGGGCCTTGTCGTTCATCTTCCGGGCGATCAACGGTTGGGACACGATCAACAACGTCGACGAAGGCATTCCCGGCCGCAACGTCGAAAGCCGGGACGAATTCGAAGCCCGCCGGGCCGCAAGCGTGGCGCTGAACAGCGTCGGGACCCTCCCGGCGATCCGCGCGGCCGTGCTGAACGTCCCGGGCGTGCTGGACGTGTACGCGACCGAAAACCCGACGGGCTCCCCCGCGACCGTCGGCGGCGTGTTGCTGGCCGCGCATAGCCTGTACGTCGCCGTCGTCGGGGGAGCGCCGGAAGACGTCGCCCGGGCCATATGGTCGAAGAAAAACCCCGGTTGCGCCTACAACGGCGCAACAACCGTGACCATCTTCGACGACCGGTCCGGGTACGAACCGCCGCTTCCGTCCTACGACGTCACCTTCCAAATTCCGGACCCGCTGGCGATCAAGGTCGCGGTCACGCTGGCCGACGGCCCCGACGTCCCTTCGGACGCAACGATCCTTGTCCAGCAAGCGATCATCGCGGCGTTCTTGGGGCTGGACGGCGGGAGCCGCGCCCGGATCGGGGCGACCGTCTTCGCAAGCCGGTTCTATTGCCCGGTCGCCGCGCTCGGGCCATGGGTTCGGATCGTCGAAATCCTTGTCGGAACGGTCACGGCCGACGCCGCGTCTGTCGCGCCGGATATCGATCAAGTCCCGACGATCGACGTCGCGGATATTGTCGTCACGGCGGCCTAACCGATGCAAGTCGAAGCCGCGATCGGCCAATTTGCACTAGGCGAAAGCCCGGTCCCGCCCGACGTCACGACGCGCCCGGCGTTCGATTGGTTTGCGACCGTTATCAGCCAATACGCGAACAGCCCGGTCCTTCTGAAGCTGATCGAAAACTTCGCGACCTATGTCGACCCGACGCGGAATATCGACGAATTCTTCCGGCTCTTGTGGAACGTCGACACGGCCGTAGGGTACGGGCTGGACGTTTGGGGCCGAATTGTCGGCGTGTCGCGCGTGCTGTTCGTCCCGATCGACGACGGCGAATTCTTTGGCTTCGACGAAGCGACCGACGCGTTCCCGTACGGCCAAGCCCCGTTCTTCAGCCGGGGCGGCGCGTTGACCGAAAACTTCACCTTGTCAGACGCCGCGTACCGCCGCCTTATCTTTGCGAAGGCGCTGGCCAATATCAGCGACGGGTCGATCCCGTCGATCAATCAAATTTTGGTCAACCTGTTCAGTGAATACGGGAATTGCTTCGTCGTCGACAATCTGGACATGACATTGACCTATGTCTTCGGTTCGGACCTGTCGCCGGTCGACTTTGCAATCGTGACCCAATCGGGCGTTTTGCCCCGGCCGGCGGGTGTTGCCGCGTCGATCCTTCAGCTATAGAGTAGGGGCCGCCATGCAATCAACCGACGTTCCTTCCCGGTTCCCGATCCCCTTCGCCAACGGCGCGGGGGGCGCATATATCCGCGACATTCCGACGGCGTCGCAAATCGGCGTGACCGACGGCGCGGCCAGTTTGACCGACGGCTTCCCTCCCCTGAACTTCCTCCCGATCGGCGCGGGCGGCGTCCCGCCAGCCGGACAAGACTTCAACGGCGTTCTTTTCCGGGTCACGGGTTGGTCGCGCTGGCAAGCCGCCGGCGGCCCGGTCACGTTCAACAGCGCTTTTTCGACGTCGATCGGCGGGTACCCGAAGGGGGCCTTCCTTCAGTCCGCCGTCACCCCGGGCCTGTTCTTCGTTTCGACCGTCGAAAACAATGTCGTCAACCCCGACGCCGACTTGACCGGCTGGCAATCCGTGATCCCGGCCAAGGCGTCCGACGCTGAAGTCATCGCCGGCACCGAAGACGGCAAGTACATTTCCCCGCTGAAGTTGGCCAACTTGCGCGCGACCGCCTTGGAAGTGTTGGCGGGGTCCGACGTGGCCAAGTACATCACCCCGGCGGTCCTGAAGGCCGCCTTCGGCTTCGAAACGGGCGAAAGTTACATCATCTTCCCCGGCGGCCTGAAGCTTTGTTGGGGCCGCTATCGGGGCCTGATTTCAGGCGAACGCCGCGTGTCTGTCGGGCTCCCGATCGAATTCGACGCGCCGCCGCTCTTTGCCGTGGGCAACGTCTGGAACGACGTCCCGGGCCGCGAAGACGCAATCGATATGTGGATACAAACCCAACCCCAATTCGGGACGACGACGACGGCGGCGTTCTATGTCGCGGCGTCGTCGGGCGGCAACAGCGCCCGGGGCTTCGACTGGATCGCGGGCGGCGTCTGACATGGAATTCGGGGCGGACTTCGAAAGCGCGACGCAACTTGCCAGCACCGGGGCGATTTTCGCCGTCTTGGGAATGGTGATCCGCGGTTGGCTGGATAGCCGCCGAACGAAGCTTGACGAAAGCGCGTCGGCCCGGACGACGTACGAACATCTTGTCGGCCTGTTGACCGCCCAATTGACCGCGGTTCAGGCGCAACACGCGGATTGCGATCGCCGGATCGCGACCTTGCAGCGGGAGCATTTGGGGCTTCAGCGGCAAGTTATGGCGTTGACCTTGCGGTACGCGATCCCGCTGGAAAACGTCCCGCCGGCGATCGCCAGCGCCTCGGGCAGCATGGCCAATATCATCGCCCCGACGGAAGAGGAAAAAGAGCATGACGACGCCCCGGCATCTTGAAATCGCGCGATCGCTGATCGGTACCCGCGAAACGCCGGGGCCGAAGAACAATCCCGCGATCATGGAATGGGCCAAGGAAGCCGCCGAATGGCTCGGGGCGGCGTACGGCGGCGATAACGTCGCATGGTGCGGCCTTGGCGTGTCCTACTGTCTGGACGCCGCCGGGTTCAAGCCGCCGCGCCGCGGTTGGGTTGGCCTTCGCGCCCGGCAATGGGAAGAATACGGGTCCGCGGTTCCCAAGGACGCCGCTTTCCCGCCGCTCGGGTCAATCGCCGTCTTCTGGCGCAAGACGCTGGCGTCCGGCTTTGGTCACGTGGGTTTCATCGTCGGCGTCTATGCCGGCGGCGACCTTGCCGTTCTTGGGTTCAATCAGGACGATGAAGTCAATATCCGCCGCTTCCCGCGGTCGCGCTTGACGGCGATCCGCCAGCCGCCCGGCGTTGCCCCGGTTCCGACAATGCTTGTGACCGGCACCGGCCGGGCGACGCGGTCCGAAGCATGATCGGGGGCGCTATCCGCTTCGTCCGGGCGCGGCTGGCCGAAAAGACGACATGGGCGTCGCTGGCGGCCGCCATGGCCGCGGGGGCGATGCTTGTCCCGCCATGGTCGTACGGCGCGGCGCTGGCGGCCTTCATGACGTCATTCATTCCTGAAAAGCCAAAGGCTGATTGATATGGGCGCGATCGGGGTCAAGCTGGCATTGTGGGCGACGGGCGTCGGTAAATGGCTGAAGGGGCTCCCGTGGTACGTCTGGACCCATGCGGGCCTGATCGCCGTCCTGATCTTCGTCGGCGCGGACCGGAACGATTGGCGCGACAAGGCCCGCGGGTACAAGGCAACGATCGACAATATCCGCGCGGCACAGAAGACGGCCGACGACGCCGCAAAGGCTGAAGCCAAGCGGAAGAACGCCGCCAACGCGGACAACAACAAGGAAACGACCAATGACCGGAAGCAAGCCATTGCTGGCGCTGATACTGTCGTTCGCTCTTTGCGCGTGCGGATCGCGGACCTTGAACGTGCGGCCCGACGTCGCGATCAAGCCCGCCCCGGCGATCCCGCCGGCCCCGTTGCTGAAGAAGTCGACTTCCGACTTTCTCTGTCCGATGAACTCGCGCTTAGGGAACAATGCGAAATCGTGCGGATCGACCGGGACGCCTTGATCGATTGGGAAATCCGCCGGCTGGCGATCGAAGGCGTCGCGATCGACCCCGCCACCGGCGAACCCCGCTAGGCCCGTTCGCGCCAACCCGGGTAGGACACGACGCCAACACGCGCGGCGAAGGTCGCATGGCTGGCTGGCCGGCCGGCGGCGTGATCTTCCGCGTTGCAATGATCCAGATAGGCGCACAATTCGGCAAAGGCCGCCTTGGCGATATCCCCGGACCCGCGCTTCGCCCGCCAGCCCAAAGCGACCGGCATGATGACCCGGCCCCGCTTCGACATGCGGTTATGAAACGCCGCGCGGCACTCTTGGCCGCAATAGACCTTGGCCCCTTCCACCGGGACCCCACAATTCGGACAACGCTTCGCAGCCATTCCTAAGCCTCCCATGTTACATGGGATGCGTTACGGTCACTGGATCGTCGCCTTCTGTGCCTTCACGACGTTCTTCGCCGCGTCCCGATCCTTGGCTAGATTGCTGCAATGGTTTTTGACCGCTTCGGTGATCCGGTCCGGCTCTTCGACGTCGGGCAAGGTCAACCCGACAGCTTCCCCGATTTCGATCAAGGCGTCTTCGGCCCGGTCCAAGTCGTCGGCCGCGTCGCACGCGTTCAGGATATCTTGGCCGACGTCCAGCCCGGCGCGGTACAGCGCTTCGCCGCGCTCCCGAAGGTTCAGGTATTGGAAGGGCATATCCTACGCCTTTCGATAACGGCGGCCGCGCCAGCCGCCCGACGCCCGGACAGGCCAGCCGGCGGCCCATGGGGGAAGCCAAGCCATGATCGTTTCGAAGACTTCCAGCGCCCAATCCGGCGTCGACGACGGGATTTCCCCGACGATTTCGTCGTACACGTGAAGGACCGTCGGGAAGCCATGCGCGCGAAGGTTGCGGATCGCAAAGCGCAACAGGTCATGGGCGATCGCCTGAACAATGTTTTCGCACAAGCGCGACCCATAGGTCGTCATCCGAACCCAACCCAAGGGGCCGTATTTCGGGTTCGTATTCCATGTCATGTAGGAAATCTGCAATTCGCCCGGGCTGGCGTACTGGCGCGTCGCCGGCGTCAACTTGGGGTCGTGGTAGGTCAACGGCCGGCCGGACAACAGCGTGACTATCAGCGCCGGCCCGGACCCCAACTGTTCGACCTGAAACTTGATCCCGGCGTGATAGAAGGCCGCGCCCGGGTACTGAACCGCGTTGATCGCCGCGCCTTCGAACCCGAAGCGCTCGGGGAAGCCGTCCCAAGGCGTCCCGCGCCACTGGCCGCCCCATAATTCGACGATCGACGGCGACGCCGCCCGCCAAGCCAAAATCAGCGCTTTGACTTCGGCGTCGGTGAATGTGTCGCTATCGTCGAACTGCCGCCAAGCGGTGATCCAGCCGCCGAAGCCCAAGCCCAATTCAGCGACCTTGCCGATCTTCTGGCGGTCCGGGTGATGCTCCCCATTGTCCCGTTCGTATGCCAGATACGTTTCGACCGTCGTCCCGGTGATCCGCGACGCGCTGGCCAGATAGATATCGACCTTGTCGCGGAAGGCTTGTATTCGCCACTCTTCCCCGGCCAGCATAGCCGTGACGACGGCTTCGATCGCGCTATAGTCCGACGCAATAAGGTCGTGATCCGGCGCGGCGACGAAGAGGGACCGCAAGCAACCCAATATGGCGAAGACGGCGTCCCCGAAGAAGAATTCGGCAAGGTCCAACGACCGATAGGCCATGATCGCCAGCACGTGATCCGCCATGAACGGCTTCCATTGAAGCTTCTGGACGGCCGGGGCCGGCGACTGGCACCATGGGCAATTCGTATGCGACGGCGCGAAGGGCTTCTTGCAATGGTCACAGGTCGCCAGCTTGGGGCCGGCCCGGGGCATGTTCAGCGGTTGCGCCCCTTTGCCCGTCGGGCGGCCCGTACGCGCGCCATGGTGGACTAGCAGGTCGCGAAGGCGGTCGTCGTCGCACGCGCTGTTTTCCATGGCGTACAGCTTTTTGACGCTGGCCGATCCAATCAGGTCGCGAATTTGCAAGACGCGGCGAACGTCGTCCGGAAGGCCCTTCCGCTTAAGCAATTCTTCCAAATGTTCGGCGTCTAGGCTCCCGACGTACAGGCCCCAGGCGGCAAGCCAACCCTTCAGCTTTTCCAATTGCGTCGGTTCAAGGCCGCCGGTGATCCGCTGGAATTCTTCGCCGTACCGGGCCAACGCCTGATTTAGCACGGCGATGCAATCGCGGACGCCCTTCCGGTCGATCCCGATCCCGCGCCAATTGATTTCCTGATCGATAAGCCAAAAGTCCCGTTCGTCGGGGACCATGGGCGGCATGACCGACGAAGCTTCCATTTCGGCTTCGACGTCGTCGTCGCAATACCGGTACAGGTTTTCGGCGTCTTCCGGGTCGTCTTCAACCGTGATCCAAAGACGCGGGTCCGCCTTCGTCGGGTTCCGGGGCGAACTGAACTTATTCAGCAACCGGCGGCCGTCGGCGTTCTTCTTCGTCTTCAGGTCCAGAACGCCGCTTAGGTCGCCCAAGGACCCCGGGTAACTGTAAACATGGGCGGTCGCCATGGAGCAAGAAAGCTGTTCAGGCGGGAGCGCGGGGAAGCCATAGCGGGGCTGGCAAACCTTGACCCAAATCGCCCGTTCAAACATCGCCTTGTGACATTCGACAAGGCCACCGGCGGCGATCCAGTCGAACAAAGGCTTCGGGAGGGGGAGCCCCGGCCGCCAACGGCCGCGGCCCCAACCCGGGACATAGAACGACAATGTCAGGACTTGGGTCGACGGGTGTTCGGCGTACCGGTAGGTCCCGACGACAGGGAGCCCCTTCTTACCCTTCGGGGCTTGCGGGGGTCCCTGCCATTTCCGGGCCGCTTCGTTCCAAACGTGACCGGCGACCGACTTCGTTTCGAAGTCAATCGTCGCGTGCGGCGTCCGCCTTTGCGACGCAAGCGGGACATATGTGTTTGCCGCCAGCACAGCGCCACCCCATTTTTACCAACCCTTCGCCCGCGATGATTTCGGGCGAATTCACTGTGATGCGACATTCGTCGCAGGCGACCCCTTGGAAGGGGCCGCCGACGCCGTTTGTCAGTATCATGCGACCATGTACCCGTTGGCGATCAACTGATCGTCAGTCCAGCCATTCGCAAGGAATTGGTCCCGGGTCACGCCGCCGGCCGCGGCCGTCATGGTATGCCCCGCCGGGCTAACTGGCGGTTGCGGAACGGCCGCCGGCGGTTGCATGAACGCCGGGTTCGGCTGGATCGGCACGGCCGGGGCCGGGGCGGTCGCCGCGGGCGGCTGGAAGGCCGGGGCGGGCGGCTGGAAGGCCGGCTGGAAGGCCGGGGCGGGCGGCTGGAAGGCCGGGGCGGGCGGGGCATAGCCGCCGGGCGGCTGGAAAGCCGGAACCCCCGGCGCGGGCGACCCAACCGCGCCGGGGACCGGGGGCGCGGGGAGGGTCGCGCCAACCGGCGGCACAGTCGACGCGCCCGGGGGGAGCGCGGCCGGCTGGCCGAAGACAGAAGCCGCGTCGGGGCCGCCGACGATTTCCGGACCATAGCCGCAAAATTCGACCATCGTCGGGTTCAGGTACAGGCCCGGGGACTGAAGGCTTTCGTTGCTGGTGATATCGACCGCGACGCGGATATAGTACCCGCGCTTGACCATGTTCGGGTCCGTTATCTGATTGAAGACGTTCCCGCCGGCGGCCTGAACGACCTTGGGCAGATAGGACGACCCAAACGAAACGACCCAATGACCCGCCTGTCCGGCCTTTTCGGCGTTGCGCTTGCCGTTGCGGTCGATCCCGTCGCCGTCATGGACCTTGTAGGCAAACAGCGGGTTGACGCATGGGCCGGCCGGGTTCGGGAAAAGGTTCGGCCAGCACGTCCGGGCGGCGTAATCGATCGCCTGATAGAACTTCCCGAATTCCGTCTGGCCGCGGACTTCGTCATCAAGGGACGCGTACGTCTTGGCGAAGGCGACGCCAAGGTAAAGTTGGGGGTTCGGCTGGCCCATTTTGGGGCCGCTCTTGAAAACCCGCGGGGCCCCCGTGTTGTCCTTTTCCTGAAGGACGAACAGGTCGCCAGCAACAAGCCGGCCAACGGGGGACGTGATCGGAAGCTTGAATTTCGTCGCCATGGTATCTTCTCCCTATGCGAAGCGCTTTTGGATTTCGGTTTGATTGAAGGGGACAAGCGCCAACGCCCCCCGGGGTGTCTCTGAATATGCTTTGATGACCGCCCGGTCAACCCCCGCCTTTTCGGCTTGGCGGGGCGTGATCGGCTCGGGCGGCTTGCGAAGGTCAACCCCGTACAGGTCGCCCAAAATGAAGACTTCAGCCGGCGGCGCGGTCCAGCGCGTCCGCCCGCTGCTATAGTCCGCCTGCCAATGCGGGACGTCCAGCCCGCGGCGGATCGTATTCAACGCCTGTTCGGTCAAACCGGTCACGCGGGCCTTCATGCGGTCGATCGCGGCGTTCAGGATGACCAATTCCAGCCCCAACGCGTCGGCGGGAAGGTCGACTTGATGCTGTTCAAGCGACAGGTCGACGGCCGACATAGCGGCGCGCTGAAGAGCCGGACAGCCGGCCCGGGCGCGGCAATCCCGGCAATGTTCCCCGGTCCGAAGCGGGGCGTTTGGCAGGATCGCGGCTTCCGCGGCCTTGGCCAGACGATCGAACAACAGGTGAAGCCCGTCGCCCGGAAAATGCCATTCCCTGAACGGCCCGGCCGGGTGATAGTTGCGCGGCTGGAAGACGTTCAACGTGAAAAACCAATCGCGCCATTGCGGCTTCTGGACCCCGTTCTTCAACAGGACCAAAATCAGATAGTTGAGCAATTGCCAATTCATGTAGGCGTCGACGTACCGATGACCGTACTTGTAATCGAACAGGTGCATTCGACGGTTGGCCCAATCGATAATGAAGACGTCCGGGGTCCCCCAATTATGCGCGTTGAACCCCGGCGGCATCTTCTCTTCGACATGGATCGTCGCGCCCGGGCCGCAAGCCGCCAGCGTGTCGCGAATGTCGCGAACAAAGTCGTTCGAACATTCGATCATTTCGGCCGTGACCGGCAAACCGGTTCCTTGGACGATCGTCCCGACGTCGATCGCGACGCCGCCCAAGGCACAGGCGACGACCCAATGGGCGGTCGTGCCTTCCAGCGCTTCTTCACTATCCACTTCGGGATAATGCACTTCCATGGCGGGGGAGCCGGAACAACCGTCCGGCCCCCAACGGCCGGCGGCCGACGGCGCAAGGAAAGCATGGCCGGTCATGCCGCCAGCAACGCTTCGAACGACGGGATCAGGTCCGGCCGGCTGGCCAAACTGGCGATGGACGGAAGGCCAAGGTTCGCCAGCGCGGCCGCGACCGCGTCGGCGGACAAGGACCCGGCTTGCTGGCGGGCCGTCACGCCGCGCATCATCACGACGAACGGTGGGTCCGTCGGGACGGCTTCAGCAACAGTTTCGGCACCGGCGGCCGATGGCGACGCGGCCGGAAGACTTTCCGCAACGGGGGCAACGGGAGGAACGGGCGGCGGCGGGGGAGGAACGACCGCGGTCGTCGGGGGCAAAGGGATTGCGGGGCTCCCGAACGCCGCGGCGGCTTCGGCGGAAAGCTGGTCGACGGCCGGGGCGGGCACCGCCATGACCGCCCTCAATTCGGCCGTCACGCTGGCGACAAACGCCGGGTCAACCTTGCGCTTGGCGCGCCACGAACCGTCGGCATTCTTGGCCTTGCTTTCGGCATGGATACGGGCATCCCATGGAATCCCGTCCTTGTCGACGTCGACGCCGGCCGGGGCGGCGGGGGCCGGGTTGCGCGCCAGCCATTCGGCATGGTCCGCCGCGGCCTTTTCGTTCGCCTTGGCGGTCATGTCGTCGACCATGGCGGAAATGGTCGACGCGATACCGTCGGCCTTGGCGACCGCGGCGGCGACCGGTTCGGGCAGCGCGGCAGCGGGCGGACTGCTATCGCCGGTGACGTCGACACGCCCGGCCGAAGTCAGAAGGCCGCGCTTGACGGCGACAAAGGCCGCCAGCGCTTCAAAGTCCTGCGGCGACGGGTTGTCGACCGTGATCGTGATCTGCACCGAAAAATCTCCCTTGCGTCATGATTGACAGGTCCAGAATTACCGGGCAATGACCGGGCGGTCAAGCCAAAATTTTAGCGGAGTTAAAACGACCATGCGGATTGGAAACGGGGAATTCCACCTAGGGGATTGTTTCGACGTCATGCGGCCGATCCCGGACCAAAGCGTCGACATGGTCCTTTGCGACCTTCCGTACGGAACGACCGCTTGCAAATGGGATGCGGTTTTGCCGTTCGAACCGCTGTGGCGGGAATACTGGCGTATCTGTCGCGGTGCGGTTGTTTTGACGGCTTCGCAGCCGTTCACGTCGGCGCTGGTGATGTCACAGGTGGACCGCTTCAAATACACTTGGGTGTGGGATAAGCAAGGCGTTACTGGTTTCGCCAACGCGAAAAAACAACCGTTGCGGCATCTCGAAGACGTGTGCGTATTTTATAAATCGCCACCCGTCTATAACCCGCAAGGTATAGTTTACGCGCCAAAAACGCGTAAAAATAGCGCCACCGACGGTGGCGCTACTATGAAAGGAGAGCATTTAAGCAACGGTCGAGGTGCTATGCGAACCGCTGGATTGGAGCGAACCCAAGAGTACACAAATTATCCTAGGCAACGACTTGATTTCTCGCGTGAAGTCGGGCTTCACCCCACACAGAAGCCCGCCGCGCTTTTCGAATACATAATCCGAACCTACAGCAACCCCGGCGACACAATCCTAGACAACACGGCCGGGAGCGGAACGACGGCGGTCGCGGCCGAAAATACCGGCCGGCGTTGGATTTGCATAGAAAAAGACGAAGAGTATTATTGGAAAGCGATTGCCCGGCTTATGGACGCGGGGCACTTGCCGCGATGAACGCCCCAACGCTTCGACCATTCCAGCACGAATTGAAGAGCAAGGTTTACGGCGCTTGGCAACAGGGCGCGCGGAATGTCATCATGCGGCTGGACACTGGCGGCGGGAAGACGGTCACGCTGGCGGATATCGTTCGGGAACATAACGGTTGGGCTTGCGTCATCGCTCACCGACAGGAACTTGTCGGCCAGCTATCCGTCGCGTTGGCGCGGTACGGGGTCCGGCATAACATCATCGCTTCGACGCCGGTCCGCCGGGCGATCGCGCGCCAGCATTCCGAAGAATTGGGCTTCAGCATGTACGACCCGAACGCTCGGGTCATCGTCGCCGGCGTCGATACGATCGTCCGGGCCGAAATGGACGGTTGGGCCGACAAGGTCACGCTTTGGGTCGTCGACGAAGGTCATCACGTCGTCGCGGACAACAAATGGCATAATGTCATTGAACGCTTCGCGAACCCCTCTTGTCGGGGGTTGCTCCCGACGGCGACGCCGATCCGCGCCGACGGCCAAGGGCTCGGGCGGCCGGAATTGGGCGGCCGGGGCGTGGCGGATTGCATGGTCGAAGGCCCGGCTATGCGTTGGCTGATCGACGAAGGGTATTTGACCGACTATCGGATATTCTGCCCGCCGTCCGACATGGAAATCATTTCCGACGTGTCGGCGTCCGGGGATTGGTCGACGAAGGCCCTTCGCGAAGCCGCCAAGCGGTCGCATATCGTCGGGGACGTCGCGGCGCATTACGCCCGGATCGGGGCCGGGAAGCGCGGCGTGACATTCGCCCCGGACCTTGAAACGGCCGCGGAAATGGCCGCGGCGCACCGGGCGGCCGGGTTCAAGGCTGAAGTCCTGTCCGGCAAGACGGACGACTTCGTTCGCCGTACGATCCTGAAGAAGCTGGCCGCCGGCGAAATTCATCAAATCGTCGCCGTCGATATCATTTCCGAAGGCTTCGACCTTCCCGCGATCGAAGTCCTGTCTATGGCCCGGGCGACCGCGTCGCTGGCCTTGTACATGCAGCAATTTGGCCGGGCGCTTCGGCCCGTGTACGCGCCCGGGTTCGACCTATCGACGCGCGAAGGCCGGCTGGCGGCGATCGCGGCCGGGCCGAAGCCTTACGCGATCATTATCGATCACGTGGGGAACGTCGTCCGGCATAGCGGGCCGCCCGACTTCCCGCGGGTTTGGGGTATGGAAAGCCGCCGGGGCAAGGGCGGGGGCGGCGACGGAATTCCGATCCGCGTTTGTGTCTCTTGCTTCCAGCCGTATCAGGCGATCAAGCGGGAATGCCCCCATTGCGGGGCGTATCACGAACCGGAAAGCCGATCGTCGCCTGAACAGGTCCATGGCGATCTTCAGGAATTGGACCCGTCCGTCCTTGCCGCGTTGCGGGAAAAGCTGGCCAAGGTCGACCAAAGCCGGGAGGCTCGGGGCGCTGAACTGCAACTGGCCGGGGTACCGCACGCCGGGTATATCCGGAACCTGAACGTCCATAGCGACCGGCAAGAGGCACAGGCCGTCTTGCGGTCGACTATGGCGCTTTGGGGCGGCGTCCAGACGGCCGCGGGCCTATCGATCCCCGAACAACAGCGGTTGTTCTTCTTCCGCTTCGGGGTCGACGTGATGACCGCGCAAACGCTGGACGCCGGGGACGCCCGGACGCTGCAGGTCCGGGTCGCCAACGCGATATAGACCTTCAGGCGGTCCAGCGCGTCTTCCCAATCGCTCGGGCTATGATCGCCCGCGTACGGATCGTCGGCTTCGTCAAGGTCGACGTCGTGGAGGCCCCAAACCATGAAGGGGCCGCCAGTGTCCCGCGTCGGATGACATTCCCAATCGGCGTTATGCAGCTTGGCCAGCCGCCGGAATTCCCAGCCGGCGTCGCTTTCCCGCTTCACCGCCGGCTTCACCTTGGGCTTGATCGCGGCCGCCGGCTTCAGGATCGCCCCATGGGCTTCCAGCTTCCAAACAGCGTTGACCCGCGCCCGGCGCTTGACGGCGGGATGATCGAACGGGACGACCGCTTGGGCGATCCCGTCGACGAAACGGCGGCCGCGGATCGCCTGCCAATGATTGCCGGCTTCCACAAGGTAAACCGCCCCGGCGTCGCGGGGCCGCTTTAGCCATGCGGCCAGCGTGACCGGCCCGTTCGGGTAGGGTTGCGGGATCATTCGAACGCCGCATTCCTGAAGAGCCTTCCGGATTTCGTGGGGATGGGTCCCCTTGATCGACTTCAACCCGGTCACGTGTCGAAGCAAACGGGCGGCTTCCCCGGTCGAAAGGCCCGTGACGGCCGATATGACGGACGGGCCGCAATACCGGTTGGCGTCGCCCTTCGGATAAGTAGGGGCTTGGAATTTCATGTCGTTTCCTTCCAATGTCAAAGAGCGCCGCTCTTCTGGCGGCTTCCCATAATATGCCATAGGTTGACCGCGCGGTCAAACTATCACTTTAGATAGGTTCTTAATGCTTGACCGCGCGGTCAACCTATGCGATACGGACCGGGTATTCGCGATCGGGCAATCCTGCCCGCGCTTCGGGAGGGCCTTCTATGCTCGTCAAATTCTCTTCACTGGCCGGCGGCGTCTTCATTGAAGTGAAGCCCGGCGCGGAAGAGTACGGGCCGCGGGATCGTTGCTTCCGGTTCGACGCGGCCGGGAACGCTGAATACGCGTTTCACGGCGATCTTTCGTCGATCAACCCGGCCCCGCGTTGGTACGGCCATTCGTTCAAAGCGCGGGACTTCATTTTCGCTTGACCGCGCGGTCAAGCTAGGCGATACGGGGTTCAGAAGGGAGCAACGGACATGCAATCACTGGCCGACATTTTTGCAGAAGAGGAAGCCCGGCGGGTCGCGGAAGCAAATTCGCCCGAAGCGATCGCCCGCGAAAACGCGGCGTATGAAGCCCGCATGGCGGCCCCTTGCCCCGGCGGTTGCGGCATGACCCGCGCCGCCTGTGCCTGCCCGGACGAAGAGCCGGCGACGGAAGCCGATGAAGAATGCGAATACTGCGGGGCGGTCATCGTCCCGGGTTGTGAATGCGATCAATGCGATGAAGGGGAGATTTTGGAATGATCTATTATGGTACGATCGCCGCCGCTTTGGCTCTTGGCGCTTGGGGCGTCGCCGGCTTCTGGACCCCGTGGGCGGATCGCTTCGCCTTGCTGGCGGTCGTCGTCGTCGGTTCGGCCTATGCCCTTCTGAACGGGCTTGTTTGAATGACGACCGCCAGCGAAGCCCTTGTCCAGTCCAAGGTCCGGTTAGAGGCCCCGCGCTTCGGCGTGACCCTCTGGCGCAACAACGTCGGCGTCTTGCTGGACGCGACCGGCCGCCCGGTCCGCTATGGGCTGGCCAACGATAGCGAAAAGCTGAACCGCGTCTTGAAGTCCAGCGACTTGATCGGCTGGCGATCGATCACGATCACCCCGCAAATGGTGGGCTTCGTCGTCGCGCAAGTCGTCGCCCGGGAATGCAAGCCGGAAGACTGGCGCTTCACCGGGACGGACCGCGAAGTCGCCCAAAAGGCATGGTTGGACCTGATAACAACCGCGGGCGGCGACGCCGCATTCGCAACAGGTGAAGGAACCTTCCGATGATGACCCCCCTTTTCTCCCGCGCGCTGATCTTCGCGTCGACCTGCCACGCCGAAACCGGCCGGCTTCGCCACTGGACGGACGAACCGGAAATCGTGCATCCGATCGACGTCGCCATGATCCTGAAGCGGGCCGGGTTGACCGACGAAGTCACGCTGGCGGCCGCGGTCCTTCATGACGTCGTGACGTACACGTCGGCGGACCTGTCCAATATCGAACGGCTCTTCGGTTGGGAAGTGGCGGCGCTGGTACAGTCGGTCACGTCGCTTAAGGGCGAAACGGAAACGGAACGGCTGATCCGGCTGGCGTCGGCCGATTGGAAGGCCCAAGCGATCAAGTGTGCCGATATCATTTCCAATTGCCGGGACGTCGCGACCCTGTCGCCCGCGTACGCCGCGACCTATATCCCGCGGAAGGCCCGGCAAGTCGCCGTCTTGTCCCGGGCTCCCGCCAACCTTCGCCGCGACGCCGATCTTGCAACGCGCCTTGACCGGTTGGTCATGCACTGATTATATGGCCGGGAAAGGAACGGGACCATGAACGACAAGCGCGAAGCCCGCTTCGCCCGTATGCGCGATGCGCGGCATACTGCAATTCTGGAAGCCGCGATCGCTGAAGCCTCTGAAAAGGGCTTCGACGGCGTACGGCAAGCGGCGGTCGCGAAGCGCGCCGGCGTCGCCAAGGGCGGGATCACCCATGCCTTCGGGTCCATGGCCGCGCTGAAGGATTGTATCATGGTCGAAGCGGTCGCCCGCTTCATGCCGAAGATTGTCGCGCAAGGGCTGGCCGCCGGTCATCCGATCGCGGCGTCGGCTCCCGCCAGCTTGCGATCCGCGGCCGCCCGCGCCATAAGCTAACGCCCGCCCGTCCGGGGGACTGAACAAATGACCGCGTCGTCAAAACCGCGGGCGGGGGACCTGTGACCCTTCCCGCCGCCCTTGCTCCCTTGACCGCTTACCGGCGGTTCATCACCTATAGGCTTGAACCGCACCCGGAAAAGCCGGGCAAGACGCTGAAGCTTCCGACGGACTGGCGGACGGGCCATAAATGCGATCCGCACGACCCGGCCAATCAATGCACGTACGAAGAGGCGTTTGCGACCGGGCGGTCCGTTGGTTTCGTCATCGCCCCCGGCGATGGCCTGTTCTTCCTTGATATCGACCATTGCTTGACGCCAGCCGGTTGGTCGCCGCTGGCGGTCGAACTGTGCAACCGGCTGGCCGGGGCGGCCGTCGAAGTGTCGCAATCCGGGGCCGGGCTGCATATCCTCGGCCGCGGCACCATTCCGGATCACGGCAAGAAAAACGTCGTCCTTGGGATCGAACTGTACACGGCGAACCGCTTCGTCGCCTTGACCGGGGCGCAAGCCGTCGGGGACGCGTCCGCGGACCTGTCGCCGGCGCTGGCACAGGTCGCCGCCCATTATTTCCCGCCCGGCGTCCATGCCGAAATCGCCGGTTGGACCGACGCCCCGATCGAAGGATATGGGGGTCCTGAAGACGACGTCGCGTTGTTGCGGGCGGCAATGGCCAGCGGGAAGCGAAGCGCCGCCGCGGCGTTTGGGGCCGGCCATGTCACATTCGAAGACTTGTGGACCGCGAACGCCGACAAGCTGGCCGCCAAATGGCCCGGCGATAAGGGCGCGTACGACGCGTCGTCGGCCGACGGAGCGCTGGCCGGGCATCTGGCCTTCTGGACCGGGAAGAACTGCGAGCGTATCCGGGCCTTAATGCTGCAATCGGGGCTGAACCGCGAAAAGTGGCACGATCGCCCCGAATACCTTGAAACGACGATCATGAAGGCTTGCGCGGTCGTCGCCAAGGTCGCCCAAGCCCGGGAGCCGATCGCCGCGCCGACGGCCGGGGCCGAAGCGCCGCCGGTCGTTGCACAGGCCCCGGCCGTTCGGGAAACTGGCCGCGAATTCCTGTCGATCGACGACCAACGATCGTTTTTCGCCGGTTGCGTGTACGTGATTGACCAACACAAGATTTGGATACCGTCGACAGGCGACCTTCTGGATAAGGCCCGCTTCGACGTCGTGTACGCCGGGCATGTTTTCCCCATGGACAGCGCGAACGACAAAATCACCGATAGCGCCTTCGACGCCTTCACGCGCTCCCGGGTCCTGTCCCCACCGGTCGTCTTCGGGACTTGCTTCAGGCCGGAACATGCGCCCGGGGCCGTCGTGACCGAAGGCAACCGGACCCTTGTCAATACCTACATTCCGATCGCGACCTGCCGGGTCCAAGGCGACCCGTCCCCGTTCTTGGATCATCTGGCCAAGATGCTTCCCGACGATCGCGACCGGGCAATCCTGCTGAATTACATGGCGTCCGTCGTCCAGAACCCCGGCATGAAGGCGCAATGGTGGCCTGTCGTCCAAGGGGTCGAAGGCAACGGCAAGACCATGATAGACCGCGTGATGACCCATTGCGTCGGGAGCCGCTACAGCCATTTGGTCAACCCGGACGCCATGGCCAAGTCGGGCAATCAGTTTAACGGTTGGGTTCAAGGGAACCTATACCTTGGCATCGAAGAAATCTATGTCCAGAACAGGCGCGACTTCCTGGATAGCTTCAAGGCAACCGTGACCAATGACCGGGTTCCGATTGAACGCAAGGGCGTCGACCAAGGCACCGGCGACAATCGAATTAACGGCTTCATGTTTACCAATCACCGCGACGCTATCCCGGTCACGGTTGACAGTCGCCGCTACTCTATTTTTTACACCGCGCAACAAACCGAAGCGGACTTGTACGCTTGGGGGATGACCGGGGAATACTTCCCGAACCTTTACGATTGGTTTTATGGCCGTCGAAAGTATGCGGCCGGCGGGTCCATGTACGGCGCGGCGATCATCAATGAATTCCTTCGGACCATGGCCCTGGACGCCGAACTGGACCCGGCGCAATTGTGCGTCCGCGCCCCCCGGACGTCCAGCACGTCGGCGGCCCTGGCGGCGTCGCTCGGGAAGGCGGAACAAGAAATCCTTGAGGCTATCGAAGAAGGCCGGCCGGGGTTTGCTGGCGGCTGGATATCGTCGATTTTCCTGGACCGGTTGCTGGACAACATTCGCGCCCCGGTCCCGCGCCACAAGCGCCGGGAAATGCTTGTCGGGCTCGGGTTCGACTATCACCCAGGGCTGAAGGACGGCCGCGTGAACAACACCGTCCAGCCGGACCATGGCAAGCCGCGGCTCTTCGTTCGCTCGGGGCACCTGGCCGCCAACCTTACCGAACCGGCGGAAATCGCCAAGGCGTACAGCCGGGCGCAAGACACGACGACAAGCGCGGCGGCCGCGGCGCGGTTCGGGACCTGATAAAATAACGCTTGACCGCGCGGTCAACCTTCGCCATATAGGGGACGAAGGGAGAAAAGTCATGCGCAAGACCGAAGAACGCCGCGCCCCGGCTGTTGTCCAAATGTGGAACGCCGACGGGACCATCACCTTGTACAGCGGCGGCAAAAAGCTGGACCGGTTCAAGTCATGGGACGCGGCCAATAGCGCGAAGCATTGGCTGAAGGGCTGGTTTGGCGAAGGCAAGCCCCAACGCGTCCGGCATGTCTTCAAGGACAGCAAGCGGAAGGGAGCGGCGAAATGAAGGTTTTCTTCGCCGGGCATCCCGGGTCGCCGCGTCACCCCGCGGCGGCCGACGCTCGGGCGGACGGCAACGGCGGGATGCTGGCAAAGGGCTGGTAATACCGGCCGGACGGCGGCGCGTTGTACGGGCCGTTCACGACCGAACGGAAGGCGCGCGTCGCCGCGGGGTTGCAGCCATGAAGCGCAAACCGAACCCCGATCATAAGCTTGCCGGATACAGCTACGGCGTGACCGCGCGTTGCTCTTGCGGTTGGTATTCCGTCGCGGTCTTTGGCAAGGGTGCCCGGGCGGACGCCGCGGCCCAATGGCACAATCACCGGTACGACTGCGAAAAGGGGGAAAGCAAATGAAGCATGACTGGCGCGACAATACCCGCCCCGGCCCCGCCGCGATCCTGGACGGCCCGCGGCGCAAATGCGCCCATTGCGGGGCTGAACAAGAGCGCGAACGGCAAACCTGGTACATGCGGACTGTCGGCTATCGGTGGCTTCCGCTGGCCGGGCGTTGCCCTGGCAAAAATAAAGGGGTCAAAGTAGGTTGACCGCGCGGTCAACCTACTTTGACCCGATTGAAGGGAGAAAGCGTCATGTCTGAAGCCAAACAATTGTCGGTCGCTGAACAGGAATTCGTCGCGGCCATGGTCCCCAAGATGGAAGCGGGAATGTCGTTCGACGAAGCGGCCGCCGCGGTCGTCGCGGACGCCGAAGCAGCCTGGCAAAAATATATGGCCATGCGGCCGGTCGAAAAAGGCGGCCTTCGTTCGGGGCATGGCCCGGATCGTTCACCACAACGTCCGGGCGCAACAGTCGGCCGCCGGGTTTGCCGCCCGGGCCGCGGAAATCCGCAAGGACCCGCTGGCATGAAGGCGCGGCGCATATCGCCAGCGACGGCCGTCCGCCTGGCTGTCGACTACCACAATTTCCAGACGGCCGCCCGGTCGTCGGATTGGTCCGGGCTCTTGACGTGGGGGCCTTGCCTGAAGCGGGCGCAGGAAGCCGCCGGCGTCGAACTGGTCCGCGGGTACGATATCGACCTTCTGGCCGCCCACGCCGCCCGCCAGCGCCAACCGCGGCCGTTTTATGAAGAAGGGGTCCAAGCATGATCGATGCACGGTTTAAGGTCGTCGGGCTTCGCGACGGCACGGTCGAAGTGTCCTGGCCGGAAGGCGGCCGGATGATCGTCGCCAATTTGGACGCCGGCGGCGCGCTGGTCACGCCGACGCTGTTGTCGGTTCCGGTCCGCCGGCAAGGCGAACGGTACGGGGCCGACGGTTTGCGGGTCCCGACGCCGCGCAAGGTCGACCTTGCGCGGCGGTCCTGTCGATTGTCCGCGGCCAATGGCCAGCCATATGGTCCGAAGCGGAACGCCAGCGCGCCGCCGCGGCTGAACGCAGGGCGGCCCTTCAGCACCAAGCGGAATGCGACGTTTTTATCGGGCAGGTTGCCGTTCTGTCGCCACACGCCGCCGGCATTGTCCGCCAAGAACTAGCCGAAGGGACGCCATTGGAAACGGTCAGGCGCAACATTCAAGGCGTCCTTGACGGTTATTGGGTATGACCATGGAAATTAAGCAACCGTCGGACAAGCGATATTGGATCGTCGCGGCTGAAGCGTCGTCTTCTTTCTATTCGGACCGGCATAACGGCAAGCCATGGCTTTATCTTGCGCAAGACCCTTGGGGACTGTCGCATTCGATGATGGTCGAAGGCGCGATGAAATTTGCCGAAAAGCCATCGCGGGAAAAATGCGCGACCTGGTCCGGAAAGCCATGGATGGACAAGCATACCGGAAACTATCGGT